>ENA-OQMZ01000090-OQMZ01000090.1-human-gut-metagenome-genome-assembly--contig:-NODE-90-length-35784-cov-1.576016_pt1 | contig 35784 bp, 38 predicted proteins | sample MGYA00242621_ERZ504862 | MGnify/ENA primary metagenome ERZ504862 (study PRJEB26092, sample SAMD00036393) | human gut metagenome | host: Homo sapiens | study: EMG produced TPA metagenomics assembly of...
AACGTTATTGTTCGGCTACAGGTGTGGCACGCACGGCACGTGAATTTCTGGTTGCCCGTCCCGAACCTAGTTTGTTAAGAGATATCCCGGCTGAAGATATTGTATCTAAAGATGTTTTTGACGCGGCTGTAAGAGGGGATAAATTAGCACAAGATATCTTTGAATATACAGGACGTATTTTGGGTGAGGCTTTGGCGGATTTCATTGCTTTCTCCAGCCCGGAAGCGATTATCCTGTTTGGTGGATTGGCAAAATCAGGTGATTATATCATGAAGCCGATCCGTAAAGCTATAGATGATAATATCTTGAAGATTTACGAAGGTAAGACTAAATTGTTGATTTCTGAATTGAAGGATGCTGATGCCGCCGTGTTGGGAGCTAGTGCATTAGGCTGGGAAGTAAGAGAATAATGGAAAACAAAAAGCAAGGATATAAAGTTCGGAAATATCAGGGACCGGTAAAACGTTTATTGCCAGATGTTGAATCTGAAAACGATGCGGCCTTGATAGCCGAGTATAGAAAGCGTCATTCGGAAGGCAAGGTTTGGCCGGAAACATTGGCAGCTATTCGTGAAGTCGGTATTTTGGAAATGGAAATTTATATCCTGGGAACTAATTTGTTTATGATAGTGGAAACTCCTCTCGATTTTGATTGGGATACGGCCATGGCCAGAATGGCTACGTTGCCTCGTCAGGCAGAATGGGAAGAGTATATGTCTGTCTTTCAACAGGCAGAGCCGGGAGCGTCTTCGGCTGAAAAATGGCAGTTGATGGATAGAATGTTTTATCTATATGAATAACTTTCATTCTAGATAATAATAAGAAAAGGATATGATTTTTATCATATCCTTTTTCTTATATTATAAAATTATAAACTTGTGTTCTTTATGGTAGAGCTCATCAGGCATTAGCCTGTTGGCTCATTAATTTCTGAAGCTTGTATTGCAAAGATTGGCAAGCAGCTCCCTTTCTCATTGCTTTGTATCTTCTTAACTGATACTGCAACATCTCGATTGTGTCATTTGTTCTTTTCATAATTACATCTTTTTTATGTTCTCCCGTTTGGAGAACTGGTTATTCCTAAAAACCTTTTTGTTTTCTCTTTTACTACTGCAAAGATAACACCAAAATTCCTATTTATGTTTTAAAACATAGTATCAATCCGCTTTATTTAACTTTTAATGTGTATTTTGTCTTATGGTTTAGTATACGTTAAGAAATGTAACTGTAAAAATGTCACTTATAACCTGACAGGGAAATGTTCATTAACAAATGTGGCGGATCTCCTTAAATCATGTTAGAGAACATAATTTTCTTTTTGTCGAATTTGCAAATTTCAATAATGTTCGTACCTTTGCATTGTGTTTTTCATAGTATTAGATTTAAGGTTAACAAAGGTTGGAGCAAGGCGTTGCTCCTTTTTTATGTCTATATCTCTGCATAAAAGTTTCCTTTTTACAAATTGTTTTGTTACATTCGCACCATACTATTGATATTAAACTACTATTATGAAACACTTATTTATCACAATTCTGCTCTTATTACCATTGTGCCGCATGCTGGCACAGGAGAGAGAATACGTAATTGTTGTTCATGGAGGTGCCGGTGCTATGGAAAACCTCGAGGACGATAAGGAGAAATCAATCTTGTATTATGCGGCTTTAGATTCAGCTTTGAGCATTGGAAATGCTATACTGTCTGCCGGAGGCGAAGGGTCTGAAGCGGTAATGGCGGTTGTCAACTACTTTGAGAATAACCCCTTGTTCAATGCAGGTAAAGGGGCTACTTGTACCAGTGCCGGTACTTTTGAGCTGGATGCTTCTATTATGGAAGGTAAGGATTTGACAGCAGGAGCTGTCGCCGGGTTGAAAACGGTGAAGAATCCGATTAATGCAGCTTATGCGGTAAAAACTAAAACACCTCACGTGATGCTGGCAGGTGAGGGTGCTGACCGGTTTGCAAAGTCACAAGGACTGGAAATTGTGGATAATATGTATTTTGCTACTCCTAAGACGTTGAAGTGGATAGAGGATTTGAAGAAGGAGAGCAAGAAGAATGGAACTGTGGGCTGTGTGGTACTGGACAAGCAAGGTAACCTGACAGCGGGAACAAGTACCGGTGGTATGTTCAAGAAGCAATGGGGCCGTGTGGGAGATTCACCGGTGATTGGTGCAGGTACTTATGCGGATAATGAAGGTTGTGCTGTGTCATGCACCGGGCATGGGGAGTATTTTATCCGTCACGTCGTAGCTTATAATCTTTCTACTCGTGTGAAGTTGCTGCATCAGCCTGTCGGGGAGGCTGCCGATTATATTATCCATCAGGAACTGAATACCAAGGAGGGAAATGGTGGATTGATTGCAGTGGACAAGAAAGGTAATTTTGCCATGCCGTTTAATAGCGGAGGCATGTTCCGTGGCTACTTGTATAAGGAAAAAGGAACAGGCAATTTCTAAAGCAGTGGGCATAGGGAAGAAGATGAAAACTTTATAATTTTAGTTCCTGTTTGAAGTTTCCTCCCACCTGCAACAGAGTTTTGCAAAACTGCTACCACTACTACCATCCTCTTTCGTAAACACCCATGAACAGGGCGTTTCAAAGGTGGTGGTAGCAGCATGAAAAAACATCTGCTACCACCACTTTTTATCTGTTATCACTTCCCTTTCCTCTGGTAGTTTGGGAATTCCTGTCACATTTTGTCTTAGCTTCGTTACCCCTTGGAATAGACACATCTGTTTGAAAGCTGTAGGCTGTATGTAACGATACGGACGGTTGGTATGCTTATCGGGAACCGGTACGGATGGCATCTCGACTATTCACTGACGGAAAAGTTTTGGAGCTGTAGAATGTTAGCGGGACTTTCATCCGAAAAAGGCATCTGCGAAAGACTTTGGCATCCGATTCGTCCTTAAAGGATCTTATCCGTATCCCTAACCCTTTCCTGACGTATGGTTAAGGCTTTTCTTCCTGCCTGTTTTATCTCCGCAAGCCTTTGGAGTTAACTCCATAGCCTTGGGAGATAACTCCAAAGGCTATGGAGATAGAACATATCCGTATAAAAAGGCTTAACTGGAGAAAGAAAAGGCTTATGCTATAGGTAGGGAGTGATATACATTCAATTGAGGCTTGACTACTCCTACAGTCATGATGTTTGAAGCGATGCTGGATATCCTGCCGGTTCGCTGATGCGGCTGTAACCGGAATATAATATGCGGCAGGCTGGTAATGATCAGACGCTTAGGGAACGTTTGGATACTATCCGTAAATACGCCGTTTTGCTATAAAATGCTGTCTCGCTGCGGCTTGATCGGTTGCAGGTGCACTCACTGAGCATGAGGTAAAAAACATTGGCGGAATTAATTCAGTCTTTCAAATACAGTCTGGATTAACTCCGCCAATAGGCTGCCACTATCGGATATCTTATTTATAAGTAACCGGTATCAACCTTACACTACCATTCAATCCCGATGGCAATGGCTGCCAATCAGTATAAGGTATCGGTTTGTATTGCAGATTCACCACATTGATTTCATTGAAGATACGCCATTTCTCACCCGACGATCCATATCCGCAATGCGGTTGGCAGGCAGATTGGTCACTTCTATTTCTATCTTGTTATCTCCCGGTTTCAGCCATTTGCCTACTTTCACTGATAAGGTACGGCCCATGCCGTTCCGGCATCTTGTCCGTTGATGCGCACACGGCACTTTCCCGCACATCGCCCAAATCCAGTATCCAGTCATCGGACGGGATATGGGGAACAGTGATGATATTGGTATATACTCCCGCCGCCATGGTGATCGGAGCGTTGGGGTGAGCAATTTCAGTCCACGAAGACGGAGTGTCGATATCAAATGTACCTTCTATCTCGGGAGTGCTTTTTGCAAATGAAGTTTCCAGCCGTGATCAAGGCTGAGGACATGGTCGATGCATTGAACGGTATTCATTCGGCACGTCTGTCAGGGACATGGTTGAAAGTTTGCAGGATCACGCTTTCGCCGGAATGCAGTTGGAGGCGTACTTGGGTTTTGCCTTCTTGCTTGCGGGTTTGTGCTTTCCCTTTTTCTCCCGTCATCGGATTGAACAGCATGACACTTTCTGCGGGAACGGCTAAGGTTATCCAGTCGTTTACTCCTTTTTCCTGCAATGAGGAGATGAAATAATGATGTCCATCGGCATGGGAGCGGCGGATACATTGTAAGCCATACCGCGTTTTCATCTCTTCGGGAACAACACCGCTTTTTTCCAAGGCAGATTGATAGTTGTTTCCTGTAATGATGATCCCTTTTTGATAAGGAGTTGCCACCGTCTCATCGAAAGAAGCAATTTCCGGAAGTTGCTTTTGTAATTGCGCAAAGCCTTTCCGGCGTGCTTCCAGTTTTCCATAACCGGGTACATCCTGCGGATAGTTTTCGGTAAAGATGATAGTAGCTCCGGCTTGTGCCAGCTTTAGTAAATGGCCGAGTACCTCGGACGGCATTAGTTTTACAGCAGGAATGATGATGGCCTTATAGGAAGTTCCTCCTTTGGTCAGTAATTTGCCATTTACGCAACGGGTACTTTTCACAAAGTTGTCAGAGATATAATCCATGTCATAGCCGCAATTGCTGATGGTATGAACGGTTTCTATAAACTTGGGAGCACGTTTTGCCATATCATGGATGCTGAACAGCAAAAGACGGCCCGGCTGTTCCTGCCACATATCATATACAGGCAGATAAACAAGAAAATCATTGTCCGGTTTCCCCATTTGCAGGAAAGACTGGCAACGGGTGATATATTCAAAGAAAGCAGGAGCATCCTGCCAAATGTTATTGGTAGGAGACATGTCAATAGAGGCATAAAACTTCCATCCCGGCCATTTGGCTTCTTTGGGACTGTAGGGAGTTCCGTGGAAAAACATGTGGTTTACACCTGATACGAACATCAAATCCATATCCGGTTTGCACTGGGAAAGTGAGGTACGGAAATGTTCTGTCAGCCAGGTGAATGTTTCGGATGAGGTGTAGGGCTTTCCGGCGATATGAGCGGCGGAAGAAGCATATTTCAGCATGGAAAGGTCGGAGTCATTCTTACGTGTCAGGGAATCTTGACGCAATCCTTTAATATGGAATTGCGACAGGCCGAACCCTTCGCATTCGGGAATGTCCACGGAGGCATAGGTATCTATCAGATTGGCAGGGGAACCGTGTGCCTGGTTACGGGTGATGCTGCCGTGACCGTGTGCCAGTTAGTCCATTGGGTACTGAAATTCTCAATCAATAAATCGGAGATGGTTTCGCGATAGTCACTGACTATGCGGGCGGTGGTTTCATTACGGTCCTGAGCTATAAATTCAGGGAAGTGTTCTTCCAGTTTATAGCCGCGACGGCGGGCGAATTGTTCCAGAAAATCAGGAGTCCAGTCAGCACCATATACTTCGTAAGAGTCATTGAAAAAAGTATGTGGAAAATTGGTCTTGTTTTCTTTAAAGGCTTTGTCAAAGTTGGCAAAATAGCGTTTTACGGCTCCTTTATCCAGGTGGTTCATCACATAGCCTTCTCCACCGGGAGCAGCACGTTTCACTTTTTGGAAAGTCTTGCCTATATATAAGGTGATGATATTCCAATGTCCTGCCGGAGCTTTCCATTGTAATTGTCCGTTCTTCGCTTTGGAAGTGAGGTTAAGACATTGCTTATTGTCCGCATTATAGGCCATAACCCGGCTTAAAGTGGCTACAGGGCGTTGTTTTTCTTCTTCTACTTTCAAATCTAGCGTAATTTCTTTTCCACCCTCTACTTGATAGGATTGAAAAATAGCTTTGGTAGCAGCATCTGTCATACTCACGTGAGGACCGCCGAAGGGCCATCCGGTACCGGTGTTCATATCTACTTCAATACCGATACGTTTTCCTTCAGCTTCAGTATGTTGCAACATATTCATCCATTGCGGGCTGAGGAAAGGAAGGTTATTCTTATCGTTGCCTTGAACACCATAAATAGGAGTGATTTCAACACCTCCCAGTCCGGCTTTGGCATATTCTTCCAGATTGTAGGTCAGATTGGTTGCATCGACAGCACTTCCCAGCCACCACCAGCGGGTGGCGGGGCGGGCTTCGGGTCGCACTGCCGGCCATTCTTGTGCGTAAAGGCTGCTTCCGGCCAGCAACAGGCTGAACAATAAATATTTTCTCTTCATTCTATTTTGTTTTTTATTAGTTGGCTGTATTGAACTCTTTTCCATCCACTGTGATGTTCCTGTATCTGATATCACTGGCATCATCCGTGACAAACAAGGGACGTCCGTCCGCTTTCTCGTAATGGAAATTTACATTGTCCAAGGTGATGTTGCGTGCGTGGCGGATGTAGAAACCTTTGGCGGGAATCGTTCCGAACATCCACGGTTCAGGATATACTTTCTCTTGTTCGGGAGGAGTCAGACGTCCGTCGGCTTCTGTATATCCTCCTTGGTGATAGATATGAATATCGCTCAGTGTCACATCTTCAATAAGGGCTCCCGGTATTCCGCTGATAATGGAGGAGTAGCGCGAGTCGGCATTAAATACATTGACGTGGCTGATGAGGATGCGTTTCATTGTGCCCACGGGTGTTCCTTGCGGGCTGCGCATCCGGGCTCCTAACCGCAGGAAGATGGGGCGTTGACAATATCGCGCATCGTGATGTTACTGATGACGATATCTTCCAGTTTGCCACCGTCACTGTTTCCAGGCAAGTCCGCGACAACGCTCGAAGATGCAGTTGGTGATGGCTATGTTTTTGAAACCGCCGCTGGATTCCGTTCCTAATTTAATGCGTCCCGTTACAAATCCGTGATCCGGCGCTTGGGGCTCGTCCCTTTGCCAAGTGCAATCCAATACACTGCCACGGTCGTATCCGCTGACAAAACAATCGGAGATGGTTACATTTTCCGTATCCTTGAAATAGCCTAATCCGTAGGACGCTTTAAGCACGATAGCGTCATCCCAGGGAGCGTTGACGGTGCAATGACTGATGCGGACATTCTTGCAGCAGTCTATGTCGAATCCGTCCCGGTTGGTATCCACTTTTACATTCAGAATGCTCAGATTATCTACTCCTGTAGCCAGCAGACCGAAATGACCGCAATGCAACAAAGAGAAGTCTTTCAATGTCACGTTCTTGCAGAGTTTCAAGCTGATGGCTTTGTTGCCTACACCGGGCAGGCGGCTTTCCTCACGGGTGAGACCTTTGCCGTAAATCAGTCCCGGTCCGCTGATGGTGATGTCTTCCAGACCGATTCCCCAAATAAGTGAGTTCTTCCAGTGGCTGTGCCCGAAATCCTGGAATTGGGTGTGTTCATTCGGTTCTGCCGGGTCATAGCCTTCCGTTGCTGATGGAAAGGCGCCGACAATCCGTGCTCCTTGTTCTATATACAGATGTATATGACTGGCCAAACGTATGGAATAGCACGCGTATTCTCCCGCAGGGAAATAAACGGTTCCTCCCCCTTGGGAGGCAGCTTCCTCAATGGCCCGGTTTATGGCGGGGCTATCAATGGTAGTACCGTCGGCTTTCGCTCCGTAATCTTTTACATTATAGATCTTTGCCTGTGCTGTCCATGTGCTGAGGCATAAAAGGAAGAGTATGAGTTGTTTCATGGTCTGTCTTTGCTTTTACTGAATGGGCATTAGTTTGAATTTGCGTAAATAAGATGCATTGCCATACATGGTATGCTCATCGGATAAATTCCAGAATCCGTCTTTAGAGGCAGGGTGGGCATCCCAGTCAATCACCGCCAGCATAGTCCGATTTCATTTCCTTCCTTTAATAAAGTAGGGCGAGATAGTTCGGGACCGTCGGCATCTGCATGGTCAAAGGGGGTGAGTATAGAATTCCAATACCAGCTTACCCGCTTCTCCCTCCTTGAAAGAGTACTGATAGGCATAATCAGCGTATGGCTTTTGTTTCAGCCATACCTGAGGACCCCATAACATACACCAGTCATTGCCGTGAGCCGGGGTGAAGATGTGATAGTTCTGGGCATGGCATCCGTGAAATTTGAACCAGGCTTGCCACACATCTTTGGGAGCTGTGGGATGAAAACGGTCGATGAACGGCCCCCCTGAACAATCGCCATCCACCACTACTTACAAAAATATCCGTGTTCAAGGAGTTCTCACTGAACCGCCAATAATTATCGTATGCTTCATATAGAAAATACAACTTCTGAGTTTCTGCACACCAACCTACTTTGACACTGACTTTCAAGGTGGTAGTGTCCGGCTGTGCATGTTTTCCCTCGTCTTCCTTTAAAGCTGCTTCCGTTATCTTATAATCAGCCGGAACGCAATCCCAGTCGTGGGTATTGCCATCTATGGCAGGAACCTTATCTGCCGGAAATTGGTACACCTTGAATTCCTGTGCCTGGGCAGACAGGCATAGGAAAAGGAAGAACAGGTATGGATACAATCGTTTCATTTTGATCGGGTTTTATGTTCTTTCCCGAATAGTCCGGGTAGCATGAAATAATTATAATCGCCTCGTTGGTAGAAACAGAAGTAGAGCTTTTCTTGCGGTTCCCACGGGCATAGGGCAGAGATGACGGGGGCATCTGTCTTTTTACCGGAGTTGAATAATGCAAGCGGGGATGCTTGTTTATGTCCGTCGGACAGACGAATTTCGGAACCGATGGGAGATACCCCATGAACCGTTCTCAGTTTCATGCTTTCACCATAATAGGTGGTAAAGGCGTTTCCTTCTATACTGAATACATTATGGAAGCAGGAGGCTGCCGGAATACTGTTGTCTGTTACGGCAGGGGCGTCTGCACCGTCGCATGCACCGAAGGCCCAGCAAAGTTTGAGCTCTTCGGGTAATCGCTCACCCGAAACCTCCATGATAAAACCATTACTATCCGTCAATGGACATACAATCAGCTTTATTTCACCTTCTTTCCATAATTTATCTTTAATGGTATAAGCCTGTCCCTTTTTCTTGACACTGCATTGGTCCAGCCAGCAACTTTCATTGCCGCAAACCACTCCCAGACGGAAAGTTCCCGCACCTTTGGATAAACGGAAGAAGAGTCTGGGCGTTGTTGCCAAAGACAGACAACAGCATACAGAGAAAGAACGGAAGTAGCCGCCGGCTATAATTCCATGTTGTTTTCATAGCTGATATCGATTTGTGCGTTCTTATTGTTTTTTTCTTCCACACGACTGCCGTCTTCTACTTGTAACCGGACATCTTCCAGGTGGAAGTCTTCGGTAAAGATAATGCTTCCTGCTTTATTTACCTTGCTTTTATGCCGGAAATATGGAAATTCTGCAAAGGCAGTTCCTCATTCCAGCCGCAGCGGTGATAAAGGTTTGCACATTAGTAGCTTTTACATCGCTGAGCCATACATTACGGAAATGCGGATACCTTTTTCTTTAGGGGTGACAGGAGTCAGCATAACCTTCCAATGTTCGGGAATTTCCTTACCTTCATATTCTGCCGGCAAAGTGGAATAGCTATAGCTGGGATTCCAGTTCAAGTCGGCGGCCAGGACGTGGCGTACATGGTCTGCTGTCACTTGGGTCATATAGATATTTTCTACGGTTCCGCCACGGTTCATGGCCGATTTCAGACGGAGGGTGGACGAGGTTCCGTATGCTTGAAGGTTATAGCCCAATACATTCCGTATGCAGCCTGAGGTTTCGCTGCCGCAGGTTATCAGCCCCGCGCCTTTACGTGCAATGCATCCACGAACAATGATATTTTCAGTGGGGCGGTTTACGCGCAGGCCGTCAGCATCCCGTCCGGCTTTCAGGCAGATATTGTCATCGTTGCAATCTACTTCGCAGTTTTCAATCAGGATATTGGTGCTGGAGTCAATGTCAATACCATCCGTACTGGGACCATGTCCCCCTACGTTATTATTGATTCTCAGTCCGTTCAAGGTACATTGGTCGGAATACAGCACTTGGCAACCCCAAAATCCGGTACGCATCAAGGTAAAGTCTTTCAGTGTTATATGGCGGCTGTTCGAGATGAGCATACCTCTTACACGTTTGCAGTCGTAGTCCACAATCCACCGCAGTTTGCGTTTCTCGTAATCCTTCCGCATGGTCCAATATTTATCCCAGAATATTTTTCCACGACAATCCAACGTACCTGCTCCGCTGATAGCTGCGTTTTCCGCATCCAGAATATTGATGACTGCCGAGGGCCATACCATTTCGATACCTGCCACGCGGGAGCGCATTTCGGGGTATAAATCAATATTCTCACTGGCTATCAGCGTCGTACCTTGGTTGAGGTTGAGGTTTACATTACTTTTCAGGTAGATGGCACCAATCCGGTAGTATCCCGGGGCTACTTCCACTGTTCCCCCTCCGGAACGGTGGCATTCGTCAATGGCTTTCTGCAGGGCGGCAGTGCTTAACCGGGTGCTGTCATTTTTCAATCCGTAATCGGCTGCTTGGAATATTTTTCCCTTCGGATAGGTTTTGGCTCCTACTTGGGCAGTCCACGAAAGGTCAGGAGTTCCCATCCCTTCTCCCCATTGGAATCCGGGGAGGGATTGGGCATTGGTAAAGAGGGTACCTAAGGTAAATGATAGGGTTAATAATAATGTTTTGTTGTTCATTTGTTCCTACTTTTAAATTAATTGCCGTCCGGCTTTTCAATTTCTGTAAACGGGCTGTCATTCCATTTGAAACTGTCCAAAGCATCCGGATGTGCAGGGTTGTAACCGGAATAGTCGCTGCGTAAATAGTTAGAGATAGGTAATCCCGCTTTCTTTATCCCTTCAATGATACATTTGGAGATTTGATAAGCTCCGTAAGGATTGAAGTGGGTATTATCTGCCAATACCCTGTTTTGTCCCGGATAGGTTCCGGCAGGATAATGTACGAATGCCTTTTTGGAAGGTTCCACTCCCATTGCTTCATAGAGGGTACGGGTCATTTCGTTGAGATTCGATCAAAGGAACGTTTTCTTTGGCAGCCAACCAGCGCATTGCTTCGGGATAATCTTCGTGAGTATCTCTGATTTTCCCGTTTTCATCGAAACTGCGGCGTTGTGTCGGGGTTACCAGTACAGGATAGGCTCCTCGTGCCCTTGCCTCATCAATGAATGTTTTCAAGCTGGTCATAAATGAATAATAAGCTCCTTTACCGGGACCTTTTTGCTTTTGGTCGTTGTGACCGAATTCCATAAAAATATAATCTCCGGGTTTCATTTGTGTCAATGCCTTTTTCAGTCGTCCTGCACCGATAAAAGTATTGGCGCTTTCGCCGGATTCTGCATAATTGGCAAAACAAATGCTGTCATTGAAGAAGCGGGGAATCATTTGTCCCCAGCTTGCCCAAGGTTCATTGTCCTGGTCTACTACCGTGGAGTTACCGCATAGGAATACGGTGGGTACATTATTTATTTTCTCAATAATCAGTTCGGACAATTGGGGTGCATCCCCGTTGAATTCCAAAGTTAGTTTGTCATCCCAGTTCAATTTTTGGCGTTCACGCGGTTTGATGCGCACATTTTCTTTTTCCGAAATATGTGTGTTGCGCTTGTTGATCACGAATGTACAAGATTTTAACTCCCCTTTTTTTGTCTTCACATTTTCGAAGAAAAGGCGGCGTGATTCTCCTCGCACTGTTGTTTCTCCGGCAGCGCGTTTGTTTCCTATCACGGCTGTGACATGGTAGTTTCCATCGGGAACCGTAACAGAGAAAAAGAATGGAGCTGTACTTTTACCTTCCGGAGAGGGCTGTCTGTCATATCCGTATCCCTTTTCCTCCGAGTATCTGTCGGCGGGAGTTATTTTGGTATAACCGTCTTTCGTCTTTTTACCTGTGGTAAAATCGAATTTGTAAGTTTGTGCTTCGACTCCTAATGTCGCTAAAAGTCCAAGAGCTAATAGGGCTATCTGTTTCATGATTGATATAGATTGTTATTAATTGATTTTCGGTTTTAGTTCATCCGGAGAGTCATTGGTATAAGATTTGATATCACCGGCTGTTTTTGTGAACAACTCACTGATTTGTTGAGGCGTTACAGTAAATTGCGGACGGAACTGGTCCGAATTCATATAATCCAAAATGGCTTTATGCATCTGACGGGCTACAATGCGTTTCTCTGGCTGGGAGGTAATGTCCATACTTGTCATGAGCACTTTCCCATTTAATACATTGGCTTCGAATAACATACCTATCTTGCGGCTTATAAACCAAGTGTCGATGCTTTGAACCGTAGGTTGGAAAGCGGGTGGAAAGTGGGTGAATTGCATCACTTGAGCACGATTCAGCAGTTCCCACCATTGCAGATTGCTGTGATATTCTGTCGGAAACTGACGGAATAACGGGTGTTTGGGGTTCACTAAGATACCTGTGGTATGAGGAGGACGCATTTTGAACCAGGAGGTGTTCCAGAATACAGGAGTGAATTGTGGACCACTTCTTTACCATAACTCACTTTGCCCGCAGCTGTAATAAGCACATTTCCACCATTCTGAAGAATTTCCAGGGCTTTCGAATCCAAGGTGTCGGTAGTGTATACTTTTCCTTCGGCTATTGTCACTTGAGCGGGATAAACCCAGAAATTCCAGTCATTTACAGCTTCTGTTCCCATAATGCGTATTTCCAGATTCAGCTTTTTAGCCTCTTGGATGTCAGTAAGCGGAAACTCAAGGCTACCTGTGCGATTTAAATTTCCGACAGGAATGTCTTGTGTTGCCAATGTGCCTTGCGCATATACTTTGCCATATTCGTCTTTTAACGTATATACAATTTCTGCTTGTTTTAATGCCTCGGCACCAAAATGAGCGATTTCAATATCCGCCTTTAAAATTTCCTTGTTATTATATACAAATTTATCTGTACGCATCAGTGGAATTGTAGGTGAGCAGAAACGTCTCCATTCTGCGGAGTTGATATATCCTTTTTCTTCAAAGAAACATCGAGAACACCTACCAGTGCAGTTCCCTGACCCGAATAATCGTTCAGTGCCAATAATTGGAAACCGGCATAATCGGGCGTGCGGAGTGTCTTTTCTATTTCATATTTGTAACAAAGGCTTGCAACTTTCCGCTGGCCATCATAAATAGATGGGCTTGGTCGCTCATGTGGTTGTCAGCCAGAATGTCTTTGAAAATCTCGAAGTTCTTGCTTTATTGACGCCTGTATATTTACGTATTTCATTGAAATTGGGGAAAGCGCACCATTGACCTGTTTCATGGGATACGTAGGGCTGTCTCACGGTGTCAAGATGATTTTGGAAACGATAGTCGTCTTGGGTGGACGGTTGTTTCTTGGACCAGGTCAGGCCACGTGCCCCAGCCTTTACATGATATTGGTTGCGAGGTTGCCATTGCCATCCGTTGCCTACCGATGCTCCGGTATATACATGTCTGGGATCCTTCTTTTCCCAATATTCTACGAACTTGGTCACCCATTCTACCAGCGTCCGCTAGGTTCGTTTCCGCATGCCAACATGCAATAGGAGCATAGTTGCCATATTCTTTGGTTAATGCGATGGTTTCGTCCATCAGATATTTGTCAATAGGTTGTCCCAAACCTAATTTGGGACCATGATTGGGCCAGCTCGGACCTTCGGGTTGCAGATAGAATCCTACCCGGTCGGCAGCCATAAAAGCGGCTTCGGGAGGACAGAATGAATGGAAACGCATGTGATTCAGTCCATAACTGCGACAGATACGGAATACCCGTTCCCAACTTTCTACATCCATCGGAGCGTAACCGGTCAACGGGAAGTCACAGTTTTCAACTGTTCCGCGAAGCTGGGTTTTGCGCCCGTTTACATAAAACCATTTACCTTTGATTTCAAATCGGCGTATACCGAATTGTATTTCCTTTATCTCAGTTTTTTCCCATTGGTGACTTCTGCTTTCAGTTTGTACAGGGCCGGATGAAATTCATCCCATAGCAGCATATCATTCCCCATAGGTAATACCATTTCTGTTTCCGTCACTCCTTTGTTAAGTTTGATTTCTTGTTGTATGGCGGGAACTATATGCTTTTTATCCGTATTGAGCTCTCTGCTGATAATTTTACTTTTGCAGTTGCCTGTACCTTTGATGACGACTTGACATCGTGCCAGTTTTTGTTCCGGTTCCGGATATATTTGAATATCATCGAAATATGTTTTCGGAGTCGTTTGCAGACAGATGCGTCCTACAATGCCGTTCCAGTTTCCTTGGGTCTGGTCGGTTATGCTGTGCGAATCCGGTCCGACATTGATTTCTTTGATACGATTATCCACCGGATGGTGATAGTACATTTTCCGGGACGGACATAACGGGTTATATCATATTGATGGGGAACACAAAGACTATTCTGCATTCCTGTCTTTTGTCCGTTCACCCATACGGTTGTTTCTATATGGGGACGTTCCAGGAACAACAAAATACGTTCACCTTTCCAGTCGGCAGGTATATTCACCTCTTTCTGATACCAAGCAGCTCCTACATAATGTTTGTCGGGAGTCAGAAAGAATGGAAATTTAATATTACCTTCTTTACGGTATTTTCCATGTATGGATTATAATAGTAGGAACTGTCATAGAGACTGCCTGTCCATTGGGTCTTTGCGGTAACCTCATCACCTTTCAGTTTCTCGGGCATGGAACCGGGCAGGTTGATGAAGTCATTCAAAGTGTGGCTGAACCATTTTTCCTTTTCTCCATTATCCTGACGGTCTATACTGAATGACCATTTTCCGGATAAGTCAATAATTTTTTGTGCGCTTAACGAGAAGCACATCCATACTAGGCAGATTGTCAATAACGTTTTTTTCATAGTATCTTTTTACTTTGAATTTGATGTTGCTAAATTAAGGCCTTTTCAATCTGCATGTAAATAGAAAGAAGTACATATAGATGGAAATTCGTATAAAATAGGGGTAATGTGCGATATATTTGTACGATTTTACATGGATATGCCTTGTATGTGCAGAAAAAAGTCCAAATCTCTTTTTATCTTTGTATACTCACAATTAAATCATTGTATACATGAAAAAACGATTATTCAGTTTGTTCTGCTTGTTAGGAACGGTTGCCGGATTATTTGCCGGTGATACGGCTTATTTGTTCTCTTATTTCATTAATGACAGTCGGGACGGTCTTCATTTGGCTTATAGTTTGGATGGGCTGACATGGACTCCTCTGAATCATGGAAAATCTTTCTTGATACCTACGGTCGGGAAGGATCGTCTGATGCGTGACCCTAGTATTTGTCAGGCGCCGGACGGAACTTTTCACATGGTGTGGACTTCCAGTTGGACAGACCGGATTATAGGTTACGCCTCTTCTCCCGATTTAATCCATTGGAGTGAGCAGCGTTCTATTCCGGTAATGATGCATGAGCCTGCTGCACATAATTGCTGGGCACCTGAATTGTTTTATGATGAACCTTCGCAAACTTATTATATTTTTTGGGCAACGACCATTCCCGGACGTCACAAGGAAGTGCCGGTCATTGAGAGTGAGAAAGCTGAACCATCGTATTTACTATGTTACGACGAAGGATTTTAATACATTTTCTGAAACCAAACTGTTCTTTAATCCCGATTTCAGTGTGATTGATGCAGCTATTGTACGCGATCCGGTGATGAAAGACTTGATTATGGTGGTGAAGAATGAAAACTCGTTGCCGGCAGAGAAGAATTTGAGAATAACACGGACAACACGGATAGAGGATGGATTTCCTACTACCGTTTCTCCTTCCATTACAGGAAATTATTGGTGTGAGGGACCTGCGCCACTTTTTGTAGATGATGCTCTTTATGTCTATTTTGATAAATACCGTAATCATCAATATGGAGCTGTTTGCAGTCGTGATCATGGAAAGACATGGGAAGATGTGTCCGACCGTGTATCTTTTCCTCGGGGAACCCGTCACGGAACTGCTTTTACCGTAGAGAAGGCTGTACTTGATAAATTGCTTCGTATCCATCACTTCAATCCTCTTATTCCGGATAATATCGCTGATCCTTCTTTATCCAAATTTGGTGATACTTATTATCTTTATGGTACTACTGATATTGATAAAGGATTGTCACAAGCAGGGACTCCTGTGGTATGGAAATCTAAAGATTTTGTAAACTGGAGTTTTGACGGATCACATATTGTGGGATTCGATTGGCATAAAGGACATGAATATGTCAATGCCAAAGGAGAGAAAAAGACGGGATATTTTCGTTATTGGGCACCCGGCAGAGTAGTGGAGAAGAATGGTGAATATTATCTTTATACCACTTTTGTAAAACCGGATGAGAATGCACGTACCTATGTGCTGAAGTCCGACCGTCCCGAAGGTCCTTTCCTTTTTGCCGGACGTAATTCTATATCTTCTCATTCTTTGGATGGGTTTGATCAATCTTGTATTGCTCCGGATATAGATGGGGAACCTTTTGTGGATGATGATGGAACTGCTTATTTATTCTGGCGCCGCCGGATGGCTGCCCGTATGACTGACGATTGGCAGCATTTAACCGGTGATACTGTTGTGATGAGTACGGCTCGTCAAGGGTATTCGGAAGGGCCGGTTATGTTTAAACGTAAAGGTATTTATTATTACATCTATACTTTGAGAGGGAATCAGAATTATGTAAATGCTTACATGATGAGCCGGCAGTCCCCTTTGTCGGGCTTTGAAAAGCCCGAAGCAATGATATTTTTCTTTTTTCATCCATTGCCGATAATGTTTGGGGGCCGGGACATGGGAATGTATTTTATAATGAAGAAACAGACGATTATATTTTCGTATATCTGGAGTACGGTGACGGAGGAACTACCCGCCAAGTATATGCCAATCGGATGGAATTTAATGAGGATGGCACTATAAAGACACTTGTTCCTGATGAAAAGGGAGTTGGTTACTTGGCTGTCAGCCAGGAACAGCGCGAAAATAAGGCGCTGAAAGCTTCTTTCAGTGCATCCAGCGTACGTTCTCCCCGTACTTCTAAGGTTGAAATAGAAACTCAGCCTAATTGTCCTTTGGCTGATAAAACTTCGCTTGTCAAGGTGGAACGCACACATATATATCACCCTGGAAATGCAGGCGACCGGTCTAATGGAACACGCTGGATGGCAGAAACAAATGATGATCATCCTTGGCTGATGGTGGATTTGGGTGAAGCCATGCAGGTAACGGAGTGTCAATTTGCCTTTGTACACCCTGCTGAAGGTCATGCCTGGCATCTCGAAAAATCCAATGATGGTACTAATTGGCAACCTTGTGCCGGAGTAAAAGAGGTGAAGGCATGTTCACCTCATGTGGTAACGGTGGGAGATAAAGTACGTTATTTGCGTTTGCACATAGATAAAGGTGCAGCCGGATTATGGGAATGGAAAATCTATTAAATTACTATTTTATCATGAAAAAACGATTTGTGACCGTTCTTTTGGCTTGTTCTTTGGCCGGAGGACTTTTTGCACAACAGCCTTGGTTTAAAGACAAGGATTTGACCTTGACCGGTGCTTATTATTATCCTGAGCATTGGGATGAGAGTCAATGGGAGAGAGATTTTAAACAGATGCACGATTTGGGTTTTGAATTCACCCATTTCGCGGAATTTGCTTGGGCGCAATTGGAACCGGAAGAGGGAAAATATGATTTTGCCTGGTTGGATAAAGCGGTGGCTTTGGCTGCCAAATATGATTTGAAAGTCATTATGTGTACTTCTACGGCAACTCCACCGGTATGGCTGAGCCGTAAATACCCTGAAATTTTGATTAAAAATGAAAATGGTACCGTGCTTGATCACGGAGCACGTCAACATGCTTCTTTTGCTTCTCCCGTTTATAGAGAACTGGCTTATAATATGATAGAGAAGTTAGCTCTGCATTATGGAAATGATTCCAGAATAATCGGCTGGCAGCTCGATAATGAGCCGGCCGTACAATTTGATTATAATCCGAAAGCCGAACTGGCTTTCCGGGATTTTTTACGTGAAAAATATCATCATGACATTAAAGCATTGAATGATGCCTGGGGAACGGCTTTTTGGAGTGAGGTTTATTCTTCTTTTGATGAAATAACTCTTCCTAAAACTGCCAGATGTTTATGAATCATCATCAGATTTTGGATTACCGCCGTTTTGCTGTCAGTCAGACAAACGACTTTTTGAATGAACAATGTTTGTTGATTAAAAAATATGCAAAGAACCAATGGGTGACTACTAACTATATTCCTAATTATGAGGAAGGACATATAGGTGGCAGCCCTGCACTTGATTTTCAAAGTTATACTCGCTATATGGTGTATGGAGACAATGAAGGGATCGGCCGTCGCGGATATCGAGTGGGAAATCCGTTGCGTATTGCTTTTGCCAATGACTTTTTCAGACCCATACAAGGTACTTATGGAGTAATGGAACTTCAGCCGGGACAGGTGAACTGGGGGAGTATCAATCCTCAACCGCTGCCCGGAGCTGTCCGTTTATGGATGTGGAGCGTATTTGCCGGTGGAGGCGACTTTATCTGTACTTATCGTTATCGCCAGCCTCTGTATGGCACGGAACAATATCACTACGGCATTGTAGGTACAGACGGAACAACGGTAACTCCCGGTGGACGTGAATATGAGCAGTTCATGAAAGAAATCAGACAGCTGCGGGGACAGGTTGCTGCTCGTGAGGTGAAACCGGCCGATTATTTGGCGCGTCGTACTGCCATTCTTTTTAATCATGAAAATTCATGGAGCATTGAGCGCCAGAAGCAAAATCGTACATGGAATACATTAGGGCATATTGAGAAATATTATCGCACGTTTGAAATCTTTTGGCGCGCCCGTAGATTTTATCAGTGAAAGCAAGGAGTTCTCCTCTTATCCTGTGATCATAGCTCCGGCTTATCAATTGGCTGACAAGGCATTGGTAGACAGATGGACTGATTATGTAAAGAAGGGTGGTAATTTGGTCTTAACTTGCCGTACAGCCCAAAAAGACCGCCATGGACGTTTACCCGAAGCTCCTTTCGGTTCCATGATAAATGAACTGACCGGTAATGAAATGGAGTTTTATGATTTATTACTTCCTGAAGAACCGGGCAAATTACGGATGGATGGAAAAGAATATACGTGGAATACTTGGGGAGAGATATTGAAATCGGGTAAGGATTCACAAGTATGGGCTACTTATACACAGGAATTTTATGAAGGAAAACCGGCAGTCACTACTCGTAAGTTGGGAAAAGGTAACTGTTCTTACAGTGGGAGTGGATAGTACGGACGGATTATTGGAGAAAGATATTTTGAAGAAACTATATGCGCAATTGAATATTCCTGTGATGGATTTACCATACGGTGTTACTTTAGAGTACCGCAATGGTATGGGGATTGTACTGAATTATACAGATAAACCTTATAATTTCGTACTTCCTTCGGGAGCCAAAGTGTTGATAGGAGAGCCGGTAATTCCTACAGCAGGAGTATTGGTATTTTCTATTACTGATTGAAAACGTATGATTGATAGAACAAAAAGGAGCGGCTTCACAGTCGCTCCTTTTTACTTAACCTAAATCTAACCTTTAAATCATAGTCTATGAAAAATCGATTCACTAACCAATCATATTATTAATTTAATTTGTAAATTTCACTTCCGGCAAGCAGGAAACATCCTACTCCAAAATCTTCAAAATCGGGTACTTTATCGTATGTGACAGGTTGACTGTCTTTCGGTTCTTTTCCGGTTCCTTGTACAAGTCCTAGGAAGCCGTTAGGGTGAACGGCATCCTTCACCATAGCATTCCATGCTTTCAACAAGACTGGCAGGTATTCTTTTCTGTCCAACAGTCCGTTACGTACCCCCATGCCATGCCATATACAAATAAAGCGGTGCCACTGGTTTCTTTACCTCCGAAGTTTGATTCGTCATGCATACTTACATTCCAAAAACCATCAGTACGTTGGCAATTTTTGATAGCTTTACTCATGGTCAGGAAATCATTGATATAGTCGGCGCGATGTTTTTCATCAGTAGGAATTTCATCCAATACACGTTACCAGTGCTGCATATACCATCCATTACCACGACTCCAATAGCAATTCTTACCGTTAGGTTCTTTGTAAGGGGGATCAAAGTCTTGGTCTCTCCACCACAAACCTTCTTTTTGGTTGTACATGCCATTTTCACCATGTTTGTTACGGGTATATTCATACATATCCCACATTTTGTTCGAAATATTTTTGTTCTCCGGTTCAATTTTCCCAGTTTGGCAAATACAGGCATTCCCATTTGGATGGCGTCAATCCACCACCAATCATTTACTTGAGGAGTGTTGACCAGCATATCTATATTGGCTTTGACCTTACGGATTCTTTCCGGATCGGGACAAATGTTATATAAATCAATGTAAGTCTGGCTGGCACAGTAATCATCAGCATTGCGAGTGGTGGTACCGTTGCGGAATCCCCATTCGTGGTAATTTGACCAATCGACAGCGTATTTATAATAGTCATCGCGTGGATAGACGGAGTAAAGAGCCATTAATCCTTCATAATATACTCCGCGTGTCCAGATATTACTGGGACGGGTTACATTTTTTACAAAAGAAGGAGTACGATAATCGGCATACTTCTTCATGAAGTAATCATTGACTTTTGTAACAGTCTTCAACGTTTCTTTTTTGTCCGGCAAGTCTTGTGCTTTTACAACTCCAAAACCTAATGCAACAAAAAAGAATGATAGTATTAATTTTTTCTTCATCATGTTGTTTTAGTGTTTTAATGGTAGCGCAAAAATAGGATGGTCTGGGATTTCCTACAATGGAAATGTGTACATCTTCCTTGAATATTATGCATGTGTACGCATTTCGAGTGTATTTTTTATTTATCAGTGTTCTTATTGGGCTATTTGTCTTTATTTGCAGACCGTTCATAAATCTTTTCTCCTTCTTTTATCTCTAGTTCCAAACCTTTAAAATTAACATTGGCCACATTTGAGATGCTTAATCCTTTTTGAGCTTTGATATGGCAATTCTCAAAAAAGAATGTATCATTTCCGAATGGAGCCTCTTTAAAACCATACATGGTTCCTGCTGATTGTGCTTCTCCATTTATATTCTTGAAATGGATATTGCGCAAACTGGTCAGCGGATAATGTGCAGGTGAAAGCGGAGGAACCATACGCCATTCCATATTGATATCAAAGATACTGCGCGCTCCTTTGATGGTAATATCTTCAAAAGTGATATTTTCCACAGTTCCGCCGCGGCTGGGCTGACTTTTAAAACGTAAGGGGCTCCAGTTTTCGTTATCCATCAGGCAGGAACGTATGGTCACATTGCGTATGCCGCCTGATATTTCACTGCCCATAGCCACTCCACCATGACCGTATGCAAAATGACAGTTTCCTATCAGAATGTTTTCACTGGGACGTCCTACTCTGCGTCCGTCTTCGTCTCGTCCGGATTTGATGGAGATGCAATCATCATGTGCCTCAATGCGGGTGGAAGTAATCAGTATATCATTGGACGAATCAATATCTATGCCATCGGAACTGGGTATATATTCCAATGCACGGATATCGATTCCATCTATAGTGAAGCCATTTGTGTAAAGTACATGATACAATTGATAGATTAGACTCAAGAATGGGTGAATATTATTTGTTAACTGCAAAAGAATCAAAGTTCTCTTTGTCTGAATATCTATTCTTTTGATAGGGATGCTACCTTGAACTTTGGTTATTGTATGCTTTCTTTTAATTCATATGATAAATCATGGCTTGATTCATCGTGGAAAGCAGGAATGGCCAGCAGCCACGGATATGATGAGTGTATAAATCTATAATAAAAATAAGGAGGAGATGAAAGATCTTTTATTATGGAATAAGATTTCTCGCATTGTTATGTTATTAGCCGAATGTCTTGACATATCTCCGGTGCGTGCTTTGGATTATCTTTTATAATAGGGAGAATTGTTCAATTTACTGTCTGATCAAATTCCAGTTTTTGGAATTTTATTTTGGATCGAAGTTTATGTTATATTTTAGATTGTATATTATACGAGAACTTCTAAACGAAAGGTTACTAATTTTTAAAGGTATAGGCATAAAAGCGCATAATCCTTATCTGAAAAACAATAATGGACCTCTAAATCTAAAGCATATAGATGAAGAGGTCCATATATTATCAGTGATATATTACGGTTTAATATCCCGGATTCTGCATGGCACTTTTTTTCTTCATTAGTTAATGTTCCACCGTTTTCATTGGTAATTCCGTCCAAGAATGATTGTGGTAGTGGACGATAATAATGAACCTGAGGATTGAATTCACCCAAGCCACGACTTACTCCATCGTTAAACGCATGCCAACGGTCATTCAGGCTCTTTGTACGGGCTAAATCTTCCCAACGTAACATTTCACCGCAAAGTTCACGGGTACGTTCGTTCAGTAAAAAACACATCATCTTTTCTGCATTGGAGCCACAACCCAATTTTTCATAGATCGGGATGTCTACTTGTGAATTGTACACGTCTTCCACACTGTTCAAGGTCATAACTGATTTGGTGGAAGCTGTAGTTTCCTGACCTTCCATATTATTAGACTCATAATAGGTGTTGATTTCCCAATAAACAGCTCCTTCAGCCGAGTAACCTCCACCTTTTCCTGTACAATATGAATTGTTCTTGTAAGACTGTCCGCCATCTACGTGTTTACTTCGGTCTTCACCTTCAGCATACCCGGCACGGTACGGAGTTTGTTTTATCCATTCAATGGCCTGTGGATAAGAGGATTCACCTTTACGGATATAGGCTTCGGCTATCATTAACACATCTTCAGCGGAACGGGCTATAATGGCATCACGCGTACCAAACTGTGAAGCGATCGAATTACGTGATCCGTCACGATATTTAGACAAAGCGACTGAACGCTTATGGGGAATCACCTGATACCAGTTGCCAGTCAGATTGGAAATGTCAGTATTCCAGTTGTGAGTTTCTCCCTTGAAGTAACGGACAAACGTGTGAGGAGCCTCAATGACATTGTTCTTGGTCACTTTTACATTTTTGTCACCAAATTCATAGTCTTCGTAGCGAGTATCTCCCGGATTGTTGACAATATACTTGATGCCCAGTTCACCTCCTGTAAAACGCTTGTCTCCTGCACTTACACCAACAGGAGCTTTGCCGCTTCTGATATCAGCTTCAGTCCAATCGGGTGCACCTTTGGTATTATTACATCCATAAGTGGTGATGAATGATTTCCAGAAACGTGAATCGTTTACACGGTCAAATACATCCATGGTATATTGGGTCGCACTTACATAACAGAATTCACGGCCACCGGAAATGTCACGGTTCGTTCCATTCATATCTTGATAAACTGAAGGAAAGCATAAGTGCATTTGGTTACCATATCGTCCCCAGGTGGATTCATCGTTAGAGAACTGTGCTGCCAATACTACTTCCGATACTGTTTCGTTAGCACCGTTAGGTGCTGTGTAATCCCATAATTCTACAAAGTCATTGCATAAGGGGTGTGCACTTACCACTTCCTGTCCGTACTTAATTACCGCATCTAGGTCAGCGGCTACGTATTGTGTATTCCAGCTAGAATACAGTTCAGAAGCACGGAATAAATGCGCCTTGGCTAGGAAGTGGGCGGCTGCTGACTTCGTGATGCGTCCAGTTTGCTCCGGCTTTTCGGGCAATAACTTGTAGGCTTCCTCCAAGTCGGCAATGATTTGTGCATATACTTCTTCTTCACTATTGCGGGTGAAATAGGTTTCCACTCCTGTCGAAGGAGTTAATTTCAGAGGAATTCCACCAAACTGTTTCACCAGTTCAAAGTAACCATATCCTCTTAAGAAATATCCTTCTCCCAAACGGGCATTATAAGTAGGAGACTGTGGATTATAAAATGCCGGTACATTTGCTATAATCAAGTTGGCCGGTTCGATAGTACCATACAAGTTGTCCCAAATGGGCTTGATTCCGGTGGTTTCACCTGAATTTAGTGATTGTCCGTAGTGGTTATAGTGTGCAGCTGTATTGTTGCCATCTGTAAACTCATCCGTTCCTTCGCAATAAACCAAGTATCCCCATTGATAGTTAAATTTGGTTTTCAGCATTAGATAGGCGCCATTTACCAAATCATCAATACCTTCTTGTGTCTTGAAATAATCGGTATCGTATGCATTAATTTGGTTCTCGTCCAAAAAAGACTCACTGCAAGAAGTCAATGCTGCACTTCCTAATGCCATACATGCGGCAGCAGAAAATAATATGTGATTCAATTTCATATCGATAATTTGTTTTTATCCGTTATATATTAAAATCCAACATTTAAGCCAACGACGAAACTTTCAGTGTCGTTGCTGAACCGAAAGTTTTAGTATTGTTATCATAGTTCAGCAAATCTGTATCTAACCAGTCGCATGCTTTATAAATAGAGAAAGGATTCATGGCCTGTACATATACTTTTAAATTACTCAAACCTGTATTTTTCAGTTGTTTGCTTGTGAAATTGTAACCTAATGAAATATTACGTACCTTGATGTAAGAACCGTCCTGATAATTCATTGAAGAATTATAGGTATCAGCTGCCTCGCCGTTTGATCCTGGAGAATAGTATACTGCGTCTTCGTTGCTTCCGGCTACCCAATAGTCTAACTTACGTTGCATGTAGCGCCCATCCAATGTAGCGGCACCTTGTGGCACATCGAATCCCATACGGGTGATGATAAAGCAAGATAGTTCCAAATTCTTATAGCTGAAAGTGTTATTCCATCCTCCTGTCCAACGAGGACGTTCTTTACCAACAATTTGACGGTCATTAGTTGCGTCGATAGAACCGTCATTGTTTAAGTCTTTCACTTTGATTTGTCCTGGCTTGCGACCATATTTGGCTGCCTGTTCAGCTTCTGAGGTCTTCCAGATACCGTCATATACATAGTCATAATAGACTCCGATTTCTTCGCCTACGAACCAACGGTTGTTTACATCTTCTGTGTTTCCGTTTGCCAAGGCATCAATTGGCTGCGGTCCATAGACCAAGTCAGTGTGGTATTCCAGGTAAAATCATTGGTTTGCACAGGAATAGCATTCAGTTGTAAATCAATACCCCAACCCGATGTTTTTCCAACATTAGCTAGTGTGGAAACATATCCAGTCAGTGAAGGAATGGTCATATCTAGTAACAAGTCCTTGGTTTTGGTCTTGTACACATCAACGCTACCGCTGATACGATTGTTTAAGAAGCCATAATCAATACCGACATTATATTGAGTCGTCTTTTCCCAGGTCAGTTCGTTATTGGCCATTTTACTAGGATTCTTTGCAGAAACATCAGACGGAAGATAGCCGATAGATGGGCTTTCACTTCCCCATTGATAATAGAGTGACTGAATAGCTCCTTTAGTAGAATAAGGGTCAATAGCCGCATTACCAGTAACACCGAATCCCAAACGAAGCTTTAATTGGCTAATCCAATTAATATCTTTCATAAAATCTTCTTGGTCAATGCGCCATGCCAAAGCGGCAGAAGGGAATGTTGCCCATTTGTGTCCGGGAGCTAGTACGGAACTACCGTCCCAGCGAACAGATGCAGTCAGCAAATAGCGATCTTTGAAACCATAGTTCATACGAGCCATGTAAGAAGTCATTTGGCTTTCAGTTAAACCGGTACCAAAACCACTCAAGCTTCCGGCCGAATGCAGATTGTACCATAATTCTTTAGAAGAAGCTACGTTGGTAGCAGTCATATCTCCCATTTCATAATGATATTTGGAAGCCGACTGCATCAATGTCAAACCAAGGCTATGGTCTTTGATTGTCTTGTTATAGTAAATCAAGTTATCCAATGTCCAAGAACGCTTTTGTTCATTTTTGTACTGGGCTTTGTTATTACCGTCACCATTGATACCTTCGGCTGCATTGGCAATACCTAATGTGTAAAATTGGAATTCAGGACCAAATTGGATGCGATAGCTCAAGCCTTCCAATGGTTCCCATATTTTGCCAAAATCTATCTGAGAATACATGCTGGCATTGGCACGGAACGTACGACGCTGGTTAGTATTGTAATCCAATTCACGAATGGGATTGATGATGTTGATATCACCATTTGGAAGGCGAATATAATCACCGTTGGCATCGTAAGGTACTGTCCAAGGGAGCATGCTGCGCAATGCTCCATAAAAGTCTCCGGCACCGGTGACTGATTTGGAGAAATTATAACCATAATCCTGGTCGGCATATGAACCGTTGACAGAGGCTCCCATTTTAAAGAATTCTACGGGATTAGCGTCAAATGACACTTTTAGTGTATAGCGTTCGTAGGCTTGTCCAGGCTGAGTTCCTTTTTGATTCAGGTAACCGAATGAGGCGTAACCTTGGAATTTGTCAGAACCACCTGATGCGCTCAATGTATGTTCGTGTATGATGCCGGTTTGTTTGCCATGGTCAGTCCAGTTGTATGAGCCTACTTTCGATGGGTCATAGTTTCCGTTTGACCATGCTTGGTCTATGTTTGCCCAAGAAGCAGCTACACCACCGAAAGCCAAACGGTCTGCCTCATAACTTGGAGCAAAAGCAGCGTCTCTGTTACCGTATGCTCCCATGTTGTATTTGCTAGACGGCATAATCCAACCATTCGCTGGCCGACATCATGTCAGTTACATCGTGTAACGTTTCAAATGTAACAGATCCGGAATAGTTTAGAGTAACTCTTCCTTCCTTACCTTTTTTAGTTGTAACCAAGATAACCCCATTTGCACCACGTGAACCATAAATGGCGGTAGCGGAAGCATCTTTTAAAATGTCAATAGACTCAATGTCTGAAGGGTTAATATTTTCAATACCGCCATTTTGGATAACCATACCATCAACTACATAAAGCGGACTTTGTTCTGCTTTGATAGAGCGTACACCACGGATATTGATATCGCCTACTTCACCAGGACGCTGGCTGGAAGTAATATCCACACCGGCAGTTTTTCCCTGCATACCTTCGAGGGCATTTTTGACAGGCATGGATTTCAGTTCTTTTTCACCCACGCGTGCCATAGCACCAGTCACATCACTTTTTTTCTGAACACCATAACCAACCACTACCACTTCATCCAGTGTTTCGGTATCCTCCTCCAAGATTATTTTAACGGTAGATTGTCCTTTCACTTGGATATCTACGGTCTTGTACCCCACAAAACTTACTTGGATCGTTCCATTATCAGGAACATTCTGAAGTGTGAACTTACCATCAAAGTCGGTAATTGTACCATTGGTAGTACCTTTCACCACCACACTGGCACCGATTACAGACTCACCTGTTTTGTCAAGGACAGTACCCAAAACGGTTTTGCTCTGTGCAAAGGCCCCTACAGCCAATACGGATAACAAAGCAACGAAGAACAGCCGCTGGAACTTCTCCAAACGACGTAACAGACTTGAATTCTTTCTGTCTTTCATACTTTAATTATTAAGTTAAACAAAAGTTAGTTTTCTATTCTCTCAGGAGAAATAGGTCTCCTACCTGTGAAAAAGTGTTGCAAATATATGCGCGAATATTAAAAAAGCCAATGTAGGATTGTACAAAAGCATGGAATTTTCCGTCTTTTCAACTGAAAAATAGTACAAACTTCTGTGAACAATCTCAAAATGGATAGTTTCAAGAGCATTTTTGTTATACAAGAGTGCTTTTATTTCTGATTGTTACTTTAATATTGTATTGTAAAACGTATAAACTAAAATTTGAATATGGCTAATCTTTCAATAGTAATTGTACCTGCTAAAAAATTATCTAACGGTAGACATAGAGTCAGGATCGCAGTGCTCATCGTTCATCAAACAGAGATATATTTCAACCCAATTCATTTTGGATTCTGCAAATCAAATGAAAAATGGACGAGTAGTAAAACATGAAAATGCAGCTAATATAAATGCTTGTTTGCGCAAGTTGATTAATGAATACGAAGAGATTCTTTCGTCTATTCATTATCAGTCGAATATTTCATGCACTGAATTGATACATGTTATAACTCGGGAACAACAAAAAAAGGAATACCTTTAATACGGTAGTGAAAGAATATCTTTCAATGATGGAAGCAGACGATCGTAAAAATCACATAAATTATATAATATAGCTTGTGCAAAGTTCCTTAAACATATGAAAGGTGATTTTCCTTTGGTACAACTCAGTCCGACACATATACAAAGTTTCGCTGATGTAATGAAGCTGAAGGATTAAAAGAAACTTCTATCAGAATTTACCTCACTTTAATAAAAGTAATATTGAACTATGCCAGGAAAATGAATTATGTAACTTATTTAGTTCATCCTTTTGTTTTATTTAAAATGCCAGTTAGTAATATCAGAGAACTAGATCTGTCCGTTGATGAAATTAAAAAAATACGTGATGTGAAATTATTCAAGTCTGTGCATATCATGGCTCGAGATATATTTATGTTAACTTATTATTTAGGTGGCATTAATCTAAGAGACCTAATGGAGTATGATTCACTAAAGGGAACTGTATGAGATATATAAGACATAAAACCCGTAATAGCAAAAAAAATGAAAATGAAATAGCTTTCACTATCCAGCCAGAAGCACAGACAATTATTGAACGATATATTTCTGAAAATGGGAAATTAGTTTTTGGCAAATATGAATCTTATGAAAAAGTATATAGTTTGGTCTTTAGACATATAGGGAAGGTGACTGATCTGGCAGGCATAAATAGAAAGGTTTCATATTATTCTGCAAAGAAAAACATTTGCACAACATGGTTATGATATAGGTATCGAAATAGAAAAAATAGAATATTGTATTGGTCATAGTATGAAAAACAATCGTCCTATATTTAATTATATACGAATAATGCAAGAGCACGCCGAATTAAGTTTTAGAGAATCTACGATCAATTGCTTAAATAGTCAATGTTATTATATATGCATAAATGTCTTTCATATCATGTAAATGTTATTATTGTATTACCTTAAAAAGTAAGTGTGGTTCATAAATCAAGCAAATGCACTTAGACAGCTGATAAAGTACACTTACTTTTTGGAGATATTTTTTAAGTTCAAGTCAGGATATAAACTACTCCATATAAATTTGAGAGCAAAGTAAAATATTTCATAAATACTAACTAAAAGAGTTTTTTTTCCAACAGCAATAAGAGCACTTTATATTCTCTATTATTGTATCATCTATATTATAAAATTCGATGAAATGGGCTTTTTTTGATACTTTCAACTTTATATATCAAGTTAACTTTTGTTTAACTTAATAATTAAAGTATGAAAGACAGAAAGAATTCAAGTCTGTTGGGACATCGATTAAAATTTCGGTGGCTTTTTCTCTTTAGTCTGTTTGCAGGTCCTCTGCCCCTTTCCTTTGGAGGACAGTCGGCAGTAGCTGCAAACAATATTATTCAGCAACAAAAAATATCAGTGACCGGTAAGGTCGTAGATAATTTAGGAGAGCCTATTATTGGTGCCAATGTTGTTGTGCAAGGTCAGACAGTAGGTACTATAACCGACATTGATGGAGTTTTTAAGCTGGATGTTCCTAAAGGAGCTAAGTTATTGATTTCATTCATTGGATATAGTTCCAAAACTGTAGAAGTAAAACAATCTAACATTGAAATAGTTTTGGATGATGATTCTCAAATGTTAGGAGAAGTAGAGGTTGTAGCTTATGGCGTTCAGAAAAAGGTTTCTGTGACTGGAGCTATTTCCAGTGTAAAAGGTGAAGAATTGACAAAACTCCAACAGGCTCCATTTCTAATATGTTATCAGGGCAAATGGCAGGTTTGACTACCGTACAGTATTCCGGTGAACCGGGGAGTGATGCAGCGAATATTTTTGTCCGTGGTCAAGCTACATGGAATCAATCTGCTCCTCTTATTCAAGTAGACGGTGTGGAACGTAGTATGAATGATATTGATCCTAATGAAATAGAAAGTATTTCTATATTAAAAGATGCTTCTGCTACGGCTGTTTTGGTGTACGAGGTGCAAATGGCGTTGTTTTAATTACGACTAAAAGAGGTAAGGAAGGAAAGGCTAAGATTTCATTTACGACTTCCTCAAGTATTATTGCCCCGACCGAAAGTATTAAAATGGCTAATTCTTATCAATATGCTACTTTTTATAACCAAATAAATACTGGTGATGGTTTGAATCCTACGTTTTCGGATGAAATAATTCAGAAATTTAAAGATGGTTCAGATCCCGTTCGTTTTCCAAGTGTGGATTGGGTAGACTATTGTTTAAAAGATATGACCCTTCAAACACAGCATAATGTTAATATATCAGGTGGTACAGACCGTGTACGTTATTTTATTTCAGCAGGAGCTTATACACAAGGCGGTTTATTTAAAGAATTTGACTTGCCTTATAATCTGTCTTATCAATATAATCGTTTCAATTACCGTTCAAATCTAGATATTGACGTAACCAAAACGACAACATTATCAATGAATATTGCTGGTAATGTGAATAATGCTTCTAAACCTTATACTGGACTGGGTAGTGCCGGGATGTTAATAAACATGTATTATTCCACTCCGTTTTCTAGCCCGGGACTTGTCGATGGCAAACTGGTTAATGCAAGTACGGACTATCCGGATTTGAGAATGCCTTTTACTGGTGGTAGCGGCATGGGATACTATGGTGGAGGTTTTATGCGAACCAGTAATAACACCTTAAATGCTGATGTCCAATTAAAACAAAAACTGGATTTTATAACTAAAGGATTGTCATTCCATATTAAAGGATCATACAATAGTGGTTTTACATCTTATACACAGGCTAGTGCTAGTGTTGCAACTTATACTCCTGTATTACAAGAAGATGGTACGATTGCTTATAAGAAATATGGACAAAATTCTCAGTTGAAATATGAAGATAAGGATCCGGCTAAATCACGTGATTGGTATATGGAGGCAGCCTTAAACTATGCCCGGGAATTCGGTAACCATCATGTTTCAGCATTATTGTTATACAATCAGTCTAAGATATATTATCCTAGTGCATATTCTGATATTCCTCGTGGGATGGTTGGTATAGTGGGACGTGTCAACTTATGATTGGAAAAACCGCTATATGGCAGAATTCAATATTGGATATAATGGTTCCGAGAATTATGCACCCGGCAAACGCTTTGGTACTTTTCCGGCCGTTCTTTTGGTTGGATTGTTAGTGAGGAAAAATTCTGGAAACCTATAAAATCAGTAGTAAGTTTCTTGAAATTTCGTTATACAATCGGTCTAGTTGGTAATGATAGTTTTGACGGAAACAAGCAACGTTTCCTCTATATGTCTGATCCTTATGTAGTTAATAATTCTTCTTTAATTAACCGTGATGGTCATGGTTTTTTGTTTGGTATCAATAATTCCACAGTAAGTCCTGCTGCTTATGAAAATGGAAAGAATAACCAAGATATTACATGGGAAAAAGCGTTGAAAACCAATTTGGGTGTAGATGCTAATTTCCTTAATGATCGTTTACGCACTTCATTTGATTATTATCATGAAAAACGTACAGATATTATGTTGAGTGACGGTACGGCTCCTTCTGTATTAGGATTTACTCCTCCATTGGCTAATCTTGGGGAAATGAGAAGCTGGGGTTGGGAAATCACTTTAAAATGGAATGATCAAATAGGTGACAATTTCAGGTATAACGTAGGATTGAATTTGATGTACAATCAAAATCGGGTGGTAGAGAGAAAAGAAGCTCCGCAAAATGAAGAGTATATGTATCAAAAAGGACGTCGTCTTGGTTCACGCAGTCAATATAAATTCTTTGAATATTATAATTCGGAAACAACCCCTGCTCATTACAAAGAAGTATATGGTACGGATATGCCAGAACAATTAGTCAGTGATTTAAAAAATGGTGATTGTGTATATGTCGATTTAAATAACGATGGTAAAATAGATTCTAACGATATGTCACGTCAATTTGGTTTCACAGATGATCCGGAATACATGGCCGGTCTTAATATGGGATTCAGTTGGAAGGGATTTGATGTTCAATGCAATGGACTGCCGCATGGAATGTAAGCCGCAGTATATCAAGTGTATTCCGCCAACCTTTTACAGACCGTACAAACTCAGATCAAGGAGGTTTGTTGGAATATATGTTAGATCATACATGGACTCCAGAGAATCCGAATCCAAATGCGGAATATCCGCGTGCGACATTTATCAACGATACCAATAACTATGCGGAATCAACTTTGTGGGAGAAAGATGCTAAGTATCTTCGTTTGAAAATCTGCAAATTGCTTATAATTTCAAATCTTCCGTTTATGAAAAACTGAAACTGAATACTATGCAGTTAGCGTTAAGTGGATATAATTTATTGACCTTTACTCCATATTTTTGGAGTGATCCGGAATCAAAGGCTAGTAATTCTCCCTCTTATCCGCTGACAAAAACATATTCATTGAGTTTGAAACTTGGTTTTTAATCTTAATAATGCAATCAAATGAAAAAATATAATAAATGGATTTTTAATGTTGCTTCAGGACTGGCTCTGACATCTGTCATCGCTACTTCATGTGTCGATGAGATTAAGTTTGGCAACTCTTTTTGGAAAAGGCTCCGGGAGGGTCGGTTACAAAAGATACAGTATTTAATAATGCTGAATATACCCGACAATTTCTGACTAATCTTTATGGCATGCAATATTATGGGCTTCCATATAAGAATGTGGCTAATCAGGAAAGTTCCAATCAATATGTAGGCAAGCCTGAAGCTTTAACAGATTTGTATGTTTTCACTTATCCGTCATGTGGAATCTCAGGACCATATTATAAAGGTACTCACACTGCCAATTATGGTAAACGTTCTGATAAATTTGATTATTTAAGAAATAATGTCTGGGAAGCTGTACGTGGAGTATGGATGTTGATTGAGAATATTGATAATGTACCGGGGCTAGGGGAAGATGAAAAAGCTTCTATGGTGGCACAGGCGAAATGTATTCTTGCTTCCCGTTATTTTGATGTATTTCGTCATTATGGTGGCATTCCTTTAATTAAAGTACATTCAGTGGAACGGATACAAGCTATGAAATGCCTCGTAACAGTGTGGAAGAAACAGTGAATTATATGGTACAATTGCTGGATGAAGCTGCTGCTGTACTTCCTTGGACTGTAGAAACACCTGCATCTGAATCCGGACGTTGGACTAGAGCGGCAGCTTTAGCTTATAAATGTCGTATTCTTCAATTTGCAGCCTCACCTTTATTTAATTCCGACCAGCCTTATTACCCGGGAGCGACAGGCAATCCTGCTATTTGGTATGGTGGTTATAAACCGGAACTATGGGATCGCTGTCTGGAAGCGTGTGAACAATTCTTTAATGAACTGGCTTCTAAAGGTGGATATAGTTTACAGCAGGCGAAAGGTACTCGTCCAGAAGATTATCGTTTGGCATATCGTGCAGGCTATGCTAATTTGGATAGCCCGGAAGTATTGATAAACACACGTGTAATTGATATTGATGCATTCAAATCAAGTCATTATAATTGGCACCAATGGGGAGATCCTCTTATGAGCATTCATCGTGGTTACAGTCCTACACAAGAATATATGGAAATGTTCCCTTGGAAAGATGGTACGCCGTTTGATTGGGATAAGGCCAAAAGTGAAGGAAAACTGGATGAAATGTTTTTGAAAGGAACGGGCACAACCAGTGACGGACTGATAAATATAGAATTGACCCGTGACCCGCGTATGTATGAAGAAATCATTGTAAACGGTCAGCAAGAATCTTTGGATTGGACCACAGGAAATATGTCAGGTTATTGTTTTGAATCGTGGTTTGGGGGGAAAGAGTGGCCGGCAAGTGGTCCTACCAGTCAAACAGGTTCATTTGCTACGGGATATGCACCTATCAAATTCTTAATGGGAAACGATATGCTGCGTAGATATGTACATTGGCCTTGTATCCGTATAGCTGAACTGCATTTAATTTATGCGGAAGCATTGTGTCAAAGTTCACGAGGCAGTATGGATAAAGCTATAGCTCAAGTAGATATTGTACGTGCACGTGTAGGAATGAAAGGATTGGCAGAATGTAATCCGGATAAAAATTTACAAAGTAACAAGGATGCTTTTATCGAAGAACTTCTTCGTGAACGTGCTTGTGAGCTAGGTATGGAAGATGCACGCTTCTTTGACTTGATTCGCTATAAACGAGCAGATATATTTGAAAAACAATTGCATGGACTTTTCATTTATCGTTTGGATGACAACGGAGTACGAAGAGATTTGCCTTGGCGTGGAAACGATGAAGGAAGATGCTTATCCGACCCATTTTGAATATGAAAATTTGAATTGAATAACCCAACTCGTTATTGGTGGACAAATGGATTTGACCCTAAATGGTATCTTTCTCCATTCCCGTCAACAGAAGTTAATAAAGGATACGGGCTTGTTCAAAATCCCGGATGGTAATAACTAATGAATACTTCAATTACAATTTGAATTAATTATTATGAGAAAAAATAGATTAATTATTCCGGCACTCCTTGCTTTTTTGAGTCTGCAAGGGTATGCACAGGAACTCAATGATAGCATAACTTCCGGTAAGCCGGCAAAATATTCCGATGAAGTTGTAGAAATCGGATATCATAAAGCTCAACGTCTGGAAGAATCTACCTCATCAATTTCTACCGTATATAATGAAGATTTCAATAAGCGTAGTGCTAAAAATATAGCTAATTCGCTTTTTGGATATGGTACAGGGTTGACTACTTTGCAAGGTAGCGGACGATATGCAGATGCCGAACCTACATTTTTTATTCGTGGTCTACAAAGTTTATCCACTAATAATCCGTTAATATTGGTAGACGGTATTGAACGTGATATTACAGATGTCACTCCTGAAGAGGTAGAAACTGTCACTATATTGAAAGATGCTGCTGCAGTAGCAATTTACGGGCATAAAGGTATAAATGGTGTAGTAAATATTACTACCAAACGTGGTATTTATAATACACGTGAAATCAAGTTTACTTATGATCATGGTTTCGGTTGGCAAGCACGCAAGCCCAAGTTTGTAGACAGTTATTCTTATGCAAATGCCATGAATGAAGCATTGGCAAATGACGGGTTAACAGCGCGTTATACACAAGATGAATTGAACGCATTTCGTAGTGGTCAATATCCATATCTGTATGCTAATGTGGATTGGCTTGGAGAAACTTATCGCGATATGGATGCTACCAATATATATAATATAAGTTTCCGAGGTGGGGCAAGCAAATTCCGTTATTATGCTATGGCTAACTTGACTACTAATAAAGGGTTTATTGCCAATCCTTATATGAATGATGGATATTCTACACAGGACCAATACTCCAGAGCCAATTTACGTACTAATTTGGATATTGATCTGACAGAAAAAACAAAATTGAAATTAAATGTATTAGGTATCCTGTCAGAAACTAGAACTCCGGGAGCGAATGGTCAGGGAGGTGCTAATTTATGGGATATGATTTATACTTTACCTTCCGCTGCTTTTCCCGCTCGTTTGGAAAAATGGTACATGGGGAGGTAGTGCGACTTGGGCTGGGACCAAAAATCCTTTAGCTGTATCACAAGCAGCGGCTTACACAAAGTTCCACGAACGTACATTGTTCGCTGATATGACGCTGACCCAGGATTTATCATCTATAACCCCAGGACTAGGAGCAAGCGGTATGTTATCTTATGATAACTATGCCAATATTGGGAAAATCATTCTAAAACTTTTGTTTATGGTAGTAATTCGGTAACTGCATGGGAAAATGGTGTACCTTCAAGTACGACTTATTATACTGATGGTAAAGAAGTTCGATGAGTAGTGATGCTAAATGTATTG
>ENA-OQMZ01000091-OQMZ01000091.1-human-gut-metagenome-genome-assembly--contig:-NODE-91-length-35649-cov-2.062440_pt1 | contig 35649 bp, 55 predicted proteins | sample MGYA00242621_ERZ504862 | MGnify/ENA primary metagenome ERZ504862 (study PRJEB26092, sample SAMD00036393) | human gut metagenome | host: Homo sapiens | study: EMG produced TPA metagenomics assembly of...
GCCGAAATCATCTAGAACTTTTTTCCTTTTTAATTCCATTTTTCTTTCTGTTCCTCCTTATAATGCCAGGAGAGCGATCAGGCACATAATAGCAGTTACAACAGAGAACACTGCAACAACTCGTGTCTCGGACCACCCACAAAGCTCAAAATGATGGTGGATAGGCGCCATCTTGAAGATTCTTTTTCCGTGTGTTGCCTTGAAATAGGATACCTGGAGCATAACAGACAATACCTCCACAAGGTAGATCAGTCCGACCAGGATGATAAACAGCGGCATCTGCATGGCATAAGCCACACCAGCCACAAAGCCACCCAATGCCAGAGAACCGGTGTCTCCCATAAATACCTTGGCAGGATATACATTAAACAGAAGGAATCCCATCAGACTGCCCACAACTGCACAGGTAATCGGTTCCACACCACTGTTCATTCCAAGGGAAACCACCGTAAAGAATACTGCCACGATCAGGGTAACACTGGAAGCCAGTCCGTCAAGTCCATCCGTAAAATTGACTCCGTTTACTGTACCGATCACCGCAAAGAACAGTACCGGAACCGCAAACCATCCAGGTTCAGATAATGTCCGCTCCAGAACGGGATCTTCATAGTCAGGGATACGTTGGAATAATTTACAAGATAAAAAGCAAATACAGCTGTCACAACGATCTGCAGTGCCATTTTCTGCCATGGCAGAAGTCCGTCAGAACGCTTCAGAACTACCTTCAGATAATCATCCAGAAATCCGATCAGTCCAAATCCCAGTGTCAGGAAAAGTACCGGGATGATCATCGGATAATCTCTGATATAAAACAGTGATGTTACAGTTGTTGCAATGAGAAAGATCACTCCACCATAGTAGGGGTACCATTCTTTTTCAGGTGGGACTGCACACCCAGCTCTCTCTCTGTCTGTCCCATTTTAAGTCTTCTTAAAAAAGGATAACAATCGGTCCTAATACAAGGCTGATCGCAAATGAGATCAGCACAGGGATCACAACATGAAACTCCATCCTCACACCTCTAATTCTTTCGTTTTTTTATACTTCTTCAACAGTATAAGGCTTTTATCCTCATTAATCAACCCCATCTGCCCGGTTTTCCCCGGATGGAGTTTCCGTAACTGTCCTCTCGATCCCAAGATAGGGAAGTACATTTTCAAAAATACTGCGTACACCGGTGCGGCAATGATCCCGCCCATAATACATACCTGGGGTGCATAGATGATACAAAGAGCCAGGACCTTCGGAGCCTCTGCCGGGGCAAACCCCAGGAATGAAGAAATATATCTGCCGGAGCCTCTGGGCAGTGTCTGAGAGGTAGCTGTTTTTCCCCCAATGGAAAACCCCTGGATCCCGGCATTTTTTCCGGAGCCTTCTGAAACTACAGTTTCCAGGATCGTACGTACTGTCCGGGAAGTCTCACCGGACACGATCCCGCTTTCCACCGGATATTCCAGTGTCCGCACCTTTGTTCCGTCCGCACTTTCCACGCTGATCCCAAAATGAGGTGTGATCCGGTTTCCGCCATTGATGATCCCACTGACGGTTGTTGCAAGCTGGATCGGTGTGATCTGAAACGACTGGCCAAAGGATACCGTGGCAAGCTCCACCTCTCCCATATTTTTGGGGTTATGCATGATTGTTCCTGCCTCTCCCGGAAGATTCTATCCCTGTTTTTCAAAAAGTCCGAACTGTTTAAAATATTTGTAATAACGGTCTGCTCCAAGCCGCAGGCCCACCTCAATAAATACCGGGTTACAGGAGTTCTGGGCACCTTCTACAAAACTCTGCGCACCATGTCCTGTTCTCTTTGCACAGTGGATCCGCCGGTCCTCCACCACCTTATAGCCCGGACAGAAAAAACGATCCTCTGTTGACACCACTCCTTCCTCCAGCCTGCTGCCATAGTGATAATCTTAAAAGTCGAGCCAGGTTCATAGGTATCATTCAGGCAGGGGTTTCTCCACATCCGGTTCAGAAGATCCTGCTTCTTTTCTCCCTCTGCTGCTGTTTCTTCTGTATTCAGAGTAAACGGATCGTTCAGATCAAATTCAGGCACATTGACACAGGCATAGATTTCTCCGTTCTGAGGGTTCATAAGCAGTATGGAAACTCTCTCCGCCTGTTTTTCTTCCATGACTTTACCTGCTGCCTGCTGCACATATTCCTGGATATTAACATCCAGACTGGTACGCAGAGTATTTCCTGACACCGGTTCCTTCCTCCGTTCTCCGGTTCCGTCGATCTCCACACCACGTGCATCCGTAACTGTGAGGATCTTCCCGGGCTCTCCTTTCAGGATCTCATCGTATTTCACTTCAAGACCAATGATCCCTGATTATCGCCTCCGGTAAATCCCAGTACTTTTGAAGCGAGAGATCCATAAGGATAATATCTCCGATAATCCTCATCTACCTTCACTCCCTCAAGGTCATATTCTCGGATCCTGTCTCCAATGCTTTTTTCCACGTTTGTCTGTATTCTTTCAATAGAAGAAATTTTTTCAACTTTTTTTCGGATTTCCTCTTCTTTTACAGACAATGCTCCGGACAGTACACGGATCACTTTTTCAGGATCTTTGATCTGGCTGTGTATCACCGATACTGTGCAGACTGTCCGGTTATCTGCCAGAATATTTCCCCTGATGTCCAGGATCTTTCCCCTGGCTGCTTTTATGTCACGTTCCCTCTCATGAAGATCCTCCGCCTTTTTTGAATAATATTCTGCCCGGACGTTCATAAGATACCAGAGTCTTCCCACAAGTCCCAGAAGAAGCATTATGCAGATCAGAAAAACCATCCATATTTTTTTCCTGTGATAAACCATGGTCCGGATCATAAAAAAATCCCTCTCAGAGGTCGTCACTGTAATATATGACATTCCCCTGAGAGGGTATTCTTTTTATCTATTCCAGACCGGCCTCCTCGTTGGTAAGACCTTCGCTCTGCATATCGTTATTATCTTCGGTATCACTGTCCTCCGACTCATCTTCCGGCGGACTTGGTACATTCTCATCAGAAATTGCCTCCTTCTGCCCGTCCGCGCCGGTTCCTGTTGCAGAATCGCTGATTCCCTTAAAAAAGTTCCCACAGCTCTGTAGTCGGAACTTCTCCATCCTCTGCCTCATCCGGCTGTACATTCAGATACGGAAGTGCTTCGGAAAGGATTCCCTGTGCAATGTACTGTGCGTACGTACTGCTTGCCTGATCATCTACCTTCGGCTCATCCACAACTACATAGATCACAAGCGCCGGATCATCTACGGTGCAAATCCGATAAAAGATACCAGATACTTGCCATTGCCTCGCGGAAGCTTCTCGGCAGTACCGGTTTACCACCGGAGCTGTAGCCCTGCACCTTGGATGTACGGCTGGTACCATGGTCTACGCTGGCAGCCATGTAAGAGCGGATATCTGCAGATATCTTCTCAGAAATCGTCTGCTTCATCAGTGTCGGAGAGATCGTTTTTACGATTCCGCCGCTGCTGTCCTTGATCTTCGTCACCAGATGGCTGATAGTAGTATCCTCCATTGATCACAGAACACATTGCATTGATCTCCTGTATCATGGTCAGTGTATAGCCCTGTCCGAAAGCAGAGCATGCAAGCTCCGTTTCTCCCATGGTATCGCTGGTATGGATCACACCGCTTCCCTCATTGGGAAGATCGATACCGGTTCTTGTTCCGAAATTGAAAACGCTCTGTGTCTTAAGAAAATTATCTTTTCCCATCTTTGCTGCGATCTGCATCATACCATCGTTGCAGGAATTGGCAATGACATCGGAAAGAGCTTCTGTCCCGTGAGCATCCGGCCATACCGCACATTTGATAAAAGTAGTCGCACCTTCCGCTCCAAAAGACTGTCCGCCGTCACAGACAAAATTATCGCTCTCGGAAATCGCTCCCATTTCAAGTGCGGAGCCCATAACGATAGGCTTTACAACCGATCCAGGCTCGTAGGCATCTGTCACACAGAAATTACTCCACATTCCGTTCAGCGCTTTCACAGTTTCCTCATCGTTCATGGCAGCGATCTCACTCTGGGAATACACATTTGAAAGATCTCTCGGGTTATTCAGGTCATAACGGTCACCGCCGTCCATTGCCAGGATCTCTTCCTGTTTTCGGATCCTCGATGATCACGCCTACATTTTTGGCTCCCATCTTTTCTTCAAAGGTATTTACGTATTTTTCCACGATCTGCTGAAGTCCCAGATCCAGCGAGGTCTCAATGCTTTTGCCATCCGTCGGTTCGATGATCGTCTGTTCTACGTCGGAATTGTTGTTGATGTATCCGTACTGTCTTCCATCCACGCCGGTAAGTGTCGCATTGTAATATCCTTCCAATCCGGCATCCGCCACATCTCTGGAAAGTGTAAATCCAACGGTATCACAGGCAGTCTCATTGAACGGATAAGATCTGAGATAATCTTCCTCAAACCATACACCTGTGATCCTGGAACGTTCTTTCAGCTGCGTGGCAGTCAGTTCACTGTCGTCTCCCGGATCTTCGTATTTTTCGAAGGCTTTTTTGTCGTCCATGGAGATCTGTTTCTTTACGATCTGATACTGACTTTTTTTGTACTGCTGTCGGTGAGAAGCTTCCGCATCTCATCTTCATCCAATCCCAGGACTTCCACAAGAGCCTTTATGGTAGGCTCCACGGAATCCTGATCCTTATTGACCTCCAGACAGTCAAGGACCACATTATAGACCTTGTTGCTGGTTGCCAGGATATTCCCGTTCCGGTCATAGATATCTCCTCTTTTTGCCGGAAGTGTCTGATTTTCATATTTCTGCTGAGCCTGACTCAGCACCTGCTTTCGATATTTGCTTCCGCTGGTGGCATTGATATAGGTAATTCTTGCCACCAAACCGACTAAAGCCAGCAACACTAAGGAAAATAGTACTGCCAGCTTTTTCTTCATACTGTAATTTATTTTTTTTACCGGCCTGCGCCTTCTTGTACTCAATCGATCACCTGCTTAAAAACTGTACTTCTGTTACTTGTGTGTGTCCACATCCTGATACTGTCTCACATAACTGTTTCCTTCCGTAGTATAGGTCTGTATCTGATCCTCCGAAGGATATTTCATTCCAAGCTCGCCGATAGCTTTTTTCTTGATCTCGCTGATATCCACTGCAGAAGTGACCTGACTGTAATATGCATCGTTATCTTCTTTCAGCTGTGCAAGCTCAGATTCCAGATTTGCAACATTTTTCATACTCGCCGTGATTTCGGATTTTACCTGAAGATAATTGATACAGGTAAAAAGTACCGCGATGGAAACTGCCGTAAGAAACAGAACGAACCCCTTGTTCATGGCCATTGCCTTTTCCCGGTTCCGCTGTGCCTGTCTGCTTACCACCTGTTTTGCCGGTGTCACAGGTACTGCGGATTTCTGTTTTCTTTTCTGAGCCAGCCGTCGCCTTTCCTGTATCTCGGCAGATCAGTCCTCTGAGGAACTTCCTGCAGCCGTTTTACCGCATTTCCCTGAACATACATTTCTCTGCTGTTCCTGACGGTATTTCGATTTCTTCTGGCTGTAGTCCCTCTTCCTGTCTTCGCCATTTGCCTACCTTCCATCTCTCAACTACATTTTCCGTTCAAAAATACGAAGCTTCGCACTTTTGGATCTCGGATTCTCTTCCATTTCCTCTTTTCCCGGTAAGATCGGTTTCCTTGTGATCACCTTACCCTTGGATTTCTTTCCGCATACGCAGACCGGAAATCCGGGCGGCAGGTACAGGGATTTTCATTTTTTCGGAAAATTGGTCTTAACGATCCTGTCTTCCAGAGAATGGAATGTAATGATACAGATCCTTCCTCCGTCATCCAGGAGATCAATCATGCCGTCCAGGGAATCCCGAAGCACGTCAAGCTCCCGGTTGAGCTCAATACGTATTGCCTGAAAAGTCCTCTTGGCCGGATGTCCTCCTGTAGCTTGTATTTTCATGGGGATCGCACCCCGTATGATCTCTGTCAGTTCTCCGGTTGTCCGGATCGGTGCCTGCTCTCTGGCAGCCACAATGTGTTTCGCTATATTTTTGGCAAATTTATCTTCGCCGTAATCGCGGATAATCCGATACAGCTCCCGTTCCTCATAACCGTTGACTATATCACCGGCTGTACGGCTCTGTCTTCTGTCCATTCGCATGTCCAGAGGAGAATCGTACCGATAGGAAAAACCTCTCTCTTCATTATCCAGCTGATAAGATGACACTCCCAAATCCAGCAGGATCCCGTCCACCTTCTCAATGCCACGGGATCTCAGCTCATCTGCCATGTAACAATAATTGCTGCGAATGATTGTCACCTGATTAAAGGCTGACAGCCGTTCACTCGCAGCAATTATCGCATCCTGGTCTTGATCTATGCCAATAAATCTCCCCTTGGCAGAAAGTTTCTTACACACCTCTGTGGCGTGTCCCGCTCCTCCTAAAGTGCCATCCACATAGATTCCATCCGGCTTTACCCTTAAGCCGTCAATGGTCTCATTGAGTAATACAGATTTATGCTTAAATTCATATCCGTCTCCTGTGGGATTTCTACCTGCGTTATGCTCAAATGACGATTCCTATGTTCTGCATGCTTTCCGCAATGCTGTCCATATCATCATAATTGCAGTTCTCGCTCCACTTCTCTTTGCTCCAAACCTCGATCCGGTTCAGATTACCCGTAAGCACCACATCCTTATCCAGACCAGCGAACTGGCGCAGCGTCTGCGGCACCAGGATTCTTCCCTGCTTATCCAGCTGACATGTTGTAGCTCCGGCTACAAAGAAACGTGAAAAGGTTCTTGCGTCTTTATTTGTAAGTGGTAATGCTCGGAGTTTCTCTTCAAAAGCAACCCATTCATCCATCGGATAAATAGAAAGGCAACCATCCAACCCTCTTGTCAGTACGAACTCTTCCCCTAAGAGTTCCCTGAACCTGGAAGGATGATCAGACGCCCCTTCGCGTCGATCGTATGATTATACTCGCCCATGAACATGAAACCCACCTACTCTCGTGAAACACGATTCTCCCCTTCGTGCTTCCAGGGTGCAAATGGTGTGTTCTGCCACTCATCCCCATTCGCTACCACTATTCACCACTTTCTACCACTTATGTAATCATTCTAAACTATTTACCATGAAAAAACAAGTGCATATCCAAGTTTTTTTTCATTTCATGAAATATCCACAGGTTTTTTTTCAACCTGTTTATTTTCTGTGCATTATTATGAAATGAAAAAGCTTCCGGACAGTCGCCGGAAGCTTTTTTCTGACTTTATGTTCTGTTATTTTATGACATTTTAAAGGCCTTTGAACGCAAAGGAAAATTTCATCTTTCCATTAGTATCCAGAAGGTATTCCGGATGGGTGCGGGCACCCCAGCTGTCATCTCCTCCAACACCCATCTGCGCCTTTGCGGCACGGACAACGGTATAATGGATTGCCGGAAGCTCATAGGGATGCATGGCATTTTCCATTTCATGAGGAGTATATGGAAGTGCCGAGAACATCATCGGGCCGTTTTCTTTATCCATCTCAAAGAGCATTCCTCTACCCTTTCTGTCTGTGATCTTTGCCCAGCGTACTTCCTCTTTGTTTCCGCATTCCTGCGGCACAAGATAGCGTGCCATATTGTCTGTCACGAGATTCTCATAAATGCCGAGCTTTGCGCCATGCTTCCGGTCTGCATAAGTCTCTGCCGGTCCCAGGCCGTACCACTGAACATGATCATAATCTGCATTGAATTTAAAGAGTACTCCGAACTCCGGCATATCGCCCAGCTCTTTTACAGGATCATAGGTCAGCGTTGTCTTTACTCTTCCATCTCCGGTTACCTCATAGGCAAGACGGCATTCACTAGCAGGCGTAGTTGGCAGGATGTAGGTAAAAGCAACCTCCACGCTGTTTTCGTGAACCGTTGTCTCCGGAGCATTGGCCGGACCATACATGCCTTTTCGGTAATCCTTATGACTTGCGTACATGCTGGCGATCTTCCACTGTGCATAGCGCATCTGCATCAGACTTCCGCAATCATTATCTGTAGGTGCTCTCCAGAAATTGGGCTTCGGAATCGCTTCGATCATTTCTCTTCCTGCATATTTATACGAAACCAGACCACCATTGAGAACGGAGAACAGCACTTCGAAATTTTCCCCACGGACACCGATGTTATGAAGGCTTCTCACAAGCTCCACGCCACACGCAGGAGCTTCCGGTGTTCCTTCCACCTGATAAACATACTGGCCGAAAGCAACCTCATGTCCTGCCTCTGCCCAAAGTGTTTTTTCTCTGAGAAGGAAGGCTACGGTTACCGTATATTCGCCCGGGCGCTGCTGTTTTCCAAATGGAAGTCTGTAGGTCTGTTGGCTTAAAGGCTCCACCGCTGTATCCAGTGTCTCTGTGCGGAGAACATGACCGTTCTTTGCAAGAGTTACTTCACATCGGAATGTGTCCGTATTTACAAAAAGATTTTTGTTGATGATCTTAACAGAATCCTCACTTACCTGCGCAGTGATATTCTGGTAGTTGAATTTTACCTCCTGCATCTTTGGTGAAGCATCTCTGTCTCCACCGTATGCGATACCGTTTCCACTGAAATTATAATCTGTAGGACGTTCACCGAAGTCTCCGCCGTATGCCTGGAATTCTTTACCGTAACGGTCTTTTTTGTAAATAGACTGATCAATGTAATCCCAGATAAAGCCACCCTGATATTTCGGTTCTGTATCTGTAAGATCTGTATATTTATGCATTGCGCCGCAGGAATTTCCCATTGCATGGGTATACTCACAGCAAATAAACGGCTTGCTGTCATCCTTTGCAAGGAACTCCCGGATCGCTTCTACGGAAGGATACATCTGGCTTTCCATGTCACTGGTGGCATTGTAGCTGCGGTCATGGAAAACCCCCTCATAATGTACCAGTCTTGTAGGATCATTCTTGTGGTAGAACTCAGACATCTCAAAGATATCTTTTCCACCAAAGGATTCATTTCCACAGGACCAGATCAGGATCGCCGGGTGGTTCTTGTCACGCTGATACATGGAATTTACACGGTCCAGCATCATGCCCAGCCATTCCGGTTTGTTGTGCGGAACGATATCCGTGTGATCTCCGGTAAATTCTGCTATATCCCAGGTTCCGTGAGATTCCAGATTGTTTTCTGCGATCATGTAAATACCATATTCATCACAGAGACGGTAGATCGGAGATGCATCCGGATAATGACAGGTACGGATCGCATTGATGTTGTTCTGTTTCATGGTCACGATGTCTTTGAGCAGTTCCTCCCGGGACACATGTCTTCCTGTGACAGAGCTGAACTCATGGCGGTTCACACCCTTGAATACGATACGTTTTCCGTTAAGGGTCATGATACCATCCTTCATTTCAAAACGGCGGAAACCGACTTTCTCCGGGATAATCTCCTGGAGCTTTCCGCTTTCATCACTGATCTCCAGCTCCAGATCATAGAGATTCGGCTCTTCTGCACTCCAGAGAAGGGGATCCTGAATCTCCCAGGTACAGGTATCCTCTCCGTTCAGAGATCTTTCCTCCTGCAAAGGATCTCTCCCTTTCTGGAAAGTGTAAGCTTCATTTTCCTTTTCCCCAGGTACTGGTCACGATCTCAAGCTCGGCTTTTTTGAGAGTTTCATCCGGAATGGCACGGATCCTGAGATCATATACATGGACATCCGGTACCGTAAACAGATAAACATCTCTGTAAATTCCGGAAAAACGGTAAAAATCCTGATCCTCGCACCAGCTGCTGGCTGTCCATTTGAACACCTGTGCCGCCAGCTTGTTCTCGCCGTCCTTCAGATATTCCGTAAGCTCAAATTCTGACGGAGTAAAAGAATCTTCACTGTATCCCACAAATTTTCCATTGAGCCACAGAGCCAGTCCGCTCTCTGCTCCCTGGAATGAGACAAATACTCTTTTTCCTTTCATGCTCTCCGGCACATGGAAATATTTCACATAGCTTGCCACCGGGTTAAAACGTTCCGGGATCTGTCCCGGATGAAGTTCTTCATGGCCTTCCCACGGATACTGGACATTGGCATACTGCGGTGCATCATATCCTTCCATCTGGATATGTGCCGGCACATAAATGTCCTCCCAGTCCTTACAGGAATATGCTTCTTCTTCAAAGCCTGGGATAGCAGATGCATAATTCCGTGCATAATGGAACTTCCAGAGACCATTCAGACTGTGACGGAAAGAAGTTTTCCCATCTTCTCTCTCTTCCTCACAGCGATAATATGTATGATCTGAGTGGGCATCCATTCTTCCGTCGCTGAAATACCGGGGATCTTTTAACAGAGAATGATCAAATTTTTTCATTTTTTCCTCCTGCCCGCAGATTCTTGTTTTTTCTGCCGGATCCTTTCGTTTTTTTATGCTATGATCATTATAGTATAATCCACCGGATTATGGTATAATATGTTTCGCCAAAATATATAACATTTAGAAACAGGTGAATATCATGTCGATCTATTTCAGAAACACTCCGGTCAGTGCTCCCTTCATGTTTGAATCTCTTGGGAACCACTGGAATCAGGTTAATATCTTCCGTCCGGACGGATATCCGTATTATCATTACCTCCAGACTGAAAAGGGTACCGGACGCATTGAAGTCCGTGGAAAATTTTATACTCTCGGAGCCAACGAGGGCATCCTCATCGCCCCCGGTGTCCCTCATTCCTATCACAGGGAGTCTACTTCCTGGACCACGATGTTTGCCACCTTCACAGGAACACTGGCAGGCAGCATTCCTTCCATGACAGACAACCAGGAAGTGATCCTTATCGAAAAGGAACAGGGGGCCAGTATCCGGAAAATGATTTCTTCTACCTTGCGTAAATATCATCAGCCCACACCGGATATGAAATCTCTTTCTTCCGACTGCTATAATTTTCTTATGAATTTTACAGACTGTGCAGCTTCTCCGAAGATACAGGATAATCCTCTCTACCAGAGATATGTGATCCCGGTAATAAAAGAAATCGAAACCAGTTATCAGCAGGATATCACTGCAGCGCAGCTGAGCCGGAGCGTTTTTGTCTCTCCGCAGTATCTTTCCCGTCTGTTCCGCCGTTTTATGGGCTGCTCGGTTTACGAGTACGTTACCATGTACCGCATCAGCCGCGCACGTGAGCTTCTGCTTTCCAGACCGGATATGAAGATCCAGTGTTGCCGGCGCTTCCGGATTTTCCGATGCCAGCCACTTTATCGCCATGTTCCGTAAAGTCACAGGCACAACTCCTCTGGATTTCCGAAAGATGTACTGATATATTCCTACTGCACAGCACAAAAACTGCCCTGCCGGAAACGTCGTAGAAGAACGTTTTCCTGCAGGGCAGTTTTCTGCTGCTCTTATCAGCCAAATGCCGGTATCCTATCCTATATTCTGATCCATCAGACAAAAGCATCTGTATCCTATATCTGTTTGCTCTCAGTTTCCGTAATATAATTCCAGAATACGGTCAACTCTTTGGCTGGCCTCCAGATTCTTCAGAAGATCGCTCCTGCTCCTGATCTGGCTGTCCAGCTTCTTCCGTTCCTCCTGCAGCTGCTGCAAAAGTAACGCTTTCCGAAGAGCTTCCTCTTTCTTCTGTATCTCGTTCTGATCCATTTTTTCTCCCTGTACAGTCTCTGTTTCCAGATTCTCTGCTACATTTTCCCGTTGCTGTTCCGCTTCTTTCTCTGCCTGCTGATCTTTCTCGATCCTTCTCATCCGTACTTTTGCCCGCTTTCTGGACATCACGCGTTTCACTGCAACTACCACGGTGCAAAGAACAAAAAGTATTACCGAGATCACCAGCGAAACATCCACGCCGGTTCCCGGAAACAGTACTTTATCTGTGCGGAACCACTGGATCACTGCTCTTCCCAGACCATAGCTCGCCAGATATCTCAGAAATATCTCTCCCTGGAATACTTTTTTGCGAAGCAGCATCATAAGCACCAAAAGCACAAGCAGACACCAGAGACTTTCATAGAAAAACAGGGGCTGTACCAAAATCCAGGTACCACCGTCCACGGTTTGAAGCTTTTCACGCATAGCCGTGGTGACCTCTCCTGCCCGTACCGCAGTCAGCGGCAGCTGCATGGAAAAAATGTTGTCTGCATATTCCCCGAAAGATTCTCTGTTAAAAAAGCTTCCCCACTTTCCTATTATCTGCCCGATCAGAAGTCCCATGCAGGCAAGATCTGCCATCTGACAGAAGGATTTCTTTCGGATCCTGCAGTAGATCGCACCACCTAGCACACCGCCCAGAAGTCCTCCATAAAACATAAGTCCTCCGGACCGTATATTCAGAAGCTGTCCCGGATCATTTTTATAAAGGCTCCAGGAAAAAGCTGCATAAAGCAGCCTCGCCCCTGCCACACCGGAAAGCAGCGTTATGATGGCCAGATCCAGATATGCATCCGGATCTTCATGATTTCTTCTGGCTTCCAGTACCACAAAAAAGATTCCCAGAAGCATTCCTATCGCGATCAGGACGCCATAGATCGTGATCTCAAAGCCAAAAATCTCAAAGGATCTCGGCACATGATCCAAAACCAGATTTAATCCGGGAAACCGAATTGACATATCCATAAAATCACCTGTTATAATTTTTCAGCTTACAGCCGGTATTTCACGACGTTGGTGATCACACGTTAAATCTGAATAAGATCACATCTCCGTCCTGTACAACGTACTCTTTTCCTTCCATACGTACAAGGCCCTTCTCTCTGGCACCTGCATAGGAACCGCAATCCAGAAGATCCTGATAATTCACAACCTCTGCTTTGATAAATCCACGTTCAAAGTCTGTGTGGATCTTACCTGCTGCCTGCGGTGCCTTGGTTCCGATCTTGATAGTCCATGCTCTTGTCTCATCCTCTCCTGCTGTCAGGAAGCTCATAAGCCAAGAAGGTGATAGCTTGCGCGCACCAGCTTCTCCAGGCCGGACTCTGTCAGTCCCAGATCCTCAAGGAACATCTTTCTCTCATCCTCATCCAGCTCGGAGATCTCCTCCTCGATCTGCGCACAGATCACAAATACCTCGCTGTTCTGTTTGGCAGCTATTCACGTACTGCCTGTACATACTGATTGTTCGCCCCCATCATCTGCGATATCATCCTCTGCAACGTTAGCCGCATAGATCACCGGTTTTGCAGTAAGAAGATTATAGGTTGCAAGCCATGCATCCTCATCTTCATTCTCTGTTTCCAGAGTAATGGCAAGCTGTCCCTCTTCCAGATGCGCCTTTACTTTTTCAAGGAATGCAAGCTCTTTGGCAGCTTCCTTATCCATACGTGCAGTCTTGGTAACCTTGGCAATTCTTCTCTCGAGGATCTCAAGATCAGAGAAAACAAGCTCCAGATTAATAGTCTCGATATCGCGGAGCGGATCAATGCTTCCATCTACATGAACAACATTGGAATCCTCAAAGCAGCGTACCACGTGAACGATAGCATCTACCTCACGGATATTTGCAAGGAACTGGTTTCCAAGTCCCTCTCCCTTAGATGCGCCTTTTACAAGACCTGCAATATCGACGAATTCGATCACTGCCGGTGTTACTTTTTTGATTTATAAAAATCTCCGAGAAGATTCAGTCTCTCATCCGGAACGGTTACAACACCCACATTGGGTCGATAGTACAGAACGGATAGTTTGCGGATTCTGCTCCGGCTTTTGTCAGTGAATTGAATAATGTACTTTTTCCTACGTTAGGAAGACCTACGATTCCTAATTTCATCTCTCTATATACGTCCTTTCGATATATTTATTTACAGTATTTTTCAGATACTCTTTAAACAGGCCTTTCCGTTTTTCAGGCCATCCCTGTCCCATATTACCATACACAGCCTGAAATCGCAACTGTGAGGCATTTATTGTTACTGTCAGTCCCTGGACATGATCATCAGAAGCTGCCCGCTTTCATACAGGATCTCTGCGGTTTCTTCCGAAATCTCATTGCTGACGGTCAGGCCACTGTCTTCTACTGTCAGATGATATCCGTTCAGCGGATACTTAAATCCCCTCAGAGTGAGGCCTGTCACATCACCTCCCACAGTAAAGAATGAAACATATTTTCCAAACTGCTCCTCTCTGTGCAGTATGGTTCCGCTTTCTGCAAGTGTGATATAATTCCACTGATCTGCGATCGCAATACGAACGCCTGTTCCTTACCCATGGAAAGCAGTCCCAGATTCGCCAGCACATGATCCAGCCTTGTGCCGGTAGCTCCCAGGATCAGGATATCCTTTGCACCCTTGCGGATCATCTGGTTTACCGCAGACTGTGTATCCGAATCATCCTTCTCTGGCTTCAGCCTGATGATCTCCGGTCCCTTCAGGCTTTCCATATATTTTTGGCCTTCTTCGGAAAGACTGTCAAAATCCCCAATTGCAAGATCTGGAATAAATTCCCGGTTTTTCATAAACCATTCCATCCCCTTATCTGCAGCAACAAGAGTGATTTTCTCTCCTCGGCTTCTTCTATTCTTTTTTTAAAAATCGAGGCAAAACCATTCTGGATATTGCCCCCGCTGATTATTATTGTATCGATCATTTTCAGTCCAGCTCTTTTTTGATATTGTGGATTTTTTCTGTAATGTGTCTTACATTGGCTGCCACATCGCCCTTAAATACCCAGGAACCTGCAACCATGAGGTTTGCACCTGCACGCATAACAGTCTCCAGTGTATCATCATTGATACCGCCATCTACCTGGATATCAACATCCAGCTCTTCCTCATCAATAAGCTCACGAAGCTCCTGGATCTTCTCCGTGCATTCGTCCATGTATTTCTGTCCGCCAAATCCTGCTGAACAGTCATTATCAGCACCATATCCACATCTTCAAGAAGATGGCTGATGTCATTTACCGGTGTGGATGCTTGATTGAAACTGCCGCCTTTACGCCTGCTGCCCTGATCTGCTCCAGTGTACGTTCCAGATCCTCACATGCCTCCGCATGTACAGTAATGGAATCTGCTCCGCATTCTACAAAATCGCGGATATATCTTTCCGGTTCTGTTACCATCAAATGTACGTCGAAAAACATGTTGGATTCTTTCCGGATCGATTTGATCACCGGCATTCCAAAAGAAATGCTGGGAACAAAATCTCCATCCATAACATCAATATGCAGATATTCAACGCCTTCCTTTTCCAGAATTTTGATCTGTTCTCCCAGTCTGTTAAAATCTGCTGATAAGATCGACGGGCACAATCGGTATTCCATGACTCAGTATCTCCTTTTCTCTTTTAATTCCTGGTGCAGCTCCAGATAATCTTCATATCGGAGTCTGCTGATCTCATTGTTCTCAAGGGCTTCCTTAACAGCGCAGCCCGGTTCATGTATGTGACGGCACCCCTGAAAGCGGCACTGTCCTTCATATCTTCGGAACTCTGGAAAGTAATCCTTCAGTTCCTGCTCCTCCATATTTTCAATATATAAGGAGGAAAATCCCGGCGTATCCACAAGGAATGTATCCTGTGCCACCGGTATGATCTGTGCATGGCGCGTGGTATGTTTTCCCCGTTTCAGCTTACGGCTGATCTCACCGGTTTCCATCTCCACTTCTTCCTGAAGGGAATTTGTAAGAGAAGATTTTCCCACGCCGGATGGGCCGGCAACCACAGTTGTCCTGCCCTGAAGCACTTCTTCGATCTCGTCGAGTCCTTCTCCCTTCAGGGCACTTGACAGGATCACCTGATAGCCGCAGCTCTGGTATGTTTCATAGAGAAATTCCAGCTCTTCCGTTGTTGCCAGATCTTTTTTGTTAAAACAGATGACTGCCGGAACACCTTCCCTCTCCATCATAATGAGGAAACGATCCAGAAGCATGAAGTTCGGCTTCGGATTATCCATGGCAAAGATCACCAGTGCCTGATCTACATTGGCCACAGCCGGACGGATCAGAGAATTCTTCCGCTTGTGGATCTCCGTCACACTTCCCTCCAGTTCCTTTTCATCCAGAACTGTAATGTCCACATTGTCACCTACCAGAAGCTTGAATTTATCCTTACGGAAAATTCCCTTGGCTCTGCATTCATATGTATTGCCGTCTTCTGCATATACGTAGTAGAATCCGGCAATACCTTTGATTATCTTTCCCTGCATGATCACTCAGCTTTCTTGAATGCAACCGTGTAGGTTCCAAGCTGCTGATAATCTCCGTCCACCTCTTCATAGAGATAGATAGTTCCTGCGGTAACGCCCTCAGCACCTGAGATATCAAGCTGATACGGGAAGCTGATATTCTGTCCATCAATGATGGTGGATGCCTTAGGCTCACCGTTTACGTCCTGGATCAGTTCCAGACGGATCGCGCCTCCATTATAGCCGGACGGGGTATCCAGTGTCTGTGTACATTTCCAGCCTGTGTTTGCATTGACATCTGCTGTAGATGTAGTTGTGGATACTGTGCTGTCCGCAGATGCTGTGCTGTCTGTGGATGCTGTACTGTCTGTAGATGCTGTACTATCTGTAGATGCTGTGCTGTCTGTGGATGGAGCCTTGTCACCGGAGCTGATGGTAATGCTGATCGGCTGATCCGGGTCTGCTGCCGCATAGGCTTCCGGATCCTGTGCGATAACTGTACCTGCAGCTTCTGTACTCTGCTGTTCTGTTATCTGGATATCAATAAATTTACCTAAAGTAGTAAGCGCATCATCCTTGGTCATTCCTACAACACTCGGAACCTCAGCATTATCGCCATAATCAACCCCTCGACTGACTGTCAGTGTTACAGAAGAGCCTGCCTGCACAGAAGTACCTGCTGCCGGCTCGACATTGTAAACATATCCCGGATCTACCAGTGCATATCCGTTGTCATCTGTGTCGCTGTATTCTTTCTGGACATTTACCTGAAGTCCAAGATCTTCCAGAGTCTGCTGTGCATCGATTCCTGTACGTCCATCCAGATCTGGGATCGTAACCTGTGCTGTTCCGGTGCTTACCCAGTATTTCACAGTTGTATTGGCTTCAACCTGTGTTCCCGCAGCTGTCTTCTGACGGGAGATCCTGCCTTTTTCCTGATCGGATGCCTCCTCACCGGCCATCTGGACACCCAGATGTGCATCGTTTGCAAGTGTTTTAGCCTCTTCCTCTGTCTTGCCTACAAGATCAGGAACAGTTGCCAGACCGTCAGCTGCTGATTCCTGCTTCGCTTCTGCCTTGCTGCTGTCTGCAGCTCCGCTGCTGCCGGTTCCAAACAGTCCTGCGGCACGTCCAAGCACTACCACAAGAACGATCAGAAGGACTGCACCTCCGATCAGTGCCGCAATCGTCAGGCCTCTTCCGGAACCATGATGCTTCTTTTTCTTTCCGGATCTATGCTCGGATCTCGGTCTGTATTCTTCCTCTGCATCATCGTAATCGTTATCGTCGTATTTTTCTTCCTCAAGTGCGGTGATCTCCGGTTTTGTGATCTGCTTCGGTGTATGTTTGATCTCACCAAGCTCTTCTTCTGAGATCACAACCGTCTTGGCATCGTTGTCAACTGTAGTAAGCCTTACAAAATCACCCTGGGGATCGATCAGAGAATGCTTCAGGTCTGCGATCACATCCTCCATACGGCTGTAACGACGATCTACACTTTTCTGTGTACATTTCAGAATGATCTGCTCCAGACTGTACGGAAGGTCCGGTGTATACACACTTGGCGGGACCATCTCTTCCTGCAGATGCTTGATAGCGATCGCCACAGTGGTATCTCCGTCAAAAGGAACTCTTCCTGTGACCATCTCATACAGTGTGATTCCAAGAGAATAGATATCGCTCTTCTCATCGCTGTATCCGCCTCTCACCTGCTCAGGTGAGCTGTAATGTACAGATCCCATTACATTGGAGCTGATCGTATTGGAAGATGCAGCTCTGGCAATTCCAAAGTCTGTCACCTTTACTTTACCATCTGTGGAAATAATGATATTCTGAGGTTTCACATCTCTGTGAACGATACCATGGCTGTGTGCCGCCTCCAGACCCATAGAAACCTGGATTGCGATACTTGTAGCCTCTTTAATGGAAAGCTTTCCCTTCTTGGAGATGTATTCCTTCAGAGTGATACCCTCGATCAGTTCCATAACAATGTAATAAACACCGCCGTCATCTCCTACGTCAAATACATTGACGATATTCGGATGTGTAAGACCAGCTGCCGCCTGGGCCTCACTTCTGAATTTCTTTATAAACGTGGTGTCTTCCCGAAACTCCGGTTTCAGGACCTTCACGGCAACAAAACGGTTCAGCTTATGGTCCATAGCCTTATAGACATCTGCCATTCCGCCAGTTCCGATTTTTCCTACGATCTCATAGCGCTCGGCTATGATCATTCCCGTCTTCAACATGCTTCCACCTCATTCGTGAATGGCTCTACCAGTACGACTGCAATATTATCCTTACCACCATTCTGATTTGCTTCCCGAAGGAGCGCACTGCCCTTCTGATCAATATCTGCTTCCGGATCGGATATGATCTCCTGGATCTTCTCATCTTCAACCATATTGCTGAGACCGTCTGAACACATCAGATCGTACATCCTTTTTCAAGTTTCAGATCAAAGAAATCCACATCCACCGTTTTCTCCGCGCCAAGTGCCCTTGTAATGATGTTCTTATCCGGATGATTCCGTGCTTCCGCTTCGCTGATCTCGCCCATTCTCACCATTTCCTGTACTAGAGAATGATCTCTGGTGACCTGGCGGATCCCGTCCTGGATCACATATAAACGGCTGTCACCCACATTGGCTACATAGGCATACTGATCTACAATAGTCGCCACCACCATAGTGGTTCCCATGCCCCGGAGGTTTTCGTCTTCCTGCGCACGGTTTCTGATCTCCGTATTCGCAGCTTCGATCGCATGACGAATAACCTTCACAGGATTGTAATCCGCATCTTCACGGATTTCATCCACAAGGATCCGTACTGCATGTGAGGATGCATAGTCACCGGCGTTATGGCCGCCCATTCCGTCCGCGACTGTGAAAAGATTAGGCAGATTTCCAACCGGACCTTCAGATGCAAACACGTAATCCTGATTCATCTTCCGCTTCTGCCCTACATCAGTAGCTGAGTATATCCTCATGTCACTTCTCGCTTTCTGTTTTTCCATGTAACTTTTTCTTAGCTGTCCACAGGCACCGTCGATATCGCTGCCCATTTCCCTTCTAATAGTAACATTAATTCCGTATTTTTCAAGTTTTATTTTGAAATTCTCCACAGCCTGTCGAGTAGACCTCACATAGGAGCGTTCCTTGATGGGGTTGACCGGAATCAGATTTACATGGCAATTGATGCCTTTTATACGGCCTGCCAGCTGTCTCGCATCTTCTTCACTGTCGTTGACGCCGGCTACAAGACTGTACTCAAAGGTGATCCTTCGGCCTGTTTTGTCAAAATAATTTCTGCAGGCATCCAGAACCTCATCCATGGAATACTTATTCGCGATCGCATCAGTTCCTGTCGTTTTTCATCATTTGGAGCATGAAGGAAAGTGCCAGAGTGATCTGAAGCTTTTCTTCAGCCAGATCATACATCTTCGGCACGATCCCACAGGTAGAAACCGTCACATTTCTCTGACTGATCCCAAGACCGTTTTCGTCGGTAAGGATCCGGACAAAACGGACAAGATTGTCATAATTATCCATCGGCTCACCGGTTCCCATCACAACTACATTGGCCACACGTTCACCGGTATCTGCCTGGATACGGTAAATCTGATCCAGCATCTCGGACGGTTTCAGGCATCTGGTCAGTCCTCCGATGGTAGATGCACAGAATCTGCATCCCATACGGCAACCCACCTGAGAAGAAATGCACACAGAATTTCCGTGGTGATACCGCATGAGAACACTCTCGATCACATTTCCATCTTCCAGCTGGAACAGATATTTTCTGGTTCCGTCAATTTTTGAGATCCTTACATCTGCCTGGGTCAGTGCTGTGATCGGATAAGCCGAAAGCTTTTCCCTGAGGCTTTTGGAAAGATTTGTCATTTCATCCCAGGAGGTAACCAGCTGCTGGTGAAGCCATGCATAGATCTGTTTCGCTCGGAATGGCTTTTCACCGATCTTTGTCATGAATTCCTTCAATTCCTCCATGGTCATGGATTTTACATCTGTCATTTTCTGTTATTTCCTTCTGAATCTGGCAATAAAGAATCCATCTGTCTTATGTATTCCCGGCAGAAGCTGCAGATAGCCAAGCTTCGTGGATTTACAGTGCAGCTCCTCCGGAATATACGGATCCAGCTTTCTAGCCGGTACGGATAATTCTTTAAAAACCATAATACATTTTCTTCGTTTTCTTCCCGGGCAATGGTACATGTGCTGAAGATCAGCGTTCCATCCGGTTTCGCATACTTTGCAGCCTTATCCAGGATCATTCTCTGGAGCATTACGATCTCTTCCTGTTTCTGCGGAGTTGCCCGGTATTTGATTTCCGGTTTCTTGCCGATAACTCCATAACCGGAGCACGGTACATCCGCGATCACAATATCCGCAGCCTGTTCGGAATCCGGATCATATACCGTTGCATCCTGAACTCTGGCTTCCACATTGATCACTCCGGTCCTGTGGATGTTTTCTTTGATAAGATCTGCCTTATACTGACTTACATCTCTGGCATCCACATTTCCGTAATCCCCCATTTTGTCTGCCGCATGGATGCTTTTCCCACCTGGTGCAGCGCACATGTCGATGATATGGTCGCCTTTTTTCGGACTTGCAGCTTCCGCTACAAGCATAGAGCTTACATCCTGCACCAGGATCTTTCCCTGAAGGAAGGTCTCAAGTGTCAAAATATGATTGTAATCGGAAATCTTCAGTGCATAGGGAAGATAAGGAGCCTGTTCTACTGTCACTCCCTGAGACTTCAAACTGGTGACGATCTCTCTCAGAGACGCCTTATGAGTACGGCACCGTACTGTGATCGGTCTTTCTGTCAGAAAATCCTCCAGGATCTTCTCCGTAGTCTTCACTCCGTAGGCTGCTTTCCATTTTTCTACCAGATATTCCGGCATGGAATATTTCACAGAAAGATAACGGACTTCGTTTTCTTCCCTAGAAGGAAGCTCCAGATCACCGATCTCTCTTGCGATCGTACGGAGCACCCCGTTGACAAAGGGCTTTAGATTATAAAAGCCTTTTCGCTGTGCCAGCTTTACCGCTTCATTGCATACTGCACTGTCCGGAACACTGTCCATAAATTTCAGCTGATATACCGCACTTCTCAGGATCTCGCGGATCTGCGGTTTCATCTTGTTTACAGAAACCTTGGAAAAAGAATCAATGACATAATCAATATAGATCCTGTATTCCAGGGTTCCCTCACATACTCTTGTAATAAAGCTACGTTCCTGTTTCGGAAGAAACTGATATTTGGAAAGCGCATTCCGGATCGCAATATGGCTGTGCTCCCCCTCCTCCTCGATCTGTAACAGGATCTCAAGGATCAGTTCTCTGGTATTTACTCCGCTGCTAATCACGATCTCTACCTCCTGCAAGGATAATCAGTCTCAGAAGCTGCAGAATGGATGCCGCCAGAGCTGCCACATAGGTAAGCGCTGCCGCTGTAAGTACTTTTCTTGCACCCTTTTTTTTCATCTACACCTAAGATACCTGTACTTTCCAGCATTTTAAGCGCTCTGGAAGACGCATTGATCTCAACCGGAAGTGTCACCAGCTGAAACAGTACTGCCAGTGAAAACAAAACAATTCCCAGAGTTACCAGCGGATCAATGGAAAAGATCAGCCTGCGATAAACAGCGGCCATGAAAGCTGGGAACCAATATTTGCGGCAGGTACAATGGCTGAACGGATATTCAGTGGTGCATAATTGATCGCATCCTGGATCGCATGGCCACATTCATGTGCTGCCACCCCCACAGCCGCCAGAGAATTTCTTCCATAAATATCTTCTGAAAGGGAAACCGTTTTCGTTCTCGGATCATAGTGATCCGTAAGACTTCCGCGGATCGGAACCACCTGTACGTCTGTGATCCCGGCTGCTCTCAGGATCCTCTGTGCAGCTTCCGCACCGGTGATGCCAGAATGACTCCGGACCTTTTTTATAGACTGCAAAGGTACTGCGCAGCTTTGCGGATGCCGCAAGAGAAAGAAGCATTCCGATCACAAGCAAAAGAATCGTGGGGTCCATTCCCCATCCGTAATAACCATATCCGTACATAACTCATCACTCCCTGGAATCTCTGAACATGTCTCCTGGTTTCAACTGATATCCCCGGAGGAACGCATCCGCCTCCATGCGTTTTTTGCCTTCCAGCTGCACTTCATGGAGCACGAGTACCTTCTGGCCGCATGCCACCTGGATTCCTCCTTTGTCAGCGGCTATTACAGTTCCAGGTGCTTCCTGTGCCTGTTTTTCCAGAACAGAGCTCTTCCAGACCTTCAATGTTTTTCCATTGATAAAGGTAAAAGCGCTTGGCCATGGATCAAGGCCTCTTACCAGACGCTCCAGCTCTTCCGCATTTTTGCTGAAATCCAGAAGTCCCATTTTTTTGGAGATCATGGCAGCATATGGTGTCGGACTCTCCTCCGGCTGTTTCTCGCGGGTTGCAGTTCCATCAAAAATGGACGGTAAAGTCTGTACCAGAAGCTCTGCACCTGCCTGTGCGAGCTTATCAAACAAGCTTCCACCTGTCTCATCTTTGGCAAGCGGAACCACGATCCTGGAAATCATATCACCGGTATCCAGACCAGTTCCCATCTGCATAATAGTAACGCCGGATTCTTTTTCACCGTCGATCACCGCCTGCTGGATCGGTGCAGCTCCACGATATTTAGGAAGCAGAGACGCATGGATATTGATACATCCGAATCTCGCATATCCAGGATGCTCTTTGGAATGATCTGCCCGAATGCCGCAACAATGATGATGTCCGGTGCAAGATTTTTCAGTTCTTCCACAAATTCAGGATCTCTTACCTTCACCGGCTGCAGTACCGGGATCCCGTGTTTCAGTGCTTCTTCTTTTACAGGAGTAGGCATCAGAGTTTTGCCTCTGCCCTTCGGTTTGTCCGGCTGTGTGATCACAGCCTCCACTTCATATCCGTTCTCTGCCAGTGCTGCAAGAGGCGCCACCGCAAAGTCCGGAGTTCCCATATAAATAATCTTCATAGTATCCCGCCTTTAGTCTTCTTCATCATAAGTTACCTTGTGAAGTTCTCCCTCCACAAGTTCTGTATACATTTTTCCATCCAGATGGTCAATCTCATGACAGAACGCTCTTGCCAGAAGGCCCTCTCCCTCGTAGATCTGTTCGTTCATATTTACATCAAGTGCTTTTACCTTCACATAGTTCGGACGTGTTACCTGTCCTGCCATTCCCGGAACGCTCAGGCATCCCTCGTCACCGGTCTGCTCGCCGCTTGTCTCAAGGATCTCCGGATTGATCAGCACGATCGGGCCCTCACCTACATCGATGACAACGATACGTTTCAGAATTCCTACCTGTGGTGCAGCGAGGCCAACACCCATTGCATCATACATGGTATCCAGCATATCTGTGATCAGTTCCCCGATCCTCGGTGTCATTTTGTCTACTGTCCGGGATTTTTTTGTCAGTACAGAATCCCCCTGTACACGGATTGTTCTAAGTGCCATTTTTCTTCTCCTTTAATTCATATCAAATTGAATGTATATTTTCCGGAATCCGGAATTTATCTCTATATATTTCTCCAGCTTCTCTCTGACTGCTGTGAGAAAGCAGATATCCCTGTGCTTCAGATGGATCACCTGACGATAAACATCCTTTACCTTACCTACCGATGCAGCTGCAGGTCCGATCATGTGAAGCTCTTCCTTCGGACTTACCCTGCGGATAAAAACTTCTATATAATACATGGCATTTTTCAGAAGTTCTTCATCCTGGCAGGCACCAAAAACAGTCATCATATGGCTGCCGGCGGATAGTCCAAAAGCATCCGATACCCCATTTCTTCTTTAATAAAATTTCTTATAATCCTGAATAGCCGCAGCCTGGATACTGTAATGCTCCGGCTGATATGTCTGGATCACCGCCTGCCCCGGCCGATTCCCTCTGCCGGAACGTCCAACTGCCTGAGTCAGAAGCTGGAATGTACGCTCCCCACAGTGATAGTCATCCATATTCAGCGAAAGATCTGCTGCAATCACTCCTACCAGAGTCACATTCGGAAAATCATGTCCCTTGACGATCATCTGGGTCCCCACCAGAATATCTGCCTCATGCTTTGCAAAAGAAGCCAGGATCTTCTCATAGCTGTCCTTGGTCCTTGTGGTATCAAAATCCATTCGAAGTACCCTGGCTTTCGGGAATTCTTTTTCAATGACCTTCTCGATCTGCTGGTTCCTGCCTTAAATCCACCAATGTGCGGTGAACCACAGGACGGACAGATTTCCGGTTTCACAGTCTCATAGCCGCAATAATGACAGATCAGACGATTGCCATTGTGTTCACTTAGAGATACATCACAGTGGGGACATTTCATAACGTGACCGCAGGCTCTGCAGGAAACAAAGCCCGCATATCCTCTCCGGTTCAGAAACAGCATGGCCTGTTCTCTTCTTTCAAGGACCTGCTCCAGATCCCTCTTCAGCTCCAGACTCAGTACCGAGCGGTTTCCTTTCTTTAATTCTTCCCGAAGATCCACGATTGATACCTGTGGAAGAGGCCTTTCCTCATAACGTGCGTTTAACTTTACCAGAAGATATTCTCCGTCACAGGCATGACTGTAGGCTTCCAATGACGGAGTGGCTGATCCCATGACCACACGGGCATGTTCCATTCGTGCCCTCTCAATGGCAGTCTCACGTGCATGGTACCTTGGCGTATTCTCACTTTTGTAGGTGGGTTCATGCTCTTCGTCGATAACGATCAGTCCCAGATCTGAAAACGGTGTGAACAGTGCGGATCTGGGTCCTACCATCACCTGGATCTCACCACGTTTTGCTCTTTTGAACTGATCATAACGTTCTCCCTGGGAAAGTCTGGAGTTCAGAACCGAAACCTTATCTCCGAACATGGCATAAAAGCGCCTAACTGTCTGATAAGTAAGCGCGATCTCAGGGATCAGCACGATCGCCTGTTTTCCCTCCTCCAGTACCTTCTGGATCAGGCGCATATAAACCTGGGTCTTTCCACTTCCGGTCACTCCGAAAAGAAGTGCAGGCCTTGGGTCCGGCTCCTGCCATTCCCGAAAGATCTGCTCTGCCGCCAAAAGCTGTTCCTGGTTCAGACTCAGCTCCCATGTTCTCCTTCACCAGGCCGAGCCCCTCGGGAATGCGATACATTTCCTGACTTTCAATAGTTATCAGACCTTTTTTTTCAAAAAAAAATCAAGAACGGAAATGCCTGCCCCCAAGCTCTTTGGAGGCATAGGTATAATCCAGGCTCCCGGCCTCCAGGATTGCCCGAAGGAACCGCTCACGTGCTTTAAAGCGGCTGCCTTCCAGCTTGCCAAGAAGTGCCTGCCCCTCTTCCTTTTTCCCTGTAAAAAGGATCAGTCTTTTCTCTTTTGCACGGACCTTGTCTTTTACAGGCAGAACTGTTTTCAGTGCCTGGATCATGGTGGAGCCATAGGTCTCCTTCATCCAGGCCGCAAGTGCGATCAGCCGGGATTCTGTTGTCTCACTGTCTGTGGACACTCCCCGGATCTCCTTGAGCTTTGACGCATCATATTTTGCCGTTCCGGAGATCCCGGTCACATAGCCTTTCCGAAGGGTATTTCCCTTTCCGAAGGGCACTGTGACCACAACTCCGGGTTTTATTGCCTGCACCAGCTCCTCAGGTACACGATACTGAAAATCCCGGTCCAGCTTTTCATGAGAAATGTCAATGATCACATCTGCATAGATCATCCATTTACGCTTTCTGATCTTCTTCCAGGATCTCCCGGATCAGTACACGCTCATCCATGGGATATTTCTTACCCTTGATCTCCTGATAATCCTCATGGCCCTTTCCGGCAAGGACGATGATATCTCCCGGCTCACCATGATGGATCGCGTAGGCGATCGCCTCTTTACGATCCGGGATCTCTACATATTTTCCATCTGTTTTTGCCATTCCGATCTTAATATCATCGATGATGGCCTGTGGATCCTCATCTCGCGGATTATCTGAAGTAATGATGGTCAGATCTGCCATCTTTCCTGAAACCTCACCCATCTCATAACGGCGCAGCTTGGAACGGTTTCCGCCACAGCCAAACAGGCATACCAGTCTGTGCGGATCATATTCCTTCAGTGTTCCGAGAAGGCTCTCCAGCGCCATGGCATTATGTGCGTAATCGATCATCAGTGTGAATTCGTCAGATACCTTGATCATCTCAATACGGCCTTTAACCCTGGCCACCTTCAGAGCTTTGATGATATTCTCCTCGGATACCTTAAAATGGCGGCAAATGGCAATGGCAGTCAGAGAATTGTAAATGCTGAACTTACCTGGAATATCGATCTCCACAGGAAAATCCATAAGTCCCTTAACATGATAGGAAATTCCCAGATAGCCCTTTCTTCCAACGAGTCTGGCGCCCTCTGCACGGAGATCTGCTTTTTCGGAAAATCCATAGGTTTCAAGTTTACAGGTGTGGCCTTCGATAATGCGGTCAAAGTGTTCATCGTCACGATTTACGATACCAACCTTACACTGTCTGAGAAGCATGGATTTGCAGTGCAGATAATCATCAAAGTCCTTGTGCTCATTCGGTCCGATATGATCTGGTTCAATATTTGTGAAATTCCAAAATCAAACACAAATCCCTGGGTTCTGTGAAGCATCAGTCCCTGTGAGGAAACCTCCATAACGACCGCATCGCAGCCTGCTTCTACCATATCATGAAAATATTTCTGTACCATATAGGATTCCGGTGTCGTGTTGGCTGCCGGGATATGCTTCTCCCGATAACAGCCTCGATGGTTCCGATCAGACCAACCTTATATCCGGCATTCTCAAGGATCGATTTCACCATATAGGTTGTAGTTGTTTTTCCTTTGGTTCCGGTGATACCGATGGTTTTGAGCTTTTCTGCCGGATGTCCGAACCATGCTGCTGAAATAAAGGCCATGGCGTAACGGGTATCCTCTACCTGGATCACTGTCACATCCTCCGGTGCCTCCACCGCTTCTTCCACGATGAGTGTCTTCGCACCCTTTGCCACAACATCAGGTATAAATTTATGTCCATCCACGACCGCACCTCTGATGCAGATAAAAAGGCTCCCTTCTTCTACTTTGCGGGAATCATATACAACAGAAGAAACCTCCTGCTCTGTACTTCCCTGAAGGCATTTGTATTCAAGATGTTCCAATAAGGATAAAAGATTCATTTTTCTCCTCCATCTTCCCTTTTCCGGTCTGACGGGCAGCACACCGGAGGCGGGAAATATACTGTTCTTATTTTCTGTACATACCATATAGAATAGCACACCTCCCCCCTGTTTTCAACGTTTCTTTGAGGTACGGCCGCCTTGTAAAATATCAGCTTGTTACTGTTCACTCCGTTCTCAGTAACATCAGCTTTTTCCATAAATATCCGCATATTTTTTCCGGAGCCAGATGCCGCCCAGCACAGTCACCAAAGCTGTCACTGCCAGAAGCGTCCACAAATCCCTCCTGGTATCATCTCCGGTCTTCGGATGTGTGGACGCAGTTCTTGCCATCTGTATCTGACCGGAAGCCGGACCCTGGTCATCTCCCTGCAAAGGCAGCCCTTCTTCCGGCGTAATAGCCACCTCTCCTTTTACCATGACAGAAGCGGAGCCTCCATCAATCGCTCTCCAGTTTCCTGGCTTGTGACCGTCACCTGGTTAAAAGCTTCTGATCCGCTGTTTTTCCCGGAATCTTCACCACAGCCTGAAGAGAAACTGCCTCTCCCGGCGGGATCTGTTGGATCATTGCCTTTGTACGGCTGCTGTTGAGCGTTACACCTTCCTGCTCCAGAAACTGTGCATGGATCCCTGCTGCCTGAAAGCGCTCCGTTCCCACAACCGAATGAAGCGTTTTTTCACCGGTATTCACGATACAGATCTGATAGGTCACAGTCTCACCCGGTGCAGCGGTTTCTTTGTCTGCAGTTTTCTTTACAGAAAGATCCGCCTTCAGTGCCTCCAGACCATTTATAGTGGAGGCGTTCTTCCGGATCACTTCATCCGCTCTGTCCTTCACCCTGGCCTCTGCTTCCACCTGGTGCTCCAGATCTTTTTCCTGTTCATCCAGAAGCGGCGCCTGTACATAAAAGCTCCTGCTCTCTCCGGCTTTTAATTCTGCAAATTCCGCCACAGCCCCTTCTGTTAGAAGGCCTTCTGCATCTTCCCACAGCTGCCGGATCTTAGGGCAGGAAAGGCTGCTGGTCAGACGGATATCTGCAAGATCCAGCTTTCCGGTATTGGCTATCTCTACCTGATAACGGATGGTCTGCCCTGCTTTCATTTTTTCATTCTGTGCAATTACCGACAATTCCATATCAGCCTCAGCAGCCTCCACGTCCAGCATAGGCGAGATTCCCTCTGCGATCACCAGCTCTTCCCCGTTTTCTTCTGTCATGAGAAAGGTTCCCGCACCGGTACAGTCCTTCTGAAGCGGTTCCTCCTGAGTCACAGGATAACTGCTTTTCTCTGCCGGAAAACGGTATTCCTGCCGCAGAATCAGCGGGATACGGAAAAAGATCTCATCCTGCCCGTTCTGCTCCACGTTCAGCACGCTTTCCAGCTTTGTGATCTCTGTAGCTTCACCGCTCTGGCTCCTTACAGAAATCTGCTGTGCAGCCATATTTTTCGGGACAGAATCCGTTTCCGGAACAAAATACTCCGAAATATACGTGACCAGCGTCAGTTTTTGAATCTCCTCAGACTCATATTCCTCTTCGTCACCTAAATTTTCTTCTCCGGACGCCGTTCCTTCCGGTGTGAGCGGACCCGTTTTCTCCTGCTCTTCATCCTCCGGCTGTACTGTTTCCCCCGGATGCCAGCTGCTCCACGTGCTCATATGCTTCCTCCATTTCTATTCCGATTCCTTCCACAACCTTATCCACCGGCAATTCCTGTTCTGCCTTCTCTTCCTGCTGCAAGTCATCCTCCGGCAGCTCCGGTTCTATCTCTTCTTCCTGCTCCACCGATGAATCTTCAATCTTCTGAAGTTCATCGTCCCACTTCTCATTTTTCTCCTTATCCTCCGAAAACCTTCTCCCGGACAGCCATTCATTCAGGCCGCGAATCCGGATCCCAAGCTCCGCCTGTCCGGATTCTATGTCTTTCCAGAACACACTCTGATCGATAAACGGTGCCTGTCCCGGCAAAAAATCTGCTCCCAGAGTCAGCTTCGGTTCTATTGTTCCTCCCAGCATGGCTCCTGCCAGCACTGTCACAATTCCGGCTTTCTTCATCTGTTTCCATATTCTGTTTTTCATGGCTCTTCCTCATTTCTGCCTGATCTGGCATTTCTTATACACATGTTTTTTTTACAGAAGCTTACTTTTCCACAGACAAAGGCATCCCTCCCCGGCAAATGGTGCATGATCAATATTTTTTTCGATAAAATAAAATGGATTTCTGCATCGAAACGATGCGTGAACAGATCCCGCAGAATGCAGGATCAAGACTTTTTCAATGTATCACATTTTCAAACCATGCGCAACCGGATATAAAAATTATAAAGTTTGTTTAAACTTTCTTTATAAATTTTCCATTTCTTTTAGATTAACGACATATTTTAAACATATTTTCTCTATATAATAGGTATTGGATAGATGAAAAACCACTCTCTATCTCCCCCCTCAAAAATAGTAAGAAAGCAAACCGTCTGACCGAATCAGGCGGTTTGTTGCTGTTCACACTGTTCTCAGTAACACACTTCGAGATGCACAGAATTTATGCTGATCGCATAAATTCGCGCGGTATGTCTCGGGTTTTCTGTGACCTTCGCTCACAAAAAAACACCTCGCGGAATATTACCAGTGAACAGTAACCTGTTCACTCCATTCTCATTAATGCGCTCCGCGGAATATTACCAGTGAACAGTAAGCAACAGCCCTCTTCAAATTATTTATTTTAACGTAAAAATACCAAAATTACAATAGAGTCATGGATGTTATCTGTGAAGTTCATGTGAATTCGTTACTGCTCACTCCGTTCTCAGTAACACACTTCGTGAATGCTTCCAAACAGGAGGGACATTTACAACAATATTCCATGATGAAAAACGCTCATACAAAAACTGCCACCTATTCCGGGAAGGAATAAGCGGCAGTTTAAAAGTTCTAATATGTTGCCTTAATATATCAAACTATCATCCTGCATTCCGAATGCTATTAGTACTCTAATGTCTCCATATATTTCATATATCGAACAACCATCAGCGCGATCTTAAATGTAATGGCATCCTCAAACACTCTCAAATCAAGGCCTGTACTCTTCTGGAGTTTATCCAGACGATATACCAGCGTATTTCTGTGGATATACAGCTGACGTGAAGTTTCAGATACGTTCAGACTGTTCTCAAAGAATTTATCGATGGTGACAAGTGTCTCCTCATCGAAATCATCCGGAGATTTGTTGTCAAAGATCTCGCGGATAAACATCTTACACAGAGGAATAGGCAGCTGATAGATCAGACGTCCGATTCCAAGTGAGCTGTATGCGATAACTTCCCTGTCTCCGAAGAAGATCTTACCTACATCAAGGGCCATACGCGCTTCCTTGTAGGAACGTGAAACTTCTTTCAACTCATTGACAATGGTACCGTATGCCATGTGGACATCCTCACCATCTTTATTCAGATCCAGAGTATCCATAATCGTATGAGCCAGCTTATCCATCTCCGGATAGCCCTCTCCCTCTTCCAGTTCCTTGACTATAATGATGCTCTTCTCATCAACAGCAGTGATAAAATCTCTGCTCTTTCCGCCAAAAAGGCTTTTCACGCTCTCTACAGAGCTGTGATCTTTCTCCTGGTTCAGTTCCAGGATCATAACTACACGACGGACATCTGCTTCAATATGAAGCTTCTTCGCTCTGTTGTAAATATCCACCAGAAGAAGATTATCAAGAAGAAGATTCTTGATAAAGCTGTCTTTGTCAAAACGCTCCTTGTACGCAACGATCAGATTCTGGATCTGGAAGGCTGCAAGCTTGCCTACCATATAAGTATCCTCATCATCTCCGTGGGCTACCAGGACATATTCCAACTGATAATCATCACAGACCTTAAAGTACTGAAATCCCTTGACAAGCTGGCTGTCCGCCTGGGATTCTACAAAAGCCTGGATATCTGCCGGCTGGATCTCAAAATCAGAAAAGGTAGACGCAAGTACCTTGCCGTCTGTGTCAATGACACAAAATTCCGTCCTTGATATTTCTTTAAGTCCCTCGAGCGTATTCTGTAACACCTGATTCGATATCATTCCGTTCAATCCCTTCTCACTTATGTGTATGCTTATCTTCTGTCTTTCCCTCTCTATCTATGGCTATTTTAATACAAAATCACCAAAAATGAAAGAGTAAAACTGAAAAAATTTACAAATTTTTGTTGAAATCCGCCTAATTTTTCTCTATAAAACCTTCTCCATGAACTTCTCTTGCATCGGAAACGATCACAAAAGCGTTGGGATCAATATCATCTACCAGCTCTTTCAGCTTCACAATTTCCTTTTTGTTTACCACACAGAAGATGATCGTCTTCTCCTGACCGGAATACATCCCCTTGCCACAGATTCCTGTCGCTCCGCGATCCAGGTCTTCCATAATAACTCTGGCAACCTCATCCGGCTTCTCCGTGACGATAAATGTCTGTTTGGAAAACTTCAGACCTTCGATCAGACTGTCGGATACTTTTGTTACCAGATAAACCGCAATGATGGCATACAGGGCCCGCTGGATACCGAACACATACATTCCTACGATCACAATAAGCCCATCAATAAACTGCATGATCTGTGCGATGGAATAATGACGCATATACTTCTGGATCAGTGCTGCCATCATATCCGTTCCGCCTGTGGTTCCCTGTCCAAGGAAAACCATTCCAATGCCGATTCCCAGGATCACACCACCGTATACAGCAGCCAGAAGGAGATCATCTCCCGCAATATTCCACACCGGCTGAATGGCAAGCCAGGTTGAGAGGGAGATCTCACCGACCAGAGCTTTTCTTACAAAGGAAAAGCCTTTGATCCGCCATCCCAGAAAAAACAGCGGGATGTTCAGCGTGATATTGGTAAGCCACAGTGGAACCCCGCCATCTACGATCCCACCGGTCCAGTGCTTCACCAGGATCGCAATACCGGAAAAGCCTCCGGTTACCAGCCGGTTGCATCAAAAACGGAATTGATGGCAAGTGCCATCAGCCCGGTTCCTACTATGATCAGAAGATAATCCAGATACCAGTCCTTTTTTTTCACAAGACTCATAAAGTGCTCCTTTCATTTTTTACAGCAATTCCCGGAATTTCTGTCTTGAAATGTCCTCAATATTTCTATTCCGCTGTGAAAATCCCAGAAATGCTATAGTATCATATGACAACTGCATCAGTTTCCCGCACTGACGTGTCATAAAAAGAACGGGACCGTACACTATTCTGCGTCCGTTCCCGTTCTCCATGCTATTTTTCTGTCTTTTTATTTATAAAATGAACAAATTCATAGCTTTCCATTATCTGAAAGTATTTTACGATTCTCGGATAAAGCGGTTCTGCCTTATCTCCGAAATGCTCTTTCACCAGCAGGGCAAGCTCCTGCACGGTTTTGGCTCCATCGATCTCAGGCCAGATAAAAGTTCCCATTTCATCAAGATGAACCTTGGAAAACCTTGGCTTGCCAAAAACCTTCTGCGCGATGGTATTGAACATACCCTTATTCTCTATCTCAAGAATGATCCGCTGCTTCAGGTCCCGGTGCCACCGGATCGACTGGTTTGTTTCCGGGATCAGATCAAGATAGTTGATATCCTGTTTCTTATCCTTTTTGTTTTTTTCTTCATCAGGCTTTCTTCTTTCTCCAGATAGAGAATTTAAGCAGTGACAGGATCATGATGATCATCAGCACAACACCGCCGATATTTCCAAGGTTTACAACGCCGGACATATCAAGCTGATACCGACAACTGCAAAGATCGCAAGAAGAATTCCAACAAGACCCTCGCCGGCGATCATACCAGCACAGTACAGAGTACCATCTGTGGCCTGAGCTGTCTTGGTTTTTCGTCAACACCTTTTCTGCGGTCAAGTAATCCACGAACGATACCACCGATCATGATGGTTGCGTTCAGGTAAATCGGAAGGTAAAGACCGATTGCGAAAGGCATTACCGGGATACGGAGGATCTCAAGGCAGATTGCAAGGAATACACCTACAAATACAAGTCCCCATGGAAGGTTTCCGCCCATGATTCCCTCAACGATCATCTTCATAAGCTGAGCCTGCGGAGCAGGGATCTCTGCTGTACCGTAGCCCCATGCTGCATCCAGAAGATACAGAACACCGCCGATAGCAAGACCGGAAACAACAACACCGAGCATCTCGCCCATCTGCTGCTTCTTAGGTGTAGCACCAAGAAGGTATCCTGTCTTAAGGTCCTGAGAGGTATCACCGGCGATCGCTGCGATGATACAGATAACAGAACCAACAGCGATCGCTGCTGTCATTCCGTCGATACCTGTTTTACCGGAGCTCTTGATCGCAAATGTAGCAATCAGAAGAGTAGCGATAGCCATACCGGAAACCGGGTTGTTGGAGCTTCCTACAAGACCTACCATACGGGAAGATACTGTTGCAAAGAAAAATCCAAAAACTACGATGATAACTGCACCAAGAAGAGTTACCGGGATTGCCGGAACGATCCAGATGATAAATACCATTGCTATAACACCGAGAAGGATGAACTGCATCGGAAGATCCTGTGCGGTTCTCTCTGTGCTTGTGTTCTTGCTTCCCTTCATACTCTTCATGGAGTCACGGAAGGTTGTAACGATCAGCGGCAGGGATTTGATCAGGGAAATGATACCGCCTGTTGCATAGCACCTGCGCCGATATATTTAACATAAGTAGACCAGATCGCTGATGCTCCGCCGTTTGCGTAAAGCTGGGCAATGGTCGTTCCCTCTGCTGCCGGATACATCCATGTATCAGGTCCGAACAGGCAGATCAGCGGAATGATGACCATCCAGCCGATAAGAGAACCGGTAAACATGTAGGATGCGATCTTCGGTCCTACGATATAACCAACACCGAGAAGTGCCGGATAAACCTCCATACCGATCTCACCCTTGAAGGATTTAAATGCTGCAGAAACATCTGCCGGAAGAAGCTTCAGTCCATCAACAACAAATTTGAAGATGGCAGCAAGTCCCATACCGGAGAATACTGTGGAAGCATTTGCTCCGCCTTCCTCACCGGCAAGAAGAACGTCTGCGCAGGCAGTTCCTTCCGGATAGAGAAGAGTTGCATGCTCTTTAACAATGAGGGCATTACGAAGGGGTACCATGAAAAGTACACCAAGGATACCACCGCAAAGTGCGATCAGAGTGATCTCAACGATGCCTGGTTTGCTTGTAAGTCCTTCCTCTGCCCAGAGGAACAGTGCAGGCATGGTGAAGATAGCACCTGCTGCAAGAGACTCACCGGCTGAACCGATAGTCTGGACCATATTGCTCTCCAGAATGGAGTTTCTGCGAAGAATCACGCGGATAACACCCATGGAGATAACTGCCGCCGGAATGGAGGCAGATACTGTCATACCAACACGAAGACCAAGGTAAGCATTGGCTGCGCCGAAGATGACAGCAAGAATACATCCCATGATCACAGATGTAACTGTGAGCTCCGGAGTGATTTTCTCCGCAGGAATGTAAGGTTTGAACTCTGTGTTTTTTGTTCATATTTCCTCTCCCTTTATCTAGTAAATTAGTAACGTTATATAGTATAGCAAATTTCGCAGTATTTTGCAAGAAATATTATCTGAGATATTATTATATTATTTACAATTTTCTGTATAATTATAAGCAAATAATTGGTCACTATGCAGCTTTTATGCTAACATAGTGACCTTATTCCTTACAATTGAATATTATACATTTAAAATAAAATACTTTTTTTTTTCAGTTGTCCGTTTCCAGCTGTTTTGTCAGATATCGTCCTACGATCTTTGAGAAATTTCCGATATCCCGGATATAGGCAAAATCCTTTCCAAAAATCTTCTTTTCCGCCGGAAGATCCTTCTCTTCACCTGCAAATACCCCCAGAACACTGACGCCCTGGCTCCGAAGACGCCGCACCTCTGTTGCAGTATCTGAAATGGCATATTTTCCCTGATAAGGGGCCGGATTTTTTGCATTGGGGCGGTTTATGATCACATCGTAGGGGCGTCCGTCACTTAAGATGATCAGGATCTTTTTTTCCTCTTCCCTCTGCAAAAGACTGTATCCCGCTGCTTTTATGGCAAGCCCGTCCCGATTATTGGAGGAAGTCACATAATTGAAAATATCCTCATCTGCCGAAACCGGATCATCATATTCCCGGAACCTGTGCAGGATCGTATGATCAGAATGTGCAGTAGCTCATAACCCGATGAGGGATTTCCACATTGCTCAGGCAGAGCTGATCATATAAGCTGCAGTGCCACATCTCCCTGTCGGCTCATCTGTGAACCACTGGCATCG
>ENA-OQMZ01000092-OQMZ01000092.1-human-gut-metagenome-genome-assembly--contig:-NODE-92-length-35644-cov-4.484613_pt1 | contig 35644 bp, 41 predicted proteins | sample MGYA00242621_ERZ504862 | MGnify/ENA primary metagenome ERZ504862 (study PRJEB26092, sample SAMD00036393) | human gut metagenome | host: Homo sapiens | study: EMG produced TPA metagenomics assembly of...
GGCAATAAACGAGGGTACACGAACTCCTATACAAAGCTATAAGGATAAGGACAGTGCCCGAAAGTAGACGTGATACGGGCCAACGCCGCACGCTACCCGATATCAGCGCAATGCAGGATACCGGACGTTCCCCGCTCCACCTATACTGATGACCGGCACTCCGGAGACCGGAGCGATGTGGATCCGATCGCCGCGACGTGCGCGCGATCTGGCGCGACAGCCGCGAACGCTACGGCGCCAGGAAGATCAAGGCCGCCTTGGAAAGGAAGGGCGTCACCGCGTCCAGGAGACGCATCGGCAACATCATGCGCGAACAGGGCATGACGGGCGCGTACACGCGCAGACGATTCAATCCGCATGGTATTCTCAGGCATGGTTCCGTCTCCTGGTTTCCAACCGCGGTTCTTTCGTTTTGGCGAATGAAGAAAACGTGCGCGGGACGCGGGCCATGCTTTCACATCAAAGACGGAAACCCAAAGCGCGCAAGAATTCGGACATTATCGCTACCGCCGGATAACCGTAGATCGCCATGCCGGCTTTCATTAGATGCAATACACGTGCGCCGCCTCAATAACATCCGGATTCTTGCCCATGTCTCGCCTATATAACGCAGATGCGAGCTTGTACAGTTATGAAGACCGCAGTCGACTCGTTACGAATGCGCAGACGGCGGCAGCGACCAGCAACAGAAGCGATGCGACGGCGAGCGCTTGGATTGCGGAGCCGGTACGGGGCATGTCTGGCTGCTTGGGCTCGGCGGGCTTACCAGGCTCATCTGGCTTGTCTGGCTTGACCGGCTCTTCTGGCTTGGCGATGGATTTGATGTTCACTGTTACTTGCGTGCTGATTTCATCATGGCCGGAGGTACGGAATTGCGGGTCCGCTCCCCCATCGGCGGTTTCAGCATTACGTGTTGCAGTGATGGTGACAGTTTGGCTTACCGCATCAAATGCCTTTCGCATGGCGACTGCCTGCAGCGCGAGCTCGATCTGCTTGTTTAGAGCTTGCAGTTGCTCGGCATCCACTACGAGACGATAGTCGGAAATACCGTTCAGTTTGGTTCTGGTGAGGTCTAGCAGACTGTCGTTGGTTAGCTTCTGCAAGGTTGAGCCTTGCTCAAGTTCCACCGTGGGGCAATCACTTGAAATAGCCAGCTCACTGATATTAAACATGCCATCATCGCTATCTGGAATCAGCCTGCCATGTCGGCCAAGTAGGGTGTGAGATTCTCCGTAGTGGAGAATGAACCGCCCATGAGCACGAGCGTGTCAAGCCCGGCGGGAATTGCGCCATGATACTCACCGCCGCGAATACTCACATAGCCGAGGTGTTCTGCATCGTTCAACATGCCGATCAGTGTTGGTGCGGTGAATGTTCCTGCGGAAATACTGGCCTCGGCAGAGGTGCTGCCTGTTTCTGCGAACCGCATGAGCGTGGTGTTCGATGTGAAGTTTCCACCTTGAATCCGCAACGCTCCACGCAGTCGATTGCGGGATTATCTCCGCCAACAACCGTGCCCGATCCGGTGATGGTGAACTGCATGTTGCAGGAACGGTGATTGCCGTGGTATTGCTGGCGTTGAGCGCATGTCCGTTCAATTCGAGCGTGACCCCGCGCACCACTTTCGGCGGGGTGACGGTAACGCTTTCCGTAGTATCGGTAAGCAATGTGACCGTATTGTTCTTCATCGACGTATGTCCAATCGCGTCTTGCACGCTCATATAGGTCGTGTTGCCCACTTGAGCGACCGGCTGCGGCTCATCTGCAAACGCCATCACGGGAAACAACATCGTTCCCGATAATGAGATAATCAAGAAAAACGCGATAATCGCCGTCGAAAGCGTTGACAACATATGGATGTGGTTTGATTGCAGGCGTTCGACCGCCTGCTTTTCATGCTTATACATGATCGTTCCTTGCATGGAGCGGTGATTAACTATTCCAAACGCACCAAAATGCGTGTAGACCACCCTCAGCTTTGAGGGATAAAGAAAAAGCAAAATAACAATATTACAGCGTTGAAAAATTATCTCACATAATCTACATAAAAAGCAAATTCACTGCCGAAAGAAATTAGACAAATAGTAGAGTAACTAACTCTATATCAGTAGTATTGCAATTACGTCGGCAATTCCCCAGAAATTTTTTATACAAGTAAAGAGTGACAATAAACAGTAAAAGATACACCACAATTCAAATATTATAGAAAAAGTTTTCTTACTTATACGTCAGTATTGCATGCAAAAACGACGCGATCCATCCAGGTGATACAAACACCCCATGAACCGCGTCATACCCCACTATTTCCCAGTGCATAACACTTTAGGGCAGAAGAAAATTCAAAAGCTCGACAAGAGCGAACCCAAAAAGCTCAGAGCACACCCTGAGCGCTTGGAGTCTGCGAACCAGAGCCAGAATCGCTGCCGGAACCGGAATTAAAACCGTTATTGCCGGGATTACTACCGGAACTAGGAGTATTGTCAGGCTTGGCATCAGAACCAGGATACTACCGGAACTAGGAGTATCGTCAGGTGTAATAGGAGCGAGGGAGTCAATCCGACGGAAGGCTGCCGCGTGTACTGGTAGTTGTACGAATTGCCAGTATTGCCCTGTTGCTGCTGTTGATTCTGAGCAGCCAACGCGTTCATGGAAGCATTCACATCATCAGATGCAGTTTGCAAATCCGTTATCGACTGGTTAATGGCATTAGTGTCGGTACTGTTGCCATTGAACAGTTCCAAAGCATGGTCAATGGCACTCTGCAACGTCACTCGCGTGGAATCATCCGCCACTTGGTACAGGCTATTATCAAGCAGTGACTGCGCATTATTGACGGCTGCTTCAAGCTTCTTCAGCGCATCAGCGTTGTCTTGCTTCTCCTTAGCCTTCTGACTGTTCGTAACGGCTGTTGCAGAATCATTCAAGGTCTTGGACTGGCTTTGCAACGTAGGCAGTTGCTTGTTCATGGCTTTACTGCGCTGGCGAAGTTCAGCGTTGCTTAAATCAGCACTGCACTCCCCTACCGTTGTAAGATTCTGCGCATCTTTCACTGCAGACTGCAACGTGGTCAGCGTTTTCGCATCCGAAACCTGATCGCTTTTCACATTCTGCAACGATTTAGCGTTCTTCAACGCCGCCTTATATTCCTTCACAGCCTTCTCATATGCCTTGGAAGACTTTTTGCACATGCTCAACGCGGTACGGTGTTGTTCGTTCCGTTCAAGTCCCTGGTCATACTGTTGGCGCTGCCAAACACCGAATCCAACGCCCGCGGCAACCAACGCCACTATGGTACAATCGTAACGGTAATAATAATTGTCTTGCGATGTGACTTCTTCGGCGGAACCGGAACAAGCTCAATGGATCATGCTCATCGTTTTCCATGTCAGACAGATCATCTGGCATGGGCAGGCTTTCAGGTATGAAGGTAGTAGAAGCAGAGGCAGGGGAATTCACAAAAAGCGGCATAGTGGAATCCGCAGAAGTGTCCGACTCTACCGGAGACGCGAACGAAACAGTTCTCTCGGCAGATGGTGAAGCATCAGCAGACTGTGTAAAATCGAGCGTTGCGGTCGAAAAAGACGTCGAATCAGGCTCGCACGACGAGGCGGAATCGTTTTCAGCACCAGAAATATGCTTTCCTACACTATTCGGAAAATCCTCAACACGAAGGTTTACCGTGGGCGCATCACTCACCGGCGTGGATGACGTGGCAGCGGTCATGCTTGTGGCTGCAGCCTGCGCATAAGCCGCATCAGATGCCTCGCCACGTTCCACAGCCGACTCAACTTCCGAAAAGGTGATCGGTGGAATATCCCAGAACGTATCCACCACATCATGCTCAGAAGCCGACTGCGCCTTGGTCTGCTGCTTGCCCTGAGAGTTCAGAGATCTCCCGACGAAACAAGATGCGACAGATTCGGCACAGTATTGTTGTTGTCACCCATGTTGATTCCTTATTACAACGTGAGACCGAAGCTTCACGCTCCGGTCTCACGTTCACGCCTTATACACTACTTGCGGCTACTTTTTGTGGCTTTTCTTCCGCGGAGCATCCTCGTAGTAGTAATAGTAGTTCGAATTGGAATGTGTCTTCTTCAGATCGTCATAGTTGAAGATAAAACCAAGCACCGGACCTTGGCTGCATGCAAGGATTCGGAAATCTCCTTGAGTTCCTTCTTCTCGCACACGCCACGACCGGTCACCAGAACCAGACCCTTGGCCCACCGACCGAACACGACACCATCGTTGGAAACACTCAACGGAGCGGTATCAATAATAACGTAATCATACTGGGTCAAAGCCTGCTCGACCATAATACGCATGGTGTCTGATCCAAGAAGCACGCCAGCATTCGCCGGGCGTTTACCAGCAGGAAGAATATGCAGCTTCGGCTTCCAGTAGTTCTGCACCACATCTTTCGGAGACATCTGACCAGAAAGCACGTGCGCCAAACCGGCAGAACCTTCAAGACCCAAATGATGAGCAACGGAAGGATGGCGCAAATCAGCGTCGATCAGCAGCACGCGAGCACCATTTTCAGCTAAGGCCGCAGCCACGTTGATTGACATGGTGGTCTTGCCCTCAGAAGGCTGCGCACTGGTAATGACCAGTAGCTGCCCCTTGCCCGCAACCTTATCGGTCTGCAAGAATTCGATATTGGTGTGAATACGGCGGAATTCCTCAGCGATAGGGCCATTAGGCTGGCTGACGAGCACTGGGCGCTTCTCACCTAGGGAATTATCCTGAGGCACAGAACCCAAGGAAGACGCCCCAACCAAGCTGCGCACGTCGGAAGTCTCCTCGACCTTAGTGTTCAGCATGTCTTTCAGCAGTGCGGCGAACACTCCAAGCACCAGACCTGCGACCACACCGACCGCTAGATACAGCGGCTTATTCGGCGAGCTTGGGCTTTCAGGCACGCGCGCCCTCTGCACGATGGAGATCTTCACCGGAGACTTATCTGCTGCGGAATACAGATCGTTTTGAATCACGTTCTGCATAGACGCTGCCACCGCATTGGCAATGTCGGATGCCTGCTGCGCGTCACCGTCTTCCGCGGAAATGTTCACGAACGCGGTGTTCGTAGGATTGGTGACAGTCAGTTGCTCAGCCAGACTCTTCACTGAAGTATCCAGTCCAAGATCCTTGATGACTGGCTCAAGTACGGTTTCGGTGGTTGCCAACGTTGTATACGACGTGATCTGGCCGGCGATGTACGTGCCACCCGTGTACTGCTGGCTAATGCCGCATCATCCCCCTGGGATGCATTGTACGTAGCCATAGCCTGAGCCGTGGCAGTATACTTCGGCGGAACCAAGAAGGTGTACGCAGTCACCCCGGCGAAAACCATCACAAATACGATGCAGCGGTGACCAGATGCTTGCGAATGATACGCATCAAATCCATCAGCGTGATGCCGTCTTCAGAATCATCTTCAACGACAACCTGCTGGACGTTAGTGTTCTCTGCGGAAGTCACTGAACCCCTCATCTCCGTATGTCAAAAACCTTAAGGAATGCTACCCCACCCCCTAGAAATAGAGTCGGTTTTATCAGGCAGCAATCGATTGTTTCACTATTTATCCATACGAATGTGCCATGATAAAAAGCTGGAACACCTAACAGAGGGGGATTAATGTCTCAACATGCGAGCACTCACGCCGCCCGTTCTCACAAGCTTCGCAATACATTGCTTGTTATTACGGCACTGCTCATCCTGCTGGTCATTGCCGGGGGCGTTGTCGGTCTGAATTTCTACAAGCAGGCGAAGGAAGTCAAAGCTCACGAGGAGCAGGCGGTCTCGTCTCTTTCGGCCATCACCGACGGTCAATACGTTGAAGGATGCGCAGGCGTCGGATGCCGCGATCAAGCAGGCGCGGACCCATACCGCCGCGGCAAGAGATATTGCCAATGGAACACTGTGAACATGCTGTCGAAGATGCCGGTTGTGGGCGGTGATGTTACCAACGTGCAGGGCATGACGCAGGTGGTGGATGATTTGGTGCAACAAACACTGCCGTCACTCACCGATGTGGTACAACAGCTTGCGAACGCGCAGATCAGCGGCGAAAATGGCCAGTTGAATCTTCAGCCCATTGTGGATGTGCAAGACGACTTCTCTTCGGTAAGCAAGCAGGTGAAGTCGTTGAATTCGAAGCTCAGCAATCTGCCTGAGCCACGTATCGGCATGGTGAAGAAGGCATATTCGCAGAGTCGCAGCCAGTTCACCAAGGTTACGGACATGGTGGGGCAAGTGAACAATGCGCTACAGATGCTCCCCTCCTTCTTGGGACAGAACGGTGCCCGAACGTATCTGCTGGTGGCGCAGACCACTTCCGAACAACGTTCCGGCGGCGGACTTGTGGGCTCCATGGGTACGTTGCAGACCGATCATGGACAAATTCAGGTCGGTGAATTCCATCATAATGGAGACTTTATTAACGGCAGTAATGGCAATGCTTCGGAACATGCCGTGTTCAAGGGGCCTCTGGGATTCTCCTTCGATATTCGCGATACGTTCGCGGTGCCAAACATCGCCCGCAATGCGGAAATGATGAATGAAGCTTGGCAGCGTTCCCAATATGCTTGCGATGTTGACGGTATCGTATCTGTCGATCCGGTGTTCATCCAGAAGATGGTGGAGATCAACGGCAATGTGACGTTGGAAGATGGTACTGTGCTCACTGGCAAAAATACCGCTGAATACATGCTCAACACCATCTATAAGGAAGTTCCTGTATCTCTACAAGACACGTATTTCGAATACATCGCCTCCACCATCATGAACAACGCCTTCAGCAACATGGACATCACCAAGATGATGAAGGTGGCTAGAAGCATCGGCGAATTAACCAGGAACCGTCATTTCTACGCATACACGTTCCATGATGATGAAGCCAAATATTTCCAAGGTGCCGGACTCGCCAAGGGCACTCCAGACAGCGAGACCGATCCGGAAGTGGGCATTTACCTCAACGAACAGAATCCTTCGAAGTTGGATGGTATATCGACCGTAAGGCACAGATTACCAAAACCGGTCAGAATGCCGATGGGTCGAAAACCTACCATGTCACCTACACGTTGACCAATACGCTGACTTCCAGCGAAATGGCCACCTGCACCGGCTATATTCTGGGCGGCGAGCAGGCGGGTGTAACGGGTAAGCCTGTTGCGGCTCCGGGAACGTCTGCGCAGCGTATGCTGTTTTACGCGCCAAAGGGTGGTTCCATCAGCGAGATCACCTCATCCGGAGACGTACGAGACCAAAGCAATGCTGTGATGGATGATCAAAAACTGGTCACCAATGTGGCTTATATCGCCCCCGGAGAAAGCGTGACTTTCGATTTCGATGTAACCACCTCGCCGAAGGCCGAAAGCGATCTGACCATCGATCAGACGCCATCCGGCAAAGTGACCAACGAGGTCAACTACCAGTACTGACCGATTTCGTGCCGGCGCTGACTGAAAGCGCCGGCACGAAATCGTCGACCATGACGGCCACTGTCATCTAAGCCCACATATTGTAGGTGGTAGTGGACTGCCCAGAACAAATCTGCGAGCGCACAGGCGCTATATCCACGCTGTAATGCTTTTTCATGCTTTTCAGCATGGTTCGCAGAGCATTATTGGTCTGGTTGGCCGCGATACGGAACTTGTCGAACGACTTGCCGTGCGGGTCATCGATATCTTTGGGAGTGGGCAACATCGGACGAATCATGGAAGAGACTTTGATAACGGATGCGAGACGCTCTTGGATGGTCAGTCCGCTTACCATGCCGTTTTGCGCGCAGTATTGGCACATGTTGGCGAAGTCGTTAAGCAGAAATGTATAACGGACCGCGCCTGGCGCGAGGGCAACGATGTCTTTGCGCTGTTCTTTCTCGAAGCAGAGAATCAGATCAGCACTCTCAGCCATAGATCGGGTGAGTCTGCGGGATCGGAATCCGCTTGGTTCAATGTTGACGCTGGTCATAAGTCTGGCACTGGACGGATCCATCTGGCATCGCGGAAGGCCACGCGTGCCGGCGCTAGAAACCTGCACAGTGGTGCCATCGAGGTAGCGAGTGAGCAGGAGTTCGCCCATAGGCGACCGGCAGATATTGCCTGTACAGACGAACATGATATGCATACCGTACACCCCTTTGCACCTCTACCTAACTTATGGAGACTACAATCCTCAATCTTACCTCAGGTATAGATATTACAATTTGGGGTTTAACTGTTTTACCCCTTAGGAGATACTACAGGAAACATATGCACCCCCGACAAAAGAGCGTGCTTCTTTAGTTACAGGTTTATCGCAGAAGTTCGTTTCCGTCGCCACTTTCCGCCGCTATGCAATGGTTAGAGTGGCAAGCAGTGCGAGATGGTCGGAACCTTGAATCCGCTTGGTTGCAAGATCAGCTGCACGCACACCCTTGTCGTAAATAATATGGTCGATTTCGGCAATCGGAAATACTGCAGGGAACGTCATATGCAGACCCTCCCCCGCGCTCTGACCAGCGTCAGTAAAACGATCACCAAGCAAATATCTAAAACTTGCATGATCCCATGTGGAATTAAAATCACCCATCAAAACATACGATTCATTATTGCCATAATGCTGTAATTGAGCGATAGAATCCAAACTTTTATTCCATAAACCTTGATTTCTGGGACGCGGAGAAAAAGGATGTACCGACCCAAATCTCACTTTTCTTCCGTTGAGCACAACAGTTGCAGCAGGGATGCTGCTTGATTCTATAGGAATAAGATTCTCAGTTGTTTCCTGCAATGGATACGCACTGTACAGCACATTCACACCGCCATTATCATGCCATGTAAGCTGCGGAGTAACGGAATATGGAAGATAATCTGCGATTTCCTCATCGTTCAGTCTGTTCAGCAAATCCGAAGAAACCTCTTGCATTGCCAAGACTTCGATATGCTCTTCGCGTATTGTTTCAACGATTTGTTGCGCATCGGCAACACCCTGCTTCGTGTTGAACGTCATAACACGAACTGTTGCCATGGGCTGTGCGGCAGGCTGGCAGGCCGGCACAATATACCCCCAATGCCCAAGCGACCTGTATGACCACGCATACCGCGCTCAATGCAGCCAACATCCTTCGTTTGCCGATACGGCGAATCGTCAGAGCAAAAACCGCAATCACAGCGGAAAGCAAACCCAGCCACGGTATCAGTGCAACAACCAGAGGCACATAGCGTTTGCCATCAAGATTATTCGGCAGCATGCGCAACAACATCGCCACCACAATGACCGCGGTGACTGACCAAAGCAAAACCGTCAGCAACGTTGAACGCGTTTCGCAACGCGTTTCATTGCGCTGAACGTCGCCAAGTCGAGTCATGCGCGCTCCTTTCCTGTTCCGCGGTAATATGGTGCGCCAAAATATGGACACTTTCCGGCATTTAAAGCCAATCAGTCATTTTCATCCGGTAACCTATTGGGCATTACAAAACGGCGCTTAATAAAGAGGTAGTCATGAGCGAAGAGGCAATGCGAGAAGAAGTGGCGCAAGCTGTGGAAGTGGCCGCAAACAAGGCCGCCGAAGAGGAAATCAGCAAACTGACCGAATTCGAAAGCGCCATCGACGAGACGCTCGCCTCCGGATATTTGGACGATACGCTCACCGTCACCGACGCAGACGGTGTAGCGCAAGTGCTGCCGGTGCTTGATTCCGAGCCGATCTCACACCTAGTGGAAGGCTTGGAAGCCGTAGCGGGAGCGCCAATGTGTTCGTGCACACCAGCGCAGGCGTGGTGGCCCTCAGCGTAGTGGAATACAAGCCCGACGAAGAAGAGTAGCCGTCGCAGCATGCACGGTCAGGCGGCACGCCTACGGTTGAGGGCGCGTTGCACGGTTTCATGCGTGGAACCGGCACCCTGGCCGCGCACGCCGAAGAACACCATTAGCACCATCACGAAGCAGATTGCCGCACTGATACGAAGCGCCCACTGAATGCCGAACACGTTGGCAGCCGCATACACGGCTTTTTTGCCACCGAGCGCAGTCCAACGAAGAGACGTGAACGTCTCCATCAAAATCACCAACACCGGAGCGCCAATCGCGCCCGCAATCTGGCGAACCGTATTCGTCACCGCGGATCCGGCGCTCACCTCTTCCGGTTCCAAACAATTCAGTGACCATGTGGTGATCGGCATCAACACGAAACCCATGCCGATCTGGCGCACGAACTGCCAAATCGACACCCACCAAATCCACGAGGTCATGGAAATCAAACTCATCATGACCGTACCGAAACACAAGGTAATCGTGCCTACCAACGCCACCGGGCGTGCACCGAAACGGTCAAGTATCTTACCACCGAAAAACTGCGAAATGCACTGGCCCAAAGCACCCGGAAGCATCACCAGACCGCTAATCGCAGCAGAATAGCCACGGCAATCCTGAATGTACAGGGGCATGATCACCATAATCGAACTGAACGCGAAGAACGAGAGCGCGGCCGTGATCGTGCCAACAGTAAAACTACGATTCTTCAACACGCTCAAATTCAACAGTGGCGGCTGCGCTTCAGGATTTTCAATCTGCCTGCGCGCACCATGAATCTGGCGGAGCACAAACCAAATAATTCCCACAACGCCAATCACCATTGGCAGCCAAACCATAGGATTTACAAACGAATACGATTCAATATTCGTAAAGCCGAACATTAGCCCGCCGAAACCGAAAATAGACAGTCCAACGGAAAAAAAAAGTCAGCCTTCGCGGTTTTATCGTTCTCACCGAAATTATGCAATCCAAAATAGGCAAGAAGCAGCGAAATCACGCCGATAATGGTCAACGTGAGGAAAATTGAACGCCAACCGTTCAAGTCCGTCTGCACACCGCCAAGCGTCGGCCGATCGCCGGAGCCACGCTCATCGCCATGCCAACCGTACCCATTGCGAAACCACGGCGAGACAGCGGATAAATCGAAAACACCGTGATCTGCAACACCGGCCACATCACACCCGTGCCAACCGCCTCAAGCAAACGCCCGATCAGCACCATCAAAAAAGTGGACCAAGCCAAGCGAACAGTGAACCGATCGTGAACACAACCATGGAACAAGCACGATTTCGCGCGTCGAAAACGTCTCGTAAGGTATGCCGTAAGCGGCACCATCACGCCCATGACCAGCTGGAAAATCGACGTCAGCCACTGACCGGTCGTAACGGAAATACCAAAATCACTGACGATCGTCGGCAACGCGGCGCTTAACTGCAATTGCGTGAAATTACCGACGAACGTAATAAATGTAAGAACCGCAATGGAAATAAACGCCGTACGCGTTAAATGACCGTTCTGATATGATTCCTCTCGAGCAAGCGCTCGGGACATGCTTCGCTTCGCTGACATCAATCACCTTCTCCACATTCAAACGCACAAACTATATGATAGCCCGTATGACAGAGGCATGGATATTCGCCGCGGATTCCTGTTTTTGCCATTTCGGGGTAACGCTCCCCTATTTAGAGGTATCATGACACACGCAAGAGATAGGCAAGTTTTCGACGCAGGCAGCGTCGGGGGGGGGTGGAGGATAATGACAGTCAGGGCCATGTTCCACATCTGCATGGAGTTGTGGGGCATTTTCATATGCCTGATTTGCGCAGGCGGAATTTTCATTGCAACACCACGAAAAACCAAACGAACTCGCATCAAAATACTCATGCAGATCGCCTGCATGCTTCTTCTTGGAGCCGACGCGCTCAGCTGGTATTTTCACGCAGATGCAGGCGAAACCGCATACTATATGATTCGCATAAGCAATTTCTCAGTATTCTGCATCAACTATATTTTCATGAGTTTCTTCGCAACCTATGTTTGGTTGACAGTGAGCAAAAATCAGCATCGCAAACCAGCCGCATTGCATACCGTCTACGCATTATCCGTAATTGGAATTCTCTTACTTATCATCACACAATTCACTGGTCTTTTCTACTATTTCGATGACCACAATCTTTACCATCGCGGTAATTTCTATCTTCTTTCGCAAGCAATTGCGGTCTTGGGAATCGCATTATGCCTCTTCATGCTGATCTCATATCGCAAGAATCTTGAGCGCATTACTTTCTTTTCCATGATGTCGTTCTTCGTACTACCAGTATTGGCGACCATCTACCAAGCACTGGCATACGGTTTTTCATTGCAATGTTTGGCGATCGTGATTTCCACACAGATTATGTTCGTCATGGACACCGTGGAAATGAACATGCGATTCTACTCGCAACAGGCCGCCTACGAAAAAGCAAGGTACGAAGCCGAACATGACGGCATGACCGGTTTGCTGAACAAAAAAGCGGGATGGAAACACATGCGCAAATACTTCGACCGCATGGATTCGCACGACGAAGCGATGCTGATGTTCGTCGACATCGACGATTTCAAAATCATCAACGACACATACGGACACACGGTCGGCGATTTCTGGATCCGCGAGGTCGCATCCCAGCTTCGGCACATCTACCGGCAAGATGACATCATCTGCCGATACGGCGGCGACGAATTCATAGTACTTATCCGAAATACCGCCAGCGAACAGGTGCTCGAAACCACGCTGGGCATGTTCTTCCAACAGTTGACACGCGCCTCGGAACAGCGCGGGCAAGACGTGCATTGCAGCGTAGGCGTGTGCCGCGTTGCCGCCATCCGCATCAGCGGAAACAGGGATACCAGCAGAAACACAGATGGAGAAAACGGCGAAGATACCAGAGGCGGCGTGGATTTCGGCCAATGCGTCAAACAGGCCGACCTGGCGCTGTACGAAACCAAGCGATTCAACAAAGGAACATTCAACGTCTACAATTACGACCGCTCCTAGCCGGCATCCGCAATCTGCATCAGGAGCGGCCGGAAAGTGTGAGGAAGACGAGAATCACATTAAGCGCAACAATCAGCGAAACAACTACCATATTGATCGCGAATTTCACCGGACCATCCACATAATCGCCCATTAATGAGCGATCGTGAGTGTATTTCATCAGCGGAATGATCGCGAACGGAATGCCGATCGACAGTACCACCTGCCCTATGATCAGCGCCTCCGTCGGATTCTTCGCAAACCACAGTACAACCAATGCCGGCACAAGCGTCACCACGCGGCACGCCCACATCGGCGCTTTGATCCGCAACAGTCCATGCATGATTTCGGCACCGGCATACGTGCCAACCGATGTGGAGCTCAGGCTGGAAGCCAGCAGTCCGACCGAGAAAATCGTGCCTATCACCGGCCCAAGCACCTGTTCGATGGCTTGTTGCGCACCTTCGATCGTATCCGTACCGGTCATGCCATGCAGTGAATTTGCTGCAAGAATCAATAGCGCAAGATTCACCGATCCCGCAAGCAATAATGCCCAAAACACGTCTATTTTACTGCCATGCAACAGAGTTTTCACACTCGGTTTTGGCTGTCCTGGCGCATAATGATCGTTCACCAGCGTGGAATGCAGGTAAATCGCATGCGGCATCACCGTGGCACCCAGCATGGAAGTCGCCATCAAAACCGTTTCCGTTCCTTGAAAATGCGGAACAAGACCTTGCAAAACTTGCACTGGATTTGGTGGATCAATAAAAAAGTCCTGCAATGAAACCAAACGTAATCACTAGCAGTAATCCGATTATCATTCTTTCGAAAATATGATGCGTTGCACTTTTTTGAAATATTAATAGTACTGTCGAAATAATCCCGATTATGCATCCGCCGACAAAAAGTGGTAGTCCAAATAATAGTTTCAGTGCGATTGCGCCACCAATTACTTCTGCAAGATCAGTTGCGATGGCAATAACTTCCGCTTGCATGAAAAACATGAATCGGCCGCCGTCGCCAAGTCGTTCCCCTAAGATTTCCGGAAGACTATTTCCTGTGACAATGCCAAGTTTCGCGGATTGATATTGAATAAGCACGCTCATGCAATTGGCGAGCACCAGCACCCATACCAACAAATAGCCGTACCGCGCGCCGGATGTGATATTCGCAGCCACATTGCCGGGGTCTACGTAGCGACGGACGCCACAAAAGCAGGACCAAGCATGCCGGCAAGCGCATGCCCGTAATGCTGGTGAGATTGTGGTTGCGGAGTAATTATTGCATTCTTTGAATCCATATTGTCCTCCATATCCGCGCAATGTTATAGCGCTTACCTGCATGGAATTGTTACGGTCGTTACGCCTCCCGCTAAACTGGTGTGGAGAACATCGCATATTCGATTCAAGGGGTTGTTTCCATGGCTACTTTCCATACTCCGATGGTTACGCTTTCCGACGGCAATCTGATTCCGCAGATCGGCTTGGGCGTGCTGCGCATCGACGATGAGGGCGTTACTCCCGTAGTTGAGAGCGCGCTGGGAGCCGGCTATCGGCACATCGACGGTGCCGCGGGATACAACAATGAGGCTGGCGTGGGTCGTGCGCTGAAAAACACGGGATTCACGGAGGGAGAGCTGCGCAAAGGCCTGTGGGTCACGACGAAGCTGCGCGATTCGGAACAGGGGTACGATTCCGCGCGCAAAGCGTTCGACCGCCAGCTTAGTCTGCTACAACTCGACTATGTCGACATGTACATGCTGCACTGGCCGACGCCGTTCAACTGGCGTTCCGGTGAGACGTGGAAGGCATTCACTGAGTTTCGTGCGGAAGGACGTGTGCGCACACTGGGCGTGTGCAATTTCATGCCCGAACATCTTGACCGCTTGCATGAGGAAACCGGTGAATATCCGGCCGTCAACCAGATCGAACTGCACCCGACCTGGCAGCAGCGCGAGGTTGTGGAATACTGCAAGGCGCACGGCATTGCAGTGGAAGCGTATTCACCGATGGCCCGCGGCGCTGATTTGAACGCTGGAAATGGCACGATCGAACGTATCGCAGCTGCGCACGGGGTCACCCCGCACAGGTGATTCTGCGCTGGCATATCGAAAATGGAACAATCATCATCCCCAAGTCGACGCATGCGGAACGACAGAAGCAGAATCTTGATCTGTTCGGTTTCGCGCTTGCTCCTGAAGAGCATGCCGCAATTGACGCGCTTGATGGTCCGACGCGCGCAGGTCATGATCCGATGACGTTCACTTACGCCTGATATTCCCAATTCCGCAATTTCAGTGTGTTGCATGTATTATTTCAATACTTATGGCACGAAAGAATAATCGTAATTCTTATAATTATCGGAATATTGAGCAAGATGTGCGTGATATTCAGCGGGCTGGCAAACGGTTCAAAAAAAGTTGGATTAATGCCGACGGTCCGCTGGAACGCATTCTCATTCTGCTGGTCGTCGTTGCGGTAATCGGCGTCACTATCGGCATGCTTCTGCCGAAAGTCAATCCGACCGTAGGTGAGATTACCGGCGAATACACGGCAACCGGCACTGCCGCGGAAACGTTGGAAAAACTTACGGTTGACGACAATCCCAGCAAAGCCGGATATGATCGCGACGCGTTCGGATTCCGAGAAACCGACAACGACGGCAATGGTTGCGACGTACGCGAAGATGTGCTCGCCCGCGATTTGACGGACGTGCAATATAAGAACAGTCGCAGCTGCCAAGTTGCGTCGGGTACACTCGATGACCCGTATACCGGTCAGACCATTCAGTTCGTGCGTGGAGTGAAAACGTCTTCGGCGGTGCAGATCGACCATGTGGTCGCGTTGGAGAATGCATGGCAGTCGGGCGCGAACACGTGGGATCATACGAAGCTGTACCAATTCGGCAATGACATGTACAATCTGCTGGCCGTGGATGGGCCGGCGAATCAGCAGAAGGCTCCGCTTCGGCCGCATACTGGCTGCCGACGAACAGCGAATACCGTTGCGATTACGTGGCTCGGCAGATTGGCGTGAAAGACAAGTACGGGCTGACCGTCACCACGCAGGAAAAGCGAGCGATGCTTTCCGTGCTGCACGGCTGCCCCGCACAGGAATTGCCGGCAAACTGAAGCTAATTCCTGTCTGAACAAGTCCTGTTCTGCGTCTGCGCAAGTCCGGAATTGGCCTTGAAATCGGAGTTGTGCAGGCGTCAGGTCAGCTACACGCGAGTGGTGGCGCGGGCGATCACGCGCGACTGCACGGTGATGCAGCTCGGTTCAAGCGTGCGCGTGCCGTCAATCCGGTCGAGAATACGGCTGACCGCAGTCGGCGCAATCCAGTCAAGGCAGGAATCCATGGTGGTCAGCGGAGGCTGAAAATAGGCGGCTTCTTCAATGTTGTCGAAGCCGATCACCTGCATCTGGTCGGGCACGGAAATGCCGTTCGCAGCCAAGGTGAACAGCGCCCCCAACGCAAGCTGGTCGTTGAATGCCACAATCCCGTCGAACGGAATTCCGGAATCGATGAGCTGTTGCGTAATTCGAGCACCGGAGCCGATCGTCCAATCCTGGCCCGCGTTCATCACCAATCGCGAATCAAATTCGATACCTCGCGCGGCACATGCTTCAAGCACGCCGCGGAGTCGCAGTTGCGCGTTGCCTTCAATGGCGTCTCGTACGGAATCAATGTGTTCCGGTTCGGTTCGAGAGCCCACCACCGCGAGTCGAGTCGCTCCATGATCGAACAGGTATTCGGCGGCAAGGCGGGCTTCCTGAATATCGTCGGGGGTAACGTGGTCGGCTTTGCCGTGCGTGGATCGCGCGCCTACACATACGAGCGGATAGTCCACGTCCAAGTCCGCCGCCTCAAGGTTTTCGACTTCGGAGATCGATAAGATCATGCCGTCGGAGACGGTGGTGTTGAAGTTCCGCAGTAATGATTGCGCGCCTTGGGCGGATCCTTCGGCATACGTGGTGACGTATACGGAATAGCCGTAGCCGCGGGCCGCATCGATCACGCGATTAGCGAGCTCCGACAGGTAAGGGGCTGTTAGGTTGGCACAGCGAGTGTGATGAAGCCGGTTTTGCCGCGGTTGAGATTTCGTGCGGCTACGTTCACGCGGTATCCGAGGCGGTCGATGACTTCCTGCACTTTTTCTCGCGTGGAGTCGGTCATGCGCCCGGAATGGTTGATTACGTTGGATGCGGTTTTGAGCGAAACGCCCGCCTCTTCGGCCACGTCTCGCAGGGTGACACGCTTCCTATCCGCTTTCGGCCCCAGCTTTGACTCGCCCATGTTCATCTCCAGGATCATTCGATATGCCGGTGAAAGTTTATCAGTTATAGTAAGCCCGCCACCTGAAGTTTCAGTATGGCGGGCCTGGGTTATGTGAGGTTGGTGAGATTGCTGAGGTCACGCAATCAATCACGCGGAATTACGCGCGCTTTACGACGAGCACGCCGTTGCGATGCACGGTATAGCTGCCCGCCTGCTCCCCTGCTTCCGTTTGGAACAGGTAGACCGGTTCGCCGTCGATGCCCTGCAATGCGATTTCCTTCTTGCCTCGCGGAAGGTAGAAATCGAAGGTTGCGTCTGCGGACTTGCGCACGGTGTGCAGCACGTCTGGATTGGCTGGATTTGCGGAATCTTCCACGATATTGGCGCTCACGAATTGCGTGAGATCAGCACGTTAAGGTCGCATCCAACGAAGTACGTTTCGCCGGAACCGTACGGATTGCGGGTAATCGCGGCAGTGCCGTCGAGCTCCCATTCGTCGGCTTCCTCACCTTCGTAGGTGGCCAGCACTTGCGTATGTTCACCGTCGACGTTCACGTCGTTTTGCCACAGGCGGGTAACCGCTCCGGAACTCAAACGAATCTCAGCGGGATCACCTTCGGCTTCGGTGCCGAGAATATTGAATTCTTCGCCGCGAATGCCCAGCATTTCACGCAGTAGGCCATCGCCGGCTCCCGGGTATCCGCCGAGCCAGGTGTGGAAGTTCTCGTCGATCAGTCCGGTTGCATAGCCGATGACCACACGGCCACCGGCGGCCGCGAAATCGGCCAAACGCTGCGTGTCTTCGGCACTGAGCATGATCACAGTCGCAATATGACGGTCTTGTACGAGCTCCAATCGTATTTCAGAGGCACAATGTCGGCGCGGGTGCCCGCGTTGAGGAACGCGCGGTACCAGTCGCGTACGTCATGCCAATGGTTGAGTTTCATGCTTGGCAGGGTTTCGGAGCGCGTGGCCCATTCGGATTCCGCACTGAACAGGATCGCCGTGTCGGAGAGTTCCAGTTCGGTGCCTTGCACGCCAACGTCACCGAGGGTTTTCAGCGCTGCACCCAGTTCGCACACCTGACGGAACAGTTTGGTGTTTTCGCCCGCATGGGGCACGAGCGCGGAGTGGAAGGATTCAGCACCGAATGCGGAGGCACGCCACTGGAAGAAGTTGATGGCGTCGGCGCCCATGGCCACGTGCGCGATGGAGTCTCGTACGGTTTCGCCCTTGCGCTTGCGTGCGTTGAGCGGCTTCCACTGTACGGCCGAAGTGGAGTGTTCCATCACATACCACGGCTTGCCGAGCGCGAGGGAATCCATCAAAGCATCGGAGCAGAACAGTTCGTCGATATGCGATTCGCCCTCGTGGAAGTAGTGGTCGTTCGACACGAAATTCACTTCGTTGGCCCAATCAGCATAATCCATGCAGCACTGGTCGGTGGAAATCATGAAGTTTGTGGTGAACGGCTTGTCGGGGCAGATTTCGGCGATCGCGTCGCGTTCGGCCTTGTAGAAGTCGAGGAGCATGTCGTTGCCGAACCGTTCGAAGTCGAGCTTCTGGCCGGGGTTGACCATCGAGTCGGCGCCCATGAACCGTGGGATGAGCACTTCGTCGAAGCCGTTCATCTCCTGGCCCCAGAAGGTGGTGCCCCACGCCTGGTTGAGCGCGCCGATGGTGCCGTACTTGCGGCGGCACCACGCGCGGAAGGCGTCGAGCGCGTTGTCGGAGTAGTCCTCGCGGTTGTTCCAACCGTATTCGTTGCCCATATGCCATGCGGTCACATACGGGTTAGTGCCGTACCGTTCGGCGAGCTTGCGGCACAGGGTCAGCGCATATTCCTTGAATACCGGGCTGGTCGGGCTCCACGATTGGCGCGAGCCGGCGTTGACGGGGTGGCCGTACTTGTCACGCGGAAGGACCTCCGGGTGGCTTTCGTACAGCCACAGCGGCGCGGTCGCCGTCGCGGAGGCCAGGTCGACCGCGATGCCGGCATTGCCGAGTTTGTCGATGATGCGGTCGAGCCAGCCGAAATCCCAACGATCCTCGGTGGGTTGGATGCGATCCCAGCTGAAGATGGCGAGGGCCACGGTGTTGACGCCGGCCTGCTTCATCAGGCGGATGTCGTCGTCCCAGATGTCCTCGGACCATTGGTCGGGATTATAGTCGCCACCGAAGGCGATGCCGCGGCCATCCGCGGTCAGCAGTTTCGGCCATTCGAAGTTGCGTCGCATGCTCTCCTCTTTTCCTTGCGAGACTTCCTCTTCACGGAAGGTATTGTTCAATCATTCTTTGACTGCGCCTGCGGCGAGGCCGGACTGCCAGTACTTCTGCAAACACAGGAACGCGATCACCAACGGGATGATCGTGACCAGCGAGCCCGTGATCACCAGGTTCTGGATCGCCTGCCCGCCAGCGGTGGACGCCTGGTCCTTCCACTGGTTCAACCGATCGTGAGCGGATACCAGTTCGAGTCCTTGAGCATGATCAACGGCAGGAAGTAGTTGTTCCACGTCGCCACGATCGAGAACAGGGCCGTGGTCACGATGCCCGGCGCGAGCAATGGCAGCGACACCTGAAAGAACGTGCGCATCTCGCCCGCGCCGTCCACGCGCGCGCCTCGAGCAGCTCGGTCGGCACGGCCTGCTCCGAGAAGATCCACATCAGGTACAGGCCGAACGTGGACACCAGGGACGGGATGATCATGCCCACGGCGTGTTCGTCAGGTTCAGCTTCGCGAACAGCAGGAACTGCGGGACCGCCAGCGCGATGCCCGGCACGCTGATCGCGCCGATGATGACCACGAACACGGCCTTGCGGCCCGGGAAACGGAACTTCGCGAGCCCGTAGCCGCCCAGGATCGCGAGCAGGGTCGCGCCGCCCGCGCCCACGACCACGTACAGGATGGTGTTCAGCAGCCAACGGCCGAAGATGCCGCCGTCATAGGTGAACACGGTCTTGATGTTGTCCCACAGGGCGAACGTGCGGCCGAAGCCCAGGCCGAACGTCGAGGTGAAGTCCGCCTGGGTCTTGGTCGCGTTGACCGCGAGGTAGACGAACGGGAACAGGCAGTACACGGCGAACACCGCGCACACCAGGGTCAACAGCCTGCTGCGTCTCGGGTTCGACACGTTTGCGAACCCCGATTTCGCCGCGCGTTTGCGTTCCGCGGCCTCGTCCCTGGCGACCCTCCTGGCGCGCTCCCTCTCGGCCCTGCGCACGGCCCTGTCATGCTCGCGGGCCTGCGCCTGCGCGTTGTTGCTGCTCATGATCTTTCGCTCCTTACCGGATGGAATCTTCCGTCTCCCTTGCCGCCCGCGCCGTGGCCCGGCGCGCGGCCCCCTCGGGGCCTCACTTCATCTGTTCCTTCATGCTGTTGATCTGCACCACGTACGCGATCGCCATCGTGATGACCGCCATCGTGATGGCCAGCGCGGCCGCGTAGTTCGACTGGTTGCCCGCGAAGGACAGGTTGTACGCGTACATGTTCGGCGTGTAGTACGTGCTGATCGCGTTGCCCGGGACCATGTTCTGCATGATGCTCGGCTCGTTGAACAGCTGGAACGAGCGATGATCGAGAAGATCACCGTGATCGCGAGCGAGCCCTTGAGCTCGGGCAGCTTGATGGACTTGATGATCTGCCACTCGCTCGCCCCGTCGATCGACGCGGCCTCGTACAGGGAATGCGGGATCGTGGACAGCGAACTGTAGAAGATCAGCATGTTGTAGCCCGTGACTCCCACGTCACGATGTTGCCGATCGACGCGAGCAGCACGCTCGGCGAGAGCATGTCCAGGTGCGTGCCGAAGAACCCGTTGAACGAGCCCACCAGACCGTACTTCGCGCCGTACATGAAACCCCAGATCAGGGTCGACACGACAGCGGGCACCGCGTACGGCAGGAACGTGGAGATGCGGAAGAACTTCGTGCCGTGCAGCTTCATGGAGTCCAGCGCCAGGGCCATCGCCGCGGCGAGGAACAGCATGATCGGCACCTGGACCACGGTGAACAGCGCGACCCTGCCGACCGCGCTCCAGAACTGCTGGTCGTGGAACAGGCGTATGTAGTTCGCGAACCCCACGAACTGGGTGCCGCCGATCATCCTCTTCTGGAAGAAGCTGATGTAGATTGCATACATGATCGGATGATGAACACGAACACGAACACCAGGGCGAACGGCCACATGAATTTCCATCCGCGCCAGTCCGCGTGGTGCCTGTTGACGCGCACCTGGTCGGCCGGCGTGTGCAACGGCGCCGCGACACTTGCTGCTGCTTGAGTCATGGTTGTTCTTCTTTCTTCACACGATTGTCTTCGCACAATTGCGGGCATAGACAAGGCGGGGATCCTCCCGAGGCGTTTCCCCGCTTGGTATGTGCTTCCTTGGTTCTTGCTGACTGGTTGCCTGCAGGCGTGTTGGCTGTTACCTGCAGTCTGTTGGATTCAGGATGCGATACCCCCGATCAGCTCTTGTTGGTGACGGTGTAGCCTGCTGGGTGCCGTGGTCGGCGAGCGCTTGGCATAGTTGGCGAAGGCTTCCTTGAGGGTGATGTTCTTGCTGAAGGCCTTGGAGATCTGGTCGCCGAAGCTGGACTGCGCGAACGGGTTGTACGGCAGGTAGGTGAACTTGGAGACCTTGCGCTGGGCCGCTTCGGACAGGACCTGGTTGACGTTCTGGCCGCCGAAGTAGTCGTTGACCTTCTTGTTGGCCTCAGAGTTCGGATCAGTGAAGCTCTTGGAAGTCAGGATGCTCTTAAGGCTCGGGAAGGTGCCGGTGTCGGCCATGGTCTGCGCGCCCTTGCCGTGGGTCAGGTATTCGACGAACTTGTAGGCCGCAGCCTGCTGCTTGGACTGGCCGACCACCGCGAGTGCGGAGCCGCCGTCTTCGGCGGAGGTCTCATCACCCTCGTTCCACTGCGGAAGCTGGGCCACGCGCCAGTTGCCGGCCTGGTCCGGCGCGCCGTTCATGAGGTTGACCGGCATCCAGCCGCCGATGGTGAGGGAGGCGATGGTGCCGTCGTTGAGCTCGCGGTTCCAATCGTCGGACCAGTTGGCGGTCTTGGTGTCGATGAGGTCCTCATCGATGAGCTTCTGCTGGAAGTCGATGTACTTCTTCATGCCGGCATCGTTGGTCATGTCGATGGTGATCTTCTCGCCGTCGACCTTCCACGGCTGGGCGCCGGCCTGCCAGGCCTGCGCGGTGAAGGGCTGGTATTCCATGGAGGAACCGGAGTTGTTGGTCATGTAGGAGCCGGCTGCCTTGACCTTCTTGGCGGCCTCGTAATAGTCGTCCCAGGTCTTGATCTTGGTGCCGTCGACGCCGGCCTTCTTGAAGACCGCATCGTTGTAGAAGAACATTTCAGGGCCGGAATCGATCGGCAGCGCGTACGGCTTGTTGTTGTACTGCAGCTTGTTCCACGGGCCTGCGGAGAAGTCGTCGGCGAGCTTATCGGCGCCGAACTGGCTCAGGTCGGCGAGGTCGCCGGTGACGGCGAACTGGGTGACGGTCGGATCTTCAAGCATCACCACGTCCGGAGCGCCCTTGCCTGCGGCGATGGCGTTGCTCAGTGCGGTCTGGGTGTCGGAGGCGGTACCGGTGTTGTTGAATTTCACGGTGATGCCGGGGTTGGCCTTCTGGAAGTCCTTGATCAGGTTGGTCATGGTGTGGCCGGTGTCCCAGCCCCAGAACACGAGCTCGGCTTTGTTGGCGTCTCCCGTGCTGCCCTTGCTGGCGTTGTCGGATCCGCCGCCGCAAGCCGCCAGGCCGATGAGGGTCGCAGCTGCGGTCAATGCCGCGAAAGCCTTCTGTGTGGTGCGCATGTTTCCTCCTTCAGGTGCCGACAGGCTTCGAAACGTTGGCTGGATGACGCTCATCCATGCCGGACGTTCCCCGCCTGAGTCGCTGGTGCGACCGCCTTGTCCTTGGGCGGTGTTCCTAGCTTCCAGACTTTCCTTGTCTGGGCTTCCTCAGACTTCCTCCCTCTTTTGGTACACTGGTGTATCATCGGTCAAGAACCGACCACTGTCAGTTTCCTGACGTTTCCAGTGTCCAATTGAGTTCGGCCGCCTTCGTCGGCCTTTGTTTCTCGCTGGTACAGCCGTGTACCATTAGCTCTTATGATACACGGCTGTACCAATAAGTCAAATCTTGACGCGGAACCGCTTGAGCTGAACCGCTTAACATGCTGTGCGATTCGGCGTTTCCTGATATCGACATGCCGGCCGATGTCTTTACGCACAACCGCTTACGGCTTCCCGGGCGGAATGTGGACAAGTCGGTGCATTACGGGGGATTATTTTTCCGATGAATTCCCCAGTATTGGTTGGGATTGGAAACTCTGAGAAAGTCCCCAGATAAAAAATCGGCGGCCCCAAGGGAATACCTTGGAAGCCGCCGATATGCTTGCGTGCGTTGCTGCCATGGGCTCAAGCTGTGGGCTGCACAGCCCGTGAAGCTTGCACATAGATCGCAAGCTGCAACAGGCTGCGAGCTACAGGCTCAGGAACAGCTCGTGGATGCGGGTGTCGTCGGTGAGCTCGGGATGGAACGCCGTGGCGAGGATCTTGCCTTGGCGCAGGCCGACCACATTGCTATCCACCGATGTTTCGACGGTGGCGGCCGGTCCGACTTCGGCCACGAACGGCCCGCGGATGAACACCAGCGGGAAATCCTTGAGCACGATGTCGGCCAGGGCGTCTTGCGGAACATGCTCGCCCGGTGCGACCACGACGGTGGAATCGCCGGAAGAGGAGCCGAAATCGGCGGTGGCGGCGAACGAGCCGAGCTGGCGTCCGTATGCGTTGCGTCGCACGACGCGTCAAGCGCGCCAAAGTAAATGTTCGAATCATTATCCAGCTTGCGGGCTAGCAGAATCATGCCGGCGCAAGTGCCGAATACCGGCTTTCCGGCGGCGATGTGCGCTGCGATGGGTTCGAACAGGCCGGTCGATCGCAGCAGCTTGCCCTGCGTGGTGCTTTCGCCACCTGGCAGGATCACGCGATCGATCGAATCGTCGAAATCCTCGGCGGCACGCAACAGTTTCCACGGCGCGCCAAGACGATCCAGCATGGCCGCATGCTCGGCGAACGCGCCCTGCACCGCCAGAATGCCGGTCACGCCGCGCTTCGCGGATGCCGAGCCTGCGGCGACGTCGGCCGACTCTTCCTTTGAAATGTATTCAACTGCCACAACCAACGGATGCTCCTCATTCAGGTTGTTCAACAAATCGTTCGGTGAATCGCCGAACATCACAACAAAAAGCGGCAGGCACGTGCAGCACCGAAAATCACACGCACCCACCGAGTCCTTCAAAGTCGATCACACGACCGGCTTATGTAATCCTCGCGGAATTGCAAGCAATCAAGCAATCGACGAATCAACAGATCATTCGCCACGGGCGGCCATGATGGTTCGATCTCGTCCTCGTTGATGCCGACCATGGCCTCACCGAGGTTCTCGGACAGGCGCGCGAGCAGATCGGGGTCCTGCCAGTTGGCGGTGGCCTGCACGATGGCGGCGGCGCGCTTGGCCGGGTCGCCCGACTTGAAGATGCCGGAGCCGACGAACACGCCTTCCGCACCAAGCTCCATCATGAGGGCTGCGTCGGCCGGGGTGGCCACACCGCCGGCGGCGAAGTTGACGACCGGCAGACGGCCATTGTCGTGCACGTACTTGGCGAGATCGTACGGCACGGCCAGCTGCTTGGCGGCCTCGTACACCTCGTCGTCGCGCAGGGAGACGAGCTCGCGGATCTGCTTGTTCATGGTGCGCATGTGGCGCACGGCCTGGATGACATCGCCCGTGCCGGCTCGCCTTGGTGCGGATCATGGACGCGCCCTCCGCGATACGGCGCAGTGCTTCGCCCAGGTTCTTCGCGCCGCACACGAACGGCACGTCGAACTGGTTCTTGTCGATGTGGTACACGTCGTCGGCGGGGCTGAGCACTTCGGATTCGTCGATGTAGTCGATTTCAATGGCCTGCAGGATGCGGGCTTCGGCAATGTGACCGATGCGCACCTTCGCCATGACCGGGATGGACACGGCTTCCTGGATGCCCTTGATCATGGCCGGGTCGCTCATGCGGGAGACGCCACCGGCCGCGCGGATGTCGGCCGGAATGCGCTCGAGCGCCATCACCGCGCATGCGCCCGCGTCCTGCGCGATCTTAGCCTGCTCGGGGGTGGTGACGTCCATGATTACGCCACCCTTGAGCATCTGTGCCAGATTCTTGTTCAGTTCGTTCCTGTTGTTGGCCATCGCCAGCCTTTCGTCGAAAATAATCGTTTGCTATCGATACTAACGATTTCCCATTTCGATTTCACGCGAACTGAATCTTATAACCTACCAAAAAGTCGGTTTTGCTAAATTTGCAACCTTATTTTCATGATTGTTTCATTGGCTTATGATTTCGATTCCGCCGACATTTCGTCGGTTTCGTCCGTTTTTCTTACTTTACCTGCGACCATGGCTTTCGATTCGTCCGCTTCCGTACGCCGTCGCGCGCGCTATAGGAAACACGAATGACATGCGATTTTCATACGACCACATTGCGGACGTGCGACGCGTCCGTATGCGGCCGCATGGGCATGGGCACCTCACCAGGCCCCGCATTACGCCGATTCACACACTAGTTCGCACGCATCGGCTCGCCGCATCAGTTCGCAATCCGCACGCGCCAGCTCACATGCGCACGATGCGGTCCGCGATGCGCATGGTGGAATCGCGGTGCGAGACGAGCAGCACCGCGCTCCCCTGCTGCGCCAACGCGTCAATCGATTGCAGAATCACGGATTCGTTGTAGGCGTCGAAGCGACTCGTCGGCTCGTCGAACAACACCAGCGACGCGTTGCGCAGGAAGACGCGAGCCAGGCCGATGCGTTGCCGTTCACCTTCTGAAAGCCGCCCGCCCAACTCGCCGACGGGGGTATCAAGGCCCTGCGGGAGCGAGTCGACCAGTTCAAGCGCGGAAGCCTTGGCGAGCGCGGCGCGCAGCACGTCATCACTGACAGAAAGGGTCGACCGGGTGGAAAGCGCGGAATCAGCGGCATTCCACGAAACGGGAGGAGCGGGCGGGGTAAGGAGCGCTCTGCCGGAAGTCGCGGAATCGTCCGGATCGCCAGCATTACCAGCCCTATCCGCATCGCCCCTGTCGCAGGCCATAAGCAGGTTTTCACGGATAGTGCCGTCGAACAGGTAGGTTTCCTGCCCCATCATCGTTTGCACGCGACGGCGATGATGCGCGTCGATCTGCGGCAGTGGCACCTCGGACAGGGCGACTAAGCCGGATTGCGGGTCCCAGTAACGCATGAGCAGCTTCAGCAGGGTCGATTTGCCGCGGCCGGACGGGCCTTGGATGCCGAGGATGCCGTGTTGTGGTATGTCGAACGAGACGTGGCTGAGGATTGGCTCGGCGGACGACTCGGGGCATCCGCATCGCTTCCGGAAGTTGGAGCCTCGCCCGAATTGCCGTAGCCGAACGTGACGTCGTGCATGGACATGCGTGGTAGCGCGGCAGGAAATCGCCCCGCTCCTCCACTGCGGGGGTTTCGTCCATCAGCGCGAACAGGCGGCGGGCGGCGGCAAACGTTTGCGTGAGATTGGCCGGCAGCGCGCTCAACGCGAGCGTCGGACCGAACGAGCTGGCCAGCAGCACGAAAGCGGCGGTCAGGCGGGCGGCGGGCGCGGAAATGACGGTTTGAATGGTTGCGGCGGCGGTGGAAGCGATCGGCATCGTCGTACCGGACGTGACCATCGCCAGCAATGCCGCGATGGCAGTGAACAGTACGACCAGCACCGCGCCGAAGCCTGCGAAATCGCCATTCTTGGCACTCAGCCGGGCGCGGCGGCTCCAGAGCGAGCGCGTGCGTGACGCGATGCCGGCAAGCCGCGCATGGCCTTGGCCGAATCGGATGATTTCGTCGAGACCGCGCATATCGTCGAGCATTTCGTCATCAAGTTGGGCGGATTCGCGGCGAATATCCCCACCGAGACCGCCTACCGCCGTGGCGAAGAGTTTCGGCAGCACGATGCCGACGGTCAGGTGCGCGATGACCAGCGTGACAGCGATCGCAGGCTCAACGTAAGCAATGCGGCCGTGTAAAGCACGGTGGTCGCGATGGCGATGACAACCGGCGAAATGGTGTGCGCGAAGAAGATTTCCAGCAGTTCGACGTCGGTGGTGACCAGCGCGATCAGGTCGCCTTTGCCTTTGCCGGACAGTTTGGCGGGCGCGAGGCGACGCAGCGCGGCAAACGTTTTCGACCGGAACAGCGCGAGCAGGCGGAAGGCGACATTGTGGTTCATGTACTGTTCGGCGTAGCGCATGCCGCCGCGGATCAGTGCGCAGATAATCATGGCTGCGATTGCCGCAGGAAGGCTGAGATTCCAGACTTTTGCGCCAGCTGCGGCGAACAGCGCGGCGACGCCGAAAACCGGCAGGAACGTGGCGGCGAGGTGGCCGAGGATGCCGCACGCGCAGGCGATGGCCATGGGTTTGCGCAGTGGGCCGACTTCGCGCAGCAAGCGGGCGATGACTTGGGTTGTTGGCATGTCCGATTTGGCGCCACTGGCGTTCGATTCGGCGGAACCAGACATCCGAGACACGGCAAACGCACCAGACGCATGAGTCATACGCGATACGCGCGGCGCGACGCGACCAGACAATCCCACCCGTTCCACGCTTTCCTGCGCCCGGAACAGCTTGGCATACGTGCCGTCCGCGGCCATGAGATCGTCATGCGCGCCCTGCTCGACGACGACACCCCCATCAAACACTACGACATGGTCCGCGTCGGCCGCGTTCGCCATGCGGTGCGTGACCATCAGCACGGTTGCGCCGGCGTCGGCGAGCGCGCGAATCGTTTGCAAAATCAACGTTTCGCTGTCCGCGTCGACGCTGCTGGTCGCCTCGTCGAAAATATAGACGGCCGACCTGCGCAACAGTACACGGGCGATCGCAATGCGCTGTTTCTGCCCGCCGGACAGATTCGCGCCGTCCTGCGTGATCGGCATATCGAGTCCTCGCGATTGCGCGCGCACGAAATCGTCGATATGCGCGGCTTCCAGCGTCTGCCACAGCTCGTTGTCGGTGGCGTCGGCGCGGGCCATGAGCAGGTTGTCGCGCAGGGTGCCGGCGAACAGGTGGCTGTGCGCGGAGACGATGGAGATTTCGCGGGTGAGCGATGCTGCGGTGAGGTCGCGGATTTGGTGCGATTTCAGGGTTTCACTGTCATCCGGCGCCGCACTGCTTAACATAGCGCCCAGCACTTCGTCCCGCATTCCGGATGGCATTTCGGACAGCAGCACATCGCCTTCATATCCGGCAAGCGTGCCGGCAAGCAGCTGGACGGCTGTGGATTTCCCGGAACCGGATGGCCCGACGATCGCAGTGACTTCGCCGGGCAGCGCACGGAGGGCCACGTTGCGCAAGGCGTAGCGCGTTTCGCGCGCGTCACCCGCGCCGCCGCCCTCATCAACGCTGTCCACATCCGCGTTCCGCATATCGGAATGCGATGTGGACGATATACGACGGGGACTCGCAACACCGGCACCCGCAGACCCGGCAGCGTCAGGCCCCGCACCAGCAGTACCCCCAGCATCCACATCCGCGTCCGCATACCGGTACGAAACACCACGAAACTCCACGCCGACACCACGCCCGGAAGCCCCGAATTCCGGCAGTTCCTTGCTGCCATGCTCCGGTTCGGGCGCGTCGAGCAGCGCGAAAATACGTTTCGTGGACGTCATGCCGTTCATCGCAACGTGGAAATACGAGCCGAGCTGTCGCAGCGGAATGAAGAAATCGGCGGCTAGCAGAATCGTCAGCAATACCGCGGCGATCGGCGTCAAACCAAGCGGCAGCACGCCGGACAGCGCGAAAACGCCAGACGGCGAGAGCGAGCCGGATACGAATCGCCATACCGCAACGCCGATGCCGGCGGCCGCGCCACCGTACGCCACGGCATCCATCGCCGTGAGCGAACGCAGTTGGATCTGCAGCACGTTCATGGTCATCACGCGGAACTGTTCGGCCTTCTCGTCCATGACTCGTGCGGCGCGCTCGTCCGCGTCGAAGGTTTTCAGCGTCTCAAGTCCCTGCAGATTGTCAAGGAACGCGGCGCCCATATCCGTGTATTTGCCCCAGTATTTCTTGAATACGCGGGCAGCACGCATCGCCACCATGCCGACGATGAGCACGATGAGCGGCGCGCAGGCGAGCAGCGTCGCGGCGGTGGGCAGGTCGATCGGCGCAAGCACGGCGAACAGCGTGATGGGGGCGAGCACGGCGTAGCACAGTTGCGGCAGGAACAGTTCGAAGAAGCTTTGGATTTGTTCGATGCCTTCGCCCGCGGACTGCACCACGCCGGCGGTGCGCACGCGCTGCGCGTAGGACGGGCCGAGCGCGAGCATCTTATTGAACAGTTTCTCACGCAACGCGAGTTTGACGCGTTCGGCGGCCTCGCTACCGAAACGTGCGGCGGCGCGAATGGTGACGAATCGCACGACCGCGGCAATAAGAATAATGGCGATGCAGGGCGCGGTGGCGGACGGTACGGGCGCGAACAGCGGTTGCAGCATACGCACCACGGCCACGACGAAGGCGACGTTGGCCACGAGGCCCAGCCATTGGCAGGCGACTTTCGCCGCGATCAATCGACCGACGCCGTCAGCCAAGGAAAACAGCCGCTTGTCGAACATCATGCCCCTTTTCCAATCGTTTGCAATACCGCCATCCGCTCCAAGCGTATCGGGCATACCGACGAAAGGCAATGACGGAACGGCAATCGCAGAAAATCGTCGGAAAAATCTAGAAAACCATCAGAACTCGCAAGCAAATGCACAACAGCAAAACCACAGAAAACCAAGGGAACGGCGAAAAGTGAGGCGGCTGAATGTTCGCCGTTGAGCAAACAGCCTAGGCGCAAGGGGTAGTTGCGCCAAACTTGAGTGTACACGGAACATGTTGTGGTTCGCAACGTCACTCCGCCCAGTTTTGCCGCATTTTCCACCGTTTTCGCCCGTAAGGGCCACCCCTCTCGAACCCGTCGCGCAACCCGTTGGACACCCTGCGATCGAACGCGTCAAACCTTTTTTTCGAGATGATGCATCCGTGTACCAATCCCCCGTTCCGTTGACGTTTCGTGCCACTTTGTCAGTTTAAACAAACCCGTCGCCGTATTTCTTGTTGTTTCTTACAATGCGGACTTACGTCACCGTAACTTACGATATGCGAGGCGCGACACAGGACGCGAAAAGCACGTCACCGATCACCGCAATCGCAGCGATCGCATATATCGCAAAACCCACGAAAACCGCGGAAACGCAAGAAAAGAGAACACTTCATGCTCACCGAGTACACGACCCCGGGCGCATCCGTCGAAGTACGCGACGACGAATCCATCTACTCCCTGCTTACCGAACGCATCAAGCGCACCGGCGAAGACACCGTGATCGCGGAACGCAAAACCGCTCCGGGCCAGTGGACCAAGGTGACGACCGGCGAATTCCACAAGAACGTGCTCTCCGCGGCCAAAGGCTGATCGCGTTCGGCATCGACAAGGGGGATGCCGTCACCCTCTTCTCCACCACCCGTTACGAGTGGGGCGTGCTTGATTTCGCACTGGCCGCAATCGGCGCGGTCAATGTGCCGATCTATGACACCGATTCCGCGGCTCAGGCCGAACGCATTCTCAACGATTCCAACGTGAAGCTCGCCATCGCCGACGATCGCGAACGCTTCGACCGTCTTGATTCCGTGATTGGCCGCTGCCCGTCTCTGAAGCATATTCTGATGCTCGACGCCAATGCCATGGGCGCGCTGGAGGGATTGGGCGTCACCGTGTCCGACGAAGAGCTGGACGAACGTATCGCGTCGGTGCGTGCCGACGATCTGGCCACCATCGTGTACACGTCCGGTTCCACGGGGACACCGAAGGGTGCCGAGCTGTCGCATCGCAATTTCGTGTCGATCACGCGTGCAGGCAGCCTTGCGCTGCACGAGATGATTCTTGAAGACCATCCGCGTCTGCTGCTGTTCCTGCCGCTCGCCCACTGCTTCGCGCGCTTCATCCAGTACGCGTCGATCGCTTCCGATGACGGCGTGGTCGGCTATCTGCCGGACACCAAGACGCTGCTGCCCGATGTGCGTTCGTTCGAGCCGACGTACCTGCTGGGCGTGCCGCGCGTGTTCGAGAAGGTGTACAACGCGGCTTCCCGCAAGGCCGGCATGGGTTGGAAGGGCCGCCTGTTCCTCAAGGCCGCCGAGTCCGCGCGCGACTGGTCGCGCATGCAGCAGGCTGGCGAGAAACCGACCATGAAGCAGACCGCCGAACACCTGTCGTATGAGGCGTCCGTATACCACACCGTGCGTGGCGCGTTGGGCCCGCGTATCCGTTATGTGGCGTGCGGTGGCGCTCCGCTGGACGTGTCGCTGGCGCATTTCTTCAATGGCATCGGCCTGCCGATGATCCAGGGCTACGGTATGACGGAAACCGCGGCGCCGTTTGCCGCGACCCGCGTCACGGACAATGCGATCGGTACCGTCGGCCAGCCTGCGCCGGGATCGTCCGTGCGTATTTCCGACGATGGCGAGCTGCAGGTCAAGGGACCGAACGTGTTCATGGGTTACCACAATCTGCCGGAGAAAACGGCCGAGGTGTTCACCGAGGACGGTTGGCTGCGCACCGGCGATCTTGCGTCGATCGACGATGAGGGTCGTATTACGATTACGGGCCGCAAGAAGGACATCATCATCACCGCCGGCGGCAAGAACGTGTCGCCGATTCCGATGGAGCAGGAGATTGCGAAGTGTCCGATTGTGGAGCATGCCGTGGTGGTGGGCGATAATCGTCCGTTCATCGGCGCGCTGGTCACGCTCGATCCGGAAGGATTGGCGGCCTGGCTGCCGTCCGTGGGCCTGTCCGCGGATACGCCGCTTGACCGCGTGGCGGCTACCGCCGCCGTTCATGACGAGATTCAGAAGTATGTGGACAAGGCGAACGCGACGGTTTCGCGCGCCGAATCCGTGCGTAAGTTCGTGGTGCTGGATGCGCAGTTCACGCAGGAGAACAAGTGCCTGACGCCGTCGCTGAAGGTGGTGCGTCCGGCAGTGAACCGCGTGTTCGCCGACGTGATCGACCAGCAGCTGTACGCCGGCAAGCGCTGAGCCGCACATAGGTAAACAAAAACAGCACGGCGGGGAACGCTGCGTACAAAAGTACGTCAACTTCCCCGCCGTGCTGTTTTTAAACGCACCCCGTATCGCTGAGATAACGCGTGCGGTAACAGTGCGGCAGGAACGCCGGCGTACGAAGGTACGTCAAGTTTCCTGCCGTGCTGTTAACGCTCCGTTATTTCAGTGACGGTTGTTGAGGCGGTGGTACATTTCGCTGATCTCCAGCTCCTTCTCGAACTGGCGGGCGTTGGTGTTCTCGTCGATGACGGCGAATTCGACGCCGGCGATGCGGGCGAAGTCTCCCAAGCCTCACGACCGACGGACGTGGTCATGCAGGTGTGGTGGGAGCCGCCGGCGGCGATCCAGCACTGCACGGCGGTCTTCAGATCCGGCTTCGGCTTCCACACGGCGCGGGCGCACGGCAGGTTCTTCAGGGAGCCCTGCGGCTCGACGACGGTGACCTCGTCCATGAGCAGACGGAAGCGTTCGCGCTCGTCGGCCATGGAGACCACGACGCGTCGGTCGGCTTGCCGGAGAACACCAGGCGGACCGGGTCGGACTTGCCGCCGATGCCCAGCGGGTAGATGGCCAGCTTCGGCTTGGCGATGGTGCCGATGGACGGGGAGACTTCCAGCATGTGGGAGCCCATGTCGAGCTCGTTGCCCGGCACGAAGTTGTAGGAGTAGTCCTCCATCAGGGAGGCGCCACCCTCAAGGCCGTAGCCCATCACGGCGCCGATGCGCACCAGCACGGAGGTCTTCCAATCGCCTTCGGCGGAGAAGCCCCAGCCGTACTCGGACGGGAAGCGCTGCGGGCCGACGCCCGGCAGCTGCGGCAGGGTGCCGAGGTCTTCGAAGTTGTCGACGCCGGCGGTGCAACCGTTCTCACGCATCATGTTGACCATGGCGGCCTCTTCCTTGGCCGCGATGAACAGCTCATCGTAGCGGGAGTCGAGCAGTTCGGGGGCCACGTCGTACTTGGCCTTGTAGTCTTCGATGAGGTCCTTGACCTGGCTGTCCTTGACCTTCTCGTAGGCGGCGACGAGGTCGTTGACGGCCCAGGTGTTGATCGAAGCGCCGAACACGCGCTCGGCTTCGGTCTTGTCGCCTTCGGTGACGGCCACGTTGCGCATGTTGTCGCCCCAACGCATGACCTTCATGTTCTGGGAGCATCCCAGCCGGCGCAGGCGCGAGCCAGGTGCCGACCTTTTCGGCGACTTCCGGATCGGTGTAGTGGCCGACGACGATCTTGCGCGGAATGCCGAGACGGGACACGATGTAGCCGAACTCACGGTCGCCGTGGGCGGCCTGGTTCAGGTTCATGAAGTCCATGTCGATGGTCTCCCACGGAATTTCCTTGTGGTGCTGGGTGGCCAGCTGCAGCAGCGGCTTGGTCAGCACTTCGAGGCCGCGGATCCACATCTTGGCTGGGGAGAAGGTGTGGCACCAGGTGATCACGCCGATGACGTTCGGGTTGGCGGAGGCTTCGGTCATGAAGGCCTTGACGCGTCGGAGGACTTCAGGGTCGGCTTGAGCACGATCTTGGCCGGGATCTTGCCGGTCGCGTTGAGGAAGTCGACCATCTCGCCGGTCTGCTGGGCCACCTGGCGCAGCGCCTCCTCGCCGTAGAGGTCCTGCGATCCGACGCCGAACCAGATTTCCTTGCCTTCAAATGGGTTTTCCATTGCCATGTTGGATTATTCCTTACTTCGTTGTTGGGTTTGTCGTTTCAGTTTCCGTCGCGTCAGTGCTGGCCGTAGACGTTGGTGTAGCGGTCGTTAAGGCTATCGATGTCTTCCTGGGAGATCGGGATGATGTCTCCGAGCTGCTTGGCGGCCCACATGGTGTGCGCCACCTCTTCGGTCATGGCGGCGGCCTTGACGGCGGCTTCCGCGTCCTTGCCGATGGTGAACGGACCATGGTTCTGCATGAGCACGGCCGGGGACTTCGGATACTTCTTCAGGGTTTCGACCACGCCTTCGCCGATGGCTTCGGAGCCGATGAGGCGGAACGGGCCGACCGGCACCGGGCCGCCGAACTCGTCGCCCATCATGGTCAGGCCGCACGGAATGTTCTGGCCGGTGGCCGCCCATGCGGTGGCGTAGGTGGAGTGGGTATGCACCACGCCGTACACGTCGGGCATGTGGCGGTAGATGTACGCGTGGGACGCGGTGTCGGAGCTCGGCGCTTCGGCGCCGTCGACCACGTTGCCGTCGAGGTCGCACACGACCATCGAGCTTGGGGTGAGGTACTCGTAGCGCAGTCCGGACGGCTTGATGACCATCAGGTCGGCGGTGTGCAGGCGCTGCGAGACGTTGCCTGCGGTCCACACCACCAGATTCCACTTGATGAGCTGCTCGTGCAGGGTGGCGACCACTTCGCGCACCTGCTTGACTTCAGCTCGTACTTCCGGGCCGTAATCAGCCAACGTTGCCATATTGTGTTCCTTTCGTCAGGCTTGCTGTTGTTGCGATGGACGGTTATTTGGTTTCCAGCGGGATGCTTTCGATGGCGGCATGCTCGATCGGCAGCCCCTTGCGGAAGCGGTCGAAGAAGGCTTCGAAGCCGGCCACGTCGTTGGCGTCCGGCGCTTCCGTGGTGGAGGCCGCGTCGGCGAAGACGCGGGTGTCGAGGTAGTCGGCGAGCGGCTGGTCGGCGTGCCACAGATAGTCGGCGAGCACGGCCATGCCCCACGCTCCGCCTTCGGCGGCGGTGGCCATGACCTTGATCGGGGTGTCGAATGCGGCGGCGAGGATCTTCTGCGCGACCTTCGGCGTGGTGAAGATGCCACCGTGGCCGACGAGCGAGTCGACGGCGACGCCTTCGTCCTTGGTCATCACATCCATGCCGATCTTGACCGGCGAGAAGGCGCTAAACAGCTGGGTTCTCATGAAGTTGCCGAGGCTCATGCGCGCCTCCGGGCTGCGGGCGAACAGCGGTCGGCCTTCCGGCAGGCCAGCCAGGAATTCGCCGGAGCGGAACGGATAGTTGAGCAGACCACCGCAGTCGGCGTCGACATCGTCCGCGATCGCGGCGCGGAACAGCGTGCCGTACAGCGTGCCGGCATCGACCGGCTGGCCGATCGCGGCGGCGAACTGTCCGAACAGGCCGACCCAGGCGTTGAGATCGGAAGTGAAGTTGTTGGCGTGGCTCATGCCGGCCAGGTCGCCGGCTGGGGTGGTGACGAGGTCGACTTCCGGATGCAGGCGTGTCAGCTTGTGTTCGAGCACGACCATGGCGAAGATCGAGGTGCCGGCGGAGACGTTGCCGGTGCGCACGCGCACGGAGTTGGTGGCGACCATGCCGGTGCCCGCGTCGCCTTCCGGCGGGGCGAGGACGACGCCCGGCTGAAGGGTGCCGGTCGGTCGAGCAGTTTGG
>ENA-OQMZ01000093-OQMZ01000093.1-human-gut-metagenome-genome-assembly--contig:-NODE-93-length-35568-cov-7.158856_pt1 | contig 35568 bp, 43 predicted proteins | sample MGYA00242621_ERZ504862 | MGnify/ENA primary metagenome ERZ504862 (study PRJEB26092, sample SAMD00036393) | human gut metagenome | host: Homo sapiens | study: EMG produced TPA metagenomics assembly of...
GCTTATTGCGAATATGTGAGTGCGAAACGGTGAAACCGGTCTGCGGTCCCTTGCCGCACACTGCGCAACGAGCTGCCATAATGGACTCCCTATAATTACTATTGACTTGCAAGTCTGCGCGTTCGACACCACACAACGAAGTGCATGGCAGAACACACAACTTCTCAACTATACAACCAGCCCCGGCCAATCGCAAACTTGTGGACGAAAGTCGGCTTGCATTCCCCATATTCCGCCGTTTTTGCCATGTCTCGACAGCACGCGTATGCGGCCCGTACGGGCAGAACATGCTTGTTCATGCGCTGTTCATGTCGAATGGTCTGTTACCACCCGCCACGCCCGTACGATGAAGTAATGGAATAAGATGAGCCATAAGATTGACATTTAGCCGAAAAGAGTCAACATTGACCGACACAGCCGAGCCGCAGACCCAGCCGTCCCAGCAGAACGCGCAGGCCCAGCAGCCGCAGCAATCCAAGCAAAAATCCAGCCAGCAATCCAAGCATATGATGACGCCACGCGAGAAGAAGTGGATCGTCTACGACGTCGGCAATTCCGCGTTCGTGCTGCTGTCCACCGCCGTCGTGCCGATCTACGCGAATTCGCTGCTCAAGGCGGCCGGCGAGACGAACATCGTGTCGACGTGGGGCTACGCGCAGACCATCGCATCGCTCGTCATCGCCGTGCTTATGCCGCTGCTCGGCTCCATCGCCGACGTGCAGGGCATGAAGATCCGCTTCTTCACCGGCTTCTTCCTGACGGGCGTGGTCATGTGCTGCGCGATGGCGATGCCGCTTGGTTGGCTCGCGTTCATCATCGTGTACGTGCTGGCCACCATCGGCCTTAATGGTTCGCTTACGTTCTACGACTCCATGCTGGTGGACACGACTTCGAACGAACGGATGGACCGCATTTCCTCACACGGCTACGCATGGGGCTATATCGGTTCGACCGTGCCGTTCATCGTCTGCATCGCGCTGATTTTCGGAGGCCCCGCGCTGTTCGGCTGGTCGACCACAGCCTGCACGCGCGCCTCGTTCGTCATCACCGCGCTGTGGTGGGTGGCGTTCACCATTCCGCTGCTCACCAGCTATAAGCAGGTGCATTACCGCGCCACCGCGGGGCAGGCAGGCGAGGCCATTCGCGGCACGTTCGCCGAGCTCGGCTCCACGTTCCGCGCCATCCGCAGGAACAAGCCGCTGTGGATGTTCATGATCGCGTTCTTCTTCTACATCGACGCCGTCAACACCGTCATTTCCATGAGCACGTCGTATGGCACGCAGCTGGGCATCGACTCCACGCAGCTGGTCGTGGCGCTGCTCGTCACGCAGTTCGTGGCGTTCCCCTGCTCCATCATCTACGGCAAGCTGGCAGGCCGGTTCGGCTCGAAAACCATGATTACCGCGGCCGTGGTGGCGTACATGTGCATCGTCTTCTTCGCCGCGTTCTTCCTGCGCGCCGCACTTGAATTCTGGATTCTGGCGATTCTGGTCGGCATGTTCCAGGGTGGCATCCAGGCGCTGTCCCGCTCGTATTACGGCAAGATCATTCCGAAGGACCATGCCAACGAGTACTACGGCTTCTACGATATTTTCGGCAAGACGGCGTCGATCATCGGCACGTTCCTCGTCGCTACCACGACGTCGCTGACTGGCAACGCGTCGATCGGCGTGCTGTCGATAGCCATTCTGCTGGCCGTCGCGCTCGTCTTCCTGCTTCTGCAGAAGGATCCGACCAAGGGTTCGACGGAAGCCGCAACCGTCGACTGACAGCTGCCGTCCGACAGCGTTCCGCTCGACAGCGATCGCTCGATAGCATTCCGCCTGACAATCGTCGTTCGGCGGAATGCGCTGCGCCGGCCTGCGGGAAACCGCGTAGGCCGGCACAACTTCGACAGTTACCATCTGGTATGTTATACTGGCATCGTTTGCACACCGTGGCGCAACGTAGCGCCGCTCCAGCAATGACGCAGAGAGAGGTAAACGATGTCATTGGCAAATGAACTGGTCGAAGCAGTGTCCGCATGGCCGGAAGTCGAGGCCATCACGTTGGGTGGGTCACGCGCCACCGGCGACAACGATGAAAAATCCGATTACGACGTCTACGTGTACGTCACCGCACCCGTGTCTGCCGAACGCCGCCGCAGGCTGCTGCGCAACTATTGCAGCCATATGGAAATCGACAACGATTTTTGGGAGACCGAAGACGACTGCACGCTGAACGACGGCACCAATATCGACGTGCTGTACCGCGATCTGGACCAGTTCGCAGCCAATGTCGCCGACGTGGTGGAACGGTTCCAGGCCAGCAACGGCTATACGACGTGCATGTGGCACAACATGCTCACCAGCAAGGTGCTGTTCGACCGCGACGGCCAGTACGCCGCGACCCGACAGCGGTTCGACGTGCCGTTCCCCGAGGAACTGCGCCGCAACATCATCAATCGCAACATGCGTCTGCTTACCGGCAACCTGCCGTCGTACGACGCACAGATCCGCAAGGCCGCGAGCCGAGGCGACAAAATCGCGGTCAACCATCGCATGGCCGCGTTCATGGAATCGTATTTCGATGTGCTATTCGCGCTGAACCGCCGCACGCATCCCGGCGAGAAGCGTCTCGACAAGCTCGCCGAACGCGACTGCGCCATTCTGCCGAAGGATTTCCGCAAAAACATCGATACGCTGTTCGATTCGATGTACGCCGATCAGGCGGTGTTCAGCGAGACTTTGGGCGAAATCGTTGACGACCTGCGTCAGACGGTCGACGCGAACCTGTGATTTGACCGCGAATCCGGCGGTTCGACGCCGGTAGCGATTGGTTTTAGAAGAAGTTGAGCGCGCGGGCCACTTCGTCGACGATGTCGAACATGGCCTTGCGCGCACGTTCCGGATCGCCCTTCGCTATCGCGTCGGCGACCGCATCGTGCGCGTCGAGCGCGGCCGGCTTCGGCTTCATCGGGTATTTGCCGAGTTCCACACGGCCGCGCAGCACGGTGGCGATGGTGTCGGCAAGCGCGGCGAACAGTTCGTTGCCGCTTTCGCGCAGTATCAAAGTATGGAATTCCACGTCCAGATCGTGGAATTTGGTCAGGCCGGCAGCCCCCTCTTCGTTTGATTCGGCGATTTGGCGCATCTGCGCCGCGTAGACGGGGAATTTCGCCTTGACGTCGATGGAGCGAGGCGTGCCGCCGAGGCCGCCGCAGCCGGTTCGACCGCCAATCGCAATTCGGTCAATGACGACAGCTGCCGCTCGCGCTGCGTGGAGTGGAGCCGCCATTCGATGACCTGATGGTTGAGCGCCTGCCAGTCGGAGAACGGCCGCGCCACCAATCCGACGCGTCGGCGCACCGTCACCGCACCCATGGATTCCAACGTTTTGGCGACTTCGCGCGCCACGGTACGGGAGATGCCGAAACGGTTCTGCACGTCTTCCAACGTCAGGCTTTCACCGGCCGGCCATTTGCCGTCCAGCATTTCGATGGCCAGCGTGCGACACACTGCATCCTGCAGCAGTTCGCCGCCGTTTTCGTTTCCTGCCATCCACAATTCCTCTCGTTGTGCGTGCAAATCTTTTTTCAGGTTTTTGCGACACGCCGTATACGATTGCCGTTCGCGTGACGTCCGAATAATTACCCCCGCACGATTCGCGCGATTTGCCGCCGATTTGTACTACCTACAGCATAGCAAGTCGCATGATTATTTTTATTCGTAGTACTTTTAACTTGACTAGTACTACCTTTCATAGCTATATTGATGTCATCGCCGATGCGAAGTGGCACTGGCAATACAGCAGAGTTCAAGGAGGACAACATGAGCATTCACGTAGTGGTGATGGGTGTTGCAGGATGCGGCAAATCCACCGTGCAGAAGCCATTCACGAACGTCTCGGATACGTGTACGCGGAGGGCGACGACTTCCATCCGCAGGCCAACATCGACAAGATGAGCGCAGGCATTCCGCTGACAGACGAGGACCGTTGGCCGTGGCTCAAGGTCATCAACACCTGGATGGTGGCTCGCGAGGCGCTGGACGAGAACACCGTGGTCTCCAGCTCCGCCCTGAAGCGCAGCTACCGTGAGGTGCTCGCCCAGAACGTTCCCACCTTCTTCGTGCATCTGACCGGCTCGCAGGAACTCATCCAGCAGCGTCTCAACGAGCGCAAGGGCCACTTCATGCCGCCGGCACTGCTGCCGAGCCAGTTCGCCATTCTTGAGCCGCTCCAGCCAGACGAGAACGGCGTGGAAGTCTCCATCGAAGGCAGCGTCGAGGAAATGGTCGAACGTGCCGTCGCCGCAGTGAACGAGTACGCGGCGAAGGTGGCCGCGCAATCGCAGCAAGCCGAGTGAACGGCGCAAGCCGCAACACAGCGCAAAATAATCGCACATAACTAAAAATCGAAAGAGAAATTCAACGAGTCAAGGAGGATTCATGAATCTCATCGCAGCGGCGATCATCGGCATCGCCGTCATCGTTCTTCTCATCGCGGCATGCAAGGTGCATCCGTTCCTGTCCCTGCTCGCCGGCTCATTCGTCATGGCCGTGTGCGCGGGCGTGCCGTTCGACAAGGCGTTCGATAGCTTCACTTCCGGCGTCGGCGGCACGATTTCCAACGTGGGCCTGCTTATCGCGTTCGGCTCGATCATCGGCACCATCCTGTTCAAGTCGGGCGGTGCGGACACCATCGTCGACACCATCATGGCCAAGACACCGTTGCAGCGTCTGCCGTGGGCCATGGCACTGATCGCGTTCATCGTGGGCATCCCGATGTTCTTCGAGGTCGGCGTGGTCATCCTCATTCCGGTGGTACTGTTCGCCGCCCGTCGTTCCAAGTCCCCTGTGGTGCTGCTCGGCATCCCGGCCCTCGCCGGCCTGTCCACGCTGCACGCCTTCGTGCCGCCGCACCCCGGTCCGCTGACCGCCATCGGCGCGCTGAACGCGAACCTCGGCATCACCCTGGCCCTCGGCCTGATCGTGGCCATCCCGACCGTCATCATCTCCGGCCCGCTGTTCGGCAGGCTCGCCGCCAAGTGGGTTCCGATCGCAGCTCCGGAGAACGAGGCTGAGGCCGAAGCTCCGAAGTCCGCGGAAAACCGCCCGTCCTTCGGCACCGCCCTGTCCGTGATCCTGCTGCCGGTCGTGCTGATGCTCGCCGCGTCCATCGTGGATCTGACCGGTCAGAACACCACCGCCTGGGGCCGTGTGATCGCGTTCCTCGGCACCCCGCTCGTGGCACTGCTCATCACCACCGTCTTCGCCATGGTCGCCCTTGGCTACATGCAGAAGTTCTCCCGTGACGCCGTCAACGGCATGGTCGGACAGTCCTTCGGCTCCGTGGCCGGCATCATCCTGATCGTCGCCGCAGGCGGCGGCTTCAAGCAGACGCTGGTCGACTCCGGCATCGGCGACGTGATCGCCAACTCCATCACCGAATCCGCCATGAACCCGCTGATCGCAGGCTGGCTGGTGGCCGTGCTCATCCGTCTCGCCACCGGTTCGGCAACCGTGGCGACCGTCACCGCCTCCGGCATCATGGTGCCGCTCGCCGCCGGCATGAGCCCGACCCATCTGGCACTGCTGGTGCTGGCCATCGGCGCAGGCTCCGTGTTCTTCTCCCACCTCAACGACGCCGGCTTCTGGCTGGTCAAGGAATACTTCGGCATGAGCGTGGGCCAGACGCTGAAGACCTGGTCGCTGATGGAAACCATTCTGTCGGTGGTCGGTCTGGGCTGCGTGATGCTGCTCTCGCTGGTGCTTTGACGCACTGAACGCAGCAATCGCAACCACACTCACATAACCCAAAACATAACCAAAACTTGCCGCCCGCAAAGCTTGCCGCAACCTTCTTTTCTGCGTTGCGGAAGGCGCGGGAAGCCAACGGGCGGCATCAATCCTTATTCAAAATCGCAAAAACTTTTCAACCATTTTTAGAGAAAGAAGCACATCATGCAGTTGGGAATGATCGGCCTGGGACGTATGGGCGGCAACATGGCGAAGCGCATCGCGGCGGCAGGGCATGAGGTGGTCGGCTACGACCACTCCCCCGAGTCGGACCGCACCGTGGCAAGCCTGAAGGAACTGGTGGCCGCGCTGAAGGCCCCGCGTCTGGTGTGGGTCATGGTGCCGGCCGGTGAAGCGACCGACAGCACCATCAACGAGCTTGCCGAGCTTCTTCAGCCGGGCGATATGATCATCGACGGCGGCAACTCCCGTTACACCGACGACGCACGCCACGCGGCCGAACTGGAGCCGAAGGGCATCCATTTCATGGATTGCGGCGTCTCCGGCGGCGTGTGGGGCATCGACCGCGGCTACGCGCTTATGGTTGGCGGCAGCCAGGGGGACTTCGAGAGCGCGCGCCCGATTTTCGAGGCACTTAAGCCGGAAGGCGATTCCGGCTTGGTGCTGGCCGGCCCGGTGGGCGGCGGCCACTTCGCCAAGATGGTGCACAACGGCATCGAATACGGCATGATGCAGGCCTTCGGCGAAGGCTTCGCCACCATGGTGAAGTCCGATCTCGTTGAGGATCCGGCGGCGTGATGAGCTCCTGGAGGGACGGTTCCGTGGTGCAGTCCTGGCTGCTCGACCTGCTGGCCATCGCCTTCAAGTCCGACCCGACGCTCAAGTCCATGCCGCCGGTCGCCAACGAGTCCGGCGAGGCGAAGTGGATGATCGAGCGGCTCTCGAACTCGGCGTGCCGACCCCGGCCACCGCGGCCGCACTGTACGCACGTCAGACCTCGCGCGGCGGCGCCGACAACATCCTGCGCGTCGTGTCCACCATGCGCGCCCAGTTCGGCGGCCACGTCACCAAGATCGACGAGATCGCCACCCACTGACGGATTCACGCATTAACCGATTCAGATTCCTTCCTTCCCCATAACAGACTTCGCCCGGAGCTGGACCCCACCAGCTCCGGGCGAACCTGTATCAACGCACACGGTCCCGTCAGACAGTCGGCTTGCCGCCCCACAATCCTGCACTATCTCGCTTATAGATGGCGGATTTTCCAAATCGCCCCACGGTATCTCGCTTATAGATGGCGGGGTCCTACAGCAAAAAGGTTAGGGGGCAATATCCATACCCTCCAACCGGCTTTTCCCCGCATCATCCGCCATCCATAAGCGAGATGGCATCAGGCACGAGAGCGAATCCGCCATCTATAAGCGGAATATAGGCGAAATACGCGAGCGGCTCAGCGGCCGTACACCTCGTGCACGAATTTCTCAAGCGCCGCGATGGAACGCTCCACCTTCTCCGTGTCGATGCAGTAGGCCATGCGGAAGTAGCCGGGCACGCCGAAGCTGTCGGACGGCACGAGAATCAGGTCGTAATCCTTGGCCTTCATGCAGAACGCGTTCGCATCCTCCTCAAGCGCCTTCGGGAAGATGTAGAACGTGCCGCCGGGGCGCACCACGTCGAAGCCCAGACGGTCAGCGCGTCATACAGCAGGTTCATGTTGGTTTCGTAGACGGACAGGTCGCTTGTCTCGTCAACCACCTTGGCCACGGCCAGCTGCGCGGTGGAGGACGGGCAGTTGTGGCCGGTGCCACGGCTGATCTGGCCGCACATCGGCACGATGAGCTTGGCGTCGGTGGCACGCGGATTCACCGCCACATAGCCGATGCGCTCGCCCGGCAGTGACAGCGACTTGGAGTACGAGTAGCACGAAAGCGTGTTGTCGTAGAATTTGCTCGGATACGGCTGCTCGCCGCCGTCGAACACGATCTCGCGGTACGGCTCGTCGGCGATCAGGAAGATGTCGTGGCCGTATTCAGTCTGCTTGGCGTTGAGCACCTCGGCCAGGCGGGTCAGCGTTTCAGCGGAATAGACCGCGCCGGACGGATTGTTCGGGGTGTTGATGAGCACGGCCGCGGTTCCGGGGTTGAGCGCCTTCTCGAACGCGTCGAAGTTGATCTGGAAGTTCTCGGTGTCGGCCGGAACGACGGTCAGGTGCGCGCCGGTGCCGTTCACATACGGCTGGTATTCCGGGAAGTACGGGGCGAAGGTGATCACTTCGTCGCCCGGCTTGGTCACCACGCGCAGCGCATGCGCCAACGCGCCGGCCGCACCCGTGGTCGGGAAGATGTAGTCGGCGGTGTAGTCCATGTCGAAGCGGCGGTTGAGGCTTTCGGCGATCGCCTTGCGCACCGACGAAATGCCCAAGGACGGAGAATAGCCGTGCAACGCCACCGGTTCGGCCGTTTTATACATGTCGATCACGGCGTCGGTATAGTCCTGCGGGCACGGCACGCTCGGGTTGCCCAGCGAATAGTCGAACACGTTCTCGTAGCCAATTTCGGCGCCACGCGCGGTCGCGTATTCGCTCAGCTCGCGGATTACGGATTTTCCGCCGAGCATGGCCTTGTAGGCTTCGTTGATCATGGAACAACCTCCCTGTCGTGCTGTTGCATACGTCTGACGCACCCTGAAAGAGCGCCGCTACAGACGTTTCTACCACCGAAAAGTCACGACATGCGGCGCATCGTTCACTGTTCGGCTTTCTGTTCGGCTTCGCTCTGCACGCCCTGCCCCGCCACGAAACCGCTGCTGAAGATGCGCTTCCAATAACCCAGCATGTCGGTTTTGGACATGGACATGAATATGCCCGTGGCCAGCACCGCCACATCCTCGTTGAACACGGCGTCCATCGGCAGCTGCTCATGGAGCTTCGGCCAGCGGCGCAGCACCGCCAACATGCCTCCGACGGTGAAGTCGAGCATCAGGTCAGTTTTGAGGTCAAGATGGTCGGCGTCAAGCCCCAGCACGGAGATCAACGTGAGCCTGCCGAAGTCCTGCAGGGATTCAACGAGTTCCGGCGAGCTGTGCGGCCCGGCAAGCAGCGCGAGCCGGTCAAGACGCTGACGCTGCTCGGGCTCGCGTAGCAGCGCGGTGACATGCTTGCGCCATTCGTTGTCGGGATTGAAATTCGCGTTGGGCGCGCTGGGAAGCGGCGTGTTTTCCACGGCGTGCAGAATGGCGGAATCGGCAAGTTCCGGCAGTCCCGTGAAATGATAGTAGAAGGAATTGCGATTCACGTCCGCCGTGCGCACGATGTCGGTGACGGTGATTTTACGATATTCACGTTCGGATAGCAGTTCCCAGAACGCGTTTTCGAGACGTTCCTTGGCTGGCAGGATCTCCGAATCCCGGCGTGGACGTGGCATGGCTCCCCCTATTTTGTACCGTCGATTTAAAAGCGCAACGCGAATTACTATACAAGTTGTCTAGAACAAACTGCACAGCATGTCGCATTAATAGCGATTGCCACCCACCGCAACGCTTCACCGCACACCACTGCGTCACGACCTCCGCGCTACGTCTACTTGCGCCGCACTTTCGGATTGCGGGCAAGAGCGGCCTGCAACATAATCGCCAGCGCCTGGTTGAGATTGCGTCGATCCTCACCGCTCAACCCAACGTACGTGCCAAGCATTTCGGGAATGACTTTCGGCCCGGCCGCCATCATGGCGGAAATACTGCCCGCACCGGACGCTTCGAGCACGGCAAACAACGCGTCCACCGCACGCTCGCGCTGCTCCTTGGACAGGTTGGCAAGCCACTTGTTCAGCGCTTTGTTGAAGGTCACCGAACTGTTGGCCACGTCCTCGACTTTGTCGAATTCGCCGCCGTGCATCTGCCAGGAGAACGCGAAATGCTGCATGATGCCTTCCACGTCGGATTTGACCACCATGCACCGTTCGGGGGTTTCCAGCACCATGCCCACTACCGATGAGTCCGGCACGATTTTGACGATTCGATCGCTCACGCTCGCATATTCGAAGCTATTCACCACCGCCTCAGGGAAGCCCGGCCCATCCAACGAATAGATGCGTTCGATGCGGTCCTTCACATCGTCTTCGGCGTTCATCGCCGCATAAACGGCCAGATTACCGCCTTTGGAATGGCCAGTGAGCACGATCGGAACATCCTTCCACAACTCGGCCACCTGGCGAGATAGTCGGCGGCGGTCACCTGCGCCGGCACCGGGTATTGGAAGGCCATGTTGAAGTCCTCCTTCCAACCCACGAGCGAATCGTCGGTACCGCGGAACGTCACAACCAGCATGCCGGACGGCAGGCGATAGGTCACGGCGGCGAACTGCGTCTGCTCATCGCCGTCGAACTGCTCGAGAAACGCTCCCATTTCAATGCCGGAAAAACGCGGATTCGCGGCGATGGCATGGTAGAAATCGTGCGTCACCTGCGGATCAACCAAGCCCACGTTCTCGACATTATGGTCGGGCACCGCGCTTCCATGGTGCAGCTCGTCGTCGGCGCGCGCGATCGTCACACCGTCGAATGGAGGTTTCCGCAGCATCCGCACGGAGCGTATGGGATGGCGCGGGTCGAATTGCTTCACACGGTCATGCAACGTGCCGTATCGCGATTCGATGTCGTCAAGCCGCGGCACGCATTCCGGCACGTCGTCGTACGAAAGCTGCGCGAGCACGAGCGCGTCGGCCTCACGGAAGGGAAGCTCGCCGAAATCGCGCGTCTCCGTACGCGCGTAATCGATGATGTTGCCCATTGCACACCCCTTTCGCAGCCGTCGACATTCCGCATTCCATTATGCTTCCACAATTATGCGTCCGCACCGCACCATCCTACGTCAGCGAACGGGGATGCATCCGGATCATCGGCGCCCCAATGCCCTCCATTGCCCTTCTTATGTGTCATTTGTGCGGCACTCGTGTGTCACTTGCGCGGCACTTATGTGTCACAATTCCATTTTTCACGCCTTTTCGAGGATCGTGACACATGAATCGGCCGAAATGCGGCTCGGCAACCATCCCGACCAGCCGCTGCATCCGCCCATAGCCCCGCCTCGGCACGCGCTTCAGCCCGCTCGGCACTCAACCCGCTTCAGCCCTCGCGCACCGCCTTCGCCGCGCTGACCGGAATCGCCTTGATCACCGCCCTGATGAGTCCGCGCGTCTCCCGATCGGTATTGCGCGCCGCCTCCACAATCTTCGGCAGCGAATCCGTCCAATGCTCCACCAAATCGGCGATATTGCCGTATCCCGCCGCCGCGAAGATCCCGTAGATCTGGTCGATGGCGCGCTCGCGCTGCTCCTGGCTTACGGTGTCAAGCCACCCGTCGAGGGTTCGTTTGATGAGCTGCGCGCCGGCCGTCAGCTCGTCCACCTGTTCGAAATCGCCATTTTCCGCCACTTGCCAGCTGTTTCCCATATGCTGCATGATGCCGATGGCATCCGCTTTGACGATGCGCACTGGCGCATTCGATTGCAGCAGCATGCCCACGACGGACGATTCGGGCACGGTTTTGCGGATACGCGATTCGATTGCACGGTACGCCTGACCGCGCACCGTCGATTTCGGAAGGCCCGGCCCGTCATGGGAAAAGATGCGGGAGATCCGTCTGTTGCGACCCCGCACTGGCCCACCCAATGAGGGCAGCAATCCGAGCCGCCGCGCGCGCTCGCCAGCCACTTCGATGTCATCGTGCGCGATACGCATGGCCGCATACACGGCCATATTGCCGCCTTTCGAATGCCCGCCGAGCATGACCGCGGGCGAATCGCCCGACGAAAGGAAACCTTCCGACCTGTCCAGAATCGAGTTCACATACCGATACGCGGATTCCTGGGACGGCACCGGGCAACGCACCGCCATATTGAAATCCTCCTTCCATCCGACAAGCGTGCCATCGGTGCCACGGAAGGCTACATACAGCGAATCGACGGGTCCGCAACCCACGTCGAACGTCATCGCGGCGAACTGCTGCTGTTCGCGCTCGCTCAGACGCTCCGCGTACTCGCCGACACGCAACGCGCGGAAACGCGGCGATTCGCAGACGGCACGCAGCAACGCGAGCCGATACTCGTTCATATCGGAGGAATTCGAAACGAACATGTCGTCATAGCTTTCCGCACGCAGCAGCTCTCGAATCGGCACCGTCGCCACCGACCTCGCCTCGCCGAACGCCGGAACCAAGCCGGAAAGCCGCATATATGAGAGCTCAGCCAGCACCAGCGAATCAACATCGCCGAACGGCAGCTCCGCGAATCCATGAAACTCGCGCCGCACATAATCCACGACATTGCCCATGTCGCACCCCTTTTCGCTGGCCAACGCATCCTACGGAATCCATTATGCTCCGCTGCGGCCAGCCGGCGGATCAGGAATCATCCAGTCAATCGCAAGCGTTGTGCAACGTCCCCTGTGTAGACTAGGCAGCCATGGATCCAGTTGAAATTCTCATGCACTGGCTTGCCAAAAACTACAGCAAGCTCATCCTGCTCGCCGTCGTGCTCATCGTCGCCGCGCTTATCGACAAGGCGCTCACCAAGGTGGTGCGCCGCATGCTCGACAAATCGCAGGTGCCGAACGCATCCATCTTCGTCAACATCCTGCGCGTGGTGGTGTGGGTGTTCGCCATCGGCACGCTGCTGCAACCGGTGTTCGGCATCAATCCGACCACCCTGTTCACGGCGCTTGGCATCGGCGGTCTTGCGGTTTCGCTGGGTTTGAAGGATACGATCGCCAATGTGATCGGCGGCTTCGGGCTTATGCTTGGCCGCGTCATCCAGCCGGGCGATTACGTCAAGGTGGCCGGCATCACCGGCACCGTCAAGGACATCAATTGGCGTCAGACCATCGTGCGCGAGCGCAACGGCAACGAGATGGTCATTCCGAATTCCATTCTGAACACCGCCTCGCTGGAGAAGCTTGACCCGTCGAACGAGTGCCTGGTGTCGGTGCCGTTCACCGCGAAGGCGGGCGTGGATGTGGAGCGTATGAAGGCCGACATCGTCAGCACCGTGGAACATGCGACCGTGGGGCTTGCCAACCCGCAATACAAGCCGGTGGTGAAGCTCAACGGCTTCACCCCGTACGGCATCGACGGCACGATCTACGCGTTCGCGAAAAACGACCTGCTGCTGTCCACGATGGCGGATGCGGTGGCGCAGTCGATCGCGCATGCCGATTATCTTGAGCACCGCGCGGTCGGCAGCGGCGAATAGCGGCAGCGGCGTGCGCAACGCAACGCACGCAACACAAGCTATGCAGGCAACAGAAAGGCCGACCGGGAACGTATCCCCGGCCGGCCTTCATAATCCGCGCGACTGCGGCTATAGGAACAGACTGATCGCCGTCAGCAGCACCGTGAGCACGATGAACGTGATCATGCCGACGTTGCCGTACACGGTTCTGGCGCCGGTCCCACGCGGCAGCTCCTCCGGCGCGATGTAGAATTCGGCTTTCCTGAAGTTACGGATCAGCAGCACGAATCCGGCGAGAATCACGGCACCGTACAGCAGGAAATAGACGAGCATGATCGCCAGCCCGGTGGCGTTCTGCGACGCCCACTGTTCCATCGCCGCCACATTGCCGTTTTCCGCGGCCTGAGACACCTTGTCCAGCTGGTCCAGGTCACGCGCGTCAGAATCCACGGCGCGAGCACGCCGCCGTTGAAGTTGATGATCATGTGCATGGCCGTCGAATAGCGCAGTTTGCTGGTGCGCATGTAGATGTAGCCGAACATGACTCCCAGCAGGAACGCATAGAAGAACTGGAACAGGTTCATGTGGAACAGTCCGAACGCAAGGCCGGACAGCAGAATCGCCGTTTTCTCTCCGTATTTGCGAGTGTGGTCGATGAGCTGCTTGCGGAACATCCATTCTTCGAAAATCGGGCCAAGAATCACCAAGAACACGACATTCCAGATGTTCGTCTGCATGGCAAGATCGGCTACGCGGTTCGTGGCTTCACCGTCGGAAAGCGCCAGCGACAGCATACTGCCGACCATGCTGCCGACCCACATCATCGGCAGGCACATGAGCAGCAGCTTGAAGAACATGCCCGGTTTCATGTTGAATTTGCGGGTTTCGATGACGGTCGATTTGCCCATGAGCACCACCGCGACCGGCATGGCGATCAGATACAGCGGCACGTCGGAAATGAGGAACGTCATCCAATTCGGCATATCGCCGCCGGCGCCTACACCGCCCGCGACCGCGCGCACCACGCCTTTGAGCAGGAAGACGCCGCGTACCAGATGATCACCATCAGGCACAGGCTTGCGCCGATGCGCGAAAAGTCGCGTTTCGCCCGCTGAAGCCATTCGAAGAACGGATTGCGATTCGGCTGCTGGAGCTGCTGCGGGAATTGCGATTGCGGATATTGCGGTGCCGGTCCCTGCGGATACTGGGGGTACTGCGGCTGTTGCGGTTGTTGCGGAAACGTCATGGTCACCTTACGAACTTACGGCAAGCAAATAAAAAAGCTGATATTCAGCACTGTACTACCAGTTCTCTGAATATCAGCTTGGAATCTCAGCCCTGCGAATGGCTCGTCTCACGCGATGGGCGACCGTACGCAATAATCACGCACGGCGATCGCGCGCAGCGACCAATCGTCAGACGGCGAGCGCCGGAATCGGCCGAGGCGCGACCACGACCTGCGCTCCAATCGCAAGTCCCGCGGCAGCTCGTTGGCCGGCAGCTGCACGGTGACGCGAATCGTGCCACCCATGCCTGCGCAGGCTACGCGCACGTCCACGCGGGCCAGCGCGCCGAGGAAATGCACCATCTCCACGCGGCCAAGTTCGCCGGCTCCGTGGACGGCATCGGCATCGTTGGTCAGTTCGATCGTCATGTTCTCGGGGCGCACCAGCACCGTGGAGGCGTCGGTGGCGGAACCGTCCAGCAGCGGGACGCGCTGGCCGAACACCACGGCCTCCTCACCGTTGGCGATTCCCGGCAGACGGTTGGTCAGGCCGATGAAGGTGGCCACGTATTCCGTGCCGGGGCGGCGGTACAGCGTCTGCGGGTCGGCGATCTGCTCGATGCGGCCGTGGTTCATCACGCCGATGCGGTCGGCCACGGCAAGGGCTTCTTCCTGGTCGTGGGTCACGAACACGGTGGTGGTGCCGGCTTCGAGTTGGATGCGGCGGATTTCGTCTCGCAGCTGCACGCGCACTTTGGCGTCCAATGCGGACAGCGGCTCGTCGAGCAGCAGCACACGCGGTTTCACGGCCAGCGCACGGGCCAGGGCCACGCGCTGCTGCTGGCCGCCGGACATCTGCTGCGTGTACTTTTTCGCCTGGTCGGCAAGTCCGACCAGTTCCAGTTTCTCCATGGCCTGGCGGCGGCGTTCCGCACGGTCCACGCCTCGGATTTCAAGGCCGAATTCCACGTTCTGCAACGCGCTCATGTGCGGGAACAGCGAGTAGGCCTGGAACACCATGGCCATGTCACGCTTGTTGACGGGCACGCCGGTCACGTCCTGGCCGCCGACGAGGATGCGTCCGGCCTGAATGTCTTCCAGTCCGGCCAGGGAGCGCAGCGCGGTGGATTTGCCGCAGCCGGAGCCGCCCAGCAGCACCACCATTTCGCCCGGATTGATTTCCAGGTTGAAATCGTCCAACGCCTTGACGGTCGAACCGGGGTAGATCTTGTCTACACCAAGCATCTGCACACCGCCGCCGCGCGCTTCGGAATCCTTGAGCACGGCCTTCGCCGCTTCGGTCACCACGTTGGGTTCGGTATCGGAGAACGCTTCCGAGGTATGGGCAACCACCGCCTTCTGTTCGGCGAGAGTCATGAGTTGTCACCTTCCTTGTTCCGACGCATCGCGCCGGAAATCAGATCGAGAGCCACCAGCAGAATCACGCCGAATAGCAGTGCCAGCAGCGACATTGCGGTGGAGATTTGCGAATTGGATTGGCCGAGCTGATACAGCGCGACCTGTAGGTTCATACGGCCGAGCAGTGAGGCGACGGTGTATTCGCCCAGCACCACGGCTATGGAGATGAACGATGCGGACAGGATCGACTGCCACAGGTTCGGAATGAGTACGCGGAAGAATACGCGCGGCCATGAAGCGCCGAGGGACCGTGAGGCCTCGCATAACGTCTTCACGTCGATGGAATTGAGTCCCACCGCAAGCGCGCGGAAGGCAAACGGCATGACCAGCACCACGTAGCGAAGCACAGCCAGATCGGGTTGGTGCTCAGCACGTCGGCGGACAGCCAGCGGTAGATCGGTCCCAGGCCAACCACCAGCACGATGGCCGGAATGGTCAGCGGCAGCGTGGCCACCCATTCGATGGCGCGTTCCAGTCTGCGCGAGCGGATGTGCACGATCACCATGGTGGGCACGAGCAGTACGAGCATGATCAGCACGGTCACCACGCACAGCGCGAGCGAAGCGCCGAGGCCGCTCCACAGGTGCTCAGGTCGGCGCCGAGCGCGCTGCCGTCGCCGGTGAAGATGGCGATCCACGGTCGAAGCTCCATTTTCCGGACAACGGGTGTCGGATGGTGAACAGGAACATGGACACCAGCGGCACGAACAGGAACAGCAGCGTCACCGTGAGAATGATGGTTTTGACGATGCGTTGCTTGCCGAGTCTGGCTGCACGCAGCTGCGGCGGCATGGTTTGCGATTCCTGCATGTTCTGCTTTTCCTGCGATTGCGCGCTTACGGTTTGCGCATTTGCGTTCACTGCCATCGTCCTGCCCTCTTTTCCACGGCGTGGCTGATCATCATGACCACCGCCACGACGACGATCATGGCGAAGGCGAGCACCTGCGCGAATCCTTGCTGGTTCGGGTCCATTTCGTTGCGCATCGCGCCTTGGATCATCAGCGGCACGAGAATCGAACGCTGGGAGAACAGCGCGGCGGCCGTGGCGTATGCGGAGAACGCGGACGCGAACAGCAGCAGGAACGCGGAGATGAATCGCGGCGCCAGAATCGGGCCGGCCACGCGCGTCCAGTATTGGAAGGTGTTGCCGCCGAGGCTTTCCGTGGCTTCGCGCCACTGCGGGCGGATGGAATCGACCGCGGGCAGGAAGATGATGATCATCAGCGGAATCTGGAAGTAGCAGTAGATGGTGATCAGACCCGGCAGCGAACTGAGCCAGTTCGGATCCACCACGTAGCCGGTCAGCTGTTTGATGAGCATGGTGCCCACACCGTTGATGCCGATGGTGGCGATGAACGCGAAGGCGAGCATTACGCCGCCGAACTGTGCGAGCACCGACGAAATGGCGCCGACCATGCGGCGCAGCAGTCCGTTCGGCTTGCTGCCGATCACCAGCGCGTACGAGGCGAGTGCGCCCACGACCGCGCCGATGAGTGCGGAGATCACGGAAACGAGAATGGAGGTGGCGAAAGCGGCGATGGTGTTCGCTTCGAAGAGTTTGCTGAAATTGTTCAGGGTGAATCCGCCGTCTGCGTTCTGGAAGGCGCCGACGATCACGATGACGGTGGGCAAGAGCAGGAAGCAGGCGGTGTAGGCGAAGAACGGGATGGTCACGCCGAACGTGCCGATTTCGCGGCGATGCGCGGCGATTGCAGAGGTTACGGATGGTCCGCTTCCTTGCATTCCGCGTGCCTTGCGCCCGCCGACGACTCCCGACTGGGGGGTGATTGCTGCAGTCATGGTTGCATGCGTGCTTTCATACGATTGTTATGCAATGAAATTGCATAGGATTGTGGGATTGCGCTATTGCGCTGGAGACATGCTTCAAGGCCGGCTGCTGCGGCAGAAGACGTCGGGGAACTTGCTTCAGCCCGTCGTATCCGCCGGTCTACCGGCCTTGGATTACATTGTTTCCGATTGCGTTCCAACGCTCGTTTGCATTGCTTACGAGCGGTTGCCAATCAGTTGCCGATGGTCTTGTCCCAGTTGTCCTGGAGCCATGTGGTGATGCGGGTGGAATCCTCGTTGGTGTAGCTCACCGGATCGCCGTCGATGGTGATGGCGTTCTTGAGGGTGGTCTGGTCGACGGTGCCGTCCTTCTTCATGGAGTCGAGCAGTACCGGGTTCGCGCCGCCCTTGAACCAGTCGTTCTGGCGTCGGCGCTGTACAGGTATTCCTCCCACAGGCGGGCTGCGGCCGGGTGCGGGGCGTCCACGTTGATGGCCTGGTTGTAGTAGCTGACCACCTGGGCGTTCTTGAAGGTCTTGAACTTCCAGTTCACGCCCTTGGCCTTGAGGCTCTTCTGGTAGGAGGCCTGGTTGTAGGTCCAGTCCATCACCACGCCGGTCTGGCCGGAGTCGATGGTGCCGTCGGTCACGTCGACGGTGGTGAGGTTGCCGCAGTCCTTGAGCTTCTTGAAGAAGTCGAGGCCCGGCTGCAGGTTCTTGATGTCGCCGCCGGCCAGCTGGTTGATCATCAGGTAGCCGTTGAACGCGGCGCCGGCTTCGGCCGGCTTGCCGTTGAGCGCCACGGTTCCGGCGAACTTCGGGTCGGTCAGGTCGTTGATGGACTTGATGTCGCCGTACTTGTCGGCGTTCCAGCCGATGGACATGATGCCGGTGTAGTCGGCGTAGTACTTGCCGTCCTTATCCTTGACGGAATCCGGGATCTTGTCCCAGGCCTGCACCTTGTACGAGGCGAAGTTGTCGGTGCTGGTGGAGGCCACGGCCAGGCCGAGGTCGTACACGTCCGGAGCGGCGTCGGTGCCCTTGTTGGTCTTGCCGGCGTCCACTTCCTCCTTGGAGGAGGCGTTCGGGTTCTGCTCGTTGATCTTGATCTTCGGATACTTCTTCTTGAAGCCGCTGATCACGTCACCGTAGTTGGACCAGTCGTGCGGAAGCGCGATCACGTTGAGCGCGCCTTCCTTTTCGGCAGCGGCCACGAGGCCGTCCATGCCGCCGAAATCGGAGATCGAAGTGGCCTTTGCGGACTTTTCGTCCACTTTCACGGTTTTACCGGTGTTGGAGGCGCTATCGGTGGAATTGGCGTTGCCTGATCCGCAGGCGGCATGGAGCATGCGAGCACGGCGGCGAGCGAGCCGGCGGCGATCTTGCGCAAAGCGTTCATCGTTTTCGTTTCCCTTGTTGTGTTGTTGTTCTTGGAATCGACAACATGGAAACGTAATGGCGTTACCTAACGTAGTGTCAAAGAATAAGTAAAGCCGAAGCGATTTTTAGGAATATTCCCGTTTCGCTTCGGCAAACTTACGATGAACTGGCCTTTTTCGTGTTGCTTCGTGTTGCTTTCTTTGCGCTTTTCAGCTCGAAATGCAGCACGGCTTCGGCTCAGCTCGGATGAGATTCAGGATTCAGCGCAGCACGCCTTCGATCAGCTTGGTGATCAGGTCGGTGTAGCGCACGCCGGTGGCCTCCCATGCCTTGGGGTACATGGAGATGGACGTGAATCCCGGCATGGTGTTGATTTCGTTGACCATCACCTTGCCGTCCTTGGTCACGAAGGTGTCCACGCGACTCAGACCGGCACCGTCCACGGCGACGAACGCCTTCTTGGCGGTTTCGCGCACGAGGTTCAGCGTCTCTTCCGGCAGGTTGGCGGGCACTTCCACGTGGCTTGCGGCGGCGTCCATGTACTTGCTGTCGAAGTCGTAGAACTGGTCGTCGCCTTCGGCGCGCTTGTCGAGCACGATTTCGCCCGGCCAGCTGGCCTGCGGCGCTTCGCCAGCCTTCGGACACAATACTGCGCATTCGATTTCGCGCGCGTCGATGCCCTGTTCCACGAGGATGCGCCAATCGTGGCGGGACGCCTCGTACACGGCGGCCGCAAGTTCGGCCGCATCGCCCTCATGCTCCACCTTGGTCACGCCGAAGCTGGAACCGGCGCGGGACGGCTTGACGAACAGCGGATACTGCAAGCCGGCTTCGCTAACCTGCGCCATGATCGCATCGGCGTCGGTCTTGAATTCGGAAGCCTTGTCGAAGGAACGCGCGTCGAGCGTGATGCCGGGCGCGACGGGAATGCCGGCGGCCGCGAGCAGCACCTTCGTGTAATGCTTGTCCATGCAGGCCGCGGAGGCGAGCACGCCGCACCCCACGTACGGCACGCCCATCATTTCGAACAGACCCTGGATGGTGCCGTCCTCGCCGTACGGCCCGTGCAGCACGGGGAACACCGCGTCCACATGGCCGAACGGGGTCAGCGTACCGTCATCCTCGCGGGCGAAGAAGCCGTCCTGTCCGAGAGCCACTTCAAGCACCACTTCCTTGGCGCCGGGGGTTTTCTCCACTGTCGCAGGCCTTCGTCCAGGCTCCATCCGAGCGGATTCTCACCGTTGACGATCCACTTGCCATCCTTGGTGATGCCCACCGGAATGGCCTCGAACTTGTCCGTGTCCAGCGCGCGCAGCGCACTCGCAGCGGAGATGCAGGAGATCGAATGCTCGTCGGCCTTGCCGCCGTACATCACCACAATGCGCTTTTTTGCCATATCTATAGCCTTTATTCCTTAACTTTTATGACTTTTCAGGATTTTGCCAAGCATCCAGCATACAAGCCGGCTGCTACTCCTCGGTGATGCCTTCGCCGAACAGTTCGGACAGCATCTGCGCGCAGGAGATGCCGTCGTCCAGCACGTGGCTCATGGCCGTGGCGAGCGGGGTCGGCACACCGTACTGCTTGCCCAACGCCACCACCGCGTCGGTGGTCGGCACGCCTTCGGCCACGCCGTTGCTCACCTTGGTGGCCTCTTCGACGCTCAGACCCTTGCCGAGGTTGGAGCCGAACGTGTAGTTGCGGCTCAGCGGGGAACCGCAGGTGGCGATGAGGTCGCCCACGCCGGCAAGTCCGGCGAAGGTCTTCGGATCGGCTCCGGCCGCCTCGCCCAGCGCGGTCAATTCGGCAAGGCCACGGGTTTCAATCATGGCCGCGGTGTTCTCGCCGTAGCCTGCGCCACGGGCCATGCCCACGGCGAGCGCCACCACGTTCTTGAGGGATCCGCACATTTCCAGGCCGATCACGTCGCGTGTCACGAAGGCGCGGAAGTAGTCGGTGGTGCAGGCGGTCGCGATTTTGCGCGCGTTGTCGATATCCGCGCAGCCGACCACGGTGGCCGCCGGCTCACGGTCGGCGATCTGCTTGCTCAGATTCGGGCCGGAGATGGCCGCGAAGCGTTCCGCCGGCAGGTCGAGCGTTTCCATGACGACTTCGTCCATGCGTTTGCCGGTGGTGCGTTCGATGCCTTTCATCAGGGAGGCCACGAGCGCGGTCTCGGGGATGAGTCCCTTGAATTCGGTCAGTGCCACGCGTGCGAACTGCGCGGCGATGGCCACGATGACGATGTCGGCGTTGGCCACGGCTTCGGCGCGGTCTCCGGTGGCGGTCATGTTGCTGGGCAGCGTTTCCACGCTGGGCAGGCGCACACCGTTGTGGTGATGGTCACGAATACCTTCCACGATTTCCGGTTCGATGGCCACATGGTCACGTTGTTGCCCGCGTCGGCAAGCACTTGACCGAAGGCCGTTCCCCAAGCGCCAGCGCCCAGTACCGTCACGTTCGTCATATTTGCTCCTTGCATTGCTCCAGGCACCATTCATAGTCCGGAGTCTTGGCTCAAAAATTGCTTTCCTTATGCTACCGCCGGCTACGCACACCGCGATGCATACCGCAATACGCGCAACACGTATGCGCAATCGGCTGGCAGTATTTCGATTACTTCATTTCAGCAATCGCATATTCGGTCTTTTTCGATTCGGCCTTTTTCGATTCAGTCCTTCACTCGGCTCATCGTGCGATAATCCCAATATCCGTCTGGGGCTTGTTCGCCGCGGATTTCGGCCATGACTTCGGTCATGCGCACGCGGATGCGTCGAGTGAGTTCGTTGGCGAGATCTTCCGGCACTTCCTCACCCCAGGAATCGCAATCGGCGAGCAGATCCGCATAATCAAGCGCCTCGTCGTAGCACATGACCACGTTTTTACGCGGCCACGGCCACCAATGGTTGATGCTTGCCGCACCCCACGTTACCGCGCAATACAGCGGAATCTGATAGCCGAGTCGGCGTGAGGCCTCAAGTGCGATCATGCCCACACCGTTTTTCATGCTCATCGGCCATTTCTGCGGGTCGCGCGTTACCGTGCCTTCCGGCCATACGGTTAAAGGTCGACCGGAGGTGAGGATTTCGATGGAGGTTTCCTCGATGGCTTTGGCTTTGCCGGAACGACGCTGCACCGGTTGCATGCCGACCAGCTGGAACCATTTGCCGATCAGCGGCCATTTGGCCATTTCCGCCTTGGCCATGTAGCGCGGACGGCGGCCTGATGGAACAGCGACACCATCGGCACGAACACGTCGTACATGGTCACATGCGTGGCGGCGGTGATGAACGGGCCGGTTTCCGGCACGTGTTCCAAGCCCCAGGCCTTCACTTTGCTGTGATTGCGCAGCACCACGTCGCAGCCGGTCAGCAGGCGATGCGTGGCTTTGGGGTTCTGCGCTTCGATTTCCGCGGTGTTGGCTTTGCGCGGACCGGTCGGGAAATCGTGGGTCGGGTCTACAAGATGATGCTTCTGCGCGAGTTTTGCGACTTGCTCGTCGCTCAGCGGCTTCACTGCGGAGCGCGGCGACGGTTTTCCTTTGGATGCCATGGCTCCCATTGTGCCACCGGCCGCCGATACGTTCGTCATCGATGTTTTCCGCGTTATCTTGCTTTTTACTGCCTCATGCCATCGTTTTCTGCATCATTTGGCCGTCAAATGATGCAGAAAAGACGGGCGATAAGGCAGAAAAGGGAATGTGCGGAAGATGCGGAAGGCACGGAAAGCATGTTTGCGATTGCGGCGGCGGCAATCGCGGATAAAACAAAACCGGCACCCGCGCAAGGCGAGTACCGGTGAAAGTAACATGGGCGTTCGACGCGACTGTCAATCGCAACTGTTCAATTGCGAATCATCAATCACGATTGGCCAATCGCAATAAATCAGCCGCAGCCGATTCATCGAACCAATCGCAGCGAATCAGTCGAAATCGGCGCCGAGGGCTTCCAGCTTGCCACGGAAGTCGGCGTAACCACGGTCGATCAGGGAAATGCCCTGCACATTGGATGGCCCCTTGGCGGCGAGAGCCGCGATCAGGTGGCTGAAGCCGCCGCGCAGATCCGGCACGTCGATGTCACGGCCGGTCAGCGGGGTCGGTCCGAAGATGACCGCGGAATGCTTGTAATTGCGCTGTTGGAAGCGGCATGGCAGGGAGCCGAGGCATTCGCGGTACAGCTGAATCGTGGCGCCCATCTGCACCAGCGGCTTGGTGAAGCCGAAACGGTTCTCATACACGGTCTCATGCACGATGGAAAGGCCGTTGGCCTGGGTCAGCGCCACGACGAGCGGCTGCTGCCAGTCGGTCATGAAGCCGGGTGCACGTCAGTTTCGATGGCCACCGGCTTCAGATCTCCGCCCGGATGCCAGAATCGGATGCCCTTGTCGGTGATGTCGAATTCGCCGCCGATCTTGCGGAACACGTTCAGGAAGGTCATCATTTCCGGCTGGGTGGCGCCCTTGACGAAGATGTCGCCATGGGTGGCGAGCGCGGCGGACGCCCAGGAGGCTGCCTCGATGCGGTCGGTCAGAGACGTGTGCGTGTAGCCCTTGAGCTCCTTGACGCCTTCGATGCGGAACGTGCGGTCCACGTCCACGGAGATGATGGCGCCCATCTTCTGCAGCACGCTCACCAGATCCATGATCTCAGGTTCGATGGCGGCGCCGGAAAGCTCGGTCTTGCCTTCGGCGAGCACGGCGGCGAGCAGCGTCTGCTCGGTGGCGCCCACGGACGGGTACGGCAGGTGGATCTTCGCGCCATGCAGACCGTTCGGAGCGGTGATGTGGATGCCGTCCTTGTGTTCCTTGTCCACGTTCGCGCCGAGTTTGCGCAGGGTTTCCAGATGGAAGTCAATCGGACGACCGCCGATGTTGCAGCCGCCGAGAGCCGGAATGAACGCCTCGCCCAGACGGTGCAGCAGCGGGCCGGAGAACAGAATCGGAATGCGGGACGAGCCGGACAGCGTGTCCACGTCGGCCACGTCGGCGAGTTGCACGTTGGTGGCGTCGATCGTCACCACGCCGTTCGCGCCGTCCACGGTCACGTCCACGCCGTGCAGGCGCAGCAGGTCGGACACCACATGCACGTCGCGGATTTCCGGAACGTTCTTCAGCACGGATGTGCCCGGGGCCAGCAATGCGGCGACCATGGCCTTGCTTACGAAGTTCTTCGCGCCGCGCACCTTGATGGTGCCGTTCAACGGCTTGCCGCCTTCGACGTGCAGAATGTCGTTCTTATTGTCAGACACGCTCAACCTCTTTCGATTCCCTTTTGGATCAAGCTCAAAAAACACTGCTGCTTAGTTTGCCATAAGGCATGTAGCATGTTCGCGAAAAACGGAATTCAGCGCAGTGTCTCCTTAATTTCGCGCGCGAGATTCGCGTCCCACATGGCTCCGGTGGCGCTCATCACGGCGTTCGCGCCAGCCTCACGGTATGCCTTGTAGTCATCAGGGCGAATCACGCGCCCACGCCCACGATGACGAAGTCGAGGCCGAGCTTTTCACGGATGGCGGCGAGCCTGCCGACCATGTCGAGACCGGCGCCGCGGATGGCGTTGCCGCACACGCCGGAACGGTCACGTCCGGCTCCCGGCAGCGCTGGTTGCCGTTCGCGTCCACCAGGCGCGCGGAAATCGTGTTGATGGTGGAGAAGCCTTGCACGGTGCCATGTCCGACGGTTTCCCTGACCATGGTTTCCAGGTCGGTGTCGTTGGGAATGTAGGCGAGTTTCACGATGAGCGGGCGATCGCCGATTTCGTTTTTCACGGCTTCCGTGATTTCCCCCACCAGATGCGGGTCGTGGCACAGCAGGCGATTGTGACCTTCGTTGGGGCAGCTGGTGTTCATTTCCATCAGTCCGGCTCCGGTTTCCGTAACCAGATGCGCGGTGGTGGCATGGTCGGCGATGTACGCCTTGCGGTCCATGCTGTCCACGCGGGAGCCTTGGAAGCTGGGCACGAGCAGCTGCCCGTCGCCGGCGGCGGCGATCGCCTTCTTCATGTCCGGCTGCCATTCGTCGGGGTCACGCGACGGCACGCCGAAACTGTTGGAGATCGAAATCGGAAGCTCATATCGGGTGTCGGCAAGCACGCCTTCATCCAGTTCGGCGCTGCCGGGAACCAGCGACCCGTCTGCGTTCTTCGGATGCACGGCGAGCACGTTCGGGAAGGCGTTGCAACCCCACGCGCGGGAGCGGACCGTCTTGTACACCGCCAAATCGAAACCCATGCGGAAGGCGGCGGTGGTGAACCGCTCGTTCAGCAGCGGACCGGCGGGAATGCCAAACGGCAGGTTCACGCGGAAGCCGAGGAATTCCTCGGCCTGGTCGGACGACTGCGACTGGGTGGTCTGTGCAGACTGCGCGGAGGCGCCGGCAGCGGAATCGCCCTTCATCACTTCGGCGAACGCACCGAACGGCCCCTGCAGATAGTTGTCTTCATACGTGCGATTGACGTCGTAAAACGGCGCGAAACCCTGGCTCATACTGCTCCCCGAAATTGTTCTCGTGTCATGTTTTGGATATGCGATGCGAACACACGAAATGTCATGTCCACTGTAACGCGACACACGTCCCGCCTGCACGCCCCGTCTCACCTTGGAAACCTCCTTGGCTAGGACTTCCCCAGACGAGTTTGGGCTCTCGATCCAGGTCAAGTCCAGAGAACCGGAACGCCGTCATAAGCCGGTATGCTCGGCAAGACGGTACTTGCGTCCGCGTCCGACGCCTATTGGTTCAATAACACCGTCTTTCACCAGTGAGGCCAATATCTCCCGGGTACGGGTGAGGCCAAGCCCCAGCACCACAGCCAGATACGAGGTGGGTTGCGGTCCGCCGACCGTCAACGCATAGGTGATTTTCTCCAACTGGCTTTGCGGCCTGATCGCATTGCCGAAATCGGCAGGTAGGGCCACGTTCTTGCCGAATGTGCCGACCATGTCGTTCAAACGGTCAGCCCCGCGAGCGCCAATCCTATGGACCGTACCAGTGCCATGCTCCGAATTCCGCATTGTCGGCGACTCCGCACCAACAGGGCCCCCGCCATCTGCAGAGACTCCGGGAACAGCAGAAGCTCCGGCGATCATGGAATCTCCGGCGATCTTGCGCGGATACAACGTAAGCTGCACACGCCCCGGATCGTCGAACACTTCCAATTCCGGCGCGGCGTTCCTGCGAACAGGCAGCTTCACGCATCACGTCAAAACCACTGCCCGCCTTTTCTCCGATGCCAATCAGATTGAACATTTTCATCAACGTGGGATTCCGCGTATCCGAAATGCCGCCTTGCATCACCTCTTCGGAGGAAAGACGCAGGCTGCCGGGATTCGACAATACGATTCTGTCGTAATACTGAATGATCACCGTGCCCCGGCGAATGAAGTAATCGGCATGAACGAGCGTGTTGGTGACAGCCTCACGAACGGCCTTATCCATCAGATTGTCATCAATCCTATGCAAATCGGCATCAAGCTGGAACGGATGGGCAACAGCCGACCGCAGACGATTGACCACCTTGCCCCAAAAATCGTACAAGTTGCCCGACCAAGTGCCATCATCCGACGTGAATCGGTCATTCCACCGCTCCTGGTCGTCCATGACCTCGCGATAGTCCAGGAAATAGTAGGGGAATTCGGACGTGATTCGCCACGCCTCACCGAACATCAGCAATCCGGCTCGTGTGGGACGCACCTGAGAACCATCAAGCCGCAACGCTTCGATGCGAAGCAGGAAATCCTCATCAGACAATCCGACCCATGGATGGCCGGGCCGTCTGTTCTTGAACTGCCGACGATATGATGCGACGCTATCCGCGTTGAGCGCGTCAGCACCCATGCCTTCAACAATCGTTCTGTCCAAGGGAAGCAGGTCACTGTCCCGAAGCATGGCACGAACCGTTTCCTCATCGCACAGATAATCGCCATCGCCATTACGCCGGTATGAGCCCGTCATCGGATTCTGGCCCACGTACACGGGAATACAGTCCCTCGCCGCACGAGGAATGTCGATGGAAATAACATCTCCCTGCGAGGTATGGCGAATCACCACGTCGTTGTCGCTCAGCACAACGGCACTGACCTTCGATGGATCATGCACCATGTTCCAAAAATCCTGCGCCATGTTCCGCGCATCATCTACTCCGGTGATATACAAAGAATGATCTTCATGCTCGGACACGCCCAGCAGAATCAGCCCACCTTCGGTATTGGCGAAGGAGCTGTACGTCTCCCATAAACTGTGGGGCAGGCCGCCCTTGGCACGTTTCGCTTCCAAACGGTTGCCTTCACGCATCCGAGGAACCTCCCGGGACCACCAGGCATCATCGTGCTCGCTACCGTCCATTGGCCATCACCGCCTTACCTACCACGCGTTTTACGCTCGTTTTGCCGCCGCTTTGCCGTCGTATTATGATTTTACCACCGCTTTGCGCGCGCTTTGCCACCGCTTTGTGGAATTTGCTGTTGGCGGAAAGGTGATGGAAGGTAAACAAAAAGCCCGGCTTGGGTGCCGGGCTTGGGAAAAGTTAGATGTGGTTGCGGTCAGCCAATGATGAAATGGGCTACCGTCGCGATCAGCCAACGGGCCTATCTGCAATTACGGACTGCGCTGCGCGCAGGCTCATTGCTGCCCTCGTTTCGGACTCGGGCAAGGCCCTGTCGGCAGTGCACTGCACTGCGACCAGCCATCGCGTCAGATGATGCCGCGATCGGCCAACGGGCCTTGCCAATCAGGGTATTCACCCTCACGGGCGGATTCGATCGGCTGTTCCGGCTCGCGCTTGACCGGCAGGGTCTTCGGCTTGAACGGGAACTTTTCGGCGCGCATCTTCTCGTATGCGATGATGTCGTCTTCGTGCTGCAGCGTCAGGTCGATGTCGTCGTAGCCGTTCATCAGACGCCAGCGGGTGTAGTCGTTCACTTCGAACGGCAACGTCACATCGCCGCAGGTGACGGTACGGTCTTCCAGGCTGACGGTCATTTCGCGGCCCGGCTCCTCGTCCAGCAGCTTCCACAGCAGCTCAATGGATTCCTGCGGCATAATTGCGGCCAGCACGCCGTTCTTGGCGGTGTTGCCGTAGAAAATGTCGGCGAAACGGGAGGAAATCACCACGCGGAAACCGTAATCGTGCAGCGCCCACACGGCGTGCTCGCGGGAGGAACCAATGCCGAAATCCGGGCCGGCCACAAGGATCTTGCCCTGCTTGTATTCCGGCTTGTTCAGCACGAATTCCGGGTCGCGGCGCCACGCGTAGAACAGGGCGTCGTCGAAGCCGCTTTTCTTCACGCGCTTCAGGAACACGGCCGGGATGATCTGGTCGGTATCAACGTTGGAACGGCGAAGCGGCACGGCCACGCCGGTAAGGGTAGTCAGTTTTTCCATGTCAACAAATCCTTCGATTGCCTATCGATATTCGATTTCGATATTTCGATTACTTACGATTGCGTTCGCAGCTTCCGCTCGCAGCAGGCTCACAGGTCGGCCGGCGAGCAGATGGTGCCGCGGATGGCGGTCGCGGCGGCGACGGCCGGCGACGCCAGATGCGTGCGCGAACCCTTGCCCTGACGGCCTTCGAAGTTGCGGTTCGAGGTGGAGATGGAACGTTCGCGGGCTACCATCTTGTCCGGGTTCATGCCCAGGCACATGGAGCAGCCGGCGTTACGCCATTCGGCGCCGAAGTCCTTGAAGATCTTGTCGAGGCCTTCCTTTTCCGCCTGCAGACGCACGCGGGAGGATGCCGGCACCACGAGCACACGGTGGATGTTGTCGGCCTTGTGGTGGCCCTTCATGATGGAGGCGGCCACGCGCAGGTCCTCAAGACGGCCGTTGGTGCAGGAGCCGATGAACACGGTGTCCACGGCGATGTCCTTGATGCGCATGCCCGGCTTCAGTCCCATGTAGGCGATGGCACGCTCGGCGGCGGAACGCTCGGTCTCGTCGTTGAAGGAGGCCGGATCCGGCACCACGCCGGAGATCTTCACCGCCCTGGCCCGTTGGTGCCCCACGTGACGTACGGCTCGAGGTCTTCGGCGTTGATGGTCACTTCCTTGTCGAACACGGCATCGTCATCGGTCTTCAGCGTCTTCCAATATTCGACGGCCTTGTCCCACATCTCACCTTCCGGCGCGTGCGGACGGCCCTTCAGGTATTCGAAAGTCACCTCGTCCGGGGCGATCATGCCTGCGCGGGCGCCGGCTTCGATGGACATGTTGCAGATGGTCATGCGGGCATCCATCGACAGCTTCTTGATGCTTCGCCACGGTATTCGATGACGTGGCCCTGGCCGCCGCCGGTGCCGATCTTCGCGATGATGGCCAGAATAATATCCTTGGCGGTGACGCCCTTCGGCAGGTCGCCCTCGATGTTCACGGCCATGGTCTTGAACGGCTTCAGGCTCAGGGTCTGCGTGGCCATGACGTGCTCCACTTCGGAGGTGCCGATGCCGATGGCCATAGCACCGAACGCGCCGTGGGTGGAGGTATGCGAATCGCCGCACACGATGGTCATGCCCGGCTGGGTCAGGCCCAGCACCGGAGCGAACGCGTGGACCACGCCCTGGTCAGCGTCGCCGAGCGGGCACAGACGCACGCCGAAATCCTTGCAGTTCTTTTCCAGCGTGCTCAGCTGGAGCGCCGAGGTCTCGTCCGGATTCGGACGGTCGATGTCGACGGTCGGCGTGTTGTGGTCTTCCGTGGCGATCAGCTGGTCGACGTGACGTGGCTTGCGTCCTGCCAGACGCAGACCTTCGAACGCCTGCGGGCTGGTCACTTCGTGCATGAGCATCAGGTCGATGTACAGCAGGTCGGGAGCCCCATCGCTACCCTTGCGTACCAAATGATCGGCCCAGACCTTCTCGGCCAATGTCGTTCCCATTGTGGGACCTCCTCAGATTTTTCCTCACTAATTTCCTCGCGGCTATTGCTTGCCGCATTCTTCGTGCTATAAGCCTATGGGCTTGAAACGGGCTCGAGGTCCTTCATGCCGGTATATGAGATATGAATGAGGGACGAGCTCGGCAAACGCGGAAAAGTTACTTTCCCGTCTTCTTACGGCATATGCGCAATCGTTGAAATTTCAGCATTTTCCCAGCTTCGCCAGCCGGTGGAAGCAAGGTAAATATTCTGCTTTACCCCAGTCGCGAACCACATACATTTTGCATTTCAATATGTGAGATGGCATAATTCAGCGTATGACTTCTTCTTCGAATACGAGCAACGCCATGCCCAAAACGCAGGCCATGAACGCCACGAACGAGGCAAACGGCAATTACGCAGCCACCCCGCAAAGCAACGAAATTCATTCCGGGGTCGGCGTGCTCGACAAGACAGTCAAGATTCTCGACGCTCTTGAATCCGGTCCGGCCACGCTCGGACAGCTGGTTTCCGCGACCGGTCTGGCTCGTCCGACCGCGCATCGTCTTGCGATCGCGCTGGAACGTCACCGTTTCGTTTTGCGTGACCAGCACGGTCGTTTCGTGCTCGGCTCGCGATTCGCGGAACTTGCGGCCGCAGCCGGCGAGGACCGCCTGTTGACCGCCGCCGCGCCGATTCTGCAGACCCTGCTCGACCGTACCGGCGAATCCGCGCAGATCTACCGCCGTCAGGGCGATCAGCGCGTCTGCATCGCAGCCGTGGAGCGCGCGTCCGGCCTGCGAGATTCCATTCCGGTTGGTGCGATGCTGTCCATGGAAGCCGGTTCCGCAGCCCAGATTCTGCTGGCTTGGGAGGATTCCGAACGCCTGCATCAGGGTCTGCGTCACGCCAAGTTCACCGCGGCCAAGCTCACCGCCGTCCGCAAGCGCGGCTGGGCCGAGTCGATCAATGAACGCGATGAGGCGTGTGTTCGATTTCCGCGCCGATTCGCAACGCGTCCGGCCAGGTGATCGCCGCCATTTCGATTTCCGGCCCGAATGGCCGTATGGGTGCCAACCCCGGCCGCCGTTACGCGCCGCTGGTCATGGCCGCCGGAAAGTACCTCACCGACGCGCTGATCAAGGCCTCTTCCGGCCGCTGACAGGTCCGCGACCAGTCGCATACGTAACGTAAAAGCTGACGATGGAAAGTTCCCATCGTCAGCTTTTTTGTATTCATTTCAAAGCTAAAAGTCGGGAAAAGGAATAGTCACCGCCGGAAAGGCTACCGGCGGAACGACTAGTCAACAAACAGCTACCGGCGAAACAGCGAGACCAGCTTGTTCCACGTCTTGCTCCACCACGTCGGCCTGTGGAGCAGGTCCATGCCTTCCGAATCGGGCTTCGATTCGCTGGTCATGCCGTAGGCGTAGGCCTTGCCCGCGCTGGGTTTGCCCACCAGCTCGTCGTATTCCAACAGCTGCGTGCGCGGCTCGTACGGGTGGCGGATGTCGAATTCGAACAGTCGAGCGGCACGCTTGGCCGGCACCGGGCCGTATGAGCCAAAACCGCTGGTCGGCGAGGCGACCATCATCATCTGCCGGTCACCGTCGGTTCCGACCGGCACGGAACCGACGAAGGCGTTGCGGTGGTCGTGCCCGGCGGAAATCGCAAAATATCCCGCCTTGTCAAGGATTGCGAATTCGCCGCTGTCGGCATCCGGGCAGCTGACGCCCTCCCCCAGATAGCTTCCGGGTTGCGTTTTGTCTTCGTTGAGCACGAAATGCCGCCCCGCGAAGTTGCGGTATCCTTCAATCGCGCGCGCAGCGGTGGCCGCGACCGGCTTGAGCAGGCGATAATACTGTTCGATCGGGAAATGCTGGAACACCATGCATGGCAGCGTGGACGGCGTCTTGCGCGGTTCGCGCGGCGAGTCCTGTTCATCTTGCCGGTCTTGTTGCAGCTGCTGCGATTGCGCCGCCATCAGCCCCGGCGCATCCGCCAGGAAGCGCAGCGCGGCTTCCGACGGGCTTCCGTAGCCGCCGGAACGCGCGTAATCGCCCGAATCCAGCAAGACCAAGCCCAACACGTCATACGTGCGATCGACGTCCGTCACCGACAACGCGAATGTGCCGGGCGCGCACGCAATCACGGGCTGTTCCGGCAATCCGAAGTCCTGTTCCATATCGCCGACATCATGTTTCACACCATGTTTCACGGCGATGCCCGTCGTGCCGTCGGCAGCGCGTTCCGGATTGATACACCCTGGGAATTCGCGGCAGATGCTTTCGATTTCGTCATTGTCGAGCCCGCACTGGAAGTCATGGTTGCCGAACGTCACAGCCCACGGCACGCCGCGGTCGGCAAGCGGGTGGACCAGTTGTTCGATGGTGGCTCGCACCAATTCGCGGGTGTGTTCCAATGCGGCCGCATAGCGTTCCCCGGACGCTTCGGACGATGCGGATGCCGGACGCGCGTCCCAGCGACGCTTGCGGGAGGTCAGCGCGTATGCGGAATCATATCCGGCGATCTGGTTGCCGTTGAAAATAACAAGATCGGGGCGTGTGGCGTCAAGCGAGGCTCGATGAGGCTGATGGTGTCTTTGCTGACTTTCGGCCCGTCTTGGATGTCGGCGAATTGCAATACGCGGAATTTGCCGGACTGGTGGAATTGCAGGCGGCCAAGCCGTGCGGATACGGAAAGCGGTCGACGGTCCCCCTCTTCCGCTGGTTGGATGCGCGGGCGCGTGGCTTTGGCGGCATGCTGCAATTCGGTCATACTTCTAGGGTAATGCAACATTGGGCGATTACATGTGCGATTCACGCAGGGCGTCAGCAGATTGCGCTGCCACATCGCATCCGGCAAAATCCATCAACCCACCGCCCAAAGCGACGTGAACAGACAGGTGCGAAAAACAAAAAACCCTCGCATCTGCGAGGCTCATTGGCTGGGATGCCTGGACTCGAACCAAGAATGGCTGAACCAGAATCAGCTGTGTTGCCAATTACACCACATCCCAATTTGGCAGGCGTGGCAACTTCGAAAAGTTGTCCGTCGTACCCCCGACCGGATTTGAACCGGTGTTGGCGCCGTGAGAGGGCGTAGTCCTAGACCGCTAGACGACGGGGGCTTGAGTTATCGTTGTGATTCTCAGCTAGGCTGTGAACCGCAACGAGTGATAAATATACGCGAAACAGCACAGTCGCGCAACTTACGGCGTGTCGCGCTATTTTCCGCCATTCCGCACCAGCCTTCCGCATAAACGAAAACCCGCCGAATCACTCCGGCGGGTTTCCATCATTCAGCTAACAGTCAGCAGCTCAACGGCTCACAGGTGCTCGCGCAGGCCCTTGAGTCGAGCCATGGCAACGTCCTTGCCGACGATTTCCATGGATTCGAACAGCGGCGGGGACACGCGGCGGCCGCTCATGGCCACGCGCACCGGGCCGAAAGCCAGACGCGGCTTGTAGCCGCCGTCTTCGACCAGCGCCTTGTTCAGCGTCTCGTGCAGGAAGTCGGTCTTCCAATCACCCTCAGCAACGGCGTCCAGCGCCGCGATCGCAGCGTCGAGCACGGCCGGAGCGGAATCCTTCAGCTGCTTCTTGCGTCGGCGTCCGGCTCGATGTAGCCTTCGGTGGACAGCAGGGAGCCGACCATGCCGGCCACTTCGCCCAGCAGGCGCACGCGCGGCTGCACGAGCGGAGCAGCGGCGGTGAGGACCTCGCGCTCACGGTCGGTCAGCGCGTCCCAGGAATCGGCGGAGACCACGCCGTCACGCTTGAGGTACGGCACGGAACGGTTCAGGAAGTCCTGCGGTTCGAGCATGCGGATGTGCTCGGCGTTGATGGAGATGGCCTTGTCGATGTCGAAGCGGGCCGGGTTGGCCTTGACGTCACGCACGTCGAACTTCTCGATCATCTCGTCCATGGAGAACACGTCGCGGTCGGGGGCGATGGACCAGCAGCAGCGCCAGGTAGTTCAGCAGGCCCTCACGGATGAAGCCGTTGTCACGGTGCAGGAACAGGTTGGATTCCGGATCGCGCTTGGACAGCTTCTTGTTGCCCTGGCCCATGACGTACGGCATGTGGCCGAACAGCGGCATTTCCTTGGCCACGCCCAGCTCGATCAGGTAACGGTACAGCACGATCTGACGCGGGGTGGAGCTCAGCAGATCCTCGCCGCGCAGCACCACGTTGATGCGCATCATGGCGTCGTCGACCGGGTTGGTCAGCGTGTACAGCGGGTCGCCGTTCGGACGCACGATCACGTAATCCGGCACGGAACCGGCCTTGAATTCGATGCGACCGCGGATAAGGTCGTCGAACGCGACGTCCTCGTCGGGCATGCGGATACGCAGGGCCGGCTTGCGGCCTTCCGCGCGGAACGCGGCCTTCTGCTCTTCGGTGAGGTTGCGATCGTAGCCGTCATAGCCGAAAGCCTTCGGACGGCCGGCGGCCACGTTGCGGGCCTCGATCTCCTCAGGAGTGGAGAAGGATTCGTAGGCGTAGCCGGCTTCGAGCAGCTTGGCTGCGACGTCCTTATAGATGTCGCCACGCTCGGACTGGCGGTACGGGCCGTCCGGACCACCCACGTTGATGCCTTCATCCCAGTCGATGCCCAGCCAATTCAGGGCCTCGATGATCTGGTTGTAGCTTTCCTCGGAGTCGCGCTGGGCGTCCGTATCCTCGATACGGAATACGAACGTGCCTTGGTGTGGCGGGCCTCAGCCCAGTTGAACAGTGCGGTGCGGACCATGCCGACGTGCGGAATGCCGGTCGGGGACGGGCAGAAACGCACACGAACGTTTTCAGGAAGTTCCGGTTTGGTATTTTCAACTTCAGTCATAGCTCCATTGTGCCGCGCAAACCGGACGTGCCACGACCCAATCGCCGTTTTTCTTCCGCAGCGTTCCATACTGCAATATTTTTCCCTATCTTCACATCGGCAAAGGAGTAATGTATGAAGCGACTTTCTTTATTCTTTAGTCACCGTTTTGTGAAAGGGCACTCTAATGACGGACCCCAACCAATACAATCCGCAGGTGCCGCAGACGGCACCGCAGTACGGCACGCCGGATTACGGGCAGGCGCAGGCGCCCCAGTACGCCGCCCCGGACTACAACCAGGCACCTCAGTATGGTCAGGCTCCGCAGTACGGCCAAGCACCGCAACCGCAATACAACCAGGCTCCGCAGTACGCTCAGGCCCCTCAATATGGACAGGCCCCTCAGTACGGCCAGGCTCCAGCCGCGAATTACGGGCAGCCGGCACCGCAACCGCAGTCGGGCAATAGCTTCTTCGCATTGACCGCGCCGCTTGACATGCCCGCATATGGCTGCAACCTGGGCGAGGCGATCGTCCGTTTCTTCAAGAAGTACGCGGTGTTCAAGGGCCGCGCCTCGCGTAGCGAGTTCTGGTGGTGGTTCCTCACCTATACCGTCGTCACTTTCGTGTTGAGACTCGTGTTCCGCACGTTGAGGAACCTCACCGATTCCGGCGTGATCGCCACCGTCGGAGACTCGTTCTCCTCCATTTGGGGACTCGTCGTGCTTGTGCCGACCATCGCGCTTGGCGTACGTCTCTGCATGACATCAACATGCGTGGCACCGTGCTGGCCATCATCTACGCGGTACAGGCGGCCGCCGGAATCTTCTTCGCCATCGGTCTGATCCTCATCATCGGCAGCAGTCTTTCGTTCAGGTCGTTGGAGGCAGGCAACAGCGTCAGCATCGGCGGCGTTGTCCTGCTGATCCTCGGCGTGCTGGCCTTCATTGCCAGCGGTGTGTTCTACTTTGTGCTGATGGCCCGCGATTCCAATCCGGAAGGCACGCGTTTCGACGCTCCTACGGCTTCCAACGCATGGGCTCCCGCCACGGGCGAGGCTCCGGCAGACCCGTATGCGGCGCAGCCACCTCGTACGGCAACGTCCCGCTGCCGACCAATCCGGCGGCT
>ENA-OQMZ01000094-OQMZ01000094.1-human-gut-metagenome-genome-assembly--contig:-NODE-94-length-35567-cov-1.511315_pt1 | contig 35567 bp, 53 predicted proteins | sample MGYA00242621_ERZ504862 | MGnify/ENA primary metagenome ERZ504862 (study PRJEB26092, sample SAMD00036393) | human gut metagenome | host: Homo sapiens | study: EMG produced TPA metagenomics assembly of...
TTTTGCATTTCCCAGTAGAATTACGAACAATCAGTTCAGGTTCATATTCCATTCGCATAATATAATGATGTTTGGCAGAGATATTTTTCTGCGTGTTCTTCTTATATATAATATCCACAGCTTCACGACCTTTTGCCAAAGAAGCATGTTCGATCGTAGTTAAAGCAATCTGAGGCATGGAAGATAAAGGAATGTTGTCAAATCCACAGACAGAGTAATCATGAGGAACACGGAATCCATGATCAGAGATCGCAGCCATGATACCAAAAGCCGTCATATCATTATTCCCCACAAAAGCAGTGGAAGAAGTATGTTCATCTAAAGCTTGAGAAGCCATATCATATCCGTTTTGATATTCAGAATTATCCGCAGAATATCTTCCGTAAGCAGCAATCGTAGGAGATTTTACCTCCACCCATTCTGGATCAAGACCATGATCTTTAAAACAAGAACGCAGCCCAGCAAGACGATGGATCCGGCCAATCTCTTTTGGGCGGATCGGTGTACAGATATAAGTAATATGCTTATGTCCAAGAGAGAGAAGATGTTCAGCAATAATATATCCAGGCTTTTTACTGTCAAGTTCAACTGCATCAAAACGGCATGCATCTGGTTTATCACCGATGGAAACAACAGGGACTTGCTTAGATAATGCATTTGCCTGTGCAATCTTTGTTGGTGGATATAAAGAAATTACGCCTGCAAAGTTCAAACCCAGATAAAAGGTTTAAATAGAGTTCTTCTTGAGAGACGTCCCTCAATGTACTGACAGTAAATACGGTATAACCATAATCTTTGGCACGTTCTGTGATCGAATGAATGATCATGGAATAATAACCATTCGAAAGAAGTGGACAAATAACGATGATACTCTTAGCAAGTGCCTGTTCTTTCTTTTTTACACCTGCAACAGGCTTCTTGTAACCAAGTTCTTTTGCACCTTGTCTTACTTTATCGATTGTTTCTTTAGAAAAAGAAACATGTGGTTTGTTGCTTAAGATCATAGAGACAGTAGACTGTGATACACCGGTGTATTCAGCAATATCTCTTGTTGTTACTTTGTTTCGCTTTCCCATAAATAGTACCCTCTTTTCTATACATTTCATTTGCAATAGATAAATCAAAAATTATTTTGATTAATTCGAATTACTAATCAAAATAAGCTAGCGATTATTAATATTATACAATTGATTAATACAAAAAACAAGTGAACACGTACTTTAAGAAAAATAATCCAAAAACCGTGAAAGAAATCATTTGTTAATCAAATAAAATGATTAATAGAAAAACTCTGAAAACCGCATAAAATGGGCGTTTGACGGGTTTGACAGGCAAAAAAAATTATGGTTAGATAGAGTCAGAAAGCAACAAAAGCAAGTGAAAAACAGGAGGGAATAACAGTGTATGATGTAGCAATTATCGGTGCAGGGATCACAGGCTGCGCTATCGCCTACGAACTTGGAAAATATAAATGTGAAAGCTGTAATCGTTGAAAAGGAAAATGATGTTTCTGTAGGAACAACAAAAGCAAACAGCGCGATCATCCATGGAGGATATGATCCAAAGCCTGGAACAAAGATGGCAGAGTACAATATCAAAGGAAATGTCTATACAAAAGAATTATGTGAGAAACTGGATGTACCTTACAAACAGATCGGAGCATTGGTAGTTGCATTCAGTGAAGAAGAAAAGAAAACACTGGAAGAATTAAAACAAAGAGGTATCACAAACGGAGTTCCTGATATGGAAATCTGGGATAAAGAAAAACTTCTAAAAGAAGAACCAAATCTTTCAGACAAAGCCGTTGCGGCTTTAAGTTCTCCAAATGTAGGAATCGTAAGTCCATGGGAATTAGCCCTGGCACTTGCAGAAACAGCCGTATTAAATGGAGTTGAAGTGAAACTTAATACAGAAGTTTCCGGAATCGAAAAAGAAAATGATACATATAAGATAGAAACAAACAACGGAGTGATCGAAGCAAAATACATTTGCAATGCAGCAGGTGTTTTCGCAGACAAAGTTAATGAGATGTGTAATGAAAAAACATTTGAGATCACACCAAATAAAGGAGAATATTACCTAATGGATAAGAGCCAGGGAAATCTGGTCAATCATGTAATCTTCCAATGTCCAAATGAAAAAGGAAAAGGAGTTTTAGTTGCTCCAACGGTTCATGGAAACCTGATCGTTGGACCAGATTCACAGCCAAGTGCGGCGAATGATGTATCAACAACAAAACAGGGACTTGATTTTGTGAGAAATACAGCATTAAAATCTGTACCAGGAATTAATTTTAGAGAGTCTATTAGAAATTTTGCTGGAGTCAGAGCAAGAACAGCAGATCATGACTTCCATATTTATGAAGATAAAACAACAAAGGGTTTATTAATATCGCAGGAATGCAGTCACCGGGATTATCATCCGCATGTGCAATTGCACCAGATATTTTAAAGATGCTTGAAAATTCAGGACTTACATTAGAAGCAAAAGAAGATATCGTAGATGAAAGACATATCGACCGCTTCAAACATTTAAGTCATGAAGACAGAGAAAAATTAGTAGAAAAGAATCCAGCATTCGGAAAGATCATCTGCCGTTGTGAAACGATCACAGAAGGTGAGATCATCAACGCAGTGCATCGTCCAATTCCAGCAACATCCATTGATGCGGTCAAGAGAAGATGTAATGCAGGTATGGGAAGATGCCAGGGTGGTTTCTGTGGACCAAGAGTTCAGGAGATCATCGCAAGAGAGCTGAATAAACCATTAGCAGATATTCCACAGGATCGTTTGGGAACAAACATTATCACAGGAGAAACAAAAGATGGAGGTGCCAAATAATGAAGTATGATGTAATCGTTGTAGGTGGAGGACCTGCAGGACTGGCAGCAGCAGTGGAAGCAAGTAAAAATGGTGCCGAAAAAGTTCTGGTTGTAGAACGTGATCAGGAACTTGGAGGAATCTTAAATCAGTGTATTCATAATGGATTTGGACTCCATTATTTCAAAGAAGAATTAACAGGACCTGAATATGCAGGTAAATTCATTGATATGTTAAATGAAACAAATATCGAAGTGATGCTTGATACGATGGTTCTTGACGTAGATGAAACAGAAAAATGTGTACATGCCATGAATAAGAAAAATGGTTATATGAAACTTGAAGGTAAATCCATTATCTTAAATATGGGATGCCGTGAAAGAACAAGAGGAGCCATCGCGATCCCTGGTGATCGTCCGGCTGGAGTGTTTACAGCAGGTGCAGCACAGAGATATGTGAATATCGAAGGATATATGGTAGGTAAGAAAGTACTGATCTTAGGATCCGGAGATATCGGACTGATCATGGCAAGACGCATGAGTTAGAGGGTGCAAAAGTAGTTGGATGTGTAGAGCTTTGTCCATATTCTAACGGATTAAACCGTAACATCGTACAGTGCTTAAATGATTATGATATTCCACTGTATTTATCACATACGATCACAGATATTCAGGGTGATAAACGAGTTGAGAAAGTTATCGTATCAAAAGTTGATGAAAAGAATCAACCAATTCCAGGAACAGAGATGGAATTTGATGTAGATACTGTATTATTATCTGTTGGATTGATCCCAGAAAATGAATTAACAAGATCTGCAGGAATTACAATGGATCCAGCCACAAGTGGACCAGTTGTATATGAAAACATGGAAACTTCAGCAGAAGGAATCTTCGCAAGTGGAAATGTCGTTCATGTTCATGACCTAGTAGACTTTGTTACAGCAGAAAGCCAGAAGGCAGGAAAGAGTGCTGCAGAATACGTAAAAAATGGAGAAACAAAAGAATCAGACATGCATCGATATCAAAAATGGAGATGGGGTCAACGGAATCGTGCCACAGAAAGTACGTCCATCTAATGTAGACAAGAAAGTTGAAGTTATGTTCCGTGCAAGAAACGTATTTACAGATGTAGCGATCAAAGTAAGATCAAATGGTGAGGAACTTGCTTCCTTTAAGAGAGAACACATGGCACCAGGAGAAATGGAAAAGATCGTTATTCCGAAAGCATTTTTAGATAAAGTAGAAAATGGTGAGATTACAGTATCTGTAGAAAAGGTAGGTGCATAAAGATGACAGATTTAATTTGTATCGTATGTCCAAAAGGATGTCATTTAAAAGTTGATGAAGAAAATGGATATAAGGTTACTGGAAATGGATGCCCAAGAGGAGCCGCTTACGGAGAAAAAGAACTGGTAAATCCAACACGAGTGATCACTTCTACAGTCAGAGTAGAAGCAAAGACTGCAAGAAGAGTTCCAGTCAAAACCGCAAGTGATATTCCAAAGGGTAAAATCTATGATATCATGAAAGAATTAGATAAAGTAACAATGAAAGCTCCTGTAGCGATCGGGGATGTAGTGATCCCTAACGTATTAGGACTAGGAGTTGACGTTGTAGCTTGCAAAAAAGTAGCAGAATAAATAAAATGATTAAGTAAAATATTTAAATTTCAGGAGGATAACAAATGAGCGTTATTACATTTGTTTGTGCAGGTCAGATGAACTCTGCGATCACATTCCCAGCATTCGAAAATGGACACGAGGTACGTCTGGTAGGATCACCTTTAGACAGAGATATCATTGATGGATTAAAGAAGGATAATTTCCATATCACATTAAAGAGAACTCTTCATGATGGGATCAAATATTATCAGATCGAAGAATTAGAAGAAGCATTAGAAGGAGCAGACTTAATCTTAGGTGGAGTAAGCAGTTTCGGACTTGACTGGTTCTGTGACGAAATCCTTCCAGTATTACCAGAAGATGTACCTTTATTAACAGTAACAAAAGGTATGGTAGATTTAGATGACGGAACTTTAGTTCCTTATCCACATATCTTCGAACAGAGACAGCCAGAAGGAAAACATATCAACTTTAATGCCATCGGTGGTCCATGTACAAGTTATGAATTAGCAGACCATGATGACAGCCACGTAGCTTTCTGTGGAAAAGATATGGAAACATTAAAATTCATTAAATCTTTATTAGCAACAGACTACTATCATATCAGCCTTTCTACAGACGTTGTAGGTGTTGAGTGTGCCGTAGCCATGAAGAATGCTTATGCATTAGGTGTATCTCTTGCAGTTGGTTTAGCAGAGAAGAGAGATGGAGAGATCGGAGCAGTACATTATAATTCTCAGGCAGCATTGTTTGGACAGGGTGTCAAAGAAATGATCCATCTGTTAGAACTGATTCATGGTGGACCAGAAAACATCATTCACGGAGCTGGTGACTTATATGTAACAGTCTTCGGTGGAAGAACTCGTAAGATTGGTACATTATTAGGACGTGGACTGACATTTGATCAGGCAATGGAAGAATTACAGGGTGTAACTTTAGAGTCTATTGTTATTGCAACAAGAACAGCTCGTGCCGTACGTAACTGGCAGAAAGAGGCGTTGTATCTTTAGATGACTTTCCACTGTTAATGCATGTAGATGCGATCATCAATGAAGGCGCAGAAGTTGATATTCCTTGGGAAAAATTTACGACTGTTGTAGAATAATAACATAAAAAATTAGAAATTCACGAAAATACTCTCTTTTTGAACAAAATTTAGTGAAAAAGAGGGTTTTTTCGACCTTTTTAAATTTAAAAAAATGCACAAAAAAAGAAAAAATAATAGACACAAAATTATGCATAATGTAATATGAACATATAATAAAAGAGTCATAGGAGGTAGTTATTATGAAAAAATACATTATGGCACTGGACGCAGGGACAACAAGTAACCGTTGTATCTTATTTAATGAGCAAGGTGTGATCTGCAGTGTTGCACAGAAGGAATTTACACAGTATTTTCCTCATCCAGGATGGGTAGAACACGATGCAGATGAGATCTGGTCTTCCATGCTTGGAGTAGCTGTGGAAGCAATGAACAAATTAAATATTACACCAGATCAGGTTGCAGCCATCGGAATTACAAACCAGAGAGAGACAACGATCATCTGGGATAAGAATACAGGAGAACCTGTTTATCATGCAATCGTCTGGCAGTGCCGAAGAACATCTGAGTATTGTGATCAGCTGAAAGAAAAAGGTCTGACAGAGAAATTTAGACAAAAAACAGGATTAATGATCGATGCTTATTTTAGTGGAACAAAGGTAAAATGGATTCTTGACAATATACCAGGGGCACGTGAAAAAGCTGAAGCAGGAGATCTTTTATTTGGAACGGTAGAGACATGGCTGATCTGGAAACTTACAAAAGGAAAAGTTCATGTTACAGATTATTCAAATGCGGCAAAGAACAATGTTATTTAATATTAATACCCTTGAATGATGATGAAATTCTTGAAGAATTAGGAATTCCAAAATCAATGCTTCCACAGGCAAGACCATCCAGTGAAGTTTATGGAATGGCAGATGAAAGCTATTTTGGAAAAGAGATTCCTATTGGAGGAGCAGCAGGAGATCAGCAGGCTGCATTGTTCGGACAGACATGCTTTACAGCAGGTGAAGCTAAAAATACATATGGAACTGGAGCATTCCTGTTAATGAATACAGGAACAAAACCAGTCTTTTCTGATAATGGACTGATCACAACTATTGCATGGGGATTAAACGGAGAAGTCAACTATGCATTAGAGGGATCTATTTTCGTTGCTGGAGCAGCAATTCAGTGGCTAAGAGATGAGATGAGACTTGTGGATTCATCTCCAGATTCTGAATATATGGCAAAGAAAGTAAAAGACACAAATGGCTGTTATGTAGTGCCTGCATTTACAGGACTTGGTGCGCCACATTGGGATCAGTATGCACGCGGAACGATCGTTGGAATTACAAGAGGTGTCAATAAATATCATGTGATCCGTGCGACATTAGAATCTCTGGCATATCAGACATATGATGTGTTAAAAGCAATGGAAGCGGACAGTGGAATCAAATTAAGTGCATTAAAGTTGATGGTGGAGCAAGTGCAAATAACTTCTTAATGCAGTTTCAGTCAGATATTCTTAACACAGAAGTACGTCGTCCAAGATGCGTTGAGACAACTGCAATGGGAGCGGCTTATCTTGCAGGACTTGCAGTTGGATACTGGAAAGATAAAAATGACGTTATCAACAACTGGAATATTGACCGCAAGTTCCATCCAGAAATGAAAGAGGACGAAAGAGAAGAAAAATTAGCAGGATGGGAAAAGGCAGTAAAATATTCTTTCGGATGGGCTAAAAATTAATATATCATGCAAAACTAAAAAATTAAGAGAAAAGAGGGAAAACTATGTTACCTTATATTGCAGAATTTATCGGAACAATGCTTTTAATCTTGCTTGGAGATGGAGTTGTAGCAAATGTAAACCTTGACAGATCAGGAATGAAAGGTGCAGGAGCAGTGCAGATCACATTTGCATGGGGACTTGCGGTGCTTGTACCAGCATTTATTTTTGGATCTTCATCTGGAGCTCATTTTAACCCGGCATTAACGATCGCACTTGCGGCTATTGGCAATTTCTCTTGGTCTATGGTGCCAGGATATGTGATCGCTCAGTTTGCAGGAGCATTTGTAGGAGCAGTCCTTGTTTATGTTTTATTTGCAGGGCAGTTTGAGGCAACCAAAGATCAGGGAATAAAATTAGGAGTATTTTGTACAGGACCTTCTATTGCGAATACAGGATTAAACCTGTTAAGTGAGATCATTGGAACTTTTGTTTTAGTCTTTGCAATCTTAGGAATCGGAAATGTAGAAAATGCAAGTTCTATGGGACTTAATTATTTCTTTGTATTTGCAATTATCGTTTCCATTGGTATGTCACTTGGAGGATTGACAGGATATGCGATCAATCCAGCCAGAGATTTAGGACCAAGACTTGCACATGCAGTTCTTCCAATCCCAGGAAAAGGGGATTCTAACTTTGGATATGCATGGATTCCTGTTGTAGGACCGATCATTGGAGCACTGCTCGCAGGAGGATTATTTGTAGTCATTCCATGGTAGTATTAGATAAACGAAAATAAAATAGAGATTGAAAAGATGGATGTTTTCTTAGAAGGAGGCATCCATTTTTTTACAAGATATATATTATTAAATGGTTTTATCTTTTTTCAGTGGCGTCCTATAGGTGGGAGAGGATGTCACTAAGAAATCTATGAAAACACCTAGAAAAGAAATAGCACGTGCGGTAAAATATATGCAGGATTATAAGAGCCAAAAGGAGGTAATGAACATGGAATACAAAAAATTCAACAATCAATACGTAATAAGAATTGACAAAGGCGAAGAAATCTGTGCAAAATTAAAAGAGGTCGCCCAAAAAGAAAATATCAAACTTGCATACTTAACAGGAATCGGGGCAGCAGGCAAAGTAACAGCTGGTGTTTTTGATACAAAGGAAAAAGTATTCAAAGACCATACATGGGAAGGTGATCTTGAGATCGTTTCCATTGGTGGGAATATCAATACTATGAATGGGGAAACTTATACACACTTCCATATCAGTGTTGCGGATGAAGCAGGGAATGTCTATGGAGGTCATCTGACAGAAGCAGTGATCAGCGGAACCGGAGAACTTGTATTAACCGAGATCGAAGGCACAGTTGACCGCAAGTTTGATGAAGAAATCGGGCTGAATTTATTTGAATTCTAAGTGAAAAACGGAGGACAAAGATAACATGGAAATGATGACAGGAAGAACATTATTTCGAAATTACAAAGAATATGATCAGAAAGAAGTAGAGATTTGCGGCTGGGTAAAAAGCAATCGTGGATCAAAGAAATTCGGATTTCTGGTTATTAATGATGGTACATTTTTTGAACCGATTCAGGTTGTATATGATCAGGAGATGGACAACTTTGATACGGTCAGCAAATTAAATGTTGGAACAGCTGTGATCGTTAATGGAACTGTGATCGTGACACCAGATGCGAAACAGCCATTTGAGATTCATGCAAAGAGTGTAGAAGTCGAGGGAGAATGCCCATCCGATTATCCATTACAGAAAAAACGTCATACATTAGAATATTTAAGATCTATCTCTCATTTAAGACCAAGAACGAATACGTTTCAGGCAGTATTCAGAGTTCGTTCTCAGATTGCATATGCGATCCATAAATTCTTTCAGGAACGTGATTTTGTATACGTGCATACACCATTGATCACAGGACAGGACTGTGAAGGTGCTGGAGAGATGTTCCAGGTAACAACGATGGATCTTAACAAGATCGCTGAAGAAGGAAAAGTTGATTATGAACAGGATTTCTTTAAGAAGCCAGTCAGCTTAACCGTCAGCGGACAGCTTGCAGGAGAGACTTTTGCACAGGCATTCCGCAATATTTATACATTTGGACCAACTTTCAGAGCTGAAGATTCCAATACAACAAGACATGCAGCAGAATTCTGATGATCGAGCCAGAGATCGCATTTGCAGATCTTGAGGATAACATGATCCTTGCAGACAGATGATCAAATATATCATCAATTATGTGATGGAGCATGCACAGGAAGAATTACAGTTCTTTAATAAATTCGTAGATAAAGGATTATTAGAACGTTTGAACCATGTAGTATCTTCTGATTTTGGAAGAGTTACTTATACAGAAGCAGTGAAATTATTAGAAGAACACAATGATGAATTCGAATATAAAGTATCTTGGGGAATTGATCTTCAGACAGAGCATGAACGTTATCTGACAGAGCAGATCTTTAAGAAACCAGTGTTTGTCACAGACTATCCAAAAGAGATCAAAGCATTTTATATGAAGATGAATGAAGACAACAAGACGGTTGCAGCCATGGATCTTTTAGTGCCAGCTATTGGAGAGATCATCGGGGGAAGCCAGAGAGAAGATGATCTTGCGAAACTGGAAGAGAGAATCATAGAATTAGGTATGAAACCAGAAGATTATGATTTTTATTTAGATCTTCGCAAATATGGTTCCACAAGACATGCAGGATTTGGTCTTGGATTTGAGCGTATGGTAATGTACGCAACAGGAATTGCTAATATCAGAGATGTCATTCCATACCCAAGAACAGTAGGAAAATGTCAATATTAAGATGAATTATGCATATACTATTACGAGAGCAATTTTTAGGAGGTAGTAGTATATGCATTCTATTTGGCAGGAACAGATGGAATTTCCAGTTTATCCGATTTTAAAAAGAGATAAAAAAACAGATATTTTATATGTAGGTGCAACCCTGAAACATGCAATAGAGGCAAATTTTCAAAAAGAAATGGGAAGATCAGTTATGATCATTGAAGAAAAAAGTATTGGAGATATGCCAGAACTTGGTGGCATGGGGATTTTGAAAGCAACGAACATGAATGAAATTTAAAGAGCTCTGTATTTTGAAAAATTATATTATAAGACAACATATTCCATGTGATCTTGAAATTATTTCAGAGACAAGCATTCAGGTCCATCCAGTGAAGTTGTTTTTGTTTATGACGAAGGATGTTGAAGTATATGAACAGACAAAGATCACTGCAAGACAGGGGAAACGTCTGGATATCGAAAGTGCCTATATCGATGCAGGACAAGTGATCGAAGACGACAAACCTTGTGAGAAGAGATATATTCATGTATTTTCAGAAGCAGGTTTTCCAGAAATCACGAAGCCAGATATTCTGGAGATCAGAAAATATAAAGAAGATTATCTGGTGTTGTCGTATCAGAGAAAATTGGAAGGAAGTCGGCATTCTTGGGAAATATAATTGAGTCATGTTGTAAAATTAGTGAAACGAAGATAGTATTTTGTGCTACAATAGATGTCAAGAGAACATTTATACAGGAGGATAAGAAAACTATGAGTATGATTGATGTAATCGCAAAGAAATGATGACAGCGATGAAGAATAAGGACAAAGAGAGAAAAGAAAGTCTTTCTATGTTATTAAGTGCATTAAAAAACGCACAGATCGATAAGAGAGAAGATCTGACAGAGGCAGAAGAAAACACAATTATCGCAAAAGAGATCAAACAGACAAAAGAGACAATGGATACTTGCCCTGCTGATCGTACAGATATCATTGATGAATGTAAAGCAAGATTAGCAGTCTTAGAAGAGTTTGCACCAGAGCAGATGAGCGAAGAACAGATCGAAGCTGAAATCAATGCTGTATTAGCAGAACTTGGAATTGATGCGCCAACAATGAAAGACAAAGGAAAAGTTATGAAGAACCTGATGCCAAGAGTCAAAGGAAAAGCTGACGGTAAACTTGTAAACCAGCTGGTAGGAGCTAAACTTTCATGAGAAATATATTAATTGTCGTCGATATGCAGAATGACTTCATCGACGGAAGCCTTGGAACCAAAGAAGCACAGGAGATCGTAACACCTGTTGCGGGAAAGATTCGTAATTTTGAGGGCGATATCTATGGAACACTCGATACACATGAGGAAGATTATCTTTCCACACAGGAAGGAAAGAATCTTCCAGTCAAACATTGTATCTGTGGAGAAGACGGCTGGGCATTAAACAGCGAAATCATGCAGGCAATCGCAGAGACGAAAGCAGAAGTCCATAATTTCTGTAGAAAAGGAACTTTTGGTTCTATGGAACTGGCACAGATATTGAAGGAAACATATGAAGATCAGGAAGTTGAAATCGAACTGATCGGATTATGTACGGATATCTGTGTGATATCCAATGCAATGCTGATTAAAGCAGCACTGCCGGAAGTGAAGGTAAGTGTTGATTCTTCATGCTGTGCAGGAGTGACTCCTGAGAGTCATAGGAATGCGTTGGAAGCTATGAAGATGTGTCAGATTGAGATTTGTTAATTACAATCTTTCAGCGCACAAATATATAGAAGAATGAAAAAGGACATCATAAAATCAGAGATAAGAGAATCTTTGTTTTTATGATGTCCTTTTTGTTAGTCAAATAGTTCTTCAATCGAAATCTGCAAAATCTTTGAGATAGCATACAATTCAATATCAGTCACGGTTCTGGATTGATCTTCAATCCTCGAAATGGAACCGCGGCAAATATATACAGCATAAGTTTCAAGTTTTTCAGATAATTCTTTTTGGCTCATATGGTGTTTTTTGCGGAGCTGTTTTACTTTATGTCCAATTAAATTTTTTTCTGTAGTATCGATTATTCTTGCCATATTAACCTCCATGTATAAAAGTCTTGTCATAGGACAAGTAATAATGATAGAATAGATTTAAAAATATTATGTCCTGTCATAGGACAACATATAATAAAAATTAAGCAGTATACTTCTGAGTTTGTATACTGCTTATTAAGGGAATAGCTAAATTGTATAAAATTAAAGTTTTGTAAGAGGATAAAAACATCTCCATATCATCCGTACGTTTTTTGATATTAGAATTTGGATGAGTATCTTTATCCATTAAATAAATTTTAATCGCATAAAGTAATGCATCGCCAATGGCCATACAAGCCAGATGTGAAAGAGGCTCTTTTGATTCGTTAAAAAGAGGGAGTTCTTCATAGCTAGAGAGAACATGGTCGGAGATTCTTGCCAGAGGAGAATCTTTATCTGCGGTAATGCATATGATCTCCATACCAATATCTTTTGCAATATCAACAGCTTGCAATACTTGTTTTGCGGTACCCGATCCAGAGAGGGCGATTACCACATCTGTTTCTTTTCCCAAACTAACATTATTCAGGTAATATTCAGAGATTGAACTGCTGAAAGCCTGAACACCAAAGCGTGAAGTCTGAAACTTAAGTCTAAGGCAATAGGAGTAGTGTTTCCGATCGCAAGAATATGGACTGCAGTGGCGTGAGTTAGTTTGTAAGCACAAGTGAGCAATTCTTTTTTGGAAAGTCTGGAGGCGATTGCTCTAAGATTTTGTATGTTGTGTTCAAAGATACGTTGAACGAAATCTCCTTCTTCATTTAGATCGGCATCATTTGATTTTGTGCCAATATCACGGGAGAGGACAAGACGCATTTGATAATATCCCTGATAACCAAGATGTTTACATGTGCGGACAACAGTGGCTTCACTGGTTTTACTCGCTTTTGCCAGCTGAGAGACATTCATCATAATAACTTCTTGAGGGTTAGCCCGGATATAATCAGCAATTTGCCTTTCTTTTGAGAATAATTGATCATAAAGTTTATCAATACTTTCAAGTACATCATTTTCGCTTGTCATTGATATAACCCCCTTTCTGTAATAAAAAATTGTATGAAGAATTAATTGATAGTTGGTCATTAATGTGAAACAAATAACGACCAACTATCAAAATTCAAATTGTTAGGATAATAATTAATTATAATATAGATTGGATAGATGTTGCAAGTGATTCAAGAATTAAATAACAGCTTGTGGCACCGGCATCCAGTACACCACGCTTCTTTCGCCAAGACGGCTTGCACGTCCGATTTTTGCGACCATATCTTCTGTAGATTTCCATCCAGCTTCGGCAGCAGATTTTAATTCAGATAAAGCTTCCTTAAATCTTTCCAGCTTCAAGAGCAGCATCATATGCTTCTACGGCAGGATTAATGTATCTAACAGTGTTTTATCACCGCGTTTTGCATTTCCGATATCCTGAATTGCTTCGAGAGCAGTGTGGATCATTTTCTGGAATGTTTTTTTATCAATCACGTCGTGATCTTCAGAAGCTTCTGATAAACCATCAAAGAATGCTCCGTACAAAGGTCCCATGGAACCACCGATGTCTTCTAATAAAGTATCACCAAGTACAGAGAAAGCAGTTGTCATATCATAATCTTTTCCGTTTACTTTGCAATAAGTCATGGTAAATCCTTTGTTCATATTGATTCCATGATCTCCATCACCGATCTTCCGTCAACTTCACTTAAAAAATCTTTTTTATCCTGAATTGTTTTAATTAATTCAAAAATGATCTTTCCGCCATCTTTATTTGAAAAATTCATAAAAGCCTCCTTAAAACTGTGTCAGTCCGACAGACTGGCAAGGCATATCAATGCATTCTTTGAGTTCATCATCTAGTTTCATTAATGTCAGAGTGATTCCCATCATATCAAGGGAAGTAAAATAATTTCCAACATAGGATTTGTATACAGAAATATTATGTTCTTTTAAGATTTCTTCTACTTTGTTGTAAACGATGTACTGTTCCATGACAGGAGTAGCACCTAATCCGGAAAGAAGAACAACAACTTCATTTCCACTTTCAAATGGAAGATCTGGAAGAATGTTATTTAACATTTCTTCTGCAATCTCGTCTGCTGATTTTAAAGGTTCTACTTTGATACCAGGTTCTCCGTGATGTCCGATTCCAACTTCCATGGTTCCATCTTCAATCTGGAAATTTGGATGTCCGACAGCAGGAATGGTACAAGGAGCTGTTCCGATACCGATGGAACGAGTGTTATTGATCGCTTTCTGGGCAGCAGCGATAACTTCATCTAAATTTGCCCCCATAGAAGCTTTGGCACCACCGATCTTCCACATCAGAACCTCTCCGGCAACACCACGGCGTTTTCTCTAATTCTGTTTTGGGTGCAGAGGCACAGTCATCATTTGCAACAACAGTTTTTACTTCAATACCAGCTTTTTTCGCTTTTTTCACAGCCATTTTAACGTTCATGTTATCGCCAGCATAATTACCATACAGGCAAGCAACACCTTTGCCAGAATCGGCAGCTTTGATCGCATCCAAAAATGCTTTTGCAGTAGGGGAGGAGAAGATTTGACCAATTGCTGCCGCGTCACAAAGGTTCTCTCCAACATAACCAATAAATGCAGGCTTATGTCCAGAACCACCTCCGGTTACAATACCTACTTTATTAGGAACAGGAGCTTTTTTGTATTTTACAACTTGAGGATTTTCTGTCTCAGCAATAAGATCTTTGTTTGCCTTTAAAAATCCTTTGTCATGTCTTCCACCATGTAATCTGGATTATTATAAATTCGGTTCATAAAATGAGTCCTTTCTATTTTTTATATTCAGCATCAATTTCATTGATACGGTTTACTTTTGGAGTTGATCCGCCGCCGGCAAAATCACATTTGAGCCAGATATCAACAAGATATTTTGCAAGTTCAGGGCCGATAACTCTTTTCACCCATACACATGATCTGTGCATTGTTGCTTTTTCTTGATCTTTCTGTAGAGAAAGGATCATGGCAGACAGCTGCACGGATTCCAGGATCTTATTTGCAGTGATGCACATTCCGATACCAGTTCCACATACAAGGATTCCGCGTTCAAATTCGCCAGAAGCAACTGCTTCCGCTACGACTTTTGCAACATCAGGGTATAAAACAACCTCACCTGCTTCGGCACCAAAATCTTTTAGTTCAATATCATCACGGTTTGATAAATGATCAATGATGATCTTTTTTAAAGAATAAGCGGCTTCATCACATCCGATCGCTATTTTCATAAGTACATACCTCCAAAATTAAACAGTTTCAGCAATGGCTTTCAGGTTTGCAAGTCCTTTGACAGCAAGTTCTTCACCAGTTTTTGCAAAACTACGCCAGATTGCACAGTTACCAGCTAATTCTTCAAAACTTGGGTCAAAAGATTCGATTACAAGTGGACCATCATAACCAATTTCTTTGATTGCTTCAAAAATTCTTTGAATGGAACAAGACCAGTACCTGGAATTCCACGGTCATTTTCATTTACATGGACATAACCAAGGTATTGTTTTCCACAAGTTTTGACAGCTTCGGAAAAGCTCTTTTCTTCACGGATCATATGGAAACAGTCAAGATGTACTTTTACATTATCCATGCCAGTAGCCTTACAGAAAGCGACAGCATCTTCTGCAATATTTAAGAAATGTGTTTCAAAACGGTTGACACATTCCACACAGATCGTGACATTTCCGGTTTCTTTTGCGTAAGCTGCAACCTGTTTCATATTTTCAACGCCCCAGTTCCATTCGTCCTGAGTACGAGGTTTTTTGGTCAAATATCCCCATGCGGCATAGTTTACACCACCAAGAATTGGGGCATTTAATTCATTACAGATATCAACACATTTTTTCATTGCATCCAGTGCATTTTTACGAATCGCAGGATCAGGGGAAATTGGATTGGTTTCTTCTGTTAAAGTTGTTGTACATACACAGTCAATTCCAGTTTCCTTTAAGGATTCCTTCACTTTCTCCGTAGGGAAGTGAAGGGGTTGGATATTGCAAAGTCAATGACTTCGAAACCTAATTCTTTTGCTTTTGGGATGATCCATAAATCTTTTTCACTAAAACTTTCAGCCCAGATAAAACTATCCACTCCAATTTATTATTCATAACAGCCTCCTATTTTCAGCAGGAACTTCAGGGTTATTGTTTGCATAGTTCTGAAGCAGAACCAGAGGCTCATAAGTACTTGTATTTTTCACAACGATACCAGCTTTTGCAGCTTTTTCAGAAATGAAGAATTCATCACCTGAGATATCATCAAAATGAAGTAAACCAGGAGCTTCACATTCAAAGTCTCCGAAGAATCCATGTCCCTGTGTTACAACAAGACCATAAGCAGACTGATCTGTTAAAGTATATGTCTGTCCAGGGAGTACAGTAACTTCTTTGGCGGCTACATAATCATTTGCATAAGCAACCCATTTTTCAACAGCTTCATTTGTAGATGATTTGATCTTTGGCTCACGGAAGTAAGTTTCTTTATAATCCGCACGAGTACTTTCTTCCCAGTCGATCTGATTGAAGATTGCTTCAAGATCATCTTTTTCTTCTTCTGGAGCACAGTCTGTTAATAAGTTATGAGGATTAACTTCACCCATTGTTACATTTTCCATGATCGTGTTAACATCACTGTTCCACTGAGGTTCGAATGTACAACAGAAGCAGGAGCATGGATAACACCAGCAGGAGTATACCATCCAGTTCCAAGTTTGATACGGTAAGCTCTGGATAATTCTGTGATACGGTTGTCTTTCACATCATAATTTCTTAAGCAGTCCATTAACTTCTTCTTTTGTAGTAGAAGGAATCAAACCAAAGTATGTTAATGGAAATCTTCCTAAATAAGGGAGCGTTATACTGTGGTGGGAAATAATAAGATTCTGGTTTACCATGCATACCGATTCGGTTAGCCATTTCTTCTTTTAAATGTAAATGATGGAATAAAGGTTTGTCATAGTCATATAATTTGGCGAAAACAGGCCATGTACCGTATTTCTCCATCAAAGTATCACCGATCAGGTCTGCACCTAATTCATCGATGAAATCTTTGAATAAGACTTTTTCTTTTGTTTCTTTATTGACAAGAACGTAACTCATACCTTCTGTTTCACCAGTTTTTGGACCGTTTAATGCACGGTTGATGGAGCCAAGCCAACGCTCACAGATACCACCACGGTCCATACCAAAAGCATAATAATCATCAGGATGAAGACGTAAACGATGACCAGGCTCGTTAAATCCACGAGGTACCCATGTTGGTGTTAACTGTAAAATTCCTTTTCCGGCTTCAAATACTTCTTTAATTGTTGACATAATAATTGCCTCCTTTTGTGATATATAAATAATTGATTAAAAAATTTTATTTGGCAGATTCCCATTGGGATTTGTCGTTAAATAAATGAACATTGACTGAAAATCTTTGATTCAGCTGGTTCTAAAGTAAGGATTTCAGAGTTCTTTTTGATCGTATGACGACCATCGAGATCAGCAGTACAAGGCTCTAAACCAAGGACATAATCCCCTTTCACCCATCATTTTCCACTGAAGATTCTGTGGAAATTCTTTTGTGTCAAAACAAATCTGAATTCCTTTCTCAATGTCTTTGTTATAAACCATCATTTTTGCAAGATCTGTATGGTAATGATGGTAGAAACATTGCTCCGCAAAATTAGGTGTTGGAGGGATCATTTGATTCCATTGAGCCAATCCTTTTTTCGCTTCTTCATCTCTTGGAACAACTTCATATGAATTAATGTAGAATTCAGAATTCTCTGTTAACAGAGGATATCCAATATTCATATGGTACATATACATAAGAGGAGAAGGAGCAGATCCTTCATTTACGATCTTGTCATGTAATGCAAAGGTATTTTCTGTTTTTGAAATAACATAAGTACGATGTTAACGTGAACTTTTTACCGAAAATTGTCATGATCTTTGATGATTGCATGAACTTCAATAGAAGTTGCATCTTCTGTATGATAGATGTACTCTGCAGGAATATTTCCAACATTTCCATGTAAACCGTAGAGAGTACCTTCATCTTCGTTAGGATTTCCGATGTTATCAAAACCGCAGGTTGTGATAAAACCACAGTTAAATGATTTTAAAAATCCAAACCCATCGGAATCAATGGAAAAATAATCAGGAGCCACATTACCAACAACGGATGTGTAACTTAAGTTTTTTTCCATCGAGTGATAAACGGGAAATGTCGGCACAACGATCCGCGTTTATCATTAATTCCATTCCAAGTCCATTCCTAATATGAAGGACATGCATTCCATCGCTTTTTCCATTTAGGCATCGATATTCTTCAACTCCGGATATCTGAGAAGAATGTCCGATGTATTTTTCTTGTTTCATAAAGAACCTCTTAATAAGTAGTATTGCTAAAAAAAAGCTTTAAGAAAAAAATCTTTCGTGATGATGAAATAAAATTTTATAAAATCTTGTTTTCGAGTAAATATTAGCATGATTTTTCACGGAAGTCTATAGAAAAATTAAAAAATATAAAAAAATTTCATAAAAAGATTACAAATGTCATCAGAGAGCTTAATATAAAATTAACAAAAATTAAACAAAGCAAAAGCGCGCTAAAAGAAATTTTTTGTTGAAAGTCACTAAAATTACTTGACATAAAAGGAGAAATTGATATGTTAATGAACATGAAAGAACTTTTATCTGTAGCCAATGAACATAATTTCGCAGTTCCTGCTTTCAATATTGGAACAGGACAGATCTTAAATGCGGTTGTTGAGTGTTGTGAAGAAAAACAGGCACCTGTAATTTTAGCAATTCATCCAAATGAATTGGAGTTCCAGGGAGACAGCTTCATTGAAATGTGTAAGGACAGAGCAAATAAATCTCATGTTCCAATGTGTATCATTTAGATCATGGAGCAACAATGGAACAGGTACAGAGAGCGATCCGTTGCGGATTTACTTCTGTTATGATCGATGCTTCCAGCGAATCATTTGAAGACAACATTAAGATCACAAAAGAAGTTATTAAAGTAGCACATCCTTTAGGAGTATCTGTTGAAGCAGAACTTGGAACAATCGGTGATATTAAAGAAGATTCAGGAAACAGAGAGATCGGTTCTAAAGAAATCATATTTACAAAACCAGAAGATGCAAAGAAATTTGTAGAAGAAACAGGATGTGACACATTGGCAATTGCAATCGGAACAGCACATGGAATTTATCCAAAAGATTTCGTTCCACATCTAGAGCAGGAATTACTTACAGAAATTAAAAATACAGTTTTCTATTCCATTAGTTCTTCATGGTGGATCTGCAAACCCAGATTCAGAGATTGCAGAAGCAGTAAAAAGAGGAGTTAATAAGATTAATATTTCTTCTGACATCAAAGATGCATTTTATCAGCAGTTAAGAAAGACATTAGGAAATGATCCAGTTATTCGTGAACCATTTGATTTATATCTTGAAAGTATTGATGCAATGAAAGAAGTTGTAAATCAGAAGATCGATCTGTTTAACGATGCAGATAAGATGAAATATTACAAGCTGTAAGAAGAAACAAAACATTGGAAGAGGTGCAACATGGACATTTAAGAGCGTTTTAGATGAAAGAATTATTTGTACAGAACTTGATGCAGTGGATAAAGAAGATGCATTAAAAAAGATGATAAAAATGCTGTTGGATGCAGGATATATTGATGACGCTGAAGGATTTTATGAAGATGTGTTATTAAGAGAAAGCCAGGGAATTACGGGCATTGGGAATTATATCGCAATTCCACATGGCAAGAGCAGTTCTGTATCTAAAGTGGGAATAATCAATTGCGAAACTTAACAATGAAATTCAATGGGAAACAAATGATGGCAAAGGTGTAAAAGTTATTTTCTTATTTGCAGTTGGAGATGACAGCGAAAATTCTTTAGAGCATTTAAAATTGCTGGCTCAGGTTGCTGGAAGAATTGCAAGTGATGAAGCAGTAGAACAGCTCTTAAATGCCCATTCTGTTGAAGATATCAAGAAGGTTTTTGCCTAGGAAAGGAGAGTTACTTATGAAAATAGTTGGAGTAGCAGCGTGCACTGTAGGAATTGCACATACATACATTGCGAGAGAAAAATTAATGGAAGCAGCAAAAAAAAGAGGTCATGAAATTCACATGGAACTCAGGGAGTTATCGGAATTGAAGATGAATTAGACCCTAAAGATATTGCAGAAGCAGATGTTGTCATTTTAGCAGTGGACGTAAACGTAAAGGGTAAGGAACGCTTTGCTGGCAAAAAGATGATCGAAGTACCAACAGAAACAGTTGTTATGTCTCCAAATAAATTAATTGAGAAAATTGAGCAGCTTGTATAGATGCCGAAAGGAAGGTAATAAATATGAAGAATTTACAGATTAAGAAACATATGATGACCGCGATTTCTTATCTGATTCCATTTGTATGTACAGCAGGTATGTTAATGGTAATTGGTAATATCGCTGGTGGAACAAGTGTTGATGATTTCACAAAACAGATTAGTTTTCCTGATTTCTTAACATCTTTGGGTGGAACAGGATTAGGATTCTTACCAGTTATTATCTGTGCGGGTGTTTCCTATAGTATCGCAGATAAAGCCGGAATCGCACCGGGTGTTATCCTTGGTTTGCTTTGTAAAGATGCCGGATATGGATTCTTAGGTGGATTAGTCAGTGGTTATTTAGTAGGATATTTTTCTGTATGGCTTTTAAAAGTTGTAAAAGTACCAAAATGGGTAGAAGGATTATTACCACAGTTAATCTTACCATTACTTGGATCACTGATTATAGGTGCTTTGATGAAATATATCGTAGGTATTCCTATTTTAATGCTGACAAATGCAATTACAGGAATGCTTGAAAACATGCAGACAAATATGAGCATGATCATTCCATTTGGAATCATTGTTGGTGTATTATCAGCAGTTGACTATGGTGGACCTATCAACAAAGTAGTTTACGCATTCGTTTGTGGGTTATTATCAGAAGGAATCGGTGGACCAGTAGCTATCTTGATGCAGGCATCTATGATCGCACCATTCGGACTGACAATCGGATATTTCTTATCCAGAATCTTAAAGAGAGATATCTTCTCTAAAGAAGAAGTAGATAACTTAAAATCAGCATTTATTATGGGTTGCTGTATGATCACAGAAGGTTCATACCCAATTATTTTAAATGACCTGATCCGTATCACGATTTGTACAGGAGTTGGAGCCGGAGTTGGTGGAGCAATCTGTGCAGCACTGAATGTAACATCTTCTGTACCTCATGGTGGATTATTTCGCACTTCCAGGATTTAATTATCCACAGTACTGGATGTTAGCACTGTTAGTTGGATCTTGCGTATTCGCTGTATTACTTCAGTTCTTAAAGAGAAAACCAGTAGAGCAGGATGCATCAGAAGAGAAAGATATCGATTTATCAGACTTAAAGATCAGCTAATAATTTTATAAATATAACATAGTTTGTGGAGAAGAATCTGTCTTATGGCAGGTTCTTTTTCTTTTTGTTTGCCCTCTTGACAATTACAAATCAAACTGTATATACTGTATATATACAGTAAAACAAAGAAAGGAGAGAATTAAGTGAAAATCATAATCAGCAATGCCAAGAATCAGCCAATCTATGAACAGATTTATGAACAGATCAAGAATCTGATCATTACAGAAGAATTTGAAGCTGGACAAATGCTTCCATCGATCGTGGACTTGCGAAGGATTTAAGAATCAGTGTGATCACAACAAAGAGGGCGTAATGATGAGCTTGAGAAAGATGGATTTATTATTCTGTGGCAGGAAAAGGCTGTTTTGTGGCGGAGAAGAATCTGGAGCTTATCAAGGAGGAGAATTTAAAGAAGGTAGAACAATATTTGGAGAAAGCAGTGAAGCTTTCAAGAACATGCGGGTTAACAAAAGATGATCTGATCGATATGATCAAGATCATTGGAAAGGATGAATAATGAAGAATGCATTAGAATTACAAAATGTATCAAAGTCATTTAAAGAATTTGAAATGAAAGATATGACATTTTCACTACCAGAAGGTTGTATTCTTGGACTTGTCGGGAAGAATGGGGCAGGGGAAAAGTACTACGATCCGTCTGATTATGGATATGATTCACAAAGACAGCGGAACAATCTATGTGTTAGGAAAGAATATTGAGGAAGATTTACAGAGACAAAACAGGATATTGGAGTCGTTCTGGATGAGCCATCATTCCAGAATATGTGACAGCAGACCAGATGAACAATATCATGAAAAATATTTATAGAAACTGGGATGAAAAACGATATTATGAATTGATCGATCAGTTTGAACTTCCAAATGGAAAAGCAAGTTTAAGAATTACTCGAAAGGAAATGAAGATGAAACTTGCAATCGCGGTGGCACTTTCACATCATGCAAACTGTTAATTCTAGATGAACCAACGAGCGGACTAGACCCATTTATGAGAGATGAGATTTTAGATATTCTTTATGAATTTACAAGGGCAGAAGATCAGTCTGTTTTAATATCTTCTCATATCGTGAGTGATTTGGAAAGACTTTGTGATTATATTGCATATATCGATCAGGGAAGTTTGAAATTATATGAAGAAAAAGACCGCTTGATTGAACAATATGGAATTTTAAAATGTTCCAAAGAAGAGCTGAAAGAATTTGATGAACAGGCAGTCAAAGGGGTAAGAAAAAATTCATATGGAGTTGAAGCGTTGGTAGATAAATTGAAGATGCCGAAAGATTATAAGACAGATATGGCAACATTAGAAGAAATTATCGTATTTCTCTCAAAAGGACAGGAAGAATAGGAGAAAGTGTGGGTATGAAAGGATTAATACGAAAAGAATGGTATAGTTTGTGGAGTCAGTATCGGATACATATGCTGGCAATGCTGGGGTTAGGAGTATTGCTGCCAATTATAAAAAATACAGACTTTTTCCCGGATGAATCTTTTTGGATATATTGGGCAGTAATAACGATTTTCTATATTCTAATGCATTCGGTAGAATATGAAAAAAAATCAAATTGGAATATGTACAGAGCAACATTTCCAATCAATGGAAGGGAGATTGTTGTTTCAAAATATATCTTTGGTTTTGGGATCGTGATAATCGCGAGTATCTTAGTTTTTGCAGGAAGTATGATCTGCCAGAAGATGATAGTGGGCAGAATCAATATTTACTTTATTGGTCGTGTTGTAAAAGCTATATGGATTAACGGTACATTGGATATGATATTTGTATTTCCGATTTTGTGCAGATATGGATATGACGAAGGAAGGGTATCTGCAGCGATGATCGTATGTTTTCTTGGAATGCTTTACCCATATAGGTTGCAGCAATTGTTATTAAATCTGCCATTTCCGACCATTGTATTTATGATTTTGCTATTTATCATTTGGTGTTTTTCAGGTGTATTGAGTTGCAAATTATACGAGAAGCGGAATGATTAATAAGGAGGGCGCAGTGTGAAAGGTTTGTGTTTAGAATACAAATGCAGGATTATGGAATGTGGAATTAAATATGTGATTTGGATACTTTTAGTTCTTCAGATGATCATAGGATTTTTTGGATTTGGTACTGGCGGGGCTGTTTTGTCAGCACTTCTTGTAATTCAGCTTAATGACACAATGATTGATGATCAAGCCTGTGGATGGAATCAGTATTGCAAGATCTTACCAGTCAGTGGAAGGAAACAAGTTGGTATGAGGTATCTTCTTGGAATTGTAGCGACAGCAATTATGACCATCATATTTTTGATCGGAAGAGCACTTGGCGTTCTCAATGTTGAAGTTCCGTTCTATGAAGTAAAGCAAGTGATTCAATGGATCGTTGTAGTAAGTTTCTTATGCATGTCAATTCAGATTCCAGTAAATCTCATGCTACATTTAAAAAATATAAGAAACAGACTTGTAGGATTGCCATTGTTTTTAGTTTGCTATGTAGGAGGTAGATTGATCTTTTATGCAATACGAAAAATACCAAGAATTCGGGGAGTCAGGTGTTTTTAAAGAATGCAGTAGTGATATCAATTGTAATGGTTTTGGTTTCTTATATTGGTTCGGTTTTGATGTGGAAATATAGGAAATCGTAGTGGTTAGCAAAAGAAATGCAATCTATACTGTCCTAATAACATCATTTATGCTAAAATAAAATCGTCTGTAATACGGCAATAAAAATCGTATTACAGATGATTTTTATTTTACAAAATTTTTCAAACATAACAAAGAAAGAAGGAAAAACAATATATGGACACATACTACGTCACAAGAATCGAAGAACCAGACTTCGGTTGTGAAGGCCGCCCGGAAGGACAGGAAATCAAAGATAAAGTATATTTAAAAGAAGAAATAACGAAGGAAGAAACAATAATCTTCATGGAAGATAAATTACTATACGAAAGAGATATCAATGAAGGAATGAAAGTTGTGATCGATGGAGATGGAAGATTACAGAAAGCGGAGGATCGATCATGAAAGATCTGACAAAAGGAAAGATTTCAACATTGATCTTAGGATTTGCGATTCCAGTATTTTTAGGAAACTTATTACAGCTTACATACAGTCTTGCTGATACAAGAATTGTCGGAAGTTTTCTTGGAGAGCGATCACTTGCTGCAGTTGGTGCAACGACAACGATCAGTAATTTGATCGTTGGTTTCTTATTAGGTCTGGCCAATGGATTTGCGATTATTACAGCGCAGAAATTTGGAGCAGGTGATAAAAAGAGAGTTCGAAGATCATTTGCGATCGCACTTGTGTTAGGAGTGATCGTTTCTGCTATTTTAATTTTGATTGGAACGGTATTTATCAATCCGATTTTAGGATTTTTGAATGTTCCAGGCAAATTATTTATCGAAGCGAAACAATATATACTGATCATTATCATTGGTTTATGGGTCACGATGTTTTATGATATTTTGATGGCGGTGATGCGTGCCATCGGAGATACGTTAACACCATTATTGATCCTTGCGATTTCTGTAGGATTAAATATCGTACTGGATCTTTTATTTGTTGCCGTATGGAAAACGGGAACATGGGGTGCGGCAGCAGCAACTGTGTTGGCACAGTTTATCGCATTGGTCATTTGCTGCTTTTATATGATTCATAAGTACGAATTATTACGTTTGAATAAAAATGATTTTAAAGATCTGGAATCTAAAATGATCAAAGAAATGCTGGCGACAGGAATGTCTATGGGATTTATGAGTTCTCTTGTGAATATTGGATCACTTACATTACAGACAGCGATCAATAAGCTTGGGCAGGAAATTATCGTAGCCCATACAGCGGCAAGAAAGATCACAGAAATATATATGATCATGTTCAGTGTCTTTGGCCAGACGATGGCAACATTCTGTGGTCAGAATATGGGAGCTGGGAAAGTTGACAGAATTAAGGAAGGTATGAAACTAGCGATTATTTATACATGTGTCTGGTCACTTTTGCGATGATCGCAAGTTATACGATCGGACCGCAGTTAGTCCATATGGTTACAGGAAGTCACAAAGATGTAGTCATTGTAAATGCAACAAATTACCTGAAGTTTAATACGATCTTTTATTATGTGCCAGCGGTCATCAGCATAGTAAGAAATGTTATGCAAGGAATCGGGGATCAGATTACACCATTAGTATCCAGTGGATTAGAAATGGTCGGAAAAGTGGTGATCGCATTTACATTAGTTCCTTTGATGGGATATGCAGGTGTTATCGTAGCAGAACCGATCGTATGGTTTATCATGGTTATTCCATTGATCGTACAGATCATAAGAACACCGAAATTAAAAGCAAATAAATAAAACCCAAAAAGCGGAGAATCCATAAAAGGATCTCCGCTTTCTACATACACATGACATTATTTTAATTGAACATTCCGTCCCACGGGAACATTCTTCTTTCTTCTTAAGGATTAAACAATACCCTGAGCTGTCATTGCATCTACGACTTTCTCGAATCCTGCAATGTTAGCACCAGCTACATAGTTTCCTTCCATTCCGTAACGTTTTGCAGCGTCATCTAAGTTGTGGAAAATGTTAACCATGATGTTCTGTAATTTTCCATCAACTTCTTCAAATGTCCAGCTTAATCTTTCGCTGTTCTGAGACATTTCAAGAGCAGATGTAGCAACTCCACCAGCGTTAGAAGCTTTACCAGGTGCGAATAAGATTCCGTTTTTCTGTAAGTATTCTGTAGCTTCTAATGTAGTAGGCATGTTAGCACCCTCTGCAACTGCGTAACATCCGTTTGCTACTAACTGTTTAGCATCTTCTAAGTGTAATTCGTTCTGAGTTGCACATGGAAGAGCAATGTCAACAGGAATAGACCAAACTCCTCTTCCTTCGTGGTATTCAGCACTTGGACGAGCAGCAGCGTATTCTGTTAAACGAGCACGTTTTACTTCTTTTACTTCTTTTAATAATGCAACATCGATACCATCTTTGTCATAGATCCATCCTGTAGAGTCAGAAACTGTAACAACTTTAGCACCTAACTGCTGAGCTTTTTCTGTAGCGTAGATTGCAACGTTACCAGATCCAGAAACAGCAACTGTAGCTCCTTCGATAGATTTACCATTGCATTTTAACATTTCGCTTGTTAAGTAAAGAAGTCCGTATCCTGTAGCTTCTGTACGAGCTAAAGATCCACCATAAGATAAACCTTTACCTGTTAAAACTCCTTCATAAAGTCCACGAATTCTCTTATACTGACCGAACATGTAACCGATCTCTCTTGCACCAGTTCCGATATCACCAGCAGGAACGTCTGTATCTGCTCCGATGTATTTGCAAAGCTCTGTCATGAAGCTCTGGCAGAATGCCATGATCTCACGGTCAGATTTTCCTTTAGGATCGAAGTCAGATCCACCTTTACCACCACCGATAGGAAGTCCTGTTAAAGAGTTTTTGAAGATCTGTTCAAATCCTAAGAATTTGATGATTCCAAGGTTAACAGATGGGTGAAGTCTTAAACCACCTTTGTAAGGTCCGATCGCACTGTTGAACTGTACACGGTAACCTGTGTTAACATGAACCTGTCCTTTGTCGTCTACCCAAGGTACACGGAATTTGAACTGGCGTTCTGGGTTTACAAGACGTTCAAGAAGAGCATCTCTTCTGAAAGCTTCTTCGTTTGCTTCAACAACGGCTCTTAATGATTCTAAAACTTCTTTTACAGCCTGATGGAATTCAGGTTCTGCTGGGTTCTGAGCAACTACCTGCTCGATCACTTCATCTACGTATGACATTTTGTTTCCTCCTTATAAGTCATAATGATATGTGTGTTTAAAACAGAGGGTATCTTCTTCAAATGGGCGTTGGCACATCCCAAAAGATAAAACAAAAAAGAGGTCGGAAAGCGCCTCTTTTTCTCAATGACGCCTTTGTTCTTAGAATTATTATATAAGATATGGTATAATATTTCAAGAAAATCAATACGCAGGAAGGAAATTAGTATGAAATCTGTGGCAATGGCTTTTTTATAATGGCGCGAATATATAGATGAGCAAATAAGATCGATTCTTGATAATATGGAAGAGACAGATGAACTGATCATTTCAGTGGATGATGCTAGTGATGGATCAGAAGCAATACTTGAGGATTGGGTCCAAAACGACCAAAGAATCCGCATAATTAAAGGACCTGGGAAGGGTGTCGTAAAAAATTTTGAGAATGCATTTAAGCATTGTCGAGGGGAGATCATCTTCTTATCTGATCAGGATGATGTGTGGAAAAAAAATAAAATGAGAGAGATTGAGCGTGTATTTGAAGACCCGAAAGTGATAGCAGTTGTTCATGATGCGCAGATTGTAGATGAAAAACTTTCATCTTTAGATCAAACCACTTTTGAGTGGAGAAATAGCGGAACAGGCTTCTGGAAGAATATGAAAAAGAATTCCTATATCGGATGCTGTATGGCAGTCAGAAGATCCGCAATGAAAAGAATTCTGCCGATCCCAGATGACATCTGGATTCATGACCAATGGATCGGATTGCTGTCAGAACAACTCGGGAAAGTTGTATTTTTGGAGGAACCTCTTATTTATTATCGAAGACATGGGGGAAATGTTACGGAATTGACCCATGGTTCGATCGCATCCATGATCAAAAAAGATATCATATGATCATGGGAATCAATCACCGTGTAAAAGAATGGAGCAGACATGACAAACAAAATCAAAGACATATTGAAAACTCATAAGTATCTGTTACTCTCGTTTTTTCTGCCGGTTCTTCTATTAGAAGGAATCGCGATCGCAGAGAAGATACAGCCATTTGGCAGTGAATCATTTCTGATCGTTGATGCATTGCATCAGTATTTGCCCTTTTTTGCAGATTATCAGGAAAAATTAAAAAGCATGGATTCGATGTTTTATTCCTTTCATGCAGGTCTTGGATACAATTTCCTTGGACTATGGGCGTATTATCTGGCAAGTCCACTAAATCTGGTGATCGCACTTGTGTCGAAATCAATGCTTACGATGATATTAAGTCATTTGTATGTCTTAAAGATCGCACTGTGCTGCTTTACAGCCGCATTTTATTTTAGAAAACGCCGTGGAAAGGATGAGATATCCATTGTTGCGTTCGGAATGGCATATGGATTATGCAGTTATATGGTTGGCTACAGTTGGAATATTATGTGGATGGAAGTCATGATGATGCTTCCACTCATTTTGTATGGTATTGATAAGCTGATCAAAGAACATGATGGAAGACTTTATTGTTTTGCATTATTTATTTCTTTATGGTGTAACTTTTATATGTCCTATATGACATGTTTATTTTTAATCTTGTGGTATTTACTATATTCACATAAAAATGTCAAAGAATTTTTTACAAATGGATTACGCTTTGCAGGATATTCACTGTTATCTGGAGCAATGGCAGCAGTTGTGTTACTGCCAGCTTACCTTGGGATCATGCAGACATCCTCAGCCAAATTACAATTTCCAAAAGAATTATGGTATGGAACATTTGGAAATCTGTTTTCCAGACATTTTCTTGGGACAACACCGCTTACGATGGCGGTAGATGACAGTAAGATCAATTTATATTGTGGAATCTTAACCTTATTAATGGCAGGATTTTATCTGGCAGTTAGAGAAATTCGCCTGATCGATAAGATTCGAAGATTGTTATTACTTGTATTTTTATTTTTTAGTTTCAATATGCCTGTCTTAGGTTATGTTTGGCATGGTTTCATGATCAGTATGGAATTCCAAACCGCTTTGCGTTTTTGTATATTTTTGCATTGCTTGCGATGGCGTATGAAGGATATTGTGTGTTGGTAAGAGGCAAAAGAAAAGTTTCACTGTGGATTTATTTTGCAGTGATCCTATGCGGTATTTTGATCGGAATCACAATGAAAACGTCGACAGTGAAATTGGAAATGAAAACGGTTTACGCAACAGTTGCAGCGATCGCAGTTTATATGGTTTGTTTCGCATTATATCAGAAGAAGATTTTCAGGAAGAAAATATTTACAACATTGATCTGTTTCTTATTTATAGTAGAAACCGCAGCGATGGCAGTGATGGGATTTCAGGAAAATGGAACTGTCGATACAGATAGTTATTTTCAGGATACCAAAGCTATCACAGAAGTAAAAAAGAGTATCAGAAAAATGTAGAGACAAGAATGGAATTGATCAGTGGGCGTATGCTTGATGAAAGTATCTGGCATACCTTAAATGGAATGACATTGTTTGGTTCCACAGCACAGGGAAACGTTGTCGATATGATGGATCAGCTTGGATTCTACACGGGTGTAAATGAATATTTATATGAAGGTGCAACGCCATTTACAAATAATCTGATGTCTATGAAATATCAGATTTACCGTCCATATGATACGAAATATACCGAATTTTCACTAAAAGAAAGTGTTGGAAATGTCACAGTTTATAAAAATCCTTATCGAACAGCACTTGCCTATACGATGGATGACTTGGTACAAACTTGGGATTATGAAGATTATAATCCATTTTATGTACAAAATGATCTGGCAACGAGTGCATTTGATGTTGATGAGTTGTTTCATATGGTCAAAACAGCTAAGCCGCAATTAAACGATTGTAAGATCACATCCGATAATGGTGATGGAGAATATGTATTTGAAAATACATCCGCACGACCAGATAACATGGTATTTACGATCAGATCAACAAAAACAAGGCGGTTGTATATTCATTTTGATGGAAGCCAGGTAGAAAATACTGTGATCGAGAAAAATGGAGAACAGGTTTTGACGGGAAGGCTGGATTCACAGATTATTTATCTTGGAAACGTGCAGAAAGGTGATGAGATCCGTATCAAAATGCAACTCAAACAAGATAATGGAATGTCTGGAGTTGTAAGATTGACAGCAGCGGAACTTGATGAAGAAGTGATGGAAGAACTTGCACAGAGGATGCAGGAAAATGCATGGAAACTTACCAGTGCCAAAGGAAATCATCTAAGTGGAACGATCCATGCACAGGAAGATCAGATGTTATTTTTCTCAATTCCATACGATAAAGGATGGACCGTGAAGATTGATGGAAAAAAGTGAAAACAAAAGCACTTGGGAAAGCATTTTTGACAGTGAAAGTGCCGGAAGGAAAGCATAAAGTTTCACTAACGTATGTATCTTCTGGGTTTAAGGAAGGGGCAATCTTAAGTGTTGCGGGATTTGTTATTTTTATTCTGATTATGGCTTTTTTTCAGAAGAAAGAAAAAAGCTGCAGTTAAAGAAATATAAATTTTCGTAAGAAATTCTTATGATTTTGGCATATTGAAAGACAGAGATGTTTTTGCTATGATGAAAGAAAATTAACAAGCAGGAGGAAAAGGATTTATGAGAAAGTTTATTGGAAAATTCCTTGCAGCAGGACTTTGTGTCGCAATGGCATTATCATCTGTAACTGTCAAAGCAGACAGCGTTGATCAGAAATATCTGGCACTTGGAGCTGACTTAACAGCTTCCCAGAAAAAGAAAGTGTTAGAACTTCTGGATTTAGATGATAATAGCGACTATAAAGTTATTACTGTAACAAATAAAGATGAACATGAATATTTGGACAGCTATCTATCAAGCAGAGTGATCGGAACAAGAGCATTATCTTCTGTGACTGTAGAACAGAAAGATGATGGAAATGGAGTGAATGTCACAACACAGAATATCTCTTACTGCACATCTGGAATGTATCGAAATGCTCTGATCACAGCAGGGATCAAGAATGCCGATGTAAAAGTAGCTGGTCCATTTAAGATTTCTGGAACAGCAGCATTGGTTGGCGTTATGAAAGCCTACGAAGAAATGACAGGAAAGAAGATTCCAGAAAAGAGCAAAGATGCAGCGACAGACGAGTTGATCACAACGGGAGAAGTTGCGGAAAATATCGGTTCTGACGATGCAGAGAAACTGATCGCAGATGTCAAACAGAAAGTTGCAAAAGATAATCTGTCAATCTCCATCTGAGATCAAACAGGCGATTGAAGAGTCTGCAAAAGATTTAAATATCAATCTTTCTGATGCAGACCGAGCGAAGATACAGAGTTCTGATGGATAAGATTTCAGGACTTGATCTGAATGTGTCTCAGTTAAAATCTCAAGCAAAAGATTTATATGATAAGCTTGGAGGAAGTCAGGGAATCTTTGATAAGATCGCAGCTTTCTTCCAGTCTATTTTCAGCTGGCTGTCTAATTTATTTTCATAAAGCTTAGGAGCTATAAGAAACGAATATCTCTCTTATGTAACATAAGATTACATAAGGAGGGATTTTTTTATGGGACAAAATGAAATGATCTTTTACATAGTGGCAGCGGGATGTATGATCTGTCTGATGATCGGAATTGTAAGGAAACCGGCATATTTGCTGGTGCTTTTGCTGCGGGGAGCTTTTTGTGCGATGATCGTATATGGAATCAGCATTGTTTGTATGCGAAAAGGAATCACAGCACCAGTCAATCTTAATATCTTGTCCATTGGAACAGGTGCACTGTTGGGGCTTCCAGGAATTATTGCGTTGTATGCGGCAGCGGTGTTTTTATTGCAGTAATAATGTGATGTAAAGTGCGCTAGTAAAATACTGGATTTTGTATTTCTGTAAAATAATAGAAAAAATACTAGACAAATACTGTAAATAGATGTAAAATAATGGAACATAAAGGAAGGAGGAAAGATGAAGATATGGATTCTATTATTTTTGATCATGGCAGCAATTTATGATTACAGAGATTTCAAGATCCCGAATAAGCTCAATGGGGCGGGAGCGTTAATCACGCTGGTTCTTGCAGGAGTTTCTGGGATGAAGGCAGCAGATATGATGATCGGAGTTTTGGTTGTGCTGATCAGCTGTGGATTATTATTCTATATTGGATGCCTTGGCGGTGGAGATGTGAAGCTGCTGATGGTATGTGCAATATCTATCGGACGGGCAATGCCCCGGTTTCTGATTTTGTCATTTATATGTAACGGTATTTATGCGTGATCTTTTTATGGAAGAGGAAGAACTTCCATCTGCGATTATTTCGCTTATTTCAATATGTAACACAATGTAAGGATAACAAGAGATTGTTGATGTACGAGACAGAGAATGGGGATCTGATGAAAGATGGAATGATACATTTTTCATTTGGGATCCTTGCAGCGTACATGATCTGCCTGTTAGGAGGTGGACTATGAAGGATATTTCAATCGGTATTTATCACAAAGACCATCAGTATGGAAAACGGCTGATGGAATACTTAAATCACCAGAAAGATTTCCCGATGACGGCATCATTTACGTCGGATGAGGAGATGTTTTTTAAACAGGAACAAGAGGGAGATTTTGAATGCCTGGTACTGGCAGAAGAGACGGATTATCATGGAGATTTTCCGGTTTGCCGAATTGGAGCAAATGAATCTATGGGTGGGATGTATTGCCAGAGTGCAAAAGAGATCGCAGCGGGAATCTATCATTGCCTGAATGTAAGTCCTCAGATTGAAAATGAACGGATTTTTGGAGTATATTCTCCGATTTCAAGACTGGAGATATCGGCATTTGCAAGGAATATGGCAGCTTCGAATGGGTGGATTTTATTTTGGAATGCAACCATATGGACACTTTGAAGAAGATGAGACAGATGACCTTTTGTTGTTTTATATCAAAGAACACAAAGAAGATATTGTATTATATTTTATGGAACATCAGAAGAAGTTTGATGGTTGTGTAGGATTTGCGGGAGCTTCATGTTATCTGGATTATCGAGAATTATCTATGCAGGATTATGAGTGGTTTTTGGAGAAATTAAGAGAAACAGGAATTTGTATTATTTTTGATATTGGCATCGCATCACCGCCAGATCTTAAGTTCTTTGGGTTGTTTGACCGGATTTTTCTTCCTCTTATGCGGCAAGATCTGGGGTGTATGGAATATAAGAAGTTTCAAAACAGATGAGAAAACATGGAGTATGGAAATTGACAAACTGGGAAGAAGTGATGCTTGAGAGCTGGAAGAACAAAGGAGGAAGGGGGCAGTGGCTTGAAGGAATTGTTGAAACAAAGAGTAATGGAGAAATTGAATTTTTCACAGGAGATTTCTGACGAACATTTAAAAGGTGTGATTCAGGAAGAGATCATGAAAATATCAGAAGAATATCCGTTGCTTTTGTCTGACAAGATTCGCTTGAATCAGGAAGTTTTTTATGCTCTTCGAAGATTGGATATTCTGCAAGATCTGTTAGAAGATGATTCTGTGACGGAGATCATGATCAATGGCTATAAAAATATTTTTATTGAGCGGCAAGGAAAACTGCACCGATATCCTGGGCATTTTTCGGATAATGAAAAATTATATCAGGTAATTCAGCAGGTTGCATCAGGAGCGAACCGTATGGTGAATGAACGAAATCCAATTGTGGATGCGAGACTTAACGATGGTTCGAGAGTAAATATCATTTTGCCGCCGATATCGATCGATGGGGCAACGATGACAATCCGAAAGTTTGCAAAGGAACCGATGACATTAGCATGGCTTTGTGAACGGGAAGCATTTTCGGAAGAAATTGCGAAGTTTTTGAAGATTCTTGTAAGGGCGCGCTATAACATTTTTATCTCGGGGGGAACAGGCAGCGGGAAGACGACGTTGCTCAATGGAATGTCAAATTGTATCCCGAAAGATGAGAGGATCATAACAATTGAGGATTCTGCAGAATTGAAACTTAATGGGATTGATAATCTGGTCCGGTTAGAAATGAGGAATGCGAATGCAGCGGGGGAAAATCAGGTTGATATGAAAGAACTGATCAAAGCGGCATTACGTTCACGGCCAGACCGGATCATCGTCGGAGAAGTGCGAGGCGAAGAAGCCTTGTCTATGTTAAATGCAATGAATACAGGTCACGATGGAAGCATCTCGACAGGACATGCGAACAGCTGTAAAGATATGCTTAAGCGAATCGAAACGATGGTCTTGATGGGAGTCGATATGCCAGTAGAAGCGATCCGTGGGCAGATGGCATCTGCAATCGATGTGATCATTCATCTTGGAAGAAGCTTTGACGGAAGTCGAAAACTGATGGAGATTTCAGAGATTACTGGTATGGCGGCGAGTCAGGTAGCATTACATCCGTTGTTTGAGATGAATGAAGATGATGAACTTACAATGAGATCAGAATTATGTGATCAGAAGAAGTTAAAGGAGTATGGTCAGTATGAAGCATATCAGAAACTTATGGAATCTTTTAAAGCAAGAGATCAGCCTGTGGAAATATGAGAAGCAAGAGTTGGTTAAGGGAATTTGCTATATCGTGATGATCGCATGGCTGTTTTTTGACCGAATTGCATTTGCGATTCTTTTGATTCCATATTTGTTTGTTTTTATGAAACAACAAAGAATTCATAAGGTGCATCGGGAGAAGGAAAAGCTGCGAAAGGAATTCCGTGAAATGATGATTTCTATTGGAAATAGTTTATCTGCAGGATACTCTATTGAAAATGCATTGAAAACAGCAAAAAATGATCTGGAGATGTATGAAGAACACAGTTTGTTGGCAAAAGAACTTCAATTGTTGATAAACAAGCTCAAAATGAACGAACCTGTGGATAATCTGCTCTTTGATATGGCAGAACATGTAGGTCTGGAAGAATTTTATCAGTTTGCACAGGTCATATCAATTGCGAAAAAAAGTGGTGGGAATCTGATTGAGATCACGGAAAATACGATAGAACATTTAAGTCAGGCAATCCAGACAAAAGAAGAGATTCACACGATGATCGCGGCAAAACAAATGGAGAAAAAGATCATGTCTGTCATGCCATATTTTATTCTCCTTTATGTAAGGATTGCAAATCCTGGATATTTCGACATACTGTATGAGAGTTTTGCCGGAGTTTTAGTCGCAGTGATTTCTCTTTTATGTCTGTGGATCGCAGATATATGGGCAGAGAGGGTGACTGAGATTGAAATTTAAGTTTCAATGGATTAATAAG
>ENA-OQMZ01000096-OQMZ01000096.1-human-gut-metagenome-genome-assembly--contig:-NODE-96-length-35362-cov-5.447311_pt1 | contig 35362 bp, 45 predicted proteins | sample MGYA00242621_ERZ504862 | MGnify/ENA primary metagenome ERZ504862 (study PRJEB26092, sample SAMD00036393) | human gut metagenome | host: Homo sapiens | study: EMG produced TPA metagenomics assembly of...
ATCTGCATATGCATCAACAAATCTATAAATACACATCAACAAAATAACAATGCACTTATATATATTTGATTTAGCTGTCAATATTGAATAAACGATACTAACAACAACCGACACAACAAATAAAAATATATTTTACTGCCTTGTAATGTCCAAATTCAAAAGTGCTTTTAGTATCTGTAACCTGAAATGTCCTTGTTTCATAATACTCTATAAAAGCAAGCATCTGCGCTACTGTTATTGCTATGGCAAAAATTCCTCCATCATCTTCACCAACTATTCTAATTATCAATAAAGATAATATCATTGATGCTGCCGCAAATATCATGCTTCCAATCATATTCCAAACAAAATTATTTTTTTCAGAGGTCTCACTACTAACATATTTATGACACGCTATTGTTAATAGTTTATTTACTTTCATTTTCCTCTTCTTTCTTATAATAATTTCTCACTGCAATTTCTTCGGTAAGACTGTTTATCATATTATCTAAATTGGAAATTCTTAAAGTCAAATAAAAATTATGAACAAAAAGTACCATTATTGAAAATAGAAATATAAAATTTACCGGGCTTTTTATTCCGCATATATCTGCAAAAAATATGCAATTTGAGGAAAAATACTTAAAATTAATAATAAAATACTTGATACAATCCAAAATAAAGCATATTCAATTTTTTAGTTTTGCTTTCTTTATTTTCTTCATTATAAAGAAAAAAACACATAATGACGCAACAAATAAAATAACTCTCAATGATGTTGACATACTCTATATCCTCCCTATCTTTTTCTAAAATTCTGTACAAACAATATAGACATTAACATTCTAAACATATAAGAAATGGATCTTGCAAAATTCAAATAACTTGTTCCTGCAACACGCTCCTTCTACTTTCAACCTGCACTCAGCAACCTTTGCTCCATTTTTTATCAAATATGATATCGTATCCGGTTCTGGTCCATAATTAATTTCCTGTGCAAATTCTTTAATACATTTTCTGCTATATAATCTCATACCAGATGTTGGATCATTTATTTTTACTCCAGTTGTCAGTTTTATCGCTGTGGATATAAGTCTACTTCCCAACATTCTAGCAGAAATAGGCTTTTTTCATCCACAAATCTTGAACCAATAACAATATCATAGCCTTCATCAAGCTCTTTAGCATTTTGTCGATATATTCAGGTAAATGCTGTCCATCTGCGTCAAACTGAATAAAGCAATCGTAACCTTTTAAATAAGCATATTTTGCTCCCGCCTGAAATCCTCCTGCCAATCCAAGATTTATTGGCAAATCAATTATATTATATTTATTTTTTTCACAAACTGAGTATGTGCTATCCTTTGAGCCATCATTTACAATAACATAATCAAATTGTGAATAATTTTCTTTAATATTATTCACAACTTCTTCTATACTTCTTCCTCATTATACGCTGGGATTACTATTAATAGCCGATTCATATCTACACCTTACTTTCTATACATTGTTTTCTTTTTCACTAAGAGAATATATTTTTGTTAAGACCTTTGCAACCGGTCTATTCCAAAATTTTAAAAACATCTCATAATCCTCTTTACTTCTTAAATTATCTCCTATTACTGCTGATGTTTCCGACTCTTCATGAATTCTGTGTGCCATTAATATTTCATTACAATATAAAAACTCCCCCTCTGCTCTAGATATTCTTTCCCATGTTTCCCAATCAACATTACTTCTAAAACCTGTTTTAAATAACGGTTCATAATCACATAAAGCTTCCTTTGAATATGTAACAGAAGGACAGCAAATTGCATTTCCAAGTCTTATAGCACTTCTCTTATTTTTAATTCTGTATGCCTTGTCATGATTCCTTAAATTCTTTAACATTATCCTTTTCAGTTTCAAATTAAACCCATTGTCAGAAAAATTTCCATTAATGAGCTCCGAGTAATCTGAAAACGCGATTAAAGCATGTGGATATTTATCAAATGTATTTATAATTTCAGTTGAATAATTTTCTCTATAAATATCATCCTGATGTGCTATTGTTATATATTGCGCATCAGAGCATGAATATGCAAAATTCCAATCTCCCGCAATTCCCTTTTCACCTTTATTAACGAACATCTCAATCTGATATTTATTACATAAATTTTCAATATAGTTGTTCGGTGTTGATGTTGCTAACTTAATATTTGATTTTTTTTTCTGTTTTTTCAATGAAATTATGCAATCTTCTAAATATTTACTTTCTTTATATGCACAAATCACAAACTCATGTTTTATCATTTTTCCTCCCTATAACATTTTGATTAAAATATACTGATATATGCACCACATTGAAACGCTTTGCATAATTATCATTACAATATAATTATATACTCTATAATCAAATTTCAACCTGATTCCACTACCACCCAAAACGGCAAATAATGGATAAATCAATGGTGTTATATATCTTGATTGACATCCAGCTATTGTATTTGAACCAACTTCTGTATATGCAATGTACAGTGATGTAGCTATCAAAACTACTGTTCCAAAAAACATCAAAATATCATATATATAAACTATTTTCGAATATGCCTTAACGTCGTATTCACGTTTATCTGTTAATGTTGTAAAAACCAAAAATGCAAATACTATTATAGCAACTGTTGTTGTACCAATTCCCAGATATGCAAAGTGATCAATAAACCCATTCATATTTCTAATTGACAAATAGTCTTTCAAAAAATTTAATAACGTACGTGTATATTCTACTGGGTTATGAATAATATACAATATCTGTTCAGTTGGATTAACACCTGCACCACCTCTTACATCACCGCCTTTTGAAGTTTCAAAAATGGTTTTCAATAGCAAATCAAATAACATAATTACAAAGGCCATAGAGCAAATGCTATAATATTTTTTCTTATTCTCAATTTTGTTCCGTTTCATCAAAAATGGAATTATCAAAAATGCTAAATAAATTTGCTTTGGAATTATTGCTATTGCAAATGCTATAACCATAATGACCGTATCTTTTGTCGAAACCACACCTTCTTCCTGACAGTTGCCCACAAAATACGCCATTCCAATCATGACAAATCCAATAACCCATGTATCATAAGAATAATTGCTTGCTATAAATAAAGATGTTGGAAACATAGCCACAACAGCTAATATCATTTTTCCACTATGTAATCGTTTCATGGCAAAATAACAACATAATGAATATACTAATACTATTGGAATTTGTCCAAATTTATATATCACAAAAAAAGTTTGCTCCAAACAATCTTAGCAAGGCAATCACAACTCCACTAGGCAATGCGTCAAAGAAATATTATGATCTATATATTTTATTATTGCATCACTATTCTTGTTTAAAGTATTAATCTTTTCAATATTTTGAGCATAAGTGTCTGTATTCTGAATAAAATTCCCCCCATTAGTCAAGACTTCTAACTCTGGTTCTGATAAACCTATATGTGCAACAGACGAAGAACTTATTGCAAATTTAAAATGTGAATCAATATCCCAACTAATATGACCAATTGGAGAAACAAATAACATAGTAATAGAAGAAACAAAAACCAGCCTGACAAGTAATTTCTCCGGCTTATCTTTTATCGTTCTATAGCTAATCAATATAAATAAAATAATAGCGACTATAGCAGAACAAAATAGCCACGTACTATACATAAACTTTAGTCCACTAACAAAATACGCAATTATAGCTCCTATAACCAAAGAAACTATAAATATAAGTAAATCTCTTAATGCTATTTTATATTTTCTACCGATAAAGCAAATAATTGTATCACTAAAATTCAATTTTTTGTCTATAAATAATAAAATCGATATAATAAAAACAGTAAAACAAATAGAGTAAATTATTCTTTCATAATGCATATTTTCTTTGTCAATACTAATTATTGACTTACCTGAATATATTTCTATATCATCAAAGTTAAAATCAGAATCAACATCTATTCTAATTTGTTTAAGGCTTTTGTTAGTAAGTTCAAACCCTACGTTGTCATCCCCTGAAAAAATAGTTTTTATACAACTATCATTTTCATTAAATTCATTGCCATCATCAAAATATAACTGTACATCTAAATCGCCAGATACTTTATCTTTTAATTTAATAACAATTGTTGTTACATTCTTAATATTTTCTTTTTTAAAAACAATATGCGGATCTACTCCATTAATACAAATTTGACCACTTTGATTTATATAACAACCGCTATATTCTATTATATCCGATGTATCATATCGTTCTAATAAATTATCAGCATTTCCGCGAATCTTTAATTCTTTACGAGGGGACCAAACCATGGCTACTGTCACAAGACTTAATATACTAAATATTAAAATCCATAATGATATTTTGCTAATATTTTTTTTGACATTTCTTACTCCTACAACAAATGATTTCATTTGTTTATTATAATATGTCGTTTTGTCTTCGTTGCTTTTCCATTACAGCACACATATATTTGATACTTACCTGCATCAATTTTGTCGAACTCACATATAAATCCTGATAATTCTGCACCTGGTTTTCGCTTAAAATGAATAGCCAAATCGCTTCTAAAAATCTTACGAGTAGTTATTAGATAGGACTTATTATCTGATTTCAGTAATAATTGTATATTCCCATTATACGGTTTTTCATTATAAAATCCCCATCCCTCAATTATACATTTATTTCCTACATAAATATTATCAATCGCATTCACAACTTTTCTACAAATATCAAATTCCTTTGTACATTCTTCAACAACACACTTTCCAATATTCTCTTTCATCATATTATATGAGAAATCAGGAGCATGCTGTGTCAGATTTGAGCTATAAAATGGATCTTTATTTTTAAAGTACGGATGCAATTTATATAAATGTTTTTGTTCTGCCATTAATCGTTTAAACTTTTTCTCACTTTTCAAATCGTTACCACGACTTACCGATTCATGATGATAAAGTATAACATCATTCCTAACAACATTATAATATCCAGCCTCTACAAGCCTAAAACAAAGTTCAACGTCATTATATGCAACCGGCATATCCTCATTAAACCCATTTACTTTATTAAACTTTGCAGCATTTACGAGCATACAAGCAGCCGTAACAACAAGCCAGTTATAATCTATTTTATTTCGTCCGAAATAATATATATTATCATCATTATAACCTATAAATGCATGAACTGGACCATTAGCAATATTGATAACACCAATATGCTGAATTTTCTTACTATTCGGGTATAACAGCTTTGCCCCAACTGCTCCAACATGCTCTAATTCTGCATGTCCAACCATTCTTTCAAGCCATTCCTCATTAATTATTTCAATATCATCATTTAGAAATAAGTAGTAATCACCCTTAGCTTCTTTAGCTCCTATATTACACATTCTTGAAAAGTTAAAGTTCATTTTTTCATAGATATATCTAAAATTATACTTGTCTGCTAATCCCTGATACAGTTTCTTATTTTCGTCATTGCTTCCATTGTCCACAAGAATAACTTCAAAATTCCTATATCTGGTAATTTCATACAAGGTCTCTATACATCTTTTTAAGACTTTATAGTTGTCTTTTGATGGTATTATCACGCTTATAAGCGGATTGGTCTGCGAGATATAATTCACCCTATATTGATACATTATATCTACCATTTCCAAATTAGCCTTGAGACCACGTCTCGCAAGAGCATCTTCCTTGCTCTTCTTTGCAGCCTCGAATATATATGGCTTTGCAGATGGATCCAAAGCTGTTGATTCTTTTCTTTCTCTCCAATGATATAAGATTTTATCAATATGAGCTATTTTATTTGTCTTTTCAGTAAATCTAAGAGTAAAATCATAGTCTTGTGCACCTTCATAACCAGCTCTTAATCCACCTATCTCATTTGCAATACTTCTGCGATACACTCCAAAATGACAAGTATACATATGTGACATTAATGTATCCGGAGACCAATCCGGCTTAAAATGTGGCATATGTCTATTGAAACCATCATCATCAATTTTATCCTCATCACTATAGATAAAATCCAAATTGGGATTTTCATTCAATTTTTTTACAACTTCATAAAGTGCATTTGGACGCAATACATCATCACAATCCATAAATGCGACAAATTCCCCTGTCGCAATTTCAAGCGCTGAATTTGTGCAACGTGAAATATGACCATTCTCTGTTCTGTAGACAATCTTGATTTTTTCGTTTCCTTCATACTTTGCAAGAGTCTCTCTCACACTATCCCATGAAGAACAGTCATCAGCCAGACAAAGCTCCCAATTTGTATATACCTGATTAAGTACAGACTCAATACAAGGAATAAGATGTCTGTCCAGTACATTATAAACAGGTACCAAAATTGAAATCTTAGGATTATATTCAAACTTCTCATCATAGTTCTCATTTGCTTCAAGCATAGTAATCCATGTTTCATATTCCAAACTGCGATTTAATCTTGCTGCCCTACGTGCTCTTACCTTCTCCGGAACTACTTTATGATAAATTGGTCTTGCTACTTTTTTTATATTTTGCTTGATAGTATTCATAAATAATAACCTGCACCCTTCAATTGCTTATCTTTTATCGCGCTTCAATCTCAATATATGGATTATATACTGCATATTTATTTAATTTCTTCAAAGTCTTACCCAGGATTAATTCTAAATCATTCTCACATCCAGCCTTATCCGGCATTATCATAGATAATAATACACTCTTATCTAACATCACACAGTCTGATGAGACTGAATAACAATCTCTTGTACTTACAAGTCTGTTAAAATTTCCTGCTTCGGATCTTCCATATCCCTTAAACGGATATATAACGCTTCCTTCCTGATCTACATCTATGCCAGCCTGCAAAATATATTTCTTTTTACATATTTTTGCACCTACTGCTCCTACCTCCGGTCTTGTTATATATCCAAGCATTTCTTCTATACATTTAAAGCTCATGACTTTATATCTGTTATTGATAATCCAAATATAATCAGTTTGTATATCTTTTACAACTTCTTTTATCTGTTCTTTTGTTTCTATAAACAAGTAATTCTTATTAACGTACTTGGAACTGCACTCAATTGAATCCACACATGCCTTATCATATATTCTATCACCAACCACAATAATAGTTATTGGCGTTGTCTTACTATACCCGTATATGATGTGATAAGTCCCATGATATGGTCCTTCTTCAACCTTAGCATCAATTTTCTTTCTTTTAATATGGTCTTCAAGTGCTTTTTTTCCGGCTTTAAATGCATAAAGCTTACTATCAGGATTTTCAGATGTAGAATTTTCATGCATCGCCAATGATATAATATCTTAGGTATATGATATATAGAATCAGTTTTTTCTGCACACCTAAGAATATAATCATAATCCTGTGCACCATCCAAGTCAGGATTTAAAATTCCAACCTGCTTAGCAATCGACATTCTTACTACAAACAAATGACAAATATAATTATTAGCTCTTAAAAGATCTATATTAAAATTCGGTTTGAAATATGGTTGGAAGCGTTTTGTACCACCAGCAACTATTTTATCTTCATCTGAATATATAATATCTGCATCAGGCTCATTCTCTAAAAGTTTTGCGCACTCAAAAAGTGCATCCGGAGCTAACATATCATCATGATCTGCAAAAACAATAAAATCTCCTGTTGCCATTTCTATAGCAGCATTTGTATTTGCTGAAATCCCATGATTTTCCTCTAAAACTTTAAATTTAATCCTTTTATCATCAGCCAGATACTTTTCAATTATATTGATAGTCTCTTTATCTTCACCAGATTTATATTCGCTAGCATCGACAATACAGAGCTCCCAATCAGAATATGTCTGTGCTTTTATAGAATCAATCATAGCTCTTAGATATTCTGCATTGGTTCTATATACCGGCACGACTATACTAAATTTATAGTCCTCTTTAAAAATGTATCTTCTTTGCAGCTCTAGCAAATTATCATCAAGTTCGGTTTTTCTCCTGCCAGATTTTATATGCATTTTCTTCATCAAGCTTTCTCTTGATTTTTTTGGCAGTTGCAAACAGACCATTTTTTTTAATATTTAATACTATTCCACTATTCATATTTACATTGCATCTTCGTTGACTTCTCTTACAACACCAGTTATTTCTACACTTGAAACGCCATGACTAAATGACATATCTATCCAAGGATCATCCTTTCCAAAATAGAATACATCATCAACTTGTCTGCCATTCGTAGCTATAATATTGACATTTGCATCTTCTGCTACAATCTTCAAGTCACTAAGCGATATCGTTGTACCCTCTACCGGATCATATCTCACATGCTGGCATTTTGTCGGGAATTCATATACCTGTTTAAAGATATTACCATCCATCGGCATAACCTGAGTAAATGTAGCTCTCTCATTAAAGCCTGTTCCATCATCAAAGTAAAGCTTCGACAATTCATCGTTTTCACTCTTCTTAAACTGATATGCATCACATACCTCTTTTGCCCCACCAATCATCTTTACTTTACCATGATCAAGCCAAACAACTGTATCACACATCTCCCGTATCTGAGATATCATATGTGATACAAATAGCACTGTAGTTCCGCCACTCATCAAATCAAGCATTTTATTCTTACTTTTTTCCTGAAAGTCAGCATCTCCTACAGCTAATATTTCATCCACAATCAGTATTTCCGGATTCACAATAGTCGCCACCGAAAAAGCCAGTCTCATAAGCATTCCGGAGGAATAGTTTCTAATTGGCTGCTCTATAAACTCTCCAAGCTCAGAGAATTCAAGGATTTCATCAAACTTTTCATCCAGGAACTCTTTTGAATATCCCAGTATTGAACCATTAAGATATATATTTTCTCTGCCACTAAGATCCATATCAAAGCCACTTCCGAGCTCTAGCATTGGAACAATATTACCATGTGTTACGACAGTTCCCTCTGTAGGCTTCATAATCCCTGAGATTACCTTCAATATTGTACTTTTTCCGGCTCCGTTGTGACCTACTATTCCCACAACCTCACCTTTTTTCACATTGAAGCTCACATCTTTAAGTGCCCAGAATTCCTCATATTTAAGTTTTCCCTTCACTTTCTGGATCATGAACTCTTTCAGGCTATTCAATTTGTCATTTGCCATTCGAAAGCATATAGACACATCTTTTACTTCTATCATGTTCATAGGTCATACTCCTTAATGTTTACAGATTGAAAATAAACTTGTCCTCATTCTTTTTAAAGAACCAGAAACCAAGTATAAATGGTACAACTGATAGCAGAATACAATATAAATAATGCTGTGGTGACGGTGATACCCCATCTATGAGAATGCTTCTCACAAAGTATATAAACTGATACATTGGATTACAATGAAAAGCTTTTAATAATATAGGTGAAGTAATAATATTTTCTGTATAGAAAATAGGTGTCGCATAGAGCCACACTGTGCTCAGTACATTCCATATAAACTGCGTATCCTTAAAAAACACCATTGACGTACTAAGGAAATAGCTCATTCCCAGACTAAATATCATCATGCATATGATAGGAAATGGCAATAATATAAATGCCGGTCTAGGCATAATCCTGTAACAAATGTCACTATGAGCAAAGGGATAAGTGAAAATCCAAGGTTTACTAATGATGACATTGCCCTTGACAGAGGGTATATATATTTAGGTACATATACCTTTGTTATAAGTGAAGAGTTTGATGTTATAGCTGAAATTCCCATAGCACAACATTCATTAAAGAAGTTGAACATAACAATTCCACTAAGTAGGTATACAGGGTAATTCGCCACTCCTGAACTAAATATAGTAGAAAATACCACATACTGAACAAGCATCATTAAGAGTGGATTCAAAAAGCTCCAACACACACCAAGCACAGAACGCTTATATTTAGTCTTAAAATCTCTCTTTACCAACTGGCTTATCAGGAACTTGTAATGTGAAACAGAATCTAAGAATGCAATAACTACTGTTTGTTTACCTGATTTCCGTTTATTTAATGATACAACAAAATAAACAATAAGAAGAATTCCTATTGCTCCCATTATTATCCAATAATAGTTACCAAACCATATTGTGTTCATTCCATCTATAGAGAGGCATAACTCCCCCTCAAGACCCTCGTTATTTACATACACGCGAGTGCTATCATCATATGATTTGGATATCTCTCCTTTTGCCATCTTGATAGAATTTCCATAGTAAAAAGAGATTTGACTGTCGCCATCCAATGATTTGCAAATCAATTCTAATGTGTAGCTTTCATTATTATCCACCTTGATTTTTTCAGGCAATTTTATATCATATGGCTGATTATCACTTAGCTCTGACATATCCACATCAATATCAGCAATATTTTTTCCGTTTGTATCTGTAATCTTCGCTTCAAGCATCCCCTCTGCGGTTTTGCCATAGGTTGCCGGTGTAACTGTCACCCCTTCAAGATACTGGCTATCAACCGTAAATGTCTGCTTAATTGTATCTCCCTCAGCAAACTCTCCTACAACCTGAGACTGTGAGACAGTATCACTCTGAGTTTCCTGGTAGTGAAACTGCTTACTTGACACTAAATATACTAAACATATAGAAGCAAAATAAACCAACAATGTTATTCCAAATACTTTTTTTATAAATTTTTCTTCCATAACAATTAAATTCTTTCCTAATCTAAAATATTATTTGTCACTAAATGCCTAAGAATTATACTCTCTACTGATACTTTTGTCAAATCATCCCCACACAGCCTGTCCCAGCCGTCTCATGGTCCCGGTCTTATACATATCATTTTCCTTATAAAACCGTTGTCTCACGCGTCTGGATTTGCCTTCCAGTGCCGCATACCTTACTGCCAGACTGTCAGTTGGCAGATTATATGTCTTTGCAAATTCTCTCGCCTGAAGCCGTCCCAGCCTCATGCTCTCCTGTATCTGTTTTTTCTGCCAGACACGGCGCACAATATATGAGAGCTTATTTATCCCAAGCGCTCCCAGGCTGTTGTCTCCATGCTGTCTGTACAATATCGTTGGCTCATCTATGAATGCTGTTTTTCCAAACTGTGCGGCTACAAGTGCTGCCCACCAGTCATGCATTATAGTGTTGTCTATATCAGTGATGTGAAGCATCTTATCTCTTAAAGCCATGTTTACCATCATTGTACAGCCTGTCACAGAATTCTGCAATATAAACTGGTTGATCGTACGCTTGTGGCAGTCAAGACTCTGGTATTCGCTCATCGTGTCCGCTATTGTATTTAGCTCGCTATCTACCACGCGAAGCTCCGTGTATACCAGGCACGGAACATCTGCTTTGTTCTCAATAGTAAGCATCTTATCACATGTCAGCTCTATCTTTTTATCCAGCCACACATCATCCTGATCACAGGTCATATAGTATGGCGCTTCCACCTGACCAAACAGATAGAAAAAGTTATATTTTGCTCCACCGGTTGATTTACCATCTATCAGATGTATCTTATCCGGGTATTTTTCCACATAGTTTTCTACAGCAGCTATCGTGTTGTCTGTAGAGCCATCATCGTGTATATATAGCTCCCAGTCCTTGCAGGTCTGCGACAGGATAGAGTCTATCTGCTGACATATATATTTTTCCCCATTGTATGTAGCCATTAGAATGGCTATCTTGTCTGTGCTATGCATTCTTCCTCTTCCACTTTCTTCCGGCCCTGTTGCCAGAAACTTTGCCGCACTGTCAAATATGCAGTGCACTGCTGCCCCTATCTTGAACTGCTTTAAGAGCTGTTTTTCTATGAAAAGCACCATCCTGATGCCCTCACCTGTGGTACCGTCACACTTTATCTCATCCTTATAGGTCTCCATAAAGACCGCTACATCAAAGTTGCGCTTGTACTGCTGCTTAAATGTATAGTTGTGTGAGTGATACACCTGCGCTGTGGCACAATAGCCTATCTTGTATCCTGCCTAAGTGCTGCTGCCATCAGCATATCCTCATTTGTGAGCAGTGGCTTTCAAAGCCGCCTATGTCTTCAAAGAAATCACGTCTGTAGGCTGAGCATACATCTGAGAAGAAATATGCCTTTATTCCAAGTCGTGGTATATCCTCTTTGCTTCTGACAAAGCCTCCTGCCGGATAATTAAACTCCCTGACTAATGCCTCGTCAGGCTTAGCATCCCTTCTCGGGAGCTGTCTGGCTGATATCATAACGACTTCTTCGTTTTCAAAGCCTGCCAGCATATTTTCAACATAGTGTTCATCTGAAGGCAGCGCATCCTGCGACAAAAACATCACTATATCACCCTTTGACATGGCTACAGCATAGTTTCTCGTGCCACCATGATCAAATTCGCTTCTCTTGACCTTTAGTGTCCTAAAGCCTGCCTTCTCTGCCATGCGCACTGTGCATCCTCGGATTCTGAGTCTATCACTATTATCTCATCGGGCTTACGTGTCTGCCTGCCCAGTATATCTATCAGACCGGGCATATACTCTGCAGCGTTGAGAGTAGGTATTATGAGACTTATTGTTATACTATTTAAATCCAATTTCTTCATTATATTTCTCACATATGTTCTGATTATTGTGCTCCATCCTCCTGATCACAGAGAAAACGGTTCTGAAAAGTATCTTTATATCCATCCAAAGCGAGCAGTGCTCCACATAGTACATCTCCATCCTCTGGCGCTCTCCGCTCTCATAGGTGGCATTGTTTCTGGCATATGCCTGCCAGTAGCCTGTCAGTCCCGGCTTTACGCTCAGAAGCTTTGCGATGTCCTTACCGTATATCTCGGTTTCCTTCTCCACGATTGGACGCGGTCCCACTATGGAGAGCTCGCCCTTAAGTATGTTGATTAGCTGTGGCAGCTCATCAAGGCTGGTCTTTCGCAGGAAGCCTCCTATTTTTGTGATTCGAGGATCATTGTCTATCTTGAATTCCTTTACATACTGCTCAAGCTGTTCAGGTGTCAGTATCTTTTCCAGATCACCTGCGTTCGTCTTCATGCTCCTGAACTTATATACAGATATTTTCTTTCCCTTATATCCGACTCTTGTGTGCCCATAGAACACGCTGCCGCCATCACTCATTCTGATTATCACAGCGAGTATGATAAATACCGGTGACAGTACTATAAGTCCAAGCAGTGAGGCAACAATATCCACCAGACGCTTTATAAATCTGTATACCGGCTTTCCGCTGCCTTGAATGGTCTGATATGCCTGTATGTCATAGCTTAAAGGCTCTCTATCCTTCACTAGCTCGCTCAAGCATCTCATCTCATCAACCAGCTGTGCCGGCATGACAAGCTCTCTCTTTGACACAGACCTGCACAGAGGACATACTGCCCTGAAAATAATCCTCAGATCAAGACCTACAGTCCAGTTCAGTATATATTCCTGATCGTACTCGCTTTGCTCCTCCTCGGTAAGCAGCCTGTGTTCCCTGCTGTATACCTGCCAGAAGCCTATGATTCCAGGCTTTACAGATAGACTTTTTCTGTGAAATGCAGAGTATTCTATAAACTCCGGCAGTGATGGAGCCGGATTTCCCACCATGCTCATGTCTCCCCACAGCACATTCCAGGCTGACGGCAGATTTTCAAGTCTTAATGCCCTAAGCATTCTTCCAACCGGTGTAAATCTCGGATCTTTCCCCTTCTTTCCATCCAGTAGCCATTTATCATATCTATCCCTCGCATCCATATACATGGTGCGGAATTTATAGTAATAAAATCTTCGTCCGTTTTTGCCGACTCTGACAAGCGATATGAGCACCGGTCCATGGTCGCCTGTGACTATTTTGCCCATAAATGCTACAAACCACACAGGCACTATAAGTATGCTTCCTGCCACGCCAAACAGCAGATCTATCAGCTTTTTAATAAGCAGATGCCTTACACGGTATGTCTTATTCTTCCATGTGACCACTGCGTATTTTCCAAGGAAATCCATATAGTGCTCACCGACCTTGGCCTCATACTCGTTGACATTCAGGTGCACTGTCTTACCCATCTCATTGAGTACTGTAACAAACTCTCTCTGCTTAAACGGATAGTTGTCCGGCAGATGCACAAACACTGAGTCTATCTCTGCTGTTGATATCACCTGAAGCAGATTATCGGCGGTTGCCACGACCTCTATCTTGTCCACTATCTCACCGACCATATCACAGTCCAGTATCGCTATGTTTGATATACGAAAATCCCAGTTTCTTGTAGTCTTTATCTTTTTTATCACTCGCTCCACCTGGTCTGATGTGGTGACAAGCATGATTTTCTCATTGGCCCCCGAGCGGTGATATTCCTTTGTCACCAGTCTTTTCAGCAGCTGTCTGACTATCACAGTGAATATAGTACTCAGTATAAAGGTCATACCCATCTGCCCTCTGGAGAAATATTCACTTGTTTTTGTAAAATATACGCAGCCGACGGTGATTGCGCCCACATATACATACATCTTCAGGACATTGTATATTTCAGGAAAGAGCTTTCGGTTTATCAGATTATCATCTGCAAATGCCACAAAATGTACACCACATATGCCACCAGCTCCACCAGAAATAGTGTAAGATAGTGCTCTGTATGGTTTATAAGTCCCGTTCTAAAGAAACCGAACTTGTACCAGTTTGCAATCAGATAAGATGTAAACATCACAATTATATCAAGAAGTACCTCGAGGTACTGGATTATCCATTTTTTTGAGTTCATATCTTTCTCCCGGATTTTTCCTCATCAGCAGTATCTATACCGGCAAGCAGTACAAGCAGGAACGGATCATATGCCACCTCGAGCAGATGATGCTCCATGAAGAGTGCACTCCAATCATGACTATTGCTGCAAAAAGCACATATTGCTTTGCCCCTATTGCCCTATGACCTATAACTATTAATAATATAAGCACTACAGCAAATACTATTATTCCATACTCAAACAGCATTCTAAGATACATATCATCTATAAAGAAATACTTTGCAGGGTCTATCCCGGTCGGGTCTGCAATGCCTCCCCAGCCCTGTTCCTCTATAAACTGTCCAAATGCCTTGATGCTATACTCACTCCACACTTTGTGGCTCACCATCAGCCTTTGAGATAGTACAGTGTCTATTTTAACCATTACAGCATTGCTCGCGCTATAAAAATAGCTCAGCGCCAAAAACAGACCCGCCCACACTATCGGCAAATATTTAAATATCTCACACACCCTGCGTGCCAGATTTTTCCTCTCAAGCAGATAAATCAGCCTGTCAGAACCAGGAATCCTGTCAGGCACACTGTTCCCGTAAAGGCTCCTGCTTTTATATATATAAATACACCTGCCACAATTACGATTAGCCATCTGAGCCCTGCCGGATATCTGTATTTTTCGTTTTCCCAAACCCTCTGCCATATACCAAGGCAGCTTACCGCCAATATCAGGTAAAATACATGTGCCGCAAAGTCCGTCGGATATATAATGCCGTATGAATGTCTGGCCGCCGCTGCATTTCTCGGTGAATAGCCTATCACATCCGCTATCACACCTGTCTGACTAGCTATAGCTGCCACTATAAGCATGACCGATACCACCGCCGTATATACCTTTAGTATATTGTCAAACCTCACATTTTTTGCCCCGGCAATAAGTAGTACCGGCTGCAGCAGTTCATAATAACCGGTTTGTAAGCCTACTATTCCAAATATAAGAACAACTACGGCAATTGCAAGCTGCTCTTTTCTGCTGTAATATCCGGAAAAAAGGACCTTGGCTCCTGTATACAAAACCATCGCTGCAAGAAAAAGCTTAAAGGTTCCTACCAGCACCTGCTGCGAGAACATAGTAGTCTCGTATACACATTTTGCCAGCACAATACCATATAATATAAAGTATCCTACATCCCATCTGTTAATTTTCTGTGTTGAAATCGATTTATTTTTGTCCATAAATGATATTTTACCATATTTGATATATAATTGCCACATTTCAAAAAATTATAACAAAAATTTAATAAAAGCTACAGTTTATGCGTCTCCGCTCAACTGTAGCCTTTAAAATCGACCTATTTAATTACTTCAGGTCATCATCTGTAATTGTTTCACCATTCATAACCTTCTGTATCAACTGTTTAGCATGCTCTACGCTGCTCTCATCCGGAATAGTAACATAAACTTTCTGAATAGGCATAGAATATGTTGTTTTCTTGGTACCCTGACCAGTTACTGCAAATGACTTAATATTCCAGCTTCCTCCCTCTGACAGCTGCATATTGATAAGAGATGAAATATCTGAGCTTTTAAAATCCATGGAAATCATTCCCTCAAGACTGTCAAGAATACCGGAGTAGTTGGTCAATAATGCCGTACTGTTTGTCATCTTATCTATTACTGCTGAAATAAGATCCATCTGATGGCGTCCCCTGCCATTATCTCCGTCCGGAAGATTATGCCTCTCACGGGCATATGCCAATGCTTCCTCTCCGTTTAATTCATTTGGACCCTTTGAAAACTTGTAAGAATCCATAGATGAACTAAATGCCTGTTCAGAATTCACAGTAACTCCACCTATTTGGTCTATAAGAGTCTCAAAACCTGTGAAATTAATCTGAGCATAGTAGTTGATTGTATCCAGATCATATACTGAAGCCAATGTCTTCATTGAACAATCTATACCATACAATCCACAATGTGTCAGTTTATCCTTTGTCCCATGAGATACCGACGTTTCAACATAGTAATCTCTAGGTGTATTTAACAATAACACCTGTCTACTCTCAGGATTGACAAAAGCCAGAATATTTACATCGCTTCGGCTCTTTGCAAGTTTCTTGCTTCTGGTATCTGATCCACTGATATATACAACGAACGGCTCCTTTGTCACCTGAACATCCTTTTCTGTCTTCTCAACCTCATATGTCTTAGTATAAGCATACAATACCTTTGTCTTTGTTTCAAAATCTTCATACCCCTCTGTATCTGTGATAACAGATACATATGAGGTATTGAGTATCATCGCCTTTACCTCACCCGAATAAAGGCATCCACCATCTCTATTGCAGACGCATATGGCTTTGTATTGATTGTACTGTCTGTTTTTTTATTAATATCATCTATTTGTTTCCTTTGTCTCTTCATATCCATATGAATCAGTATATGCAAAGGTATAATCCTTGGCATCATCAATAGTCTCAGCGGGATCATCCTTCATAACATAGACAACAATCTTATCCTCCATGACATTTTTATTTCCGGTCATATCATTAAGTGTGCCCATCACCTTGCTAAGCACAGACGTGCCATATAAGCTACATATGATAACCAGTATAGATATAAATGTTCCCAATCCTCGCTTAAAATAGCCCGACGCTTTTGGTTTCATTATGTTTTGTCCTAAGTGAACAAGTGCAAACACCAGGAACTCCATAATTAATAAACCCCCGGCTGCAAACATGATATACTTTGCAGGTAACATTTTTGTTTTTACAGCCATAGCAAATATCATAGCACTAGCAATAAGCTGTAAAACCAATAATACCCTTGCAAATATTATCCATTTTGTAGCCTTTTTCTTTTTCTTCATTTGTTTCTCCTTCTATCTATAAATACATAGTACTTATCTATTTTAACAAATGATTTTGATTTTTCAATATTTTAACAATGATTATAACAAAATTAATAATTTTTTTTAAAATTTAAATGTGTTTTCCAGTGTCTCCCACTTCTGATCCTTATCACTCAAGTTGATTGGTGTGCCATCCTCAAGTGTGTATCCGCTTCCGTCAGCGCTTCCCGGATACTCTCCGACAAGCTGTGGCCACTCGATGCCGATTGCAGGATCATTCCATGCAAGGCCGCTCTCATCTCCAAGGTGCCAGAAATCTGTTACCTTGTAGCAGAACTCTGCTACATCTGAGAGTACTAAAAATCCGTGTGCAAAGCCTCCGGAATAAGGAACTGCTTCTTGTTCTCCTCTGTGAGCTCTACTCCGAACCACTTGCCGTATGTCTTTGAATCGCTTCTTAAGTCTACAGCCACATCAAATACTGAGCCTTTTACTGCACGCACAAGCTTTGCCTGTGGGTATTCCTTCTGGAAATGGAGTCCGCGGAGCACTCCCTTTGTGGAGCATGACTGATTATCCTGTACGAACACTCTGTCAATGCCAGCTTCCTGCATATCCTTTGAATTGTATGTCTCCATAAAGTATCCACGGTTGTCTCCATGCACTGTAGGCTCGATGATGCAAAGTCCTTCGATTCCACCTACGTTTTTCTGTACTTTAATCTGTCCCATGATTTCTATGTCCTTTCTTGTATTACGTGAACATCCCAACATCTAACTCAACCTCGCTACTTCGTAGCTTCTTTGCTCACTAAAATTCTATCTCCTGCAGATATCTGTGCAGCGCATCCTGCCATGTAGGGAGTGGCTTAAATCCATTCTCCACGAGCTTGCTCTTGTCCAGTCTGCTGTTAAACGGACGTGCTGCCTTTGACACACCGTACTCTGCTGTTGTAACAGGTGCTACTGTAAGTCTGTCCTCAGAATACTCTGTATGACCAAGCTCCACTGCCTGCTTAAAGATTTCCTTTGTAAAATCATACCAGCTTATATATCCACCCTCGTTTGTAGCGTGATAGTAACCGTATTTATCAGTCTCTATCATATCTACGAGCAATCTTGAAAGGTCGAGTGTATATGTCGGTGTACCAATCTGGTCACTTACTACTGTAAGCTTATCGTGTGTCTTGCCGACATTTAGCATTGTCTTGATGAAGTTCTTGCCGTTTACACCAAATACCCATGCTATACGCACTATAAAGTACTTCTCAAGTGTATTTGCCACTGCAAGCTCTCCGTCAAGCTTTGTCTGTCCATATACATTGAGTGGTGCATAGTCCTTGCAGTCAGGCTGCCATGGTGTGGTGCCCTGTCCGTCAAATACATAATCTGTGCTGATATATACCATCTTGGCATCTATCTTCTTGCAGGCATCTGCAATATTCTGTGTGCCGTCTGCGTTGATTGCATGCACCTTTGCTTTTTTATCATCATCCTCGGCCAGATCCACAGCTGTCCATGCTGCACAGTGTACTACTACGTCAGGCTTAAGCTCTGTGATTGTTTTTTCCACTGCATCACGGTCTGTGATATCGAGTGAGACATATGGCAAAGTTGTAACTGCTGTGCCATCGTCTGCTCCGCTATACTGTGGTGCTATATCTGTTCCGATTCCTTCGTAACCGCGTGCTGCCAGGTCGTTCATTACGTCGTGTCCGAGCTGACCTGCAACTCCTGTAACAAATACTTTCATTTTGGGTCTCCTTTATACAAATATTCGTAAACAGGCCCAACATATATGCGCAATCCCGCATGCTTTGGCATGCTTTCCCGCTGCTTACGCAGCTAAGATTGCTTATATACGTTGTTCCTGCTCTATTCTAGAGCCTCAAAGAATCAAAATGCGCTTATGTAAGCGAGCTTACAACACGCATTTCGATTCTTCAAGGTTTACGAATAGCAGTTATCTATTCGCGTACATCTTCTCGTAATAGTTCTGGTACTCTCCGCTGATGATTGTCTCCCACCACTCACGGTTATCAAGGTACCATTTGATTGTCTTCTTGATGCCGTCCTCAAACTTGGTCTCTGGGAGCCATCCGAGCTCGTTGTGGATCTTTGTAGGGTCGATTGCGTAACGCATATCATGGCCCTTACGGTCTCCTACGAATGTGATAAGGCTCTCCGGCTTATTGAGCTCCTTGCAGATAATCTTTACGATTTCAAGGTTTGTCTTCTCATTATGTCCACCTACATTGTAAACCTCTCCTACACGTCCGTTGTGGATGATAAGGTCGATTGCCTTGCAGTGATCCTCTACATAAAGCCAGTCACGTACGTTCTCGCCTGTTCCGTATACCGGGAGTGGCTTGTCATTAAGCGCATTTGCAATCATAAGTGGGATAAGCTTCTCCGGGAAATGGTATGGTCCGTAGTTGTTTGAGCAACGGCTGATTGTTACAGGAAGTCCATATGTGCGGTGGTAAGCAAGCACGAGTAAGTCTGCTGCTGCCTTTGATGATGAATATGGGCTTGATGTATGGATTGGTGTATCCTCATGGAAGAAAAGGTCAGGGCGGTCAAGTGGCAGATCTCCGTATACCTCATCTGTTGATACCTGGTGATATCTTTTAATACCATACTTGCGGCATGCGTCCATAAGCACTGATGTTCCGATGATATTTGTATCAAGGAATACCTGTGGGTTCTCGATTGAACGGTCAACGTGTGACTCTGCTGCGAAGTTTACAACCATATCAGGATGCTCTTCCTCAAATAATTTGTATACAGCGTCACGGTCTGTGATGCTCTCCTTTACGAAACGGAAGTTGGATTGTCCATTACAGGCTCAAGTGTTGAGAGATTTCCTGCATATGTGAGACAGTCTAAGCATACGATACGGTAATCCGGATATTTGTTAAGCATGTGAAATACGAAGTTGCTTCCGATAAATCCTGCTCCACCTGTTACGATAATTGTCATTTTGATTTCCTCCTTAATATAACTGCTCGCGGTATTTTCCATCAAGTACGTCCTTTAAGTACTGTCCGTACTGATTCTTCTTTACTAGCTCATATGTCTTTAATACTTCATCCTTTGTAATCCAGCCGTTTAAGTAAGCGATTTCCTCAAGACATGCTATCTTACGGTGCTGATGTGTCTCAACTGTCTTGACAAAGTTTGTAGCATCTACAAGGCTCTCATGTGTTCCTGTGTCAAGCCATGTGAAGCCCTGTCCCAAAAGCTCTACATTGAGGGCTTTTTTCTCAAGATAGATTCTGTTTAAGTCTGTTATCTCAAGCTCTCCTCTGGCTGATGGCTTAAGGTTCTTTGCATACTCTACTACATTGTTATCGTAGAAGTAAAGACCTGTGACACAGTAATTGCTCTTTGGATGCTCAGGTTTTTCCTCGATTGAAATAGCCTTTCCTTCCTTATCAAACTCTACAATACCGAATCTCTCAGGGTCATCTACATAGTAGCCGAATACTGTGGCGCCCTTACCGCTCTTGGCATTTTCAACTGCGGCCTTGAGTCTCTTGTTGAGTCCGTGTCCTGCGAAGATGTTGTCTCCGAGAACCATGGCTACTGTGTCATCCCCGATGAATTTCTCACCGATAACGAATGCCTGTGCAAGTCCGTCCGGGCTTGGCTGTACCTCGTAGGTGAGGTTGACACCAAACTGATGTCCGTCTCCTAAGAGCTCCTTAAATCTTGGTGTATCCTGTGGTGTTGAAATGATCAGGATATCTCTGATGCCGGCATTCATAAGCACTGACATAGGATAGTAGATCATTGGCTTGTCATAAATTGGAAGTAACTGCTTTGATGTTACCATTGTGAGTGGGTAAAGACGTGTGCCTGAACCTCCCGCTAATATAATACCTTTCATGTTGTTCTCCTTCAAACTGAAACTACGTGCTGCATTTGATGCTTTCGGTCTGTAGAATCCACTGACCTGATTCATCATTTACCTGCATTATAAAAGGTGCCCCAAGGGCACCTTCAAGTACTTTTTTATATTTTAGCATTTTTCACAAAATATATGCTTATAATATCCTGTTTTTAAATCATTTTCGTGCAATAAATACACCTGCATCCTTTGTGATATGGAACCCTCCCTCTGTCTTCTTTCTGACAAATGCCGCAAATTCCTTATAGCGGTCCACAATATACCTGTTCTGGTTGCCGTGGCACGAAAGCACATACTCTATCACAGGCTCTGCTTTTTCTACCACAAGCTCATCCTCGTACCCATGCCAGCTTACATCACCAAAGTATTTTCCAAGTATTGCCTCACCATTTTCTTTACCGAATTGCTCATACAGCCTTTCCGCTGACAGCTCTATGCGGTCATCAAACTCCTGTACCAGGTCGTTTATTTCCTTCATATGCCGTGAGCTGTATGTACTGCACACAAACACGCCACCGGGCTTTAGCACCCTTTGGATTTCACTGCACACGGCATCCAGATTGTCACAATAGAACAGTACATGGTCTGCTATCACGCAGTCATACGATGCATCCGGCTTATACAGCCTGTGGGCATCCATCACCTCATATGTGAAGCGCTTGTCGTCTGCACCTACATTTCTCGTCGCATCCCTTACCATGCCATACGATATATCAGTCAGGGTTATCTGCATATCTGCCGGTATCCTGTCTATGTTCTGTGTCCAGAGAGAGGCATCACCACAGCCCACCTCAAGCACCTTTTCCCCCTCAAAAAAGCTGCACTCATCAAATACCCAGCTAAACCAGCTCACCGGATTCATCGAGAAATCCCTGTGCAGATTGATTCTGGCTGATATATTTGAAGCATCCCTGTACTGCTGCTTTAGCTTTTGCTCCATCTCGTTTATATTAACCAGCTCCAGCATATGGCTCCAGTCCACGCTTCGCCCCTCGTCTATTACCTCTGAAGCCTCCTGCAGTGCTGATTTCATAAGCTTCATCTGCTCTATCCTCTCCTCCACGAGACCAAGCTGCATGTGAAGCGACTCAGACATGACATTGCTGTCCGTGTTTCTGAGTGTCATCTCCTTGATATCATCCAGGGAAAATCCCAGATATTTGAGGAACAGTATCTGCTGTAGACGCGCAAAGTCGTCATCATTATAGAATCTGGCTCCGTTTTCGTTTACGTAGGATGGTTTTAAAATATTGTGCTCGTCATAGTACCTGACGGTCTTTTTTGTAATATGCGCTTTTTTTGCAAATTCTCCTGAGGAGTAGTAGCCGGGTAGTTTCATCGTTGCGTTGCCTTTCCTCTTATTTTCTTACTTTTAAACTTTCTATATCTAAGTATATCATAATTTTCTAATACAGGATTTATTAATATTTACTTATTTTCATTGTTTCTGCTTGTTTTTCCAGAAAATGTACTTATAATTATAATATCACTATGTAACAAGGAGAAAACAATGAAATACGATTATATAGTAGTAGGTTCCGGTCTCTACGGAGCCATCTTCGCCCATGAGGCAAAGGCCAAGGGCAAATCAGTGCTTGTTGTGGACAAGCGTCCTAACATAGCAGGAAATGTCTACACCGAAAAGCAGGAGGCATAAATGTACACATGTACGGAGCCCACATATTCCACACCAATGACAAGAGGGTCTGGAACTACATCACACAGTTTGCTGAGTTCAACCGCTTCACAAACAGCCCTGTAGCAAACTACAAAGGTGAGCTTTACTCTATGCCATTTAACATGTACACTTTCAACAAGATGTGGGGTGTGGTAACACCGGAGGAGGCTGCTGCAAAGATTGAGGAGCAGAAAAAGGAAATCACCGGTGAGCCAAAAAATCTCGAGGAGCAGGCTATTTCACTTGTTGGCCGTGATATCTATGAGAAGCTCGTGAAGGGCTATACTGAGAAGCAGTGGGGTCGTGACTGTAAGGAGCTTCCGGCTTTCATCATAAAGCGTCTTCCTGTTAGACTTACCTTTGACAACAATTACTTCAATGCTCTTTATCAGGGTATTCCAATCGGTGGATACACCAAGATGGTTGAGAATCTGCTCGACGGCATTGAGGTCAGACTAAATACCGACTACCTTGAGCACAAGGCTGAGCTTGATGCTCTTGCTGACAAGGTGGTATACACAGGTCCGATTGACGCATACTTTGGCTTTAAGCTAGGTACTTTAGAGTACCGCTCAGTGCGCTTTGAGAATGAGACCCTCGATATTCCTAACTTTCAGGGAAATGCCGCTGTCAACTATACAGACCGCGAGACTCCATGGACACGTATCATCGAGCACAAGTGGTTCGAGTTCGGTAAGGATGAGGATGGAAATGATCTGCCAAAGACTATTATCAGCCGTGAGTACTCTTCTGAGTGGAAGGCAGGCGATGAGCTTATTACCCTGTAAACGATGAGAAAAACGGACAGCTCTACGCCAAGTACAAGGAGCTTGCCGATAAGGAGACGGGTGTTATATTCGGTGGTCGTCTCGGCGAGTACAAGTACTACGATATGGATACTACCATTGCTTCTGTACTTGATATGTGTGAGAAGGAGCTTGGCTAATAGTCAGGCTTCCCACAAAATGCTTTGTTTATGTCATATTCAAAAGCGCATGGCAATTTACCATGCGCTTTTATTTACATTTTTTTTCCGGCCAGATTTATCTCAGCCGCAGGAATATGCTCCCTCAGGCACTCATATCCATATTCCTTCGAATATGCATATATAGCCGGAAGCTGTCTTGAAAGAAATAGCGCCGGTGCTTCTGTCACAGAGTATGCGCCACAGTGCCCGAACTCAAGAACATCACCAAGTTCAAGCTTCTTAAGCTTCACCTCGCGTACCAGCACATCTGCCACTGTACAGAGGCTTCCGCAGAGTGTATAGTCTGTGTCCGGCAGTTCTGTGAATTCCACACCGGCAGCTCTATATATACTAATCGGCGGCACCTGCATAGCCATTCTCTGTCCAAAGTAATTCAGATGGTGGATTCCTCCATCAAGAATCGCATAATTGGCATCGCCTGTCGATTTAAGGTCCTTTACCTGTGTGTAATATTTACCGCATGAGGCTGCAAGGAAACGTCCCATCTCAATGCCAAGCGGATATTCCACAGCAAATTCTCTAAGCACCTCTGCTGCCTCATCAAGTGCTTGTTTTTCCCTTTCCTGCCAGTCTTCCTCAAAATACTCCACACAAAGTCCCGGGCCATACTCTACAAGCTGTGGCTCAAAACCGTATTTTTCTTTTAATCCGGTAAGTGCAGACTTTATTTTTTGCAAGTCCTTATTTATTTTGCGCAAGCTCTTCTGTGTGCCGGAATAATAGTGGATGCCTATTACCATGATGCCCTTAAACTCATCCGGATGCGAAATGATATATTCAATATCCTCAAGCGACATGCCAAACTGGTTGCCGCTTGTCAGGCGCAGTATGACCTGTGCCTTCTTTTCGACCAATCCAGCTTCATGCGCACCTTCCGGCATACGTTCAAGCATCACTTCTGATATCAGCGCTGCATGTCTTATGCTCTCACAGGTGAGTATACCGGCGCCATATGAAACTGCTCGCTCTATATCGCATTTTTCCTTCATCACACCTGAATAGATGATGCTCTCCGGCTTCACGCCAAGTGCTATACATATCTCAAGCTCTCCCGGGCTGCACACCTCCACATGGTCTAAGCCCTCCGGCAGCCTGTGAAGCAGGAATGGATTTGCCTTTATCGAAAAGCAAAGCGGTATCCTACGTCCTCCTTTACAATCAAGAGCAGCCTTATCATGGCTGCTCTTTTCGCAAACTCGTCCGTATCAAATACATAGTACGGTGTCTGTCTCATATACTTTATTCCTCCACAAGCTCTTTCACAAGCTTCTCGATCGCATCTACTGAGTTGAAATTCTCAGGAACCAGATCCTTTGGTCTGATTGTGATGTCAAACTCATCAGTCAGCTCCGATACGAGTGAAACTATATCAAATGACTCAAGAATTTTGTCATCGATGAGCTTTGTCTCCTTCTCAAAATCCACATCCGGTCTTAATTCCTCTAAAATCTCTAAAATTGTGTCTCTCATTTTACATTTCCTCCAGTTTTTTCATATCATATTTTCCGTTTGGAAGCTTAGGAAGCTGCTCCAGCTTCTTGATTTTCCTTGGCACCATAAAGCCCGGGAGCTCGTCCCTCAGTGCCAGCGCGAGGCTTCTCCTGTCACAGTCACCTGTATAGAAAAGTATCAGCACCTCTTTTGCTTTATTATATATAACACAGCTTTCTGCGACTCCCTCGACCACATTGGCGGCATGCTCCACCTCGTCAAGCTCCACACGGTGTCCCATGTGCTTTATCTGGCGGTCCATACGTCCACAGAAATGAAGTATGCCATCCTCATTGAGCCTTCCGTAATCCCCTGTGCGATACATCCGCTCAGGATAAGCCTTATTGAGTGGATTGAGTGTAAATGCCGCAGCTGTCCTCTCCGGATCATTATAATAACCCAGCGCCAAGATTGGTCCACATACACATATCTCGCCCTGTTCTCCGACAGCCGGCTCATTTCCATGCTCATCTATCAGGAAAACCCTGTAATTGTCATAGGCTTTTCCTATAGGAAGCACCTCGTCATCTTCCACTGTATGATCCACGCTATAGTATGTGCATGATGCTGTGGCCTCTGTCGGCCCATACTGGTTCACAAAATGCGCTTCCGGCAGATTTTCCTGCCATTTCCTGAGCACCCTGCACGGCATCACTGAGCCTGAGAAGCAGATTTTTCTAAGACTCTTAAGCCCTACTTCCTCAAATGCTCCAAGCGATGTGAGGATGGTAAATGCCGAAACACTCCAGCCTACACTGCTGACTTTCTTATCATTCATGTAATCAAACAGGGCATTTGGCTCCATAAAATACTCTTTTGGAATAATCGCTGTGCTGCAGCCGGTCTTTAGCGGCAGATAAATGTCCCTGATTGCCGCAATATAGTCAAGCGGCGACTGATTGCCCAGCACATCACTTTCCTCTATATGCATTACATCACAGTAAGCATTGATGTATGTCATAAGTGACAGATGCGATGTCATGACTCCCTTTGGATTGCCGGTGGAGCCTGACGTGTAGATGATATACAGTGGGTCTGTCATGGACATCTGCCTGCGGACTGCAGCGAGCATATCCAGTGAGCTGTCATCTGTTTTTCCTGCACAGCCTGCCACAACACCACCATCTGTATCGTTCTCACTATCCGTCACATCGTCTCCTGCTGATTCACTGATTTTACAATCACTATCAGCGCACGCCACCTGCTCAAAGCGCGATATATCCTCAGCAATAAATATCTGCGGTCTATCGAAGCCTTCTGCCTTTGCCAGCTCATCCACTATGCTCTCCACATGCTCAAGGCTTTCCCTGTCTGCCACAATAGCCCTTGGACACAGATTTTCAAGTATTTTTTCAATTCTCTTGTCAGGAAGCGATGCATCAATCGGCGCATACGGTCTGCCTGCATATGCCACTCCCAGGAAGTATGCCGGTGTCACCATTTTCCTTCCGGCAAATACTGCAACAGGGGTTCTGTCCACTCCAAGCTGTTCTATCAGATATGCTCCTGTATTTCTTGCTATATCATATACCTGCGCAAACGTAATACTACATTCAGTATCCGAAAATGCAGGCTTGTCAGGGTATTTTGCCACTGTGGCCTCAAGCCACTCCAGTACGTTTTTCATCTTAGTCCTCTTTCATGCATTAATAAACGTTGCCGAAAAATTATAGCACATAACATCCGAAAAAAATGTCATGTGCTATCGAATTAATAATTCTTAAGAAAGCCTTAATTTTTTTCTGTAGGTTTTTCTATATTTGATTCTCCTATTAAATATATCGGTCTGTCCTTTGCCTCGAGATAAAGCTTTGACAGATACAGTCCAAGTATCCCTATGCTAAGAAGCTGTATACCACCGATAAAAAGAATGATGACCACCGTTGATGCCCAGCCTGCTACCGGATCACCAAACACAAGTCTTCTTATTATGATAAAAAGCATAGCTGCTATCGCCACAATAAAGCTGAACACTCCTGCTATTGAAGCCATGTATAGCGGAGCATTTGAAAATGCTACTATTCCGTCAAGACTATACAAAAAGAGCTGCCAGAATGACCATTTTGTCTCGCCTGCCACTCTGTTTACATTCTCAAACTCAAGCCATTTGACCTTGAATCCTACCCAGCCAAACAGCCCCTTCGAAAACCTATTGTACTCTTTTAGCGATAAAAGAGCATCCACATATTTCCTATTCATCAGCCTGTAGTCACGTGCCCCATCAACATATTTGCCTTTGAAATCTTACTCATCAGCCTATAAAACTTTCTGGCAAAAAAAGATCTGATCGCTGGTTCACCTTTGCGTGTCACCCGCCTTGTACCGACAGCATCATAGCCCTCTTTTGTAAGGACCTGATACATCTTCGGAAGCATTTCCGGGGGATCCTGAAGGTCTGCATCCATTATTGCCACATATTCACCCACCGCATGCTGCAAGCCTGCATACATGGCTGCCTCCTTGCCAAAATTACGCGAAAATGATATGTATTTCACACCGGAATCATTTGTGGCAAGCTCCTTTGCAACATCAAGCGTACCATCCATGGAGCCGTCATCCACTATAATCAGTTCATAGGACAATCCCTCTGCCTCACTCGCTTGACTCATCTGATTCAGTACCCAGATTATTTTATTATAAAAAAGAGGCAGAGCCTCTTTCTCGTTAAAGCATGGCACCACAATGCTTATCTTATTTTTTTCCATATAAGCCACCCTGCATATAACATCAAATAAATAAAAAATCCAATTGCTGCTCCTGCCGTATTTGTCACAAAATCATCCAGCTGGCAATATCCTCTGCCGGTAACCAGCTGCGTGTACTCAATTGCTGCGCTTATAAGAGCACCAACAGGTATTGTAAACCATCTCATCCAATTTTTAAAACCAGTGGAAATAAAAGCCCAAATGGTATAAACAATACTATATTTTCTATAAAATAAGCGTGCATCTGAAGTGTCATGCCCCATGTGCTCCACAGCACCATATCGGCGACGCCGGTTCTGCTTCCCGGCTCCCTTGAATAATACACTATCATTATAAGCGTATACATATAAGCCACAAAGGTGCCGCAGAACATCATATGCCAGATTTTGCCCACTATCTTTTTTCTTCTCTCATCTGCCTGTGATACCTCTCTCATTGTGAAAAGATATCGCAGCAGACACACAAAAATATACATCGCAATGCAGATTAAAGCCAAATATACCGCTGACGGAAGATATTTGAACTTTTCCTGTATGTCTCTTATTATATAATCCTTTAAACTCAATGTCCTTTTTTATGCTCCTTGTAGGCACGAATGAACTCCAACTGTCGTTCATCGTCCTTTTTCTGTTCGTCATCAGACATATGACTCACTTTAATAATTATACACAATATTATGCCAATTACAATAATACCGGCACATAATATAAAAATAATTAAGATTTCAGGCATAGACTATTTCCTCCGGCAGAATTTAATTACTATTCTCTCTACAGATTAAATTATATCCACTTAATTTATCTTAATTCACTCATTTATGAACCCTGATAACAGCAAAAGCTGCATGATATTCTCACACAGCTTTTGTATATTACGTGTATTATCTTTGGCATTAACCTTTATTTTAATTTTGCAACAACCATATCCACATATTTCTGACAGATTTCCTCGCTCTCTGCCTCAACCATGACACGGATAACAGGCTCTGTACCCGACTCACGCACAAGTATACGTCCTGTATCGCCAAGCTCTGCAGTAACCTGGTCGACAGCCGCCTGAACCTCAGGATTTGCAAGTGCCTCGGCCTTGTCAGCCACACGCACATTCTGAAGTACCTGTGGTAGATACTAAGCCCCTCACAGAGCTGGCTCATCTTCTGTTTTCTCGCCATCATGACCTCCATCATCTTAAGGCTGGTAAGGATACCATCACCTGTTGATGCATACTTAGAGAAGATGATATGTCCTGACTGCTCTCCGCCGATGCGGCAGCCGTTCTGCTGCATGTACTCGTATACATATTTATCACCTACTGCAGTCTTTGCGTAGCCGATTCCAAGCTCATCAAGGGCCTTATAGAGTCCAAAGTTTGACATAACAGTTGTGACAACAGTATTGTTATCAAGCTTTCCTCTCTCTTTCATGTACTTTCCATATATGTAGAGGATATGGTCTCCTGTGATTACATTGCCCAGTTCGTCTACACAGAGACATCTGTCTGCATCTCCATCGTATGCGAAGCCTACATCAAGACCATTGTCCACCACGTACTTCTGTAAGCCCTCGATATGTGTAGAGCCTGCATTATTGTTGATGTTTAGACCGTTTGGCTCATTGTTGATGACATAGCACTTTGCTCCAAGTGCCTCAAAAATAGACTTTGCCATGTTCCATGAGCTTCCGTTGGCACAGTCAAGACCTACCTTCATGCCCTTGAATGAGTAGACACCAAGCGATATGAGGTATCCCATGTAACGGTTACGGCCTGCTACATAGTCAACTGTACATCCGATAGCATCCTTATGTGCATAAGGCAATTCCTTCCACTCCTGACCAAACAGGCGCAGCTTGCCGTCTATATAGTCCTCGACAAGGAGAATTGTCTCCTCATCCATCTTCTCTCCATTGCTGTTGATAAGCTTGATTCCATTGTCATAGTATGGATTATGGCTTGCCGAAATCATGATACCACAGTCAAAATCATCGGTTCTTGCTACATATGCCACTGATGGAGTTGTGGTAACGTGTAATAGATATGCATCTGCTCCCGATGCTGTAAGTCCTGATACAAGGGAGTACTCAAACATGTAGCTTGAACGTCTTGTATCCTTTCCTATTACTATCTTCGCCGGCTCGTCGAGCTGCTTCTGCTTCTTAAGCTCTCCATAATACCAGCCCAAAAATCTACCAATCTGATATGCGTGCTCTGCTGTTAAATTGACATTGGCCTCTCCACGGAAGCCGTCTGTTCCAAAGTATTTTCCCATTGTTGTCCCCTTGTGAATAAATTTTTCTTATATTATACACTTAATAAATGTGTTTGTGTAGTAAAATAAGCTTATTTGTTAAATTATTCGACTTCATAAAATCAATTGTTTATAAATATGATAAAATTAACATATGTATATAAATCAAAGCTACAAAGATATCTTATGACACTCCATATAATATCTCTTCTCATTCGCTTCTCCGATTGAGAATGTCTTTCTAGGAAGCACCCCGCCCGCATTTATTGCAGGGAACAATGTGCTCTTGTCTATCGACTGAAGAAAGATTCCACATCCATTAGTCTCCCTAACCAGTCCGTGAAGTGCCTCATCACCATGGATATAGTCTATTTCCACATTGTCATGTGTCTCAAGATACTTGTCTAAAATACCCTGGAGTATCTCAACCGGGAGGCGGTCACCTCTATTTGTGATATTAATTCCGGAATTCTTTATTTCGGTAGCGCCTGATTCAACATACTCAAATACTATCTCATCGCCCTCAGTGCTCGCAAGTCCTTGTTTTGTGATTTCAGCTTCGAAAAACGACAGCATGTCCTTTACATCAACATTTGTAAGCAGTCTGTGAATAGGCTTAAACTCAAGCGCCTCACTGTGCAGATTACAGATTTCCACAAGAGCATGCCTTGCAGGATGAGTTTTCAACTGCTCCTCTGTGAATTTTCCTGATTTTTTGATATTTTCCCAGCATGTCTTCGCTGTTGCAAGGGAATGGTTTCCATCACCTACTGCAAATAAAAAGCCTCCACAGCTATTCTGTTTTGCTGCAAATGCCTCTGTCACCTGCCTTGCTGCCTCACCCTCGACAGCATAGCCGCGGATATGTCCGCCTCCCTGCATGAGCTCTGTATCGTAAAGCTTACGAAGAGTGTCCCTGATGGCATACACATACTCGATTATTCCATGCTTTACAGCTGCTATATTTACTGCATCTTCCTGTGAAGCACCCTGGCAACCATCAATCTTTTGTTCTGTCTATAGGATCATCAACAAGCAGCATAACATGTGGCAGCTCAATAGCTGCATTCTCTCTTATTTTCACTCTCGGAGGTATACGTGATATTACTGTTCCCTCTGTTGCTCTGATGAGAGTCTTCTTTTTCGGGTCGAAATCATAGTCATCCAGATCAATAAGTCCTACTATTCCCAGACGCACCCCTGACTCCGTAGTACGCTCAACAAGCACATAGCCATCTGCCACCGCTTGCTTTAAGGTTCCATCTGTGAGATATGTATCCATCGTGGTATTAATATATTTGATTCTCTCATCATCAGTCATTGAAGCATATTTTGTTTTTCTGCCGGTTTCTTTGTCATTTTTGACACCATACCCTGACGAATTGCAATCATTCTCCTGATTCTCAATTGTTCCCAGATATATTTCGGGAAACACCACATTAAGTGTTGACGGAGCATCGCCCACATACTTTTCCACAGCATCCCAATAAACAGCCTGACTTGTGAACTGGTCACAGGCGATAACTGACCATTTTTCCATATCTATACCATCGTTTGGCAAAAGAATATTTGCCGGATTGAAACAATTTGACATATCAACAATTCTCCTTTAAATATACAAAATATATAACAAAAATCCGCTATACTCTATAGTATAACGGATTTACTTTTATTTGCATATATTAAATTCCTTTTGTTGTTAGAATTCTTCCAACTGCATCATCTAATTTTTCTGCCGGTATCTCACCACTGTTAACTGCAGACAGCACTGCATTATAGCTGCTCTCAAAGCCTGTTGAAACATAAATCATGCTCATTCCTGCCTTAACAGCTGCCACAGCCGCCTCATCCTGTGTACATACCTTATTAAGAGATGCGTCTGATAAATCATCTGTAATCAAAAGGCCATTAAAGCCCATGGTAGTTCTCATATAGTTTACGGCACCTGCTGATGTAGAGCATGGCGTGGTTTCCTCTCCTGTCACACTCTGGCAAATCACATTTCCCATCATGACTGCCGGAACACCTGCTTCAATTGCCTTCTGATATGGCACAAAATCAGATGCCTCAAGATCCTCCAGCTTATCTGTCATCCAGAGCATTCCTGTCGCTGAATCTGTAGTAGCCTTTCCTTTTCCGGGAAAGCTCTTTGCTACAGAATTGATTCCTGCATCATTATAGCTGCTTACCTGTGCTGCAACACAGTCACCTACAGTCGCTGACTCGCTACCAAATGCATATGTATCGTTATCTGCATTATCACCATATGCTATATCCGCTGTCGGCCCAAAATTCATATTAAGACCATTGGTAGCCATATATGAGCCTATCTTTCCTGCACTGCTGCCCGCTGCGTCAGCATCTCCAAGCTGTGATGGTGCCTGCTGTGCCTCATATCCATTAGCTGAAGCAAGAGGAAGTCTTTCTCCACCTTCTTCATCAATTGCAAGGAACAGATTCACGCCCAGTCGCTCCTGCGAAAATGACTGCAGACTGCTCATCATCTTTGTAACTGCGGCCTCTCCTGAGAAGTTCTCCTGTCTGAACACAAAACCACCAAGAGGATATGTACCAATAGCTGCCTTTGTCTTGTTACCGGCCTGAGTTAACTGTGATACACCTGTAATCTCCTCAGGTCTCGTAATGAATAGCTGGGCTACCTTTTCCTCTGTTGTCATAGAAGACAGCTTTGTCTTGACAGAATCTGACGGAGTAAATGCCGGTGCTGCCTGCTGTCCATCAGCTTGTACCTGCTGAGTTCCATCCGTCTCCTGAGTAGGATTCTGTGTCTCCTGCTGGCTTTCTGTTATTTTCTTATTCGCCTTATTCCCCGGCATCACAAAATGCACTGCTCCAAATACCAGCACAACTATCAGTGCAATTACTTCTATTGTGATGAGGTACTTATCTCCATTTTGTCTAAAGTTCATATTTAATCCCCAAAATTTGTATTTGTTAAATCGTTATTAGGTTCGCTTACTTTTCCTGATAATGCATTGCTGTATTCGTTTACAGTTGCACTAGGAGTATAGCCTGTATCACCTTCAAGGAACTGATGCACTCCTGTAGCCATGTCTGCAAGTGTAGTAGGCACCTCAACCCATGCACCATCAACCTTTCCACCATAGAACACCTGTGGATATGCTGTAGAATCCTCTACTGTATAGTCTGCAAGATTTTTAAATACTGAAAGAATCTCATCAGTATTATAGTTAGTATTGACATGTCCAATCAGGTCTGATACCATCTTAATCTTTGCCGCTGTATTCATCTGCTTAGCTGATTCAAAAACCTTGAACAGCACTGTTCTCTGTCTTTCAGCACGCTTATAGTCTCCTCCGGCTGTATAACGTATTCTGGAATACGCAACTGCCTGAGTTCCATCAAGTGTATATGTGCCGGCTGAATCAATATGGGATGAGCTTGTTCCACGAACCTTATTGACCTCATCAATATATCCGTTTATCACCTTTGCCTCAGATGCATCAATATCCTGTACAATGCCTCCTACCTCATCTATAATTTCACCGACTGTATTGAAATTGACTGTAACATAATTCTTTATGTCTAAGTCCAGATTTTTGTTAAGTGTATCTACTGCAAGCTCCGGTCCGCCAAACGCATGTGCATGTGTCACCTTCTGGTATCCATGACCATCAATATTCATCATACAGTCTCTGAAAATAGATACCATGCGGATTTTCTTAGCATCATGATCAACCCTGATAATCATAATGGAATCGGAACGTGTTCCTTTATCAAGCTGATCTGAGCGGCTGTCAACACCAAATAGTGCAAATTCCTCTATGCCTGATTTGTCTGTAATGTTGTTATCCTCAGCCTGAGTATCAGCTTTTGTCTTAACTGCCTCTGTACCGGCTTTATGCCTTTGGCTTCTTTATTCTTAACATTACTGCTGTTAATCTTTACAAGTATTATCGCTATAATAGCAATAAGTACAATCATTACTGCCGTAATAATTATATTTTTCTTTTTTTTCATCTGCACTATTCTCCGTCATTCATATGTGTCTGTGCCTGCTAATTTTGGTCATCGTCCCTGCCATAATAATTGCCATAATAATTACCATAATAGTTTCCATAGTAATGACCATACTTAGACTCCTCAAACCTGCACTTATTGAGCACAGCTCCAAGAATCTTGACGCCTGAGTCTCAAGTGTACGCTTTGTATTGATGATTGCACGGCTGCTTGTAGCATTCTGGGCAGCAACTATTACTGCTCCGTCTACATTCTTTCCAACTACGGCCGCATCAATCGCAGCTCCTGTAGGAGGAGTATCGACAAGCACATAGTCAAAGTTCTTCTCTCCAAACTCGATAAGCTCCTTAAACTCCTCTGTCTCAAGAAGCTCCGTAGGATTTGGTACCTCATGTCCTGCAAAAAGAATGAACACACCCTTGATGTTTGTCGCATATATCACTTTGTCCAAAGATACCTGACCTGAGAGATAATGTGAGAGTCCGTATATCTTTCCACCGCTCTCCAGCTTCGCTCTGATTCGTCCTACAAGGACTGACTTACGCATATCGGTATCTACTACAAGGACTGACTTCTTAGAGTCCGCCATCGAACGAGCCAGATCCATAACTACGGTTGTCTTTCCCTCATTAGGCAAGCTGCTGGTAAAGAGGATGGACTTCACACCCTTTCCACTGAAACTGATGCTTGTTTTAAGAGCTCGAAGAGACTCCTTTCATTGTATAGCTCTGGTCTTTTATCTGATTAATAACTACTTGTTTCCATTAATTGCCCTCTTCTTACTCTTGCTATCGTCTGATTTAGATGACTGTTTTTTTTTT
>ENA-OQMZ01000098-OQMZ01000098.1-human-gut-metagenome-genome-assembly--contig:-NODE-98-length-35153-cov-7.890053_pt1 | contig 35153 bp, 36 predicted proteins | sample MGYA00242621_ERZ504862 | MGnify/ENA primary metagenome ERZ504862 (study PRJEB26092, sample SAMD00036393) | human gut metagenome | host: Homo sapiens | study: EMG produced TPA metagenomics assembly of...
GTTCATCCTGAGCCAGAATCGAACCCTCCACAAAAAAACCTTTTCATGAAGAGACATCGACATGATGACTCTCGAAATAAGAAAATTGACGATCGCCTTATAAGGAAAGGCGCATCGCACAAAAACCCCATCATCGTTTGACCGATCCCTCGGCACCACGATCGAAACGACCATGGCCGATGATGAACTGGCAATCATTGACTATAAAGAAGTAGTACAAATACGCTCTTGAGTTCTCAAACCACCACCACTCACCCACCTCGCAATCCGGAGTGAACCGGACCACTCGCTGAGCGGCAGCAAGAGATAAACTTACAGCACGATCGCGATCCGCGCAACCCGGGCCGCATGAACAACGCGTGAACCGTTGGAAATCCAACGTTCCATCGGCGTGTCGAAACTTGACAAATCAGAGCCTCTTGTTCTCCCAATCGCCTATTTCGACGCCACGCAGCCACGCAACACACGTGATCACTGGCAGTTGAACTGGTACAACGCCCAGCCCTTCGCATATGAAGCCATATTCGAATAATCCTGAACCTTGCGCATCGTGCCATCTTTGGCGTACTGGTCGATCAGCTTTTGATCGTGGAACGTGTCGTACTGCTGCTTGAACGTGAACATCTGCAGGCTCGGCGCCTGGCCGCCCATGCTCAGGAAGTATGCATCGCCATCCGCGCTCAGCGGGCAGACGGTATTCGTCAGCACCTTGCCGTCGCCCGACGCGAACGCATTCTCCGTCTGACCGAAAATCGCACCATTCTTCTCGGCCTTCGCGTTGTAAATCGGGAACAGCATATCCGCGCCGTACATCGCCGTCGCATACATGGAACCGTTCAGCGGATCAGAAACCACCACCGAATCGGTACCAGTCTCCTTCACCACCTTCTTGAGAATCTTCTCCTTCGTGGCAGTGAGCTGCTCGTCCGGCCGCGCATCGTCAATCGTCATATTCGCATAGACGGCATCCGACAGGGCGGAACGAACAGTATTGCCGAATTGGCAGGAAATGGCGAGCGCCGCAAGCAGAACAATCGCAATGATTTTCGTGACGTTCGGCAGACGGCCGGCACGCAACAATACGACGGCGGCGAAGACGATCAGCGGCAGCACGCCGAACGGAATCATGGTAAGCGGTCGGGTTTCGGCGCGATACCAGGCGGCGGCCACGATGTTGGGGAACCAGCCAGTCAGCGCGGTCGAGCAGACGTAGACGAGACCGACCAGGAAGAAGGCCAGCAGAATGGCGATCGCGTCGCGGCGGAGTTGCGAGGCGTCGGAACGTGGAGTGCGGTAGCTGGCGGAAGTCTTGCGATTCCTACGATCGGCAGGCATAGCCGCAAAATCGGCAACCTGTTCGTGCGGTTGCGCTGACGTGCTATCGGATGCACGGTCAATCGCAGAAGCGCCGGGCACAGTAGCGGAATCGGCGCGATTGGCGGCGAACCATTGCGGGCGGATGATGGCTGCGACGGTGACGGCAAACGCGATCAGCACGATTGCGGCCATGAACCAGCCTTGCACGCCGCCGATATTGTCGGTGACGTAGATTTTGAGCGCTTCGGGCACCGTGCGGTTCGGAACGAAGGTGTGGAACCAGCTGGCGGGATTGAAGTAGCGGTCCGATTTGTAGCTGGACATCATGTATACGAGGAACACGGCGGCGCCGAGAACCACTACGCCAGCAAGGCCTGCGATGGCTTTCCATGGCAGTCGCGTCAGCACGAAGGGGGCCATGAGCAGGAGCCAGGTGAACACGATGCGCGGATGGGCGAACATGCAGACGCCGGCAGTGACGAAGAACCATATGATCCATTTGACGAGGTGTTCGCGGGTGGCGAGCGCGTCGAGCAGGCGAAGTGTGGCGTACAGCCAGAACGGCAGAAGCGTGGCGGCCAGGCCGAAGGCGATCAGCGGACCGGAAGCCAGCATTTGGAAGGGGTGCGAGGCGGAAGCGACGGCGAGCGGGGGGATGATGAGCGCGAGTATCGCGGGGAATAGCGGAACTACGACAGACGCGACATTGCGGGCCGAGGACTTTCGTGCGTTCGCAAATCGGGGGGAGCATACGGATTGTGCCGAATGCGACAGGCGACGCGTGAAATAGGAAGCGTACAGCTGAATCGCAATCGGCCAAACCAAGCCGGATGTGGCCAGCCAGACCGTGTTGAACGCGGCGTAAATCGACAGATTGACGCCGAACAAGCTGGCGAGCTTAATCATGCCGGCTGCAAGCAGATGGAACAACGGCGGATAGTATTCGTCGTTCGGCCACAGGTGGGTGGCCGCGCCGACGCCTTCGCCGAGGATCTTGCGGATGAAGTAATAGTGCGCGGGCGCGTCGATTTCGTGCAATGGGTTCGTCCAAGCGGCGGAACCGTGCGGAAACCAGGCCCATACGACCGCGGCGGCGAGCGCGACGCCGATGGCGGAACAGACCGGCAGTGCGATGCGGGATAAGCGGGGAACGGCGGAATCGCAAGGCAAAGGCAAAGTATCGTTCGTTGTCTTGCTTGATATCTTGTCCGTCGTTTTAGCCGTCGTTTCGTCTGTCGTCTTGCTTGCGGCGACTGCGCTGTCGGCTTCATCGACTGCGTCGTCGGCCGCTGTGGGAATCGTATTGTCTGTGCTGTGCTGCTTCATCGCCATCCATCGTAGCCGAAGCCGCGAAAGCAAGCCACAAATCGCAATCGCACCTGCATTTTGTAATTCAAAACTGGACCGTGCGGCAACAAAAGCTGGAAAGGCATCTAAAAACGGATGGAACATGCGCGGGATGGGCGCAAGACGGACGCGGAACGCGGGAAGAATAGGCGGACGTAGAGCGGAGACGAGCGCGAGCAGGAACAAAATCGCCGCTTATCCACCTTCGATTTTCAGGAAGTATTCAGACTTCACACAGAGGTATAACAGTGTTGCGCAAGAAAACAATCACGTTGGATGGGCAGGATGATTGCACGGGGCGCATTGCGCTGTGAGCGTACTCGCTGTCGTTGCTTGACTGTGTGCGTCCCGGCCAACGCTGGCGTCGGCATGCGTCGACGCGTAACTACAGAGAACTGGAGAAGTACCGCATGTTCGTTCTCAAGAACGCATGGGCTGCGCTCGGTCGCGTCAAATGGCGTACCGCGCTGACGGCTTTGCTTGCACTGCTGGTGTCGTTCTCAGCCGCCGTGGATCTGGCGGTGCTGAGAGCCGACGACAAGGCGAATAACGAAACATACCAATCGCAGAAAGCTTCGGCGGTAATTCGGCCAAGCGCGAAAGTCACTGCGAAACGCGACGGCGCGGACTCCAATTACACCGCCAATTACATGACGTGGGACATGTACACCAAGTACGCGGAAGCGGTGCAGAAGAACAACTTGACGTTCGAATACACGCTCGCCACGTCGGTGCCGGTGCGCGCCAGCAAGTCGCTGCAGGCGATCGCGGCGAAAAGCGACACGAGCGAGGACAAGACCGGCGGCAACCTGACGTTGCAAGCCTTCTACACGAACGATGCGGCGAAAATCAACGACTACGGCACGTTCAAAGTGGTCAAGGGCAAGCAGCTGAACTACAAGACAGCCAACGACGGCGTGCTGGTCTCTCAGGCAGTGGCCAAGAAGAACAATCTCAAAGTGGGCGACAAGGCGACCGTCGGCAATCCGACGAAGGCTTCCGAAACCTACAAATTCACCGTGCGCGGCATCTACGAGTACACCGGCGAGACGCCGGCCGGATACGGTTCCGACGCGAAATACGCGAAAGACAACCGCGAGAACGTGGTGTACACGTCGTACATCAACTTCGCGCAAAGCGGTCTGGATGTGGCCGGCACCAAGGGCTGGGCCATCCCGAACCTCAACATCATCTTCACGCTGACCGATCCGGCCACATACAACAAGTTCGTGCGACTGGTGACAAAGGCCAAGCTGGACACGTCAAAGTTCACAATCTCATCGCCGTCGCTTGATGCGTACAAGAAGCGCATCGCACCACTGGACGCCGCCGCCAAGGCCGCGCGCACGGCGTTGTTGGCGACCCTGATCGTCGGCGGGCTCGCGCTGCTGGCATTGGTGCTGTGGGCCGCGATCGGTGGACGCCGTGACGAAATCGGCATGGCGATGGTTTCCGGCGTCACCAAGGGACGTTTGGGATGGCAATTCATGCTGGAAACGTTCATGATGACCGTTCCAGGCTGGCAATCGGATTGATTGCCGGCGCGCTGCTGGCCAAGCCGCTTGGCACCGCATGGGCCGGTGGACAGGCTGTGGCCATCACATCCGCATCCGTGTGGAACATGATCTGGTACGGACTGGGCGCCTGCCTGGTTCTGGGCATCATCGCGTTCATGCGCGTGGGATTCTTCGATTTGGGTCAGCTGTTCGCAGGCCGTTCTGACGATTCGAACGAATCTGCCGAAGCGAAGAACGCAGACGAGCCGGAGGAAACAGTCGAGTCGACGGAACGTACGGAGGTGAACGCATGAGCGAGAAAGACGTGAAAGACAACGAAACCGAAGCATTGAACAACGCTGCTGCGGAAAACGCGGACATCGAGGCGGGCGAAACCGATATGGCCACGTCGATCGAATCGGTCGATTTCGCGGTGGTGTATGACGATGGAGGCGATTCCATCGCAACCGAATCGGCAGAAAACGCGGAAAATACGGAAGCATCGCCACGGAAGACAGCGTTGCCAGCGACAACGCGAATCGCGTGAACGAAACGCTCGCATTGGGCGCGACCGACGACGAACAGTCGCTCGACCAGCACGAAACCGTACAGGCGGACTCCGCAACCAGCGTGTCATCGCAAATCGACCGCGAAATCAAACATCATCGCAAGAAGGACGCATTCTTCTTCAAGGCGAACCCGACATTCGCGCTCGACCATGTGACGGTGCACAACCGCAAAACCGGACGTGACGTGCTCGACGACGTTTCCCTGGCGTTCCATGCCGGCGCGACCCACGCGGTGCTGGTGGATGCCGAAGATGTCGAACAGCATCAGGCGCTGGTGGCCACCATGGTCGGCATGATGCGGACGACCAGCGGCAACGTGATGCACAAAAGCACGAACCTCGCCGACGCGACACCGGTCGACGTGCTTGGACACCGCATCGGTTTCATTCCGCAGCGGTTCGCCGTGCGCGGCGACCTTGATGCGGAAGGCAACGTGCTGTACGCCATGGACGCGTCGAACCGCAATTTCCTGCAGCCCAAGCCGGTGATTGCGCGCGAGCTGCTCAAGCGCGTGGGATTCGAGGAAGTGACTTCCGGTCTGCCGGTGGGCAAGATGAGTGCGTTGGACCAGCGTCGCGTGGCAATCGCGCGTGCGCTGAGTTGCGAGGCGGAGGTGATTATTGCCGATGAGCCGACCGCTGGATTGAACCGTGACGACGCCGCCGTGGTGCTGGGGCTGCTGAAGAAGGCCAAGCGCGATGAGGATCGTAAGCGTGCGATTATTGTGGTGACCGATAATCCGGAGGTCGCCGATCAGATGGAGCATTGCGCGGAGCTTGAGTAGCGAGCGGCGTTCTGCGAGGCGAAAGCTTTGCGGACTGGTGTTGCATGCCAGTCCGCAAGGCTTTTTTCGTGCTGGTCCTGGTTCGTGCCGATTCGCGCTGGTTCGCGGTGACACACCGCTAAAAACATGTCATGCGCTACGTGTGGCAGATTCTTTCATCTTTGGAATCTCAAACCGCTATGTGTGGCAGATCGTTTGACGCCTCGTGAGTTAGAGGGTCTGTTTTATACCCCCTAATGTATGGCGGGAAAAGAGAAGTGCCACAGATAGCGGTTTTCAGTGCGCAAAACTCGGGCGGCGGCCAGGCTTCGAGGAATTTTCGGGTGAATCTCGCTTATGAATGGCGGATTTTTCCGCTCGACGCGTGCTATCTCGCTTATAGATGGCGGATGGTTTTGCCGCATGAGACTTAGAGGGGATTGAACTTACCCCCTAACACCTAGTCTTCCTGAGACACCCGCCATTCATAAGCGAGATAGCATCCGGCAGACACCGAAATCCGCCATTCATAAGCGAGATAAGTAGGTTCGCTACTCGGCGATGCGCATGTGGTACTGCTCGGCGAGCGGTTTGACGTCGAGGACGCCGTAACGTTCCAGAAGGCGCAGCCATTCGCGCTTGTTGCTTTCGCCGAAACGGGCGCCTTGCGCGTGTAGGCTTCGGCGGTCAGGAACTTCGGCGGAATCGACTTGCTGTTGTACTTGTCCGCCACCATGACGACCTCCTGCTCGAGGTTCATCGGCACGTAGTCGGCCGGGGGCAACGGCAATCCCTGCGATTCCACGGTTTCGCGGGTGAGGCCCACACCTGTGTGGTTGCGTGCGAACTGGGCGATCGATTCGTCAACGCCCTCGTTCAGCAAGTATTCGTAGCCTTTGAGCCCGTGCTGAACATAGTGCGGACCGTCGAATTTGAGCGGTTCGCCGTCGGAACCGTCCTGCTTGAGCAGGAAATACGTGCCGATGTCGTGCAGCAAACCGCCAATGACCACCAGATGCTCGTCGATGAGCCGCGGCGGAACGGTACCTCCGGTCAGCCCTTCCGTGGACGGCACCGCAGGCATGTGCAACATGCCGAGCGATTCCTCGCCGGTATTGTCTTTCGTCAGTTCCAGTCCGAAGTCGCCGGTTTTTTCGGGAGCGTCCGTCGGCAGGGTGCAGCGGCGGGTGAACAGTGCATTCTGCCGGCGGGCCATGCGGCGGGCGATGTCGGCCACGACCACGCAATGGCCGTGGATGAGGTCGTATGCGGCTTGCGATTGCGCGATTTTGCGATGTAGCTCATCCACTTGCGCAAGAGTGGGGATATAGCCGGTCGTCGGCTTGTTCGATTCGGTTGTTTCGTTCGATTCGTTCGTCATACGCCCATCTTAGGCACGTTCCATCACGCCCATCACACGGTTCCTGACGCAGTTTCCAAAACGGTTCCCAACAGCCGAAGGGATTCATACACCACACCAGGGGAATCCCGAATGAACGGACACGGATTCAACGGTTTCCCCGTCTTGTCAACGATGTTCCAAGGAATGCCGCCTTAAAACGAGCATTCATCAGCTGCCCGCAGCGGACGGCACGATACGCGGGGACGTTATGTGCGGAAAATCAGATGGAACGGACGCGGAATTCGCCGGTGCGGTTGGAAGCCACGATCATCTGGTCGTTTTCGAGGCGGGTCCAGCCGTCTTCGGCGCGCTGGTCGAAACCGGAGCTGGCCACGACCACGCCCTTCGACTGATCGTCGTTTCCGCCGAGCGCACGGTAGCGCAGCACGCGGTAGTCGCGCGCCTGCTCGCCACGACCGTACTGGTCGTAGATTTCGACGATGCGCTTGGACGTGACCTCACGGCCGGCCGCGCACAGGGCGATGAACTGGTCCTGGCTTTGGATCATGCAGTTGTAGCTGGACTTCGGATAGCTTTTGCGCAGTTCACGCACGGCCTGCGCCACCGCCTCGTCGAGTGCGAAGCCAAAGCCGATGTATTGCAGGATGACGGCGAAGAAAATGGCGGAATCGGAACGGCCGCCGGTGGACTGCACGATGCTCGGATCGACCGGGAACGCGCGATTCGTAATGATGTTGCGGCCCTGGTCGTCAGAAATGTCGCCATTGTGGATGAAGCTCAGGCCGTTCGCATAGAAGGGCTGCTGGTTTTCAAGAATCAGCGGCAGGTTGGAGCTGGCCAGGCGCAGATGCCACAGGCCGCCGCGGGCCGGAGTGTTGGCGAGCTCGTCGAAAATCGGATCATGACGGGCGGCGATGGTGTTTTTGTAGATCGCGGTGCCGGTTTCCGGAGTCGGCGCACCGCCGTCGCGACGGTATGGCGATTCGTCCGGCACGGTGATCAGCGCGGCGCCCCAGCCGTCGTTGTGGATCTCGCTCAGATTTCGGAAATCGCGCACGTTCTGCATGCCGAGCACGCCATTGAGGTTGGTGTTGCTGCCTGCCGTCGCGAATCCAAGTAATCTGCACATGGTTGATTACTTTAGCGACGGCAGGTTTCGACGCGCGCGTGCCGTTATCGGAGTTGGTTATAGCCTGCGATTCAGCCGCCGATTCATACGCATCGCACGTCGCAAAACGCACGTCACGAACGTAAGTTGTCCCGCAAACGAGCAGGAGGACCGACATATCCTGTTGCAGACCGTAAAAACTCGGACTGAGCGGCCCGGAGCGTGTCGGTAATAGGATATGCCGGTCCTCCTGCGGACTTGGCGGTATTCAGCCAAAGGAAAAGGGCTGGGGCATCTCTTCGTGACACACTCAAGGCCGTTCGGCCAAGCCTACGGTCACAAACGAAATGTCCCAGCCCTCCTTGCGTAGATAAGCCGTGCTCGCAGAGCGGATTCACACGCGCTTCAAGCGCGGCGGACGCTCGGTGGCGAGGAACAGCGGCTGAATCTCAATCAGCGGATTGTAGGGAGCGAGTCCGAACCATTTGACCGGAGAGCCGGCCAAATGACGAATCGCGTACTTGATCTGCAGTGAGATCGCGCCCTTCTGGGACACCTTCGACTCGGGCATCAACGCCTTGTGAATCAGCACGTAGCGGATAGGTCCGATGTTCGGATCGGCATCCAGCTTCGGGTAGCGGGTGGTCTGCTTGGGCAGATCGCCGGACTTCGACAGATCGTTCATGATCTGGTGGATGTATGCAGGAATCGACTGCGACACCTTGAAGCCCAAGCGAATACGCACGCGGAACAGGAAGTCCGTGCCGAAATTCTCCACCGAATACTCGCGCGTGAACGGGTTGTCGGATGTTTCCACCGACACCGCCCACCATGCGCGGGCGCGCTTCGGATGGTCCGCGAAAATCGAGAAGAAGATGTCGGTATCGACACGCTTCATTTCCGGATCGGACGTCAGATAGACGATGTTGTCCGTGAAATACGGAATCGAATCGTCCTCATGAAGCTGCTTCAGAACCGGCACGCAATCGGCGGGCTGCATATGCCGGCGTTGCGCGCGTTCCAGCTTCGTGCCTTCGTTCCACGTGTACATAATCAGCAGAATCGCCAATGTCAGCAGCATGGTGAACCAGCCACCGTGCAGGAACTTCGCCATCGAAGCGAAGAAGAACAGGAACTGGATGGCCAGGAACACCACTGTGAACACGACCGCGCCGACGCGCTTGCCATCGTGCCAAATGTAGACGGCCAGCAGAATCGTCGTGGTGATCATCGTGACGGTCAATGCCAGGCCGTACGCGGCGGAAATATGCTCCGAATCGCGGAACATCGCCAAAACCAGCAGGGTGGAGACGCACAGCACGGCGTTGACCACCGGAATGTACAGCTGGCCGCGGGTACGAGCCGGATAGCGCACCTGCAGGTGGGGCATCCAGTTGAGTCGCGTCGCTTCGGAAACCATGGTGTAGGCGCCGGTGATCAACGCCTGCGAAGCGATCACGCCGGCGCACACGGACAGCAGCACCGCCACGTAGCGTACGGACGGGGTCATCATTTCGAAGAACGGATTGAGGCCGTGCATGTGGTTGTACGCGGTGTCGTCCCAATGGTTGAGCATCCACGCGCCCTGGCCGAAATAGCAGAGCACAAGGGCGATCTTGATGAACGGCCACGTGAAGTAGATGTTGCCGCGGCCGACGTGGCCCATGTCGGAATACAGCGCTTCGGCGCCGGTGGTGGACAGGAACACGGTGCCCATGACGGCGAGGCCTGCCGCATTGTGGTGGCTGAAGAGGAACTCCACGCCGTACACCGGATTCAGCGCTTCAAGCACGCTCCAATCGGAGCTCAGGTTCACCAAGCCGACGACGGCGAGGAACGAGAACCAGATCATGACCACCGTGCCGAACGTGCGGCCGATGCGTTCGGTACCGCGCGACTGCACTGCGAACAGGCAGACGATGATCACAATGGTGATCATCAGCGTCAGTTCTTTGTTTTCGCTCATGATCGGTTCCAGCAGCGGCAGTGTTTCCAAGCCTTCCACTGCCGAGCTGATCGAGACGGCCGGCGTAAGCACGGAATCGGCGAGGAACGCGGCGCCGCCCAGCATGGCGGGAATCGCAAGCCATGCCCCATATTTGCGGATCAGCGAATACAGTGCGAAGATGCCGCCTTCGCCGTTGTTGTCGATGCGCATGGCGATGAACACGTATTTGACGGTGGTGATCAGCGTGATCGACCAGAAGACCAGCGACAGGATGCCCAGCACCGCGGCGCGATCCGTATGCGCCAAACCGCCTTGGCCGTTGAGGAACGTCTGCATGGTGTACAGCGGCGAGGTACCGATGTCGCCGTATACCACGCCAAGCGCCACGATGGCCATGGCCGGCGTGATTTTGTCCGGGCCGGACTGGAGACGGCTCCACCAGCGGCCGATGCGGCCCTTGCTGGCGGCCTCGTCAAGTTTCGCGGCTTCCTGCTGCTGCGCCTCGTGCTCCTTGATGAGCGTCTGGCGCTCCTCCTTGGTCAGGACCTTGTGCGAGACCTTTGGCGCCTGCGTGTACGTCGCTGCGTGAAGCAGCGGCTGTTCTTCTTCGTTCGGCTCGTTAGCCATAACGCTTCCTCCAAGTGGCGGGCCTTCCAACCCGCTCCCCAAAATAAAACGCAAGGTGTGACACTAGGAGCTTGGCAAACCATTGTCAAATCTTCACACGTGATTCGGCACGTCACGCATGAAATTCATATATGCTTAATCGTTTGCATTTTGCTTATTTTCTGGCGATTACGCAACTGTTACGTTGAGGCCCATGCGACCGTCACGGAACCGCCACGGGATTACCGCGAAATCGCCATTCTTTTTAGATGCCGTACACTTCGCGCGTCGTTTCACGCGTGGCTTTGGCGATTTCAGCCAACGGTCTGTCAAGATAGTCGGCGAGCGCCTGCAGGGTGTACGGGATCATATACGGCGCGTTGGTGCGGCCGCGGTAGGGCATCGGACTTAAGTAGGGGGCATCGGTTTCGACCATGACGTGGCTCATGCCGACGAGTTTCGCCGATTCGCGGATTCCGTCGTTGCCTTTGTAGCTGGATGTGCCGGAAAGGCTGAGATACCAACCGTTTTCGCGGGCGATTTCACCCATTTCGGCGTCTCCCGAATAGCTATGGAACACGGTGCGTTCGGGGGCTCCATCGGCGAGCAACGTTTCGATGACTTCCTTGTGCGAGTCGCGGTCATGGATTTGCATGGGCAGGTTGAGTTCCTTGGCGAGCGCGACGTGGGCGCGGAACGCCTCGCGTTGCAGTTCCTTGGCGGATTCGCCGGTACGAAACAGGTCCATGCCGGTTTCGCCGATGGCGACGACCTGGTTGGGGTAGGTGGTGGCGAGGCGGTGTACTTCGGCCATGGCTTCGTCGAAGGGGATGTCGTGCCAGGGCTTGTATTTGATGGGCAGGCCGTCGGGGCCGGGTGCGCCGCGGTGGCGTGCAGCACGGCTTCGTTGGGGTGTATGGCGATTGCGGCGTGCACGGTTCCGGGATGCTCGCGGGCCATGTCGATGGCGGTCATGAGGTTGGGCAGCTCGCAACCGCAGTCGATTACGCCTTCGACGCCGACTTTCTGGGCTTGTTCCAGCAGTTCGTCGACGCTGTAGACGGGTACTTCGCCTTGGCCTTTTTCCATGGCTTCGTGACTCATGGCTTGGGAGAAGGGCACGACGGATGCGACGTGGGTGTGGTTGTCGATGACGTGCGCGTCTTCGGGCAGCGGCTGCGGGGCCGGGGCCCAATTGCGATTGCGGTGGTGCTTGCTCATGTTTTCCAGATTAGTCCCGATTGGCCCTGCACTGCGGGCGAACTCTCGTTCGAGGGTTCAAACGAGGGTCCGCCCGTTTCGCGGCATACACGTCACTTAATCGTGATGGTGGTGAACGACCATGCCGGTGCCGTGTAGTCGCCGTCTGTCAGATCAATCGCGGTCTGCCGCGGCCTGGTCGGTGATTCCTCACCGACCTGTCCCGCATACGGATTGTCTCCGGCTAGGACGGTGGCCGTGGCGGATGCCGCCGATGCTGTGGAAATATTCAACTCGGCAAGAATCTGACGTAGGTCGACGCTTATTGGCGCGTCCATGGCATTGACCACGCGCACGTAGGTCTCTCCGGCTTTGTCATTACGTGATACGGTGACGGTACGCCTTGGCTCGTCCTTAACCTCCGTGCCATCCGCAATCAGCGTTCCATCGATGTACAGCTTCATGGCTTGGCCGCGGTCGGTGACGTTAACGTGCACCTGCACGTGGTGCCGGCCGCACTTCGTTCATGGAGACTTCGGTGCCGGCAAGCGCATAGCGGTGCCGTCGCGGACCACGCGCACGCTGTGTCCTCGACCAAGTGAGATGATGTTGTGGTTCTTGCCGTCGATATCGCCACAGATGAGGTCCATGCCCCATTTGCCTTCGTAGTAGACGACGGTGGCGTCGATGCTGTAGGAATCCGCATGCAGGTCGAGCGGAGTGTCGATGGTCCTGCCGTCGTAGGCCACGTTGCCGAGGTCGATTGCGTCCCCGGCTGCGGTGGTGATGGTGATGTTGTTGAGGTCGGCTTTGGCGTTGCCCGCGATGCGTAGTTTCACGGTGTCCGGCAGGCTGCGACGCAGCGTGGACGGGCCTTCGACGGTGACGGGCCACGCAGTGTCGGCCGTGGTGGTGGCGTACATCTGCTGCACCCAATAGCTGTAGGGATGGTAGGCGCGTTCGTTGTCGAAGTAGATGAGGTCCGGATTCCAGCTATGGTGCCCATTCTTGGCGAACAGCGGGGCGTAGGAGCCATGGCCACCACATCGCCGTTGAGTTCCATGCGTCCCATGAAGGCCGCTTCGGACAGGCCGTTGATCAGTTGGGTGTTCCAGGAGCCGTATTCGCCGAGGTAGACCTTCGGTCCCTTGCGGTCCGTGTGGTCGTAGTGGTCGAGGTTGTGGAACCACCAGCTGGACGACTGGTAGGAATGTTCGTCGACAATCGGCAGACCCGCTTCGCGCGCGTACTTCCAGCCTTCCTCGTAATCCTGACCGCTGGGGGCGGGACCGACGGTGCCGACGACGACGATGTCCGGATATGCGGCTTTGACGGCGTCGAAAATCTGCTGGAAGCGGTTCTTGAACACGTCGTCGATAAGATCCTCGTTGCCGATGCGAGGTATTCGAGGCCGAACGGCTCCGGATGGCCCATGGCGGCACGCTTGGCACCCCATTCGGTGGCGGTGCTGCCGTTGCAGAATTCGATGAGGTGGAGCACTTCATCGATGTAAGCGGGCATATCCTCCTGCGCCACCGGCACCGGGCCTTGGCTGGTGTTCTGGCAGCTCACGCCGGCGGGCAGCACCGGCAGCGGCTTGGCGCCGATTGTTTCGCACAGGCACAGGTATTCGTAGTAGCCGATGCGGAATGACTGGTGGTAGCCCCAGAGGTTGAAGTTGTGCGGACGATGCTCGACCGGTCCAATGGTGCGGTCCCAGTGGTACATGTTGTCCATGCCGAGGCCGTGGGTGATGCAGCCGCCGGGGAATCGCATGAATCGTGGTTTGAGGTCGGCGAGCGCCTCCACCAAATCCGGGCGGAAGTGCTTGAGGCCGCGGTAGGTGGTGCGTGGCTCCAAGGTGACGAAGTCGAGGTCGATGACGCCTTCGCCGTCGAAGTCAGGCGCAATGTGCCCTGTGTGGCCACGCTCGAGCCGGCATCGCCGTGCTCAGGAACGGTCAGCGAGGCTTGGTATGTCGTCCATGCCGAGGCTGAGACGGTGATGGTGGTTTCGGCGATGATGCTGCCGTCGTCTCCGCGCAGCGAGACCGTCACCGGCATCGCGCTTTCCGATCGCACGCGCATCCAGGCGGTGAAATCGTAGGTTTCTCCGGCGTGGAACACCATGCCGTCCCAGCCGGTGTTGTCCAGCGCGGCAGGGGCGTGTTCGACTTCCACCGTCGCGTAATGCGGGTTTTCGGTGGCGACCGGGTCGTTGTCATGGATGCAGAACGCGGCGAACGAGCCTTCCGGCACGATTTTGCGCCAGAAGCTGTAGTTGCTCCAATCGATGGAGTCGGCGCGGTTGTATTCGAAGGCGCCGTTCTGCACGAGGTCGGCATTGAGGCCGCCGTCGCCGGAGTAGCTGATGTCTTCGAAGAAGATGCCCCACAGGTCGGTGCTGATGGCGCGCACGCCCGCTTTGTCGAGTGTGGCGGTGAGTTTGTCGGTCATGGTGTGGCCGTCAGCCGGATATTCGTCAGCCGGGGCGACGGAAACGGTGGTTGGGATCGTCATCGAACCTCTCTTTTCGTTCGGGATCGCTATGGGGCTGTGCCGCGGAAAGCAGGACGCCGTCATGCGAACCGTATATGTATCGTTACATATACTAGCGCAAATCCAAGCGTCCGCAATGGACACAATACGTCGGTGAGTCTTTGTATTTGCAACGATTTTACAGAATCGAAAAAATATAATATCGTTACATATCAATCGTATTGTTCAAGGAGCGGCATATGACCAGCAGCACACCGACGCTACGCGACGTGGCCGCGGAAGCGGGCGTCTCCCCCATGACCGCGTCGAACGCGCTGCGCGGCAAGCCAGGCGTCAAGGAATCGACCCGCGCCAAAGTGATCGCCGCAGCGAAGAAACTCAATTACCGCATCAATCTGACGGCCAGCATGCTCAAATCGGGCCGCAGCAACATCATCCACGTCATCGTCAACGAATTCGATTCGCCGTTCTATTCAAAGCTCACGCAGGCGTTGAGCAACGAAATCGTGTCCCGCGGACTTATTCCATTCATCGAGCAGACGCAGTATTCGCCGGACGCTGCCGAGCACGCGCTGAGCAGCAATCCGTTCTCCGGGCAGCTGTTCGATGGCGAGATCCTGCACGCCACAGGCTTGGGCACAAATGTGCCGCTGTCCAAACTCAATGGCGGCAGACCATTCGTGCTGCTGGACGCCTGCGAGGAGACGCCGACCGTCGATGCCGTGAACTTCCCCAACGAGGAGGCCGAACGCGCGGCGATGCAGCATCTCATCGACCGCGGATGCCGCAATATCGCGATCGTCGGCCACCGGTTCGCCCCCCGCGCCGATCTGGCGCATGCCCAGAACGCGTTCGCTCTGCGATTGCGCGGCGCATGCGGAGCGCTGTCCGACGCCGGACTGCCCTATGACGAGTCGATGGTGTTCGAAGCCGGGGATGTGGCCAATGGCATCATCGCCGGGCATGCGATTGCGGAACGTATTCTCGCCGCACGGAGCGGACATGGTGGCACCGAGTTCGACGGCGCGTGCTGCGCCAACGATTTCGCGGCGTTCGGCGTGATACGCGGGCTCGCGGACCGCGGACTGCGCGTGCCGCAGGACGTGAAGGTGATCGGTTTCGACGGCGTGACCTCCGGCTCGTACACGACGCCGGCGTTGAGCACCATCCAGGTCGATCTCACGCAGCTTGCGAAATTCTCGGTCGATATGCTGTCCGAACGTATCGATCATGGAACAGACGAGGCGTTGCCGCCAAGACGGGCCATCATCGGCTACCAGCTGGTGGACCGGGAATCGACCGCGGTCTGAGGATGACGCCCGATGGCAGGCAATCCGCCATAGGCAGCAGCCTTCGCGGCCAATCCCACTCAATCGGAATCACTCAATCGGAATCAATCGCCATCATTCATCAAGGAATCTCTAGGAGCATCATGAGCATCGACACCCAGGCCTATCTGTTCGTGCATTTCATCGGCGAGGAACGCAATCCCACCGACGAACAGCTGTACTTCGCGCTGAGCCGCGACGGCGTGCATTGGAGGGATCTGCGCCCGGCCGGCAGTCCGGCGTTGACGTGGCTAGGCGGCGAGAAGGGCGTGCGCGACCCGCATATTGTACGCGACCCACGTGGTGGATTCCACATTGTGGCCACCGATTTGAGCATCTATTACCGTGGCGGCTGGGGGCCGAACGATGGCGCCACCACGAATGGATCGACCGGCCTGGTGATCTGGTACTCCCCTGACCTGGTCCATTGGAGCGAGCCGCGCCTGGTGGACGTGGCCTCGAAGATTCCGGACGCTGGCATGGCTTGGGCTCCGGAGGCGAATTGGGATCCGGATCGCGGGCAGTGGATCGTGTTCTGGTCCACGAAGAGCAACGCCGAAAGCTCCGCGGATCCGTTGGCCAACGAGCTCGGCGATCCGACGAATGTGTATTATGCGACGACCGTTGATTTCAGGATGTTCTCCGATCCGGTCAAGTGGATCATCGTAAGAATGTGATCATCGATTCGACCATGCTGCGCGACGATGACGGCTGGTGGTACCGCGCGTCCAAGGACTCGGAAATCACCATCGAACGCACCCGTAACCCGTATGCGACGACCTACGAGGTGCTGCGCACCGACGACCCGAATGAGTGGTCGTATGTGGGCACGCTCACCGACATCTTCGGCAATGGCCGGTATTCCATGCACTACTTGGAAGGGCCGGAACTGTTCCGTTACAACGACGAAGACGTGAAGGTAATCAACGGCAGGACCATGCCATTCGGCCTGATGTGCGACCAGTACGCGGAGTCCAAGGGCTACCTGTCGTTCCGCGCCGCCTCGCTCGCCTCGCATGATCCGGCCGATTGGCAGCGCGCAGACGATATCGATTTCGGCGCGCTGAAGAAGCGTCACGGCGCGATTCTGCCGATCACGGCCGCCGAATACGACGCCATCGAAACCGCCTTCGCCCTGTAGGCGGCGCGATTGCCCATCCGTCGCAACCGCTCAGACGCGGCGGATGGCGAAGATGCGGGCGGACGGCTGCTTGGAGGTGGCCGCGTTGAGCCGGACCGTCTCGGGTCCATGCGCTCGACGGTCCACGGCTTGGCGTCGGGCGCATGCTCGGGAACGGCCGGATTCGGGAAGATCTGCTCGATATGGCAGTCCTCGGACAGCGGCACGTTCACGGAAGGCGTGCCGCCACGTCGCCAGACGATGATGTAATCGCACGGATCGTCGTCCTCCGACGGGAGGAATGACGGATGGCGCAGACCGACGACGAGCCAATCGCCATCGAAATCAGGCAGACGGGCCGGCCAGAACGGCACCAATTCCTGCTGCTCGGTCAGCACACGGCGGTGCAAGGCCACCGCATCCCGCACCAAGGCAAGCCGATGCTCGTCCATGCGGTCAATGAATCCGGACAGGTACAACCTGCCGAGTATGCCCGTGGCCAGCGTGAAGACGGCGGTCTCATCGTCCATCTCCTGCTGGGCGTAACCCCAGTTGCCTTGCTGTTCCGGCAGGATCGTCAGTCCGGCGCCGGCGGCGATCGCGGCGTAAATCAGCGGATCACACTGGTCGGAGGTGGATTGCAGGTCCAATCGTTGCAACTGCGCGTAATCGGCGCGCATCGCACCGGAACCGCAGTTTTCGATCATAACGTCCGGATGGCGGCGGCGCAGGTCGTCCAGCCAATCCAAATAGGCACGGCAGTGGCCGAGCAGGCCAGCGCCGGCGGATTCGGCGTCGAGATCAGTGCCGACGCCGGGGACGGTGTTGTAGTCGAATTTGAAGAAGACCGCGCCGAAATCGTCAATCAGCCGGTCGACGGTGCGAGTGACGTGCTCGCGTGCGGCGGGCGAGCGGAAGTCAAGCAGGTACCGGCCCGAATCGCAGACGCGCACACCGTGGCGCTGGAAGAACGCGTCATCGGGCAGACTTTGGGCGAGCGGCGATTTCACACCGATCACCTCAGGCTCGAGCCACAATCCCAAGCCCATGCCATGCGCGCGGATGGTGTCGGCCAAACCCTTGAGTCCAGCTTCGCCGAAACGGTTCGTGGAAGCCTGCCATTCTCCGACCATGTCCCACCAACCGCCGTCCGTGCTGTCGTACCAGCCGGCGTCGATGCAGAAGATGTCCGCGCCGACGCGTGCCGCGCCCTCGACGAGCGGCAGCTCCTTCTCCAAGCGCGGGTCGCCGAACAGGGTGTTCATGTAATCGTTGTAGATGACGAGTCCCTGCGTGCGTTCGAACTGCTCGGAACGACCCAATTCGCGAGCCTTGGCGGCACGCAACGCACGGCGCTGCAATGTCATTTCGGCGACGGACTGCTGCCAATCGCCGGCCGAGATCGCGAAGGAGACCGGCACCGATTCGAAATCGTGGCCTTCACCCAGCTCCGTATACCAATGGTGGTCCTGATATTCCGGTCCGAACGCGCTGATGTGCAAACCGGGATCATCCTCGCCGATCTCCCATTCCCATGGGCCGTTGTGCTCGATCTGCCACATCACGGAGAAGTCGCGCGATTGGCGGCGCGAACCCTCCACCTGCACGATACCGGCCGGCTCATGCACGCCGGTGCTCCATGTGGAGGCGGAGCTCATGGCGAATCGCGAGCTGGACTGGCCGGGATTGATCACTTGATTGCGATTGCGCACCGACACGTCGCGCAGCGGACGGCTGCGCCAATCGTTTTCCACCGCCCACGCGGAATCACCCCAGAATACGCGGGAATGGTCGATTTTGCCGCAGTTGACGCGCATCGGCACCGTCAGATTCAACGACGACACCGCCTCGATAGGCAGCGGGTGCGCGGAGCTCAACCGCGTGTAGGTACGCACTGCGGACAGACCCGGGAACGCTTCGAATACGGAAGTGACTACCAGCCCAGCCGTGGCGTCGGCATGGCGGACGGCTTCCGGCGAGGGCTGCGCGGCGGCTTCGGCCCGTTCGGCGGCGGCCGGTTCGAACACACGCCCGTGCGGTTCCAGATCCGCATACGAAGCGAATTGGACGATCTCCAAACGATATGGTTCGGCGGACCCTTCCTCCGGCTCGGAGGCGGCGGCCGAGACGAATCGCAATACGCTGCCCGCCACCGTGGCGATCAAGGTGAGGCGATTGTCCTGCGATCCGGTGTTGGCGGCACGCACTTCGACGATCGGACGCGGATCACGTTCCAGCACGGTTCTTCCATCGTCGGTAACACGGCCGCCGATGGGCCCCATGCCGCGGCCTGCAACGTTGCACAATCGGACGGGGGAATCGCCTGCCGTGTCGAACAGCATGGAAACCACGCCATTGCCCCATTCGAGACGCCCGTCCTCACGGGGACATACGGGGTTCATTGCACCGGCACCGCTTATCATCTTCGACTCCTCAACCGTGTTCAGATACCGCCTGATCATTGACGTGCATCGATTGACGTACCTGGTACTAGCTTAAGCGGTAAATGGGGCAAATCGCACGTGCGTGTCTACTCGAAGCGGAGATATGCGATGAACTTGACTGGCGCATCCTTGGTTTCGGCGATGTTGCCGAAACAAGGACAGCCTTTGTCGGGCAGTCCCTTCGTCACTCGTCATGCTCACCCGCGTAGGAACACCGTCATCTCGTTCTCGCCACGGTTGGCCCATGCGAAGTATGGAATCAGCGTGGCCGTCGTCGTCTTGCGTTCGGCGGGACGCCAATCATGGTACAACGCGGAGGTTTGCGCGGCGTCTTCCACTTCACGCCAAGCGGGAATCGCCAGCGTGGTCATCGGCATATCGACGGCGTCCACCTCGCCGAGCCCCTGCTCGTCCTGCGCGACGGCGCCGGCATGGAAGACGATGCGATCAACGGACACGCAGGACGGGTCGGATGCGATGCGCGCGGTGTCGGCGTGCAGCAGATGCAGGTTCGCGCCATTATCGACACCTTCCGCGCAGTAGGCCAGCGGTCCGCGCACGAACGCCACCTTTCCGGCGTCCTCGCGCACGAGCGGATTCGCGGCGACCATGTGGACCGGCATCGGGAAATCGAAATCGACGACGTCGCCGTCATGCCATGCGCCGGTCAGATACAGGTATCCGTCTCTGATGACGCGGGAGATGTCGTCGCGGCCGCGCACGGTGACCGCATCGGAAGCGGTTTCGCCACCGGCCCAAGCGGGCAGACGGAGGGCGATCGTGAAAACCGCGTCCTTGGATGCATCGGAAGCAGAATCGCCTGCATCAAAGCCCACCGCGACGGATCCCTTGCCGGACCAGGCATATCGGACATGACGTCAAGGCGCACATCGACGCCGGAAAGCCTGGCATGGACGCCGCCGCCCATATACAGATGCACATACAGGGTGGATGAGTCGTCTCCGATCGTGTAGGCGTACTGCTGCACGTCCTCCACGATGCGTGCGATGTTCGGCGGGCAGCAGGCGCATCCGAACCACTTCTGGCGCACCGGCTTGACGTGCGCCTTGCGTTCATCGCGATGGCATGCCTCGGGCACCACTTCGAGCGGGTTCACGTAGAAGAAGCTTTTGCCATCGAGTGCCATGCCGGCGAGCGTGGTGTTGTACAGCGCCGATTCCATGACGTCCGCATATTCGGATTTCGGCTGGATTTCCAGCATGCGGCGGGCGAAGAACGCGAGCGCGATGGCGGCGCAGCTTTCCGAATAGGCGGTGTCGTTCGGCAGATCATAGTCGAAGGAGAAGGCCTCCCCCATGTGTGTGGCGCCGATACCGCCGGTGATGTAGAGCTTTCGGTCGACGATGTTGCGCCATAGTCGTTCGCAGGATGCCAGCAGGTCGGAGTCGCCGGTCAGGCGTGCCACGTCGGCGGCTCCGGCGTAGAAGTAGGCGGCGCGGACGGCGTGTCCGAGGGCCTCCGTCTGTTCCGTGATCGGCTTGTCGGCCTGGTAGTAGGCGTAGTTCTGCTCGCGCGGCGCGTAGTTGCGGCCGTCCTCCCGGGCGCGGCGGCGGTCTTCGAGCTCGAAATAGAGCGGCTGCCGGCCGCGTTGGCGTACAAAGTATTCGGCGAGGTCGGCATAGCGCTGTTCGCCGGTGGTCTCGGCGAGTTTAACGAGTGCCATTTCGGCGATTTCGTGCCCGGGATAGCCGTGCAGCTTGCCGTCGGCGGTGCCGAATCGGGAATCGATGTAATCAGCGAAACGGCAGGCCGCGTCAAGCAGCTTGCGTTTGCCGGTGGTTGATAGTAGGCGATCGCGCCTTCGGTCAGGTGGCCGAAGCAGTACAGCTCATGGTGGTCCTTCAGGTTGGTGAAGTGCCGGTCCATGCCGTTGAGGATGTAGTAGGTGTCCAGGTAGCCGTTGTCGAGCTGCGCCGCGCAGACGATATCGATGGCGGTGTCGGCGGTCGCTTCAAGGTCAGCGTCCGGATGGTGGGTCAGCGAGTAGCCGACCGCTTCGATCCATTTGGAGAAATCAGTGTCTTGGAACACGAAGCCGTAGAACTTGTCGGGATCGGGGTGCGCCGGGTCGTCCGGCAGGGCTTCGAAGCCGCGGAACGTGTATTTCGGCGGCACGAAGGCCTTGCCTTCCTTGTGGTGTTCTGCGCGGCGGCGGCCTTGAAGTTGTGCATGCAGTAGCTGGGTGCGGCGCCGGGAACGTTGTCGTTCAGCGCGTTCCACTGGTAGGGAATCACCTGGGTGCGCACGAGTTCCTGCCGCGATGCCCAGAACGGATCGGTGACGGTGGCGTCGCGCAATGCGATTGGATGGCTGGTGCGATTGGTGGTAGTCATGAGTGCAAGCGCTCCTTAGTGCATCGTTGTCTTGTTAACGCTCACAATCCATTATTCCACGGGTTGCTCCAAAGTATATTCCGCATGGCGGCATGTCCGACGGGAATCCCACCGCGGCAGCCGGCCCAAGATGGCTGCGCGACCGTTGGGCAGGCATTTCGGATTGCGGATATACGGGCTAAGGGGCAGAGCAGCTAGCCGCCGGGGCTGGCGGCCGGCTGCTCAGACCTTGATCATGGCGTACTGCGATTCGTAGAGCCGGTAGTAGGCGCCATGGCGGGCGAGCAGCTCGGCATGGTTGCCCTGCTCCACGATCTGCCGTGGTCGATGTAGCAGATCTCATCCGCATTCTCGATCGTGGACAGGCGGTGCGCGATGATGAAGCTCGTGCGTCCCTTGAGCAGATGGTTCAGACCGGCCTGCAGCGCCTCCTCGGTACGCGTGTCGATATTCGACGTGGCCTCGTCGAGAATCAGGATGCGCGGGTCGGCGAGCAGCACGCGCGCGAACGCGATGAGCTGGCGTTGGCCCGCGGACAGGGTCGAACCGCGCTCCTCCACCACGGTGTCGTAGCCGTCTGGCAGTTCCATGATGAATTCGTGCGCATGCACGGCCTTGGCAGCGGCCACGATCTCCTCGTCGGTGGCGTCCAGTTTGCCGTAGCGGATGTTCTCACGCACGTTGCCGGAGAAGATGAACGTGTCCTGCAGCATGACGCCCATCTGCCGGCGCAGGCTTTCCAACGTCACGGAACGCACGTCGTGGCCGTCGATCGTCACCGACCTTCGGCGACGTCGTAGAAACGCGACAGCAGGTTGATGATCGTGGTTTTGCCGGCACCCGTAGGACCGACCAGCGCGATCGTCTTGCCTGGCTCGACATGCAGATCGACCAGGTTCAGGATGTTGCGGCCGTCCGGCTCGTAGCGGAAGACGACGTCGTTGAAGTCGACGCGACCCTCGATCTGCGGCAGATCGACGGCGTACGGCGCGTTACGGATCTCCGGCTGCACGTCCAGCGTCTCGAAGATGCGTTCAAGATACGCGGAGCAGGTGATCAGCTGGTTGTAGAAGTTGCCGATGCTGATCACCGGGTTCCAGAAGTTGTTCGCATAGCCGACGAACGCGATGAGCACGCCCGTACTCACCTCCACTCCCCCAAAACCGGTGACGCCGACGAAGTAGATGAGCGCGATGGTCATGACGGAAATCGTCTGGATGCCCGGCCACATGAGGAACTGGATGTGCACGGCCTTCATCCACGAGGTACGCACATCGTTCTGCTGCTCCTGGAACGTCTTGAATTGCGCGGCCTCCTGGGCGAAGGTCTGTGTGGTTTTCACGCCGGCGATCGACTCGTGGATGTACGCGTTGAGATTGCTCTGCTTGTTGGACAGCACCTGGTAGGCGCGACGCTGGAAATGCTGCAGCACCAGCACCCATGCGATGAGGAAGGGGAACAGCGCGAGGCTGAACAGCGCCAATCGCCAGTCGATGACGAACATGACCACCAGTGTGATGAGGAACGTGAACACATCGGAGATCACATTGATTAGGCCGGAGCTCAACGTATCGGACAGCGTGTTCACATAGTTGACCACGCGGATCAGGATTTTGCCGTGCGGGCGTGAATCGAAATAGCTGAACGGCAGCGTCTGGATATGCGTGAAGATGTCGCGGCGCATGTCTTTGAGCATGAGCTGGCCGACGCGCGTGATCTCCACGGTACGGTAGCGCAATCCCAGTTCGAAGATCACGATCAGCACCGCAAGCAAGGCGGTCAGCTCGCCAAGCAGCGTGAGGTTTTTCGTCGGGATCGCACTGTCGATCATGACTTTCGTCAGGTACGGCACCACCACCGCGATGCAGCTCATCATCACCACGACCGCGAGGATGCGGACCACGCGTGCCATGTACGGCTTGAGATAGACGCCGATGCGGAGGATGTCATGCAGGTTGATCTGCTCCTCAAGTTCCTCATCCTCGCGGAACGTATTGCGTTTTGCCATGATGATCCTCCTTTCTAGTCGTCAAAACCCTGTGCGCGGCCGGCTTCGAGGCCCAGCTGCTTGCGGTAGATCTCCCAATATCGCCCATGCGCGGCCACCAGGTCGTCGTGGGTGCCGCGTTCCACCACGCGGCCATGTTCGAGCACGAGAATCAGGTCGGAATCCTTGATTGACGAGATGCGGTGCGCGATCGTCACAATTGTTTTCTTCTCGTCCAAATCACGCAGATGCTGTTGGATTTCCGCTTCCGTCTCCATGTCCACGGCGCTGGTCGTATCGTCCATGATGAGGATCGACGGGTTGTCGGCGAGCGCGCGTGCCAGGCTCAGTCGCTGTTTCTGCCCGCCGGACAGGCCGACGCCGCGTTCGCCGACGACGGTATCGTAGCCTTCCGGCATGCTGCGGATGAAGTTGTCCGCGCCGGCGATGGCGCCATGCGGCGGATGTACTTTTCGTCGTATTCGCGCTGTTCGCCGGCACCGAAGCCGATGTTGCCGCCGATGGTGTCGGAGAACAGGAACGTGTCCTGCGCGACGATGCATACCTGCGATCGCAGGGTGGCGAGCGGCCAGTCGCGCGCGTCGATGCCGTCGATGAGCACGCGTCCCGCGGTCGGATCGTAGAATCGCGAAATCAGATTGACGAGCGTTGACTTGCCGGCGCCGTCTCGCCGAGGATGCCGAGTTTTGAACCGGCGGGGATGTGGAAGTCGATGTCTTTGAGGATTGGGGTTTCCGGATCGTCGGGGAAGGCGAAGCTGACGTGCTGGAAGTCGACGTCGCCGGCGATGCGTGCGGGGCAGGCCGCGGACACCGCGGTGGCGCTGTCTGCTTCATGGCCGCCGTTGGTCCGGCCGTTGACTTGGCTGACGATAGCGACTGCCTGCTTGACGCTTTCCTCAGCGCCCGGCTTCTCCTGGATACGCGACTGCGAGGTCAGCAGTTTGCGAATCTTGATGCAGGACGCGTTGAAACGTTGCCAATCGTTGATCAGCCAGCCGGATTGGCGCACGGGACCATCGATCATCCACAGGTAGGAGTTGAACGCCACCAGGTTGCCGAGGGTCATATGGCCTGTGATGACCAGGAATCCGCCGAATCCCAAGGTGATGAGCTGCAGGGAGAAGCCGAGGCCGTCGAGCCATGGCATGTATCTGCGGCTGTTGTAGGCCTGGTCCATATTGCGCTGCATGTAGTCGTCGTTGCGCTCGTCGAATTTCTTGGTCTCGTACGGCTCGCGGACGAACGCTTTGACCACGCGGTTGCCTTCGATGTTTTCCTCGACCATCGAGTTCATTTCCGCTAGGGAATTGCGGATGGCGAAGAACAGCGGCCGCGCATGCGAGGACAGTCCGCGCGTCAGGATGAAGAGGAATGGCGTGATGCAGGCGAGCGCCAGGCGAGACGCCAGTCGATGGTGAACATCATGCGAGAGCGCCGATGAACATGACCACGCAGTCGAGCGCCTGATAGCTGACCCAGCTTAGCGCATGGCGGATGGCGTCCGTGTCGGACGTCATGCGGCTCATGATGTCGCCAGTGCGAGTGTGGTTGAAGTAGGTGAAGTCAAGTTCGTGGAGTTTTTCGAATTCGTCGCTGACGAGACGATAGATGGAGTTCTGTCCGAAGCGTTCCATCCACATTTGGCAGCCGTAACGGGAGCCGACACGCACCACGGTGAGCACGAGCATCATGACGCACAGTCGGGTCAGTTCGTCCACATGGCCTTGGGTGATGACACGGTCCACAATCAGTCCGGACAGCAGCGGGATGATGAGGGCCATGGTGTTGTTCACGCAGAACAGTACGACCGCGCCGGCCACGCGCGGCAGGTCAGGTTTGCAGTACGGCAGGATCCATGCAAGGTTGCCCGCCTGCTGGTTGCGTTTCGGATCGACATACATACGTAGCGTTCCTTCGAATTGTTTGCTTGGGTCTTGGTTGGGTTGTTGTTGGGTTGTGGTGTTGCGGCCATTCGTTGCCGCCACGATTCACGTCCGTCGTGTGTCGAGCGTCCCGTCACCGGCATGCCGCCGCCGGCCGAAACCCCTGTTCGGATTCGCAAACTCGACTTATTTTAAACGAACCGTACGCCGATGCAACAGATGCGTTTTCGGCGTGTCGCAATCATAATAAAATCAACATATATACCGTTACATACCACTGGTTTGCGGGTGCTGCGAAAACCGTCATCGGAGCCTGGCTCGCCGGAATCGGAGCATCGCATCGGAACATCGCACGATAATGGAATCAAGCTCGAACTATCGATACAAGCATCGGCGACGCACGTCGAGGAAAGGACGGCAAGGATGACGGACTTGGAGCGCATCCGCGCGAAGTTCGCTGCGGAATATGGCCTGTCGGAGGATATGCTCAGGAACGCGGAACGTTGGACGGAGACACGGGCGACCTCGAAGGGGTTCCCGAGAACCTGCTGCCGGGCATTCTGGGAATGCGATTTGGCGCGATCGCCATCGATACGCCGCGTTCCGAACGCTGGAGCACGCCGGAAGACATCGATGTAATCGCCGACCTCGCTACCTGCCGGATGGCGGGTACGATACGGCCGCGGGAGCGTGCCGCGGCCATTTGCTCGACCTGTATCTGCCGCATGACGCGGTATTGCGCGGTGGGCACACCCTGCCGGTGTACATCGATATCCATGGCGGCGGATTCACTTACGGATACAAGGAGCTGAACCGGAATTTCAACGTGCATCTCGCGGAACAGGGCTTCGCGGTGTTTTCATTGAACTATCGTCCGGCGCCGCAGACCGACTTGCGTGGGCAATTGGCCGATATCCAGGCGGCATTGCGTTGGATCGCAGCCATATGGCCGATTATCCGGTCAATCCGAACGCGGTGTTCCTCACCGGCGATTCCGCAGGTGGCGCGTTGACGCTACTGACCTTGGCCATTGAAAACAATGCGGAAGCCGCGGCTGCGTTTGGCGTCGACAAGCCGTCCGGCATCCGATTCGCGGGTGCCGCTCCGGTGTGCGGCGCGTACAGTTCGGCGTCGTTGGAGACCATGGGCCGCAAGCTGACGGTCGGGTATGACCCGAACCGCCGTATCGGTCTTGAGCAGATGTTGGGCGTCGATTTCTTTGCGGGGCTCGAAGCCGCCGATCCGAAGTTCCTCACCGCTGAGGGTCTGGCGTTCAACGTCGATCTGCCACCCTTGCTCATCATCACCTGCGGCGACGATTTCCTTGAAGCCGACAATCTGGCGTTGGCCGCCGCCTTGTCGCGCAAAGGCGCCGATTTTGAATTGTTCGACCCGAAGCCGCGCCGCCATGAGACGTTGGGGCATGTGTTCGTCATCGGCATGCCATGCTTGAGGAAAGCCGGGAATGCCTTGATCGAATCCGCCGCTTCTCATACGAACGCTGTTGAATAACGTGAATGGGGTGAATACTCCTCCGGAGTGCCCGCCCCATTCAATGGCCGTCGATGCCGCGACGCCGTATCAGCGGCGGACCATTTCCTCTTCGATCTGTTCGAGCGACTTGCCCTTGGTCTCAGGCACGAAACGCAGCACGAACGGGATGGACAGCGCGGAGAACACGCCAAAGATGGTGAACGGGCCGCCGACGTTGTTGCCGAACATGGCCAGCAGCATGAGGAAGAACTGGGAGACCACGAAATTGCCCAGCCAGTTGGCAGCGGAACCGAAGGAGCTGCCGATGCCGCGCACGCTCAACGGGAAGATCTCGCCGATGAGCACCCATGCGATCGGACCCCATGACAGCGCGAAGCCGAGGATATAGCAGGCGATCAGCACCATGGTCGCACGGCCAGCGTGGCCACATCGCCGGTGAAGTTAAGCACGGCCAGCACCGCGAGGGCGATGGTCATCGTCACCGATCCGAAGATCAGCAGCTTCTTGCGGGGGAATTTGTCCATGATAAGCGTGGCCGCGATAGTGGCCACGAAGTTGACCACGCCAATGCCGACCGACACCCAGATGGCATGGTTTTCGGGGAATCCGAAGCCTTTGATGAACACCTGCGGCAGGAAATAGATCACGGAGTTGATGCCGACGAGCTGCTGGAACAGCATGATGCCGATCGCGGCGACGAGCGCAGGACGGGCGATACGGAACAGCTCGCGGACACCGCCCTTGGTGTTCTGCGCGGCGACGGCCTTGATCTCGTCGAGCTCGAGCTGCACCTGCGTCTGATCGACGTCCTTGCGAATAAGGGTAAGTACTTTGAACGCCTCACGATCCTTGCCTCGACTCACCAGATATCGCGGCGATTCCGGCAGCAGCAGGCCGCCGATCAGCAGCAGGGCCGCCGGCACGAGCGCCGACCCCAGCATCCACCGCCAATCGCGGATGCCGGCGATATTGTGGCCGAGGAAGCCGAGATTGGACGCGTATGCCAGCAGGATGCCGAAAGTGATCATCAGCTGGAATAGCGTGGACAGCGATCCACGACGTTCCTTCGGCGCAAGCTCGGCAAGATATGCCGGAGTCAGCGAGGAGGCCGCGCCGACGGCGAGACCGAGGATGATGCGGGCCACGACCATCATCAGGAATCCCGTGGATCCCGCGCACATGCCCGAACCGAGCAGGAACAGTATCGCCGCCAGAATCAGCAGCTTCTTGCGGCCGAAACGATCGGACAGCGCGCCGATGGACAGGGCTCCCGCGCAGGAACCGATCAACACGGATGATGTGATGAACCGGTCTGAGCCACGGACAGGCCGAAATCGGATTCGATGAGCGGCGAGGCTCCGGAGATGATGCCGGTGTCGAAGCCGAACAGCATGCCTCCCAGCGCGCCGAACGTGAAGATGAACGCGCTGTTGAGCGGGAAACGTGTGGAAACGCCACGCCCCACCTCCCGCTCGACGGCGTCGATCGTCGCGCCGACCTCATGGATGCCGGCTTCCACCGCACCTTCGGCGTCGTGTACTGGATTGGACGTCTGCACCGCAGTCATGATTCCACCTTCCATTCCCATCGATCCTCATCGATATGAGATGCAGCAATCGCAGCAAACAAAAAAGACCTGGAACGACGTATAGTGACGTCGTTCCAGGTCTTGCCTCGCATTGAGTAGCAACCCTGCCGCGCTTGTATGCTGCGTATATTGCATTCAAGTGTAGGTCATGGCGGCATGCGACACTCCGATTTTTTAGAAAACGTTTACCGGTTATTTTTCAGTGCAGGAAAGCGTGAAGCACAGGCCAGCGGCACATGCTTTTCCCTCGTGCGGAGAGCCTCCTCGGATATCCACGAGCAAGCGGACCGAATCAAGCCGTCAAACCATCCACAAGCAAGCCGGCAAAAAGAAAGCCGGCGGAGAGAAGGCCGCCGGCTGAGAGAGAAGAGAGAAGAAGGTTCAGTTATGGGATTCTTGAAAGAACCTCGCCAACAGCCGTAACCGTTGACATGTTCTATATAACCGCCCGACCCTTGGAGGAACGATGTGTGTTCCTGTCAATTCCCTGAGAATTTCGTAGCGGAAATGTCACGACGGTGCGAATTCGGGGGTTTATCCCACTGAATATCGCCCCAACGGCCTTCCTGCAGCTTGTTCAGCGCGGCAACAGACGATTGCACGGCATCTGCCGACACCGTCATGAAACGCCGCTATACAACACCGCCGCTCAACGACGCCGTGCACTCACACGCAATCGCGCATCTCACTCGGCGAATTTGTCGACGCGGCGATCGTAGGTCAGCAGGCCGTTGAGCTCCTCCTCCACGTCGGAAACCTGCGTATACACGTATCCCGCAAGTCCGCGCGATTCCAGTGCGGCCGCGGAGGCGAGCACGGAACGCACGGCGGCCCGCCAATCGTCGATCGAATCGTATTCACCGTAACCGTAGGCGCGCGACACCGCCGCATGCTCCGGTACGAGCTGCGCCAATCCGCCGAATTCCGAAATCACGAACGCGCGTACGCCGTGCCGTGCGACCGGCAGCACCACGTAATGCGCGGCCCTGCGGCGACGGCGGTGCTTCTTCTCGAATTCGGCCACGTATCCGCGCAACGGACCCTTGTCCGGGTAGATTTCCAGCGGCCGGAAATAGTTGTGCACGCTATGGAAGTCGCCGCAATGCTGGTCGTACCAGCGCTCGTCGCGTCGATCGGACGGGTCGGATCGAGCGCGTGGATGCGTTCGGCTGCATCGCACGCGTCGAATTGGCCCCAGCCTTCGTTGAACAGCGTCCACGTCACGATGGAGGGGTGCCCGCCGAGCATGTGCACCATCGCGTCGCACGTAGCGACCAGTCGCGCCGGTAGATCGGGTCGTCCGCGCCGAGCGCCGTGAAATGTTTGGCGGTGTCGTCACGGAATTTGTTCCATGTGGAGCGGATGAGCGTCGGCTTGCGATTCGTGGTCCACGCATTGTATTCGCCGTCCGTGCCGCCGCCGGACACCGCGTCCTGCCAGACGAGCATGCCGAGGCGGTCGCAATGGTAGTACCAGCGGGCCGACTCGATTTTGATGTGCTTGCGCAGCATGTTGAAGCCGGCGTTTTTCATGGCCGTGATGTCATGCGTCAGCGCCTCGTCGTCGGGCGCGGTCATGAGCCGTCCGGCCAGTAGCCTTGGTCGAGCACGCCTTTGACGAAGAGCGGCTTGCCGTTGAGATGGAAGCGCGCCACCCCCTTCGTATCCGGTTTGATTTCGACGGAACGGAACGCGCAGTAGGAACTTACGACATCCATCGGCTGCGATTGCGCGACCGCCGCATCACCCGCCGTTTCCGCGGGTTTCGCCGACCCGTATCGCAATTCGGCCCGCACGTCATACAGATACGGATCGGCCGGCGACCACAGATGTTCGGCAGCTGTTGCGATTTCCGCACGCACCTTGCGCACGCCCGCCGGCAGCGTCTCATCCGCCACCACCGTGCCGTCCGCAGGTCGGTGACGACGATGTGCAGTTTCGCGTTCGGCTTGTCGCCGCCGATTTCCGCACGGACGAACAACTTGCCGTCGGATGCCCCCTTGAGTGTCAGCGTGCGCAGGTAGGCTTCCGGCACGATTTCCAGCCAGACGCTTTGCCAAATGCCGCTTTGCGCGGTGTACCAGATGCCTTCGCGCTCGATTTTCTGCTTGCCGCGCAACTGCGTGCCCGAATCGTTCGGATCGTAGACGCACAGCGCGATTTCAAACGCGTCATCAGGTCGATAAATGCCGAAATATCGACGTCGAACGGCAGGTAGCCGCCGACGTGCGTGCCCGCGAGCTGGCCGTTGACATAGCAGGCGCAGACATAATCGACCGCTTCGAAATGCAGGATGAGGCGATTCGCGTCGCCGATCTGCCGGACCGTTTCCTCTCCGCCGAGCGTGACGGGATGCACGACGGTGCGGTACCACAGCAGGTTGTCGGGGTAAATGGTCTGGTGCACGCCGGACAGCGCGGATTCCGGCGAGAACGGTACGAGGATCTTGCCGTCGAACGTTTGCGGAATGGCGGTTTCCTTGACTGCGCGGACCGCTTCGTCGCGGGTCAGCATCGCCGCCGTTTTGCGCCATTTCGGCGCGGTCTCATCTTCCGGAATGGACGCGATCGCGTAATCCCACCAGCCATTGAGCATGGTGCAGTTGTCGCGTACCATGGTCGGGCGCGGGTGCTCGCCGAGTATGGGGGTACGACCCTCGTCCAGCGTGCGTTCGCCTTCCTCGGCGGGATTGAACGCCTTGTTGCCGGCGCGCGCGGACAGCCATTCATGGTCGATTCGTTCACCCCACGGTGTCCACAACTGCTGCAGCGGCTCACGGGAACGCATTTTCGTAGGCGCGGCCTTCAGTACGCGTTTGATATCCAGCATAAAGCGCCCCTTCCTGCAGCCTTGCATATCTCCGCTCTCATTGTAAATGGCGGTCGCGTTAAATGGCAGATGAATGGCAAGCGATTTTTGCAGGAAAGTGCGCGAATGTGCCGGAAGGCATAGGAAAGCAGAAGAATGGCGATTCAAAAGCCACGCGATATGTCACGATTTGAAAAAGTGCTGTAATTTTCAAATCGTGACACATGTAGGGGGTTGCGTGTTGAAATCAGCTTCGAGCTTGGCCTTTTCAGCGGCGAGACGGGCGGCCTCGGCTTCGCGGCGGGCCTTCAGCTCGGTATCGAAGCGGGCGAGCTCCTCTTCGACGCCTCCGGCGGAATCTTCGCGAAGATCGGGTGCGGCTTCGGCACCGAGGTGCCGGCCACGATCGGCTCGGAAGCCCACGGATGCACGGTTTCGCCCAGCTTGTAGTCGCCCGTGATGATCGGGTACGTGAAGCCCGGCTTGTCGAGATCCTCAACCTCTTCCAGATGAGGCAGCGGCGAGAAGACGCCGGTTCCGCCGAGGGCCTCCCACACCTTCTGTGCGGAGTGCGGCAGGAACGGGGCCAGCAGGTGGTTGGCGTCGGACACGGCCTGGGCGGCGGTGTGCAGCACGGTGCCGAGGCGGGCCGGATTGTCCTTGATCTTCCACGGTTCGGTGGCGGAGATGTACTTGTTGATGTCGCCGACCACGCGCATCGCTTCGGACAGCGCGTTCTTCTGGCGGTGATTCTCGATGAGTCCGCCGACGGTTTCGAACGCGGCCTTGGTTTCGGCCAGCAGCGCACGGTCCTCGTCGGTGGCGGAAGCCTCGTCGAACGCCGGAATCTCGCCGAAGTTCTTGTTGATGAGGTTGGCCACGCGGTTCACCAGGTTGCCCCAGGATGCGGCGAGCTCCTCATTGTTGTGGCGCACGAACTCGGCCCAAGTGAAGTCGGAATCGGAGCTTTCCGGTCCGGCCACGGAGATGTAGTAACGCACGGCGTCCACGGGATAGCGGGCGAGGATGTCCTTCACGTAGATGACGATGCCGCGGGAGGACGAGAACTTCTTGCCTTCCATGGTCATGAACTCGGAGGCCACGACCTGCTCCGGCATGTTCAGCGGACCGAGCTTGCCGGTTTCGCCGCCCTTGGAGCCCTGGCCGTTGTAGGCCAGCATTTCGGACGGCCAGATCTGGGAGTGGAACGTGATGTTGTCCTTGCCCATGAAGTAGTAGCCCGGGGTGGTCGGATCGTTCCACCATGCGCGCCATGCCTCCGGGTCGCCCTTGCGGCGGGCCCATTCGATGGATGCGGACAAGTAGCCGATCACAGCGTCGAACCACACGTACAGCTTCTTGTTCGGGTTGTCGATCCAGCCCTTGACCGGCACCGGAATGCCCCAGTCGATGTCACGCGTGATGGCGCGCGGCTTGACTTCCTTGAACAGGCCGATGGAGAAGTTGATGACGTTGGTGCGCCAGCCTTCGCGGGTCTTGAGCCACGCGAGATTGGCTTCGGCGAGCGCCGGCAGGTCGAGGAAGAAGTGTTCGGTTTCCTCGAAGCGCGGGGTTTCGCCGTTGATCTTGGATACGGGGTTGAGCAGCTCGTCCGGGTCGAGTTCGTTGCCGCAGGCGTCGCACTGGTCGCCACGGGCTCCGTCGGCGCCGCAGATCGGGCAGGTGCCTTCGATGTAGCGGTCCGGCAGGGTGCGTCCGGTGGACGGGGAGATGGCGACTTTCTGGGTGCCCTTGTAGATGTAGCCGTTTTCGAGGCACTGTTTGAACAGTTCCTGCACGACCTTTTCGTGGTTGCCGGTGGTGGTGCGGGTGAACAGATCGTAGCTCAGGCCGAGATCGCATAGGTCCTTGGCGATCACGCGGTTGTAGCGGTTGGCGAGCTCCTGCGCGCTCACGCCTTCCTTGTCGGCTTCCACCAGGATTGGGGTGCCGTGCTCGTCGGTGCCGGACACCATCAGCACGTCATTGCCCTTCATGCGCTCGTAGCGCGCGTACACGTCGGACGGCACGCCGAAGCCGGCGACGTGGCCGATATGACGGGGGCCGTTGGCATACGGCCATGCAACATTCACCAAAATATGACTCATGGTGCCCGATTATACAAAGCGCCATATCCCGTGTTTTCGGCGCATTCCGATTGGCGGAAGACGGGCGGATGGGTCGATGACGTTCTCGCAGACCGGCCTGCGTCAGGCTACGGTAGTCCACAAGGTTATCCACATTGTTGTATCACGCAACAATCATCGTCCACTTATCCACTTTTTTCGCGAAGCCGGTGGCACGCCGCTTTCCGTATCAGCTACGGTACCCCGCATGGATACCTCCCCTCCCCTTTTGGGCGACGCCGACCTGCCCGGCCCCATTTGTTTGAATCGTTTGCATTCCCTAGGCGTGGTATGCAAACTTGACAACGACAACGCCTACTCGTATCACGATTCGCGCACGCTGTACGGCCGCGCCAGCATCATCTCAACGCTGATGCCGAGTCGTTCCGTGGCGTGCGCCGGCACCGCTGCGTGGGTGTGGCTGGGTGGCATGTTTCCCAACACGATCGACATCATTGCAAAAGCGCATTACCGAACGGCGAGGTACGGTCGCAAAGTCAGCGTTTTCAACCGACAGGCGCCCGACGAACATGTCACCGACGTCGGCCCGATCACCGTCACCACGCCCACACGCACGCATGCGACCTTGCCATGAACTGCACGCCGGAAACGCAGTCGCCGGTCACGGAAATCGTATGCATGCTCATGCAGGAATTCCGGTTCCGCCCCGACGATTGCCTGCAGGTCATGCAGGAGGCCACCCATATTCGCAACGCGCCACGGGCACGCCAGTTTTCCGGACGATTGACGGAAAGCAGTGACGGATATGCGCGAATCGCAACGGCCGTCGGAAAAACCACGGCAAACGAGACAGACACGGCAAACGTCGGCACAGTCGCGGCGCACGGCAAGCAAGAGATATGAAGAGCGCGCGAAACGTAGCAAACGTCATGGGCAACGACATGAACAGCATGGACACCATGGCAAACGCCACGAACGACGTCGCGCACCGCCGAAATATCAGCCGCACGCGCGGCAGCGGGCATTGGTAGAACCGCCTGCGCCGCCGATCGAATTGACGCCGTTGGTGGCGTGCAGCGCCGACACCGCGCAAGATGTGCTGTGGCATATCGCGGAATATGCGCCGCGATTGCGCAAATGGCTGGTCGCCAATCCTTCGGCGACACCGGCGATGCTGGAATATCTTGCGCAGGTCGGCGGGCCGGGTGTGCCCGAAGCGCTGCGGATATTGCTGAAATCGTTGGAAATGAACGGTTCCGGAAGCGATCAGCCCTTCATCGCAAGCACGGCATTGTAGACCTGCTTGCGATGGCGAGCGAGCGTCGGACAGCGGATGTTCGGCGACGACCTGTGAAATCGCGTCCTTGATACGCAGGTTGTCTTCCTGCGCGCGATCAACGGACAGCACCGCCAAATCCTCAATGGACAGCGTTGCGGGCGCGGCCGCGTCGGCCTCCTCTTCGGAAGCGCCGGCGATGACGAGCACCATTTCGCCACGCGGCGGATCGTCGACGACGCTTTGGCGGATTTCGGCGATGGTTCCGCGGCGGATTTGCTCGTAATCCTTGGTCAGCTCGCGACACAACGCCATTTTGCGATTCGGTCCGAGCACGTCAAGCAGGTCGGCCATGGATTCGTCGATGCGGTGCAGGGTTTCGTAGAAGACGATGGTGCGACGTTCCGATTTGAGCGCGCGCAGGTGCTGCACACGTTCGCTGTGCTTGCGCGGCAGGAGCCTCGTAGCAGAAGCGGTCGGTCGGCAGCCGGACAGGCACAGCGCGTCGAGCACGGCGGACGGGCCGGGAGCGCAGGTGACGGGCAGG
>ENA-OQMZ01000099-OQMZ01000099.1-human-gut-metagenome-genome-assembly--contig:-NODE-99-length-35140-cov-7.863194_pt1 | contig 35140 bp, 32 predicted proteins | sample MGYA00242621_ERZ504862 | MGnify/ENA primary metagenome ERZ504862 (study PRJEB26092, sample SAMD00036393) | human gut metagenome | host: Homo sapiens | study: EMG produced TPA metagenomics assembly of...
ACCAACCACCAATCCTCGCCAAACACCCCCGACTCATATATCTGCCTCATATAAGAGAGATAGGGCGCAAATTTAGGCTTTGAGACGTGCGCTGACGTACGAATGCGTCAAGCGAGGCCGCGTCGATGCCTCATACCCTTTAATCGAGGCGAACTGCGGGCCGTTGGAATTGTCGATCCGCATGAATCCGGTCTGACCAATCGTCGTCGCACCAGAAGCGACAGCCGAACGCAAACCAGACATGGAATCTTCGACCGCAATGCAGTACTTCATATCTTCCGGAGCGATGCCCAGGCGGCGACCAGCTCCAAATACGGGGCTGGAGACGGCTTCTTCTCAACATCGTCATCGCCGCACACGTAGCCCGCGAACACACCGGCCGCGCCTGCGCAACCAGATTCTCCGCAAGATGACGCGGCGACGTGGTGACCAGCATCGAAAGGACACCCGCATCGCGCAACGCAACAAGCACGTCTTCCACGCCTTCGATCCATGGAATGCACTCGAATTCCTTCTGGGCTACATAATCGATCATGCTTGGCCAATCTCCTCGATCGACAGCTGGCAACCATGCTCCACCATACGGCGAGCCACATCCGGAACCGGCGTACCCGAACCCTGCCAGGCAAGCTCCTCATCCCAATACCCGCCATGCGCGGCTGCGATTTCATCTCCCCCTCATGCCAGTACGGTTCGGAATCGATCAGAGTACCGTCCATATCCCAAAACACAGCCTTGACCATCAGGTTAGACTCGGTCATGATGTTCCTTCCTTACGACCGTCGGACTCGGAGCACCGGATTTGCGTGCGGCGCCGTCCATCGCGATTTCCTCTGCCATTTCAGCAGAGCGGCAAGACGGCAAATTTGCAAACAGATGCAACGTTTGCAAATGTTGCAACAAAACAACAAGCGAAACAACAAACAAGGCAGCAGCACAACGGCAAACAAAAAGCGCCCGGACATTCTTTCATCCGAGCGCTTTCCACATCAACGCAATAACCCACGTCTGCGAAATCATCCGCTTCACACACTACAGGCAACCCCCATTGCCGCAACCCATGACATTCGAAAAATTTCGCTTCTATCGGAAGATTTGAATCTACTCTCCCTGATTCTCCTTGTTTTCCCCAGCGGATTCCGCGGACTTTTCCGCATCTTCTGCCTTCCAGCGGGCAATGCAACGTTCCACACGCTTGTAGCCGATGATCTTCGGATCAAGCCCTGCCTCGCGGAAGATCGCGGCAGGCGAGCCACCCTCGGCATACCTGCGCATGCAGTCGTCACGAAACTCCTTGGAGTAGCAAATACGATATTGGGTGACCGATTCCACGGCATCCAGAGACCCGAGATACTTACGGGTCTTAGCGGTGAACGCAACTCTTGGCACTGTACGCTCCTAACCTTTCCTGTTCTCGCCGCATATCTTACCCCCCCCCATCGATTTCTCATAGAAAAGGAGACCCATCTTTCACCGAAGCACCTTAATGAACGGAAGAATGACAGTTAAAACGCGGATACTCAACATTATTTCCCGCAACGACGACATCGTCGCAGAAAGCAACGCATTTGGCAAAACTATATAACAAAACAGGCACATCTGTTGCAAGATGTGCCTGTTTTTAAATATTTTCAGTATTTTTCCTGAAAATCAGTCAATTCCCCAAAGCACGATTGACCTGGAAACGGGATCCAAAGCGGGTTTACCTCTCTGAACACCTTGTTTTCGCGTGCGACACCTCCATTGGGCGTGTCGTACGCGTCGGCCGTGACACGCGCGGATTCCAAGGACTCACGCGACGGCAACTGCCGGGCATTGACCTGAATCTGCCTACGCCACATGCGCGCACGGCGGGAACGTTCAATCTCCACAATGTCGCCGTCTGTATCGGCTGCGAACACGCTGGAACCGGCCGGCTTGCGCAGACGCTCGACCTGGCGGCGCAGCTCGCGGTTCTCCTCCTCCAAGGAAAGAATCCGCGCGATGCCGGCCAGATTGATGCCCTCTTCCTGACTCAGCTGCTGCGATTTCGCAAGGCGGGCGATATCTCGTAGCGAGTAGCGGCGGGCACCGCCATCCGTGCGCTGCGGCACCACAAGCCCAAGCCGATCGTATTGGCGAAGGGTTTGGGGGTGTACGTTGGCGAGTTCGCCGGCACGGCCGACCGTGAACATCGGCAGTTCGATGTCGAAACCGACTTCGTCTGCTCCATCAAGATCGGCCTGCCTGCACAATCGCCATCGCACACATGTCGTACAGCATTTTGGCCTGCCGTGCCGCGCGGGCTTGGGAGGTCCGAGATGCGCGAGCCATGACGATCAGCGCTCCTTGGCAAGTTTGTCAGCGAAGTCGCCGCACTCCTTGTCGAATTCCTTCGCCGCATGCTTGACTTTCAGGCTTGGCTTGTCGGGGATGCAAATCTGCACGCGCCCTACCAGATCGCCGTCGCCCTGCCTGTTGGCTACGCCTTTGCCGGAAATACGCACTTCCGTGCCGCTGGATGAGCCCGCCGGCACTTTAAAGGTGATTTCGTTGCCGTCGACGTCTTTCGCAGTCACTTTCGCGCCCGCTACGGCCTGGCCGACGGTGATTGGCAAATCCATGATGATGTCACGCTTGCGCAGGCTGAATTTAGGATCTTCGGCAACGCTGATCTGCAGGTACAAGTCACCGTTTTTACCGCCGTTACGACCCGGCTTACCCTTGCCTGGAATGCGAATCTTCTGCCCGTCATGCACGCCTGCTGGAACATGCGTTTTGAACTTCTTGCCATCGGCAGACAGCGAAACCGTTGCCCCCTTGACCGACTGGCGGAAGGTCAGGTTGATCTTGGAGTTGCGGTCCTCGCCGTCTTCCGGTTGCGCAGCCTGCTCGTAGCCGCCCCCGTAAGCTTCCGGCGCCAGCGCCGCCACCGAACATCGAGAAAATATCGTTGATATTCGGATTGCCGCCGCTCTGGAAGCGAATGCGCGAACCATTGCCGCCCGCGCCATACGCTCCAGCCCCAGCGCCACCGCCGAACATCGATCCGAAGATGTCGGAGAACGCCCCCGCATCGAATCCGCCGGCACCGGAACCGCCGGCGAAGCGCGCGCCACCCATGCCGAACTGGCGGATAGCGTCGTACTTCTGACGGCTGTCTTTGTTGCTGAGCACGTCGTACGCTTCGGAAATGTCTTTGAACTTCTCCTCGGCCTCCTTGGTCTTGTTCAGATCAGGATGATACTTACGTGCCAGCTTGCGGTACGCTTTGGTGATCTCATCGTCCGTGGCGTCTTTGGAGACACCGAGGACCTTATAGAAATCCTTGCTCAGCCATTCATTCTCAGCCATGATGTGCCTCCTTTCACGAGGTTGCTGATGTCACTGCGTTCAGTTCTGCGGGGATGCTACGACCACGCGAGCCGCGCGAATCACGCGGTCTCCAATGCGATAGCCGGCTTCCACCACGGTGTCGACGGTTTCCTTCTCGGCCTGCGGATCCGGCTTGTGCAGGATCGCGTCATGCTTGGTCGGGTCGAAATCCTCACCTTTTTCACCGAACTTCTCGACGCCGAACTTCTCGAACGCCTTGTCGATTTTGGTGGAAACGGCCTTGAAGGACTCGTCCATTTCGCTGTGTTCGCGAATGCGATCGATGTCATCAAGTGCCGGCAGCAGCGCGGTCAGCACATCGATAATGCCGTGCTGGCGGAAGCGTTCCTGTTCCTTCTGCGAACGATTGCGGAAGTTGATGAATTCTGCACGTTCGCGCTGGAGCGCTTCAAGATATTCCGCCGCTTCCTTCTTGGCCTGACCAAGCGGAGTCAGCGTATCTTCACCATCTTGCGTTGCACTATCCGCAGCATCGCCGTTTTCTTGAGATTCGGAAGATGCTGCATTCGCGGCCGTTGATGCAGTTTCAGAAGCTACGGAATCAGCAGATGCAGTTGCTGCAGAATCGCCATTACTCTGCGACTCCTGCGACGCACCGGCTGCAGGGCCGGCCTGCCCGGACAGGTTGTCCATGTCGGGCAGGTCGTTCAGATAGTCGCCTTGTTGAAGTCGGACATGATTACTTGTTGTCCTTGTCGTCATCGTCCACGACTTCGGCGTCAACCACGTCGTCGTCAGCGGGAGCGGAACCGGCAGCACCTGCGGCACCAGCGGCGCCCGCAGCGTCGGTGGCACCCTGCTGTACATAGAGGGCCTGACCGATCTTCTGCGCGGAGGTCATCAGCTCGCTCTGGGCGGACTTGATCTTCTCAATGTCCTCACCCTTCAGGGCTTCCTTGAGCTCGTTGACCTTGTCGGTGACTTCCTTGGCCACGTCGTCGGAGAGCTTGTCCTTGTTGTCGTTGACGAGCTTCTCGGTCTGGTAGGCGAAGGACTCGGCCTGGTTGCGGGTCTCGGCGTCTTCCTTGCGCTTCTTGTCCTCGGCCTCGTGGGCTTCGGCTTCCTTGACCATGCGGTCGATCTCGTCCTTCGGCAGGCCGGAACCACCGGTGATGGTCATGGACTGTTCCTTGCCGGTGCCCTTGTCCTTGGCGGACACGTGCACGATGCCGTTGGCGTCGATGTCGAAGGTGACTTCGATCTGCGGGACGCCACGCGGAGCCGGAGCGATGCCGGTCAGTTCGAAGGTGCCCAGCGGCTTGTTGTCGCGAGCGAACTCACGCTCGCCCTGGTAGACCTGGATGAGCACGGACGGCTGGTTGTCTTCAGCGGTGGAGAAGACTTCGGAACGCTTCGTCGGGATGGCGGTGTTGCGCTCGATCAGCTTGGTCATGATGCCACCCTTGGTTTCGATGCCGAGGGACAGCGGGGTCACGTCGATAAGCAGGACGTCCTTACGGTCGCCCTTGATGACGCCGGACTGCACGGCTGCGCCGACGGCCACGACTTCATCCGGGTTCACGGACTGGTTGGCTTCCTTACCGCCGGTGAGCTCCTTGACGAGCTCCTTGACGGCCGGCATACGGGTGGAGCCACCGACGAGGACCACGTGGTCGATGTCGGAGACGCTGATGCCAGCGTCGCGCAGCACGTTGTTGAACGGGGTGCGGCAGCGGCCCAGCAGGTCGGAGGTCATTTCCTCGAAGTGGGCACGGGTCAGGGTCTCGTCCAGGTGCACCGGGGTGCCGTCAGGGGTCATGGCCAGGTACTGCATGGAGATGGAGGTGCTGGTGGAGCTGGACAGTTCCTTCTTGGCCTGCTCGGCGGCTTCCTTCAGACGCTGCAGGGCGATCTTGTCCTTGCTCAGGTCAACGCCGTACTTGTTCTTGACTTCGCCGACGAGCCAGTCGATGATCTTCTGGTCCCAATCGTCGCCGCCCAGGTGGTTGTCGCCGTTGGTGGCCTGCACCTGGATGGTGGAGAAGCCGTCGTCGTCCTTGCCGATTTCCAGCAGGGACACATCGAAGGTGCCGCCACCGAGATCGAAGACCAGGATGCGCTCGTCTTCCTTGCCCTTTTCAAGGCCGTAGGCCAGTGCGGCTGCGGTCGGCTCGTTGATGATACGCAGGACGTTCAGGCCCGCGATGGTGCCGGCGTCCTTGGTGGCCTGACGCTGGGCGTCGTTGAAGTATGCCGGGCAGGTGATCACGCGTCGGTGACCGGTTCGCCAAGGTAGGCTTCGGCGTCGCGCTTCAGCTTCATCAGGACCTGGGCGGAAATCTCCTGCGGGGTCCACTTCTTGCCGTCGATCTCAACGGTCCAGTCGGTGCCCATGTGGCGCTTGACGGAGCTGATGGTGCGGTCGACGTTGGTGACGGCCTGGCGCTTGGCGACTTCGCGACGAGGATCTCGCCGGACTTGCTGAAAGCCACGACCGACGGTGTGGTGCGAGCGCCTTCGGCGTTCACGATAACGGTGGGCTGGCCACCTTCAAGAGTTGCGATGCAGGAATTGGTAGTACCCAGATCGATGCCAACTGCGCGTCCCATATTTGGTCTCCTTTGCAATAGGTTCGCTATACGTTCTTTTCGTTCTTCGCTCGAGTTTCGGATCGCCGTTTCCGGATTGCCGTCTCTCATGCTTTCCAAAACTTGAGCCTACACCACTCAACTTTGAATCGCAAGTTATTATTCCCAAAAACGCAAAAATTCTTGAGCACACCTCACTCAACTTTGCGCAATCCCCAAAACGCGGCGCTGGGGAGCATCTCAGCGGCGGCGGTTTTGGGGATTATCGGAGGTTATTCAGCCAATCAGCGGTCGTTCTTGGCGGCCTTCGCGGTCTTGACGAGCATCGCGACGGCAACCAGCATGGCGATCGCAATCGCCACGGCCAGTACCGCGGTACCGGTCTTGCCCAGCAGAGCGGCACCGAACGGACCGGCCTGCGCGCTGTCGGAAACCTTGCCGGAAGCGATCACGCCGTTCTTGTCAGCGTTGCCAGCGCCCGGCTTGCCGTTGTTCTTATCGGCGGAGTTGGCGGCCGGAGCCTGGAAGTCGACGGTCACGGCCTTGCCGGACTGGCGGCCGGTGACGGTGAGCTTGTATTCGGAACCTTCGGTGACGCCGTCCAGCGCGATCGGAGTGGTCTGTGCGGTCTTGACGCGCACGCCGGAGAGCGGAGTGGAGGAATCGGACGCGGCCACGGTCTTGTCGTTCTTGTCCTTCAGCTCGTAGCTGAGCACAGCGTCGCCGTTGAAGCCATCGACGTCCGCGGTGAACTTACCGTCGGCAGCAGAGACCTTCACAGTGCCGTTGTCAGACAGTGCCTTCTGCGATTCGGTGGAAGTGGCCAGTCCCAGAGCGCCAGCGATGGTGTAGAAGTTGTCGGTCTGGTCGGTCAGGCCGATGACGCGCTGTGCGCCAGGGCCGGAAGCCGCGATACGCAGCTGGGTGCCGGTGTGCTCCATGTCGCCGCCGTTGTAGCCGCCGTCTGCATCGCGAGAATCGTCCTGGGCGGTGCCGTAGGAGACGACCATGTTGTTGCCATCAGCGGTCTTCAGCACGGTGGACAGTGCGTAAGCCGGCTGGGCGTTGAGGATCTGGGAGGTGTGCGCGTGGTCGGCGGTGACGATCACCAGCGTGTTCGTGAGGTCCACGTTCTGCATGGCGTAGGCAATGGCCTGGTCGAAGTCGTCGGTCTCGCCGATCTGGCCGCAGGCATTGCCTGCGTGGTCCTGCTTATCGATCGAGGCGCCCTCGACCTGCAGGAAGAAGCCGTTCTTCTGGCCGTTCGGGTTGTCATTCAGCAAATCGAGCGCCTTCTTGGTCATGTCCTTGAGCGAGGAGCCTGATTGCCGAGCCAGTCGGCGTTCGGGGTGCACACGGTCGGGTTGGCGTCCTTAGCTGGATCCTTGGCGGTGGCTTGGACGGGTTGAACTTGGTCGGCATGTTGCCGTCACTCATCAGGGCGAGCACTGGCTGGCCGTCCTTGTACTGCAGGGCGTTCATCGCGGCCGGATCGTTCTCGACGGTCTGGAAGCCCATTTCCTTGGCCTGCTCCCACACAGTCTTGCCCTTGTATTCACCGCCCTGCACGGTCTGACGGAAGTACTTGGAACCACCGCCGATGGTTACGTCGGCGCGGGTGTCGAGCAGCTGCTCGGAGATGGAGCCGATGCCGCCGTTTTCCTTAAGCTGGTTGATGAGGCACTGCTTGGAGGCATTGTTGGACGTGCCGTCGGTCTTGCCCTGTGGGCCGTAGCAGGCACGTTCGGACGAATGCGATTCCAGCACAGCCGGGGTAGCATCCTGGATTTCGGCGGTGGTCACATTGCCGGTGGCTTTGCCGGCCGCCTTGGCCAGCTCGAAGAGGTTCAGCTGCGGATTGCCGTAAATATCAACGTCAACGGCGTTGTTGTAGGTCTTGGTGCCGGTGGCCCATGCGGAACCGGATGCGGAGGAATCGGTTACGGGGGTAAGCTTGCCCGGATTGGGGTTGGCGACCAGCTTGCCGTCGCCATCCTTGCCGACAGCGCTGTCCTTGCTGCCGTTGCCGACCGAGAAGGTCGTGTACTGGCCGGTGCCCGCCTGCACGTCGTCAAGCGCGCTCGGCTGGCCGACCGCGTCAAGTCCGTCGAAGTGGCCGTTGGCGCCCTTCAGATAGTCACGGGCGACGGTGATTTCCGAATCGCCCATGCCGTCGCCGATGAACAGCACCACATTCTTGGCTTTTTTGTTGCCGATAGCTGCGATGCGTTGCGCGCCGCCGTGCTGCGCCAGTTCCGCAACGGACTTGCCGTTGGGACTGTACGTGGTGTCAGCTGCGAGCGCCGGCGCGGCAAGCGCACCGAGCGTTGCGACGGAGGCGAGGGCCGCGATTGCGCCCGTGAGAGCCTTGTGCTTGCTCATGTTTCTTCCTTCTTCCATGCAGTTTCGTCTGTGCCGTCCGGTTTCGTCGATTCGTTGCGATCGAGGCGGTTTCCCGATTCGGTTTCCCGATTTCGGAGTCCCGTTTTCGGCTATACCTTCCAGCTATGCGGAACCTTTCCGCAACTGCATTTGCTTGGATCTTTCGACTCCACTGCTCACGCTATGTGCCTCAAGCAACGCACACCGCACTACAGAAGAACGACAGATGAACACTCATCGCCATATGATGACCGCAACATATCCACCGCATGAACAGGGGGAATACGGCCAATAAAATCGCCATATTCCGTCAAACAACACTCCCACCGCACCCCACAAGCCAAAATCCCCCACTGGCTGGATAAATCCAACCTCTCAGACCCCACTCACACGCCAAAAATCCCAGTGACTGGATAAAAACCACCTCTGACGCACCACTCACGCGACTAAATCATCCAGCCACTGGGAAAAATGCCCGCGCCACTCAGCCCCGCGCAACCCGCGCCGCGCGCGTGGCCTTTACGGCCACGAACACGGACCGCACCAGCAGCACGCACAGATAGCAGGCGAACATGATCGAACCGGCACGTGGCGAAACCTCCCCCGCGATCCACGTGCCGAGCGGCGCGGTCACAGCCGCCGTCACGCCAATAATCAGCGCGGTTTTCACATGCGCTAGCCTGCGCTTCAAGTTCGCCGCGCTGGTCGTGATCGAATTCGGAAACATTGCCAGCAGCGAAGTGCCGCGCGCAATCAAATCGGACGCGCCAAACAGCATCGACAGCGACGGCACCGCAAGCGCACCACCCCCGATGCCCAGCAGTCCCGCCAACGTGCCGATGATCACGCCCAGCAACGCCAGGCAGATGCCGGTCGTTACGCTCATGGCGATCTGGTGGTCGCGCGACGGAACGAAACTCACCTGATTGATCACCACAAACACGAGAAACGCTACGAAAATCCACCGCAGCACCAATTCCGGCAGCCGTGACAGCAGCCAACTGCCGATCTGTCCGCCAATGAACATGCCGCAGAACAGCAGAGCTGCGGCGAGCCAGTCGACGTGCCCGCCGGTCGCGTACGAAATGACGCCGGAAATGGAGGTCGGCACGATCGCCAGCGTGGACGTGGCGGCCGCGTTGCGTTGAGATAGCCCCAGCCAGACGAGCGCGGGCACGATCACCGTGCCGCCGCCGATGCCGAACATGCCTGACAGCACCCCCACCAACATGCCGACCACAATCAGCACGATGATGCTGCGCGCCGACCCGTCAAGCGCCGTCTCCCCCGCTCGCGATTCCATCTTTTGCGATTCCGTTCGTACGGCATCCGCCTGATCCGCAGTTTCCCCTTCATCACACATGGCAGCTCCTTCCACGTCTTCCGCGCCCGATACTACCCACCTGCCGCGCGCAGCAATCAGCCGATTCCATAATTTTGCGATTTCGCCGCCGCAGCGCCCGGTTCACGCGCTTTCTCGCTTATAGATGGCGGATTCGCGGGATCGACGGATGGTATCTCGCTTATAGATGGCGGCCCCTTGCGGAAACAAGACATCTAGGGGGCATGCATGCTACCCCCTAACGACCTATTGCCCAAACCGACCCGCCACCTATAAGCGAGATACCACCGGACGCCCGGCCGAATCCGCCATCTATAAGCCAGATACCCAGCCAAAACCACGGCCGCACGCCTACACCCACGCCTACACCGGCACACCCGCGCGCCCACACCCACGCAAGACCCATTGCACACACCCCCGTACGCACACGACCGCGCGCGACCGACAAAATCGCAAGTCATGAGCGAAAAGGGGCATCAAAAGCACCCAAAACAGCCCGAATCACACCCCCATCCGCTCACAGACAAGCAAAACCAGCCCAACTCACAAGTCGTGAGCAAAAAGGGAGGCCACCCAACATCAAAACAGCCCGAAACATCCAGAATCGTACCCCCATCCGCTCACAACCGCGCCAAAACCGTCAAAACCGCAAGTCATGAGCAAAAGGGGCATCAAAAGCGTCCGAAACAGGCCGAATAATACCCCCATCCGCTCACAACCCATGCTTCAGCACGATTCAGGCCATATGCGCACCGCAACAACACCCCTGCGCAACATCAGACATGCACACGCACGCAAACACAAGTACACACACTGAAACGCAACACGTACCACAAGCACACAAACACCACGCACCACATACCGAGCACGACCAGACGCACACCCCCGCACACCGGAGAAGCGATGTCACCGGCCTGCGGCGGCGCTAGGCTAGACACTACCCCCGAACACCAGACGAATGGCGCGCGCGGCCCCGGCGCACAACCCGTGCCGCACAATCCAGGAGCGTCGCCATAGCCGCGCGAGCCCCACAAAAGCGCAGCCAGCCACAAACACGAGCAGTCCGATCACCGCAGCCGCCACGGCTGTCATTTCGCCCGGCTCGTCGTATTGCGTCTTGTCTGGCACTTTCGGATTCGGAATCCGGTGCCGCGCACGAGCAGCCTGTGTGAGTTGACACCGTACGGCGTGCAGGTGATCAGCGTCGCGTAATCGGCCCCGGACTCAATATTCAGCTTGCTGATTTCGCTCGGCAGCACCACTGAGATCTGGTCCACTTGGTACGTGTAGGTTTCGTCGAGCACGTGGAATGCGAAGGTATCGCCTTTTTGCAGCTCGTCCAAGCCGGTCAGCAACCGGGCGGACGGCAGGCCGGTGTGTCCGGAGACCACCGCGTGCGTGGTCGCTCCGCCTACTGGCAGCGAGGTTCCGGCCAGGTGTCCGGCGGCGATCTGCAGTACGCCGTCGCTGGTGCCGTGGTAGACGGGCAGTTTCACTTTGATGCGCGGGATGGTCACGTATCCCATGATGCCGGTGCCGGTCACGTCGAGCGTTTCATCATATTCGCGCTTCTGCGCGTCGGTCATGTGCCACCGATCGCCGTTCGCGGCGAGCCGTTCATTGTATTCGTGCGCCGCTTTCAGCATGGCCTTGCGTTCGGCGCCGGACATGTCTTTGGTTTGTTCCACGTAGCCTGCTACGGCGTATGACTGGTGCATGCGGTTCCACCAGTCGCTGAATGTCGGATACGCGATGAGGCCCAGCGCGCCGATCATGGCGATTGCGGAAATGGCAATCATCACATTGAGCAGCGCATTCGATTTCTTATGCTTGGCAGCCGGTTTAACCTGCGCACCCGGTTTAACCTGCGCATCCAATTCGACTTGCGCAGCTGGCTTGGCGTCCGATTCATCCGTCACGTTATTTATGCTACGCCCGCTTCCGCAAAGCCGTCTTGGCAACGATCAGCAGCACCAAACCAGCGCCCAAGATGGCCACGGCAATCCAAGCGGCCTGCTGCACGTCGGCGCCGGTGTGCGGCTGGTCCGGCGTGGTGGGTGGCGTGTGCGTGTTGGTGATTTCAGTGGAGTCGCCTTCCACATCGGAGATGGTGGTGTAGCCGTCGGGCACCGCCGCTTCGACCACGGTCCATTCGTGGTCCGCGTCGAGATCCGTCCACGAATGCGTCCACTTGTTGGACTCGTTCAGCTTCACGTTTTCCACGGGCTCGCCGTCGCGCAGGAGTTTCACGGTGATGGATTCGGGGCGCTTGCCGTCGGAATTGTTCCGGTCATTCCAGATTTTGCGCACGGTGCGTTCCACGGTTTTCGGCGGTTGCGCCACACATTCGGTTTTCGGTTCGATACTCAGCACACGCGACCCGCCGGAGACGCCGTCTTCGGGCACTGCGACGAGCATGCTGCCGGAAGAGCACGTCCATGTCTGGTTCTTTCCGGAAGCGTTGGTGACCTTCACGTCAACGCTGTCGGACACGGCCAGGTACAAGCCGTCGGACAGTCCGGTGAAGGTCAGGTGTCCGGAAGCGTTGGTGACACCGGTTGCCGTGGCGTCGGGTTTGTTCACTGCGATGAGTCCGGCGAGCGTGTTGGCCATGTCTCGCCACACCTGCGCGTCCTTGCCGGTCATCTTCGACCAGTCGACGGGGTACGCGGTGGAGTCGGTGAATGGTGCGACGGGTTCGAAGGTGGCGCCGCCGCTTGCCGGGATCTGTCCGACTTTGTAGAGGTTGAAGCTGGCGTCCGAAATGGCGAAGTCGGTGGAATCGCTACCCGTTTCGGAGTCCGAGCTTTTGTGTTGGTAAGAAATGGCGATGCTGCCGCTGGCAGAGTCTGTTGTTGGAGCCGCGACGGCATCGCGAGTATGGAGTGCGCAGGCTGCCGCGGCGAATGTGGCGGCGATTGCGCAGCATGCGGCGATGACGCGGCTTGCGATCGTGCGTTCCTTCATTGCCGACCCCTCTTCTGTGGATTGGAAAGTAAGCATGTTCGATTCGCCCCCAACGGCAAACCGGAAAATATATGGAGCCAGGCTGGATACTCAAGAAAATTAGGCAGTGTACAAGGGATTGAGGTGGTCCAGCCCAGCATATGTGGGTTCAGTTATTATTTAATTTTTAGTTTTTAAATTATGTATTGCGATTCCCGTAAGCCGCTGCTGACTTGCGTCAACGCGGCTCACGGGTTTCGCATGGTTACTTCAGATTCTTATGGAATCCGGAGGATCAGGCATTGCGACGACGCAGAGCCATCACCAGGGTCGCGCCAGCAAGCACGAACACGGCGATGCCAGCCACGTACAGCAGCACGGTGCCCATGCCACCGGTGGACGGGAGGTTGGAGCCCTTCTTGTTCACGACGTCGGCCTGAACGGTACCATTCGTCTTATCACCGTCAGTCTGATTAATCTTCAGAGAAGTCAGCGCCGGATTGTCAGACAATACATCGTGGTCAGCAGTGATGGTGAAGAGCGTGTCAGCAGCAGTGTTATAGCCTGCCGGAGTGTGGGTCTCCACGAGCTTGTACTCGCCATCATCAATGCGGGAGAAAGATCCAGTGTAGGTGAAATGCCCCTCGGTGCCGCCCCTCGTCAGAGCGATCTCTTTACCGACCTTATTCCACTCCTCGCTCTCGCCATTCTTGTACTTCTTGTACAGCGTGAACTTCGGCATATCACTTTCCGCCGGGTCACCCTGATCGAAGGTCTTGTTGACGTTCAGCTGGTAGGTGAAGACGATGACCTTATCTTTCGGAGTCTCACCAGTCGGAGAGCCTGCACCATCGCCAGTGTAGTTCGGATTGTTGGAGTATTCGAGCTTAGCCTCGTTCGGGTTACCCGCAGAACCAATCACAGCATTCTTGTTCAGCGTGGATGCATATTCGACAGTGAACTTGCCACCTTCAGCAACAGCAATGGCTTGACCCTCGGAATCAGTAAGAGACTTGACATCGTTGATGGTGAGGGTGAACGTGCTATCAGCAGTGGTAGTAGTCGGGTTCAGAGTCAGGGTGTACTGGCTCGCCGGAACGACGGTTTCCTCATACTTAACAATGAAGCCAGAAGCCTCCGGATAAGTCAAACCAGCCGACTGCGTATCCTTAAAGACCAGCTTGTAGGTCTTGTACGCCGCGAAATCGTCCTTGTCCGTCGGCAAGGTGGCGGTCAGCTTAAATGGAACCGTATCGTTCACGTCGTAGTCAGCAGAATCCTGCCACCCAGTGGTAGTGCCTTCGGAGTCGTTGGCATCCTGGACCTTCTTCTCGAAGGTCGGCTTATCGGCCTTGCGGGCGATGGTCACGACTTCATTGCCAACAACCTTGACAATGTACAAAGTAGCTGCATCATTACCGGTCACAGTGTCCTTGTCCTTGGCGAGGTAATAACCAGCCGGGACCTTGCTCAGCTGAGCTGCGGCCGATACTGTGCCGTATGCATCGCCAGTCAAATCAACGAACTTGTTGATAGTTTCAAGCTTCATCGAATCGGAGGCACTGCTCTCAAGCCCAGCCACCTTCTTGGCAGCATCAGCGGCTGACAGATTAGTGCCGCCATCACCAGCTCCATTCGCGGTCTTGAAGTTCTGGCCAGCTGCAACGTTGCCAAGAGAACCATCACTACCGTACGTACCAGTAAAAATCTGGTAGACGGAATAGGTGTGGGTATCGTTGGCTTCAACCGCGATACCACCAGTTGGGTCATCCGCCATGGCGGTGGAGGCGCGGCGAAACCGGCGACGGCCATTGCCGCGGTGGCTGCCACGCTACGAGGCCTTTGAGAACCTTGTTCATTGTTCTCCCTTTCTTATTTGTTTGAAATCTTGGAAATCTTCAGTTATGTGTATTCAGTTATTGCCTAGTGGGCATTGGGTCGCTACGCTACGGTCCAGTCCCCCTTCTCCTAGACGAGTTCATCATTGCCGCCTCCTGACCTTGAGGGCCATTCCAGCCGCAACAACACCTATCAACGCCACGGCCATCGCCGTCGCGTAAATCCAAGAGTTGCCAGTTCCACCAGTCGCCGGCAACACCACCCCCGGCTGATTCTTGATGTCGCCAACCGAGAAGTTGAACACTGAGGAGTCGTAATTCGCAGAGGAAGTCGTGAAATCGCCGGTAGCATCGCCAGCGGCCGACGCAACACCGTTCGAATTCCACTGGCCAGTACCATCAGTACCGGTAGCCGGGCCGAACGTGAACTTGCGGACGGTGGAATCGATATCGTAACCGTCAGGCGCCTTGGTCTCGACGAGCGTGTACGTACCCCACTCCAAGCCTTTTAGCTTGAACTGGCCTTCGACCGGGTCCACGTCGTAGAACGACTGGCCGTCAGAGGCGGAACAAGTGTTGCCCTTCCCTAACTTACAGTCGGTAATCGTTACCGACGGCTGCTGCTCTGCAGCAATCTCGGTGTATTGAGCCGCACCGTTAGCGTTCCAGCTGAAGCTCTCGGTCTTCGTCAGCTTCCACTCCGAACCATTAAGCTTCTTATCGTTCTTAGAATCAGAGGAAACCTTGTTCCACGTCACCACGCCTGTTTCACGGCTATTCGTGATATTCGAACCGGTCAGAGACGGGTTCCAAGTCACTCCATCATCAGTGATGGTGATGGTATATCCGTTATTGGGATCCGGCAGCTTATAGCCGTTTGGAGCCTTAGTCTCCTTAAGTACATAAGTGCCATTTTCAAGCTTGGTGATGCGGAAGCCGCCGACGGACGTATCCGCCATCCGTCAACGTGCCACTCGTCGAAGAGACTGCGCAGAAGCCTTTGCCCTCACGCTGCGACGAGCCGCCCGGCTGACGGACTTAGTGGAATTGGACGCGATCTCACATCCTGATGGCACCTTAGAGCCTTGATAGTCATTCCACAGATTCACAACCTGTACCGTGTGCCCAGTGAAGGTGAATGGATTACTATTCGCGGCCGTGTACTTATCCATTGCCGAGTCGGTACCCAGCCCCTGCTTATTGCCAAAGTAGAACTGGTTTCCGCTCGCAACATCAGCTTTCTTCAACGAGAAACGGACATAGTCGCCACATGTTTCAGAGTTTTGCGCATCACCGGTCCAGTTGGTGCCATCTGTGGCTTTCTTGTACTTCAGCCAAGTGTACTGCGGGCCAAGCGATTTCTTAAAATACACATCAACGGTCTCTTCAGTCACCGTGATCGCTGCAGTGGCGGTCTTGCCGTTGCTGCCTGTAGCGGTGATGATGGCCGTGCCGGCAGATACACCATGCACAGTGCCGTCCGGATCGACAGTGGCCACGCTTGGCGTATTGGAGGACCAAGTGACGGTAGTATCGGTCGGATTTGCCGTGGCGGTGAGCTTGACTGTGTCATTCACTTTGATGCTCGCAGTGGACGGACTTACAGTCAATGTCTTTTGGGTAGAAGCACCGGTCACTTTGAACTTCACGGAAGCGCACTTCGAAGTGTCGGAAGTCGAACATGCCGTGATGGTCACGTAATCATCACCACTGTTGGATTGCGCGGTGACCAAACCGGAGTTGGCGTCAACCGTCGCATAGTTTGTGCTATCCGACGTCCACGTAACCCCTTGGGCGACACCGGAGGGTTCCACCGAAGCGCTTAGCTGGAGCGTGGTATTAGCGTCAAGCGTGCCGAGATCTGCGCCATCAGACTGTACGGTTCCATTGGCGGTAATTATGACGCCCGTCACGTCGGAAACAGTATCCTTGATGGTCTTCGGCCACCCATCGGCAACGGTCTGCTTGTCGGCATCCGTATACTTGGTCAGTTTCCATTCGGAGCCGGCAAGACGCTTATTTGAATCGTCCTTGTCGGTCTTCACCCAAGAAATATCCTTGCCGGCGCTCTCATTACCGATTGCCTTGCCGGTTCCACCAGCCACGGTCTTAAGAAGATTCTTCATGTCATCATCGGTAATCTTATTGCCCTGCGCATCGTACACATTGCTGATAGTGGAAGTCGTCGTACCGCCGTCACCGGCATCGATGCGGTATATATTCCCGTTCAACTTATGAGCGGAATCTCCAGTAGAAGTTTCCTTGAGATAATACGTAGCATTCGGAGTCAATGCGGTCATTGGCTTAATCGAGCCAGCGGTAGCATCCTCATCGCCAGAGCCATTATCGGTGACGCTCAGCAATGGATTCGTTCCTGCCTTTGCATCCCCAAGACTGCCGTACACTACCCAAGAGGTGCCGGACAACGGATTGCCGGTAGAATAGTCAACCTTCTGCCAGCTGATATGCGCAGACTTCGTGTTGTAGGAAGCGGCCCACGGGAAGTTATGGCGTTCCTGATCCATATCGATGATGGAGGCGGACTGGAACTGGTTATCAACCGCGGCTGTATACGGGTTATGCATCATGAAGTCTTCGCCAACATACACACGGCCATTGGTGGTGACATGCGATTCGAAACTGCCGTTCGGCACCACGATGCTACCGAGCATGGCGGCGGATGGGTCATCGTTCACATAGGCGGAAGTGCAGATGGCAGTCTCCGTCGGGTTAACGTGCCAATCTCCCTGATTCGCATGCTTGCGATTCACGGTGACATTGGTCGCTTTGGCGCCATGGATAGTCAAAGAGCTTGTACCAGTGAAATTCCACAAAATTTTCTGGGCAACTTTGGAATACAACTCGTTGTTGCTGTCTCCGCTGGCATAACCATTGGAAATTTCTTTAGCTCCACTAGCGGTCGGATCCGACTGGATGGAATCACCGCCCCACCAGAAACGCCATCCAGTACGCATTGTGATGGCGTCAGAACCAGTCACATTGATAATGATCGAAGCATTTTCCGGAATGTTCCTGAACCAAATACTCGCATTGGTGTCATTCAAATCGTTAAGCTGCTTAGCCGTAAGCGTGAACACCTGGGTGGTGTCAGAATCGCTACCGGTGCCGGTGAAAGTAATGAGTTTCTCACTGTTACCGCCATCACCGAAATTCATTGTCGCTTTATACGTGTTGAAAGCGCCCGTGCCAGTCTTGGTTGGAGCATACGGCTTGCCGCTGGTGACGTCCCCAGCACTCTCGGCGTACTGGTTGTAGTCATACTTATACCGCACGTAGCCGTTCTGCGCAGGAGCGTTACCGACGGTCACTGTGCCATTAGCCTTGATACCGGCCGCCATAGTGGACATCGGGGACATGATTTTCGTCGCATAGTCGTCGATGGAATTGCCCTGGCCATCCTTGGCTTGGCTAAAATCAGTGACTCCCCAAGTCGCTTGATGATCAGGCTGTCCGCTGGAATCTCCATACATGTACACGGAGTTTTTCTGCACACCAGTTTTGTCAGTTGCACAGTTTGTTCCGTCCCCCCACACCGTTGTGCAATTTCCAGCAAACATGGTGCTGAAATTAGTGAGCGTGCTCGTTCCGTCTATTGTGCGGGTCGTCTGCAGTACACCGCCGCCCTTGCTGTCCATGCTAGAGATAGAAGACGGCCACGTCTGCACCTTGCTCTGCACACTCTCACCCTCACCGAATGCAGAGTGCTTACCTTCAACCACAAGAACGTCAGCATTATTGGCCGGCAGGTACTGGGCGCCGAATGCCACAGTGCCGATGGTGAAGAAGCCCTTCTGGGCACGCTGCATATAGCGGCTCGAATGAAGGTCTGGCCTTCCATCTCGGCCGCCCAAGAGCCTTCAATAGAACTCTCAGTCAGCTGCTGCGTGTCACCGGGCTTCGGCCTGCGACATAGAAATCACGGCCGACAAAAGTCGCCAGACCAGTATCCGCCTCATTCACGGAAGCACCGCTATCACCCATAGTGATATTTGCGGGCTTATAAATCGACCCCGGGATTTCATCCGCCTTGGCGCTATAGGCGGGGAGGAGGGAAGTTACTGCGACGGTGGCCATCATGGCTACCGCTATGGCGGCGGCGGTCAGGGAGCGGGTACGCGAAAGCGCGCAACCGGTTGCCGATCGCGTTCCTGCATAGTGTCGTGGTGCGTTGCCGGCACCATTACGCCATTGCCTCATCTTGTCCCCTATCCGCAAAGTGTTCACCCTTCTGAGCCCCTCAACTCGAGGTTGATATCCTTTGCATAATGCCGTTATCACTTCTGTTTTACGTATAGCTTCTGCGCTGTTCCCATCTCCGGCAACACAGCCGGAAACCTCTGTTTTCCCTTTTTCTCTGACCTACGGTTTACTATGATAACCTTTGCAGTTATGAAAACAAAATGAAACAGAAAGAACCCACACCCCCTCCCCCGATACGTTTTTTCGTCCCCTCTCACGGGGACAACGCTTTAAAGCCTGATATTCAAAGGTTTGTCAACGATTGCAAAATCAAAAACACATGCTGATCATTGAATGAAATTCATCATTCATCAGCCCCGATTGGCGTGTCATGAAACACATCACTGCAAATTGTTTCAATTTTTCCTGAAAACGTATGCCACACACCGTGACTACAGTGGGGGTATCCCCTACCAATCCACCCCGGGCTATCACAATCAGCCCGTCGGCATTGACGGGCTGCAGAAGGACAATGAGACTCGGCTCTCAGCGGCCAGTGCCGTACACGGAATCGGTGCCGCGCAGCACGAGCTGGGCGCGCACAATCTCATGCGCGTTCTCAAGCGGCTCGCCTTCGATAAGCTTCATGGCCTTTTGTGCGGCCGCGCGACCCATCGCATACGGATCCTGGCGCATGGTGGTCAGGTTCACAGTGTCGGCGTACGGCGAATCGTCGAAGCCGATAATCGAATAGTCACTCGGCGTGTGGTGGCCGTAACGTTCCAAACGCAACACCAGCGGAATCGCCATCATATCCATCTGGCAGCAGATCGCGTCCGGGAACTCGTCCAACGCAAGCAGCGCGGTCAACGCCGAGTCGGCGAAGGTCTTGCCACGCGGCACAGAGACGACGCGCCACTTGAAGTCATGGGAGGCCCCCATCGTCTTGCAGGCGCGGACGAAACCCTGCCCTCGCGCATCGATGGAGGAATTAATGGAATCGACCGCATCGGAGCACACGTACACGTACACGATATTCTTGTGCCCCAGATTGATCAGATGCTGGGCGGCGGTGAACATGCCGTCCTCATCGTCGATGGAGATGGTGGCGTCGAAGCCGTTTTGCGTCGGCGTATTGATGCCGATGATCGGCACGTGGATGCGTTTGAGCTGCTGGATTTCCTTCGGATCCACGCCGAACGATGTCACGAATACGGCGTCCACGTTGCGGCGGACGGGCAGATTCGTGAAGAATTCCTTGCGATTTTCGGCGGTGTCGACATGCTGGAACAGCGATACGTCATACCCGGCATTATGCATGACGGATTCGATTCCAGCGAACACTTCCGTATTGAACCAGCTAGTGATCTCTTCATTCATCAGCATCGCCACACGGTACGATTGGCCCGATTTCAACGATGTCGCGGAACGTGAGATGTTGAAATCAAGCTTGTCGGCAGTTTCCAGCACCTTGCGGCGCGTACGTTCGGACACCAGTTCCGGCCGCGTGAACGCGCGCGATACCGTGGAAATCGACACACCCGCGGCCTTGGCCACCTCGCGAATGCCTGCTCTATCCATCTCTCAACCCCTTTGCGGTTTCTGCATCATAATCACAAACGTTCCCAGCCTTGGAAACACTTGCCCGAGCGGCAATGCTCTCCCATATTGCTACTATTATACTGCGAACGTTGTCAAAAATCACGCTAATGTTGCACCAATAGCACAAAATATCAAAATAACTGGATAAGCCGCGTAAAAAGCCCACTTCGTCCACTGCCGCTTATAACCCAACTCGCCGTTGTAATAATGCACGAATGCAACGCCAATGCCAGGCATAATCATCATCACCGCGCCAAACAGGCCGGCAGTGAACATCATCGAATTCTCATACTGGCGCATCAGAGCGAAAATCAGCACGAAGCCAAGCGTCACCGAACCGATGCTCATCATGTGCTGGCGCAGGCCGATACGCAGCAGCAGGTCCCACAGCAGGCCAATCACCACCAGTCCAATCGACAGCAGCACCTTCATGGCCTTCTGATAGCGCGACGCCACCCAGTCGAGCGCGGCAAGCACGACGAACGCAACGAACAGGCCGAAAACGGGATTCTGCGAGCCCAGGTCGAAAGCCTTATGCGATGTGGCAATGTCATACGGCACCTCGCACACCACGGCGAGAATGAACAGCTGCAGGCCGTACGCGACGCGGCTGTGCGTTTCACGGAAACCCTGTACCAGCAGCCACGCGTAGATCGGAATGGCGAACCAGGACACCACTTCGCTCAGGACCATCGCCGTCAGCGACGTCATATTATTGACGTCGGAACCGAAAAACAGCGGCACAATAGTGGTGCTACCAGCTGACAGAGCCAACGCCACAGCGCCGATGACCTTGAGCTGGAACACCGTCAGTCCGCGGTGCTTCTTCTTGGTACGGCGAGCGCCGCCGAATCCGATCTGTTCAATCGAATCAGCTCCAGCACCCTGCTCGACATAGCTTTCCATATGTCCTCCTCAGTTCCGCATACGGCCTTTCGTGCGCCCAAGACGCCCAGTACGCCCAAGACGCAACCTACGCGCGTTTCACGCGTTCAGCACGAATTTCAGCAGACCGTCGTAGTCGGCACCGGTAAACGAACATACCGCATGCTCCGACTTGGGCGGGTCGCTCATCGGCGAAATTTCCGTACGGAAGTATGCTGCGTCGAGACCGGCGGAATTGGCTCCGATAATATCGTTTGCTTCATCGTTGCCCACCATGAGCGCGTTTTTTGCGATTACGAACTCGCGGTCGAGAGCCAACATGTACAAGTCGCGGGCAGGCTTGCGGATTTTCTCTTCGCTGGAGATAATCACGTCGTCCAGTACGTTCGCCAAGCCGGTCATTTCCAGTTCGGGGCGAGTATAGCAGGCTTGTGCGTTGCTTAGCAGCGCCACGACGACGCCGGCCTCCTGCAATGCTTCGATCATGTCGAGTGCGCCCGGATACAGGCGGATCATGCTGGTGCTGCCCTGCCGGAACGCCCATGCGGCTTTCAGCGCGGCTTGCGGCAGTGCCAGTTTCTTTTCAGCCTCCTCACTACGGTTCATCAGCAGCGACCGGTAGACCGGCAGGATATCGAATTCATCCCATCCGTTACGGACGATTGCACGATCGGCTTGATGGACCATTTCGCGGGCCTCAAGTTTTTCGAAGCGTTCGCGCATTTCGTCGACCGATTCGTAGTCGGCACCCAGTTCGCAAACGCAGTCATATAGCGCCTGCCAGGCGGTTTCGCTCTGTTCGTCTGTACGAATGTCGATCAACGTCCCGTAGAGGTCGAAAAATACCACCTCATATCGTGGATTATGAGCTCCGGCTCCCACTTCTCGTATCCTTTCTGGTTTTCCGGCCCCATTGCCGTATCGGTTACGGCGACCGCAGCTTTGCGGTCGCCGTTTTGTAGCTTCCCTACTGAGAGTATTACTGCAACCGCCAGATTGCAAACGTATGCGGTGGAACAATCAAATAATCGCCATCACCTGCGCTCACATTGCCTTCCATCGGACTGACGGACGAGCCGAGACCACACCAGTATCTCCGTATTCCGTCAATCGGTTCCAAACCCGTTACGGCCACGTCAATAACGCCGACGTGTCTGCTTGGATTGGCGGCCATCAGATAATCGCCGACGCGGAACACGAGTTCGTCGCCTTCCGTATCGACGATATTGCGATTGCCGTCGAACCACTGTGGATCAGACTTGCGCAATGCAATCAACTTCGCGTAATACTCAATCAAATCGCGCTTCTGCCATGCACGGTTCCAATCGAGCCAGTTAAGCTCTTTGGCGGAATCGTAAGAATCAGAGCTGCCGAATTTGGTACGTGCGAACTCCTCGCCGGACAGCATGAACGGGATGCCGGCGGAGGTAAGCGTGATACCCACAGCCAGCTTGTTGGCGTCCATCACGTCGGTCAGCGCGGCCGCAATCTGCGGACCGACACCGGCCAGCCCTTCCGCCGAGAAATCGGCGTCATACATGACTTTTGGCACATCCACGGTATTTTCGTTAACGCCTTCGGCCACGGTGCTGCCCAACGAACCAGCCGCAAAGCTCGCGCACAACTTGTCCCACAGCGTGAGGTCGTCGTGCGCGGACACGTATTGAATGACCTGGCCTGCCACTCCTTCCGAATGTTTGCCGCGACGCCACGCGTCCACGGCCTCACGCGCAGCCGCTACGTTCTCGTGCATGCCACCGTTCACATAACCCGGGCGGTCCGAGAAGAACACATGGCCCTTGATGGTGTCTCGCGTGGTGTCGCAGAAGTGGCCGATGCGACTGTCAAGCTTCGACAGGCCTGACTTGTCAGCCAGCACGGTGTCGCTGGGCAGCGGCGCGGTGGCGCCCGCGGACCACGGTTCGCCGTACATGAGGATGTCGCGTCCACGGCCGGGAATCTCATCCAGCGCGGCACGCACGGCATTCATGGTGTCCACGTCAATCAGACCCATCAGGTCGAAACGGAAGCCGTCCATGTGGTATTCGCGCGCCCAGAACGTCACGGATTCCACGATGAACCGGCGGAACATCTTGCGTTCGGTGGCCATATCGCAGCCGCAGCCGGATCCGTTGGCCAGCGCGCCGTTGGGCTTACGGCGCAGGAAATAGTCCGGCACCGACCGCTCAAACCAATTATCGGGCGAGAACATGTGGTTGTAGACCACGTCCATGATCACTTTGATGCCGGCGTTGTGCAGCGCCTGCACCATCTGCTTCACTTCGCGGATGCGCACCGACCCGTCGAACGGATTGGTGGAATACGAGCCTTCCGGCACGTTGTAATTGACCGGATCGTACCCCCAGTTGTAGCGATCGCAGGTCTCTTCGTCCACGGAACCGAAATCGTAAATCGGCATGAGCTGCACCGCGGTGACGCCAAGTTTCTTGAGATATGCGATGCCCGTGGGAAAGTCGGGATGCCCGTCCAGAGACGTACCGTCGTCGGTGAACGCCAGGTACTTGCCCCGATGCGATTCGGGGAAACCGCCGGCGGGATCATTGCTGAAATCGCCCACATGGGTTTCCCAGACCACCGTCTGCGCAAGCGGCACGTCCGGCATATGGTCGCGGTACCAACCATCCGGATTGGTGCGGCTGAAGTCCACGACCATGCTGCGCCGGCCGTTCACACCGGCCCCGCGCGCCCACGGATCGGCGACGCGGTCCACGGAACCGCAATCGCGTTCAATCAAAAAGTCGTAATACACGCCGTGCTTGTTGTCGGCGAAATCGTACGTCCAGGAACCGTCGGATTCCGGACGCATCGTGTACTGTCCAATCAGAGCGTCGCCGCTTTCCCCCATGGAGCCACGCGAGAACAGTCTCAGGGTCACCTTTTGTGCGGAAGGAGCCCAGAGAGCGAACTGGGTGCCGGATTGAGCAACCACGGCACCCAGAGGCCGTTCCAAACAAAGCGGGAACGGTTCGGCGACGCTCGTGTTCGGCTGTGCAAAGTTGTCTACGAGCGTCATTATTGCGTTACCTTTCCGTCAGCCCTTCACGGAGCCCGACATGGACTCCTGATAGAAGCGCTGCATCACAATGAACAGGATGGCGATCGGAACGGAGATCACGACCGCGGCCGCGGCGAAGCGGGCAAACCAGTTCTGGATATATTCCTTCTGCAGCATGAGCCACAGGCCCAATGCCACGGTGTAGTTGGATTGCGTACGGCAGATCACCTTGGCCATGACAAAGTCGAGCCACGGGGTCAGGAAGCCGATGATGGCCTGGTAGACGATCATGGGCTTGCAGATCGGGATGATGATCTTATGGAACACCTGGAAACGGGTGCAACCGTCGAGCAGGGCGCTTCGTCCAGCGAGGTCGGAATGGTGTCCATATAGCCCTTCATCACGTAGAAGCCAGCGCCGGAACCGGCGGAGTACACGAGAATCAACGCCACGGTAGTCATGGTGCCGCTTGACAGGCCCAAGGCCTTCAAGATGAAGTAGATGGCGGTGACGGCCATGATACCCGGGAACATGCCAAGAATCAGCACAACGTTCATGAAAGTCTTGCGCACACGGAAACGCATACGGCTCATGCAGTACGCCACGGAGAGCACGAAGATCAGAGAAATCGCACAGGTGAAGCAGGCGATGATGAACGTGATGCCGAACATCTTCGGGAAGTCCAACACGTTGCGGTCGGTGAACAGCACCCTATAGTTGTCCAGAGTCCACTCCTTCGGGAAGAAGGAGCTGGTGTACGGGGCGGTGTTCTTATTGAACGACTCCGCGAACACCCATACGATTGGGACGAGCCAGATGACGGCCAGAATGGCCAGGAACAAGTGGGCGAACACGTCGCCGGTGATACGGCGGATCTTCTGGTCGTGCAGAAGGCCGTGGCTTTCCACTTTGGTTGCGGAATGCTTGTTGCTCATCGGAATGCCTCCTCATTCTTATAGGAGCCGGAATTGCGGTAGGTGATCAGCGAAACGACGGCCAACACGACGAAGGTCATGATGCCGATCACGGCACCGAGATTGTAATCCTGCTTGTCCACGGTCAGCTTGTACAGCCAGGTGATAAGCAAATCAGTGGAGCCTGCGGAATCGCCCAATGGCGTAGGATCGCCGACGGACAGCAGGTAAATGACGTTGAAGTTGTTCACATTGCCCGTGAAGGTGGTGATCAGATACGGGGTGAGCACGAAGATAATGTACGGCATGGTGATCTTAGTAAAGATCTGCCACCAGTTGGCACCGTCGATCTTCGCCGCCTCATACTGATCGGCCGGAATGTTCTGCAGAATACCGGTGATCTGCATGATGGTGTACGGGATACCGACCCACAGGTTGATGATGATCACGGTGACGCGGGCCCAAGTGGCGTTGGTGAAGAACGGCAACGGGCCGTCAATCCAACCCCACGTCTGCAGCATGCGGTTCACCGCACCCTGCGGCTGGAGCATGGTGTGCATGACCAGCAGAGACACGAACTGCGGAACGGCGATGGACATGGAGAAGCAGGCACGCCAGAAACCCTTGAAGTGGGTGGTCTTGCGATTGATGATCATAGCCACGAACATGCCGAGGAAGAAGTTCAGGAAGGTGGCGAAGAAAGCCCAGACCAATGTCCACACCAGCACACGTCCGAACAGTACGGCGTTAACGGTGCCGCCGCTGTTGGAGAAAACCTTGGCGAAGTTCTCAAAGCCGACCCAGTGGAACAGCACGAGGTGCTTGTGGTCATAGCTGGTGAATGCCATTGAAATCATGAAGATCAACGGCAGCACGGTGAACACGACGATGCCCAGCGTGGGCAGGAACATCAGCAGAACGTGCGCCTTGGCATCGAGCAGCTCGCGGACATCGTCCATGAAGCTCGGAGCCTTGCCGTTCTCCTCGAGCAGCACCTGGGACTTGTATGCAGAGCGCACGGACATGACCCACAGGCCGATGAAGGCAGCGGTGATAACCAGAGTGGCGACACCGTACAACAGGATGACCACGGAACGGTCAGGTTCGGTGTAGACCCAGAAGCCGTCGACCAGCTTCTTGCCGCCTGCATTGGTGCCCAAGGTCGGCAACTTGGAAAGATAGTCCACACCATTGATTGCCATGAACACGAAGTATGCGATTTCCAGCGCCAGCATGGCAATGCCCTTGACATACTGCTTGCGCACGATATCGCCAAGACCAAACACCACTGCGGAAAGCTTAGTGAACAGGTCACCACGCCGGAACGCCGCCCTTACCGTGTAAGGCGACGGAGAAACATAATCAGCACCCTGCTTCCGAAGGCGCTTCATCTCCCGTGGGGAAAGAGTTGTTGCTGTCATTTCGACTGCCCTCTCATATGGATATTGAAAGATAAAAAAAGCTTTGCTCCCGGACAAGGGGAAGGAGAATTTAAAAACCTTGCCCGGGAATGCAAAGCTCGGAGGAGGAGTGAGCCACTATGCAAAGTGGAGAGAGACACCGCGACTCGAAGCATCTCTCAAAGCTGCAGGATGGCTGGGGGGATTTGGCAGTGCCAACCACCTGCATTCTTCAGTTATTGGATTTTTAGGATTACTGATTTCACTCAGCGATCTTGCCACCGGCCTGCTTGACCCAATCCTGGTACTTGGCGGCAGCGTTGTCCTTGGTGATTTCCTTGTTGACCAGGGCCTTGCCGAAGGTTTCGGCCGGAGTCCACCAATCGTTCATGCCGGACAGACCGGACTGCAGGAGGGCGGTGTTGGCCATGGTGTCGGCCTGGGCCTTGGCTGCGATGTCGTCGGTGGTCAGGTCGGACAGGGACTTGTCGGTCGGCGGGATGGCGCGCATCTCGTAGTGCAGCTTCTGAGCTCGGTGGAGCGAGGTAAGCCGCGAACTGAGCGGCGGCCTTCGGGTTCTTGGCGTTCGGGTTGTAAGCAGCGGCCTTGGTGGCGGCGAAGGACTTCATCTGCTTCTTCTGGCCGTTCACGGTGAAGGTCGGCAGAGAGGTGGCGGCGTAGTTGTCACCCAGGGCCTCCTTCACGTCCTTAGCGGACCAGGTACCGGAGAACAGCACGTCGGCGGAGCATCCTTGATGGCTGCGAGGCCGGAAGCGCCATCGTCGTTGGAGAAGTTCGGGTTGGCGACCACATCAACCAGATAAGAGGTGATATCGGCGCCGTCCTTCGGGAAGACCATGCCTGCGTCAGCATCATTGCCCTTCTCGCCGAACAGGCTCAGGCCATCATAGAAGCCGTTGATGTACCAAGAATTCTGCAGGGAGAACGCGACCTTGGCCTTGGAAAGGATGGTATCGAAGTCCTTGGCCTCATCCTCGGTGATCTTGGACTTGTTGTAGTACATGAACCACGTGTTGTCGGTGTACGGCACGCCATAGAGCTTGCCATCGGTGCCGGTGACGGAGTTGACTTCGAGGTCACCGTTCTGTTCCTTCACCTGCTTCTCAGCGTCGGTGCCCAGCTGGCCAATGGCCTTGGCATCCATTAGAACACCCAACTGATCGGAAGCGAACATATAGACATCGGCCGCCGCGGACGGATCAGTGCTGACCTGCTTGGAAGCATCGCCTTCAGAGACCACGTCATTCTTCCACGTGATATTGTATTCCGGATGCGCCTTGGCGAAGTTCTCTTCGACCTTGCCCAGCCAGTTGGTGTCCTTGGCCTGGTCTTCCTGCGGGGCCCACACGCTCAGCGTGACGGCTCGGTGGAGCCGGAAGCGTTCTTATCGCCACCGTCGGAGGAGCCACCGCACGCAGCGAGCGGAACCAGCATAGAAACGGCAGCAGTAAGTCCGATTGCCTTCTTCCAATCGATCTTCATTGATCTTCCTTTCCTCACATAACCTTGTGTTCCTCAACATCTCCGGTTAAATGGTACGGACCAAAACCCTGCATACGTTCACATCATCGTTCTTGGATGATTACCAACAACACTGGGGCCACCAAAAATGTATCAGTGATTGTTAGTGTAGCACGTTTCTGCCAACGTTTGCAATTCAGCGTTATGATTGTTTCAAAGAAACACCGCAAACCGCGAAATATCAAGGAGACACACCCTCATGCTTCCCCCCGCGAAACACCCCCACCCCAAATGGCTTGCCGACGCAATTTTTTATGAAATCTATCCACAGTCCTTCGTCGACTCCAATGGCGACGGCATCGGAGACATCCCCGGAATCACTTTAAAACTGGACTACATCAAGGATCTCGGATGCAACGCGATCTGGCTCAATCCTTGTTTCGACTCGCCATTCAAAGACGCCGGCTACGACGTGCGCGACTACAAAAAGGTGGCATCACGCTACGGCACCAACGACGATCTCATTGCGTTGTTCGACGCCGCCCACCGGCGCGACATGCACGTGATCCTCGATCTCGTGCCAGGCCACACCAGCGAGGAACACGAGTGGTTCCACCGCAGTTGCAAGGTCGAACGAAACAATTATTCCGACCGCTACATCTGGACAGACTCATGGATCTCCGGTGGCGACGGACTGCCATTCATCGGCGGCGAATCGCCCCGCAACGGTACCTACATCTTGAACTTCTTCAAATGCCAGCCGGCGCTCAACTACGGTTTCGCGCACCCCGAACGTAGCTGGCAGAAGCCAGCCCTTGGTCCGGACGCGAAGGCCACTTGCGACGCGATGGTGGACGTCATGCGGTTCTGGCTTTCCCGTGGCGCAGACGGCTTCCGCGTGGATATGGCCGACAGCCTCGTCAAAAAGGACGATGAGGGCAAGCCTTACACCATCCGCACCTGGCAGTACATGTTCGCCCGGATCCGCCCGGCCTTCCCCGAAGCCGCGTTCGTTTCGGAATGGGGACGGCCAGAGGAGTCGATGGCCGCCGGCTTCGACATGGATTTCTATCTCGATTGGCGTTGGGACGGCGTTCCCAACGGCTACAACATGCTGTTGCGCAACGTGGACGACCCGTTGAGCCGCAAGGGCGACAAGAGCTATTTCAACGCCGATTCCGGCACGCCGATCAGCAAATTCCTGGACGAGTACGAGCCGCGTCTGCGCGAAGCGGAAACGGCCGACGGAAATTTTAATTTCATCACCTGCAACCACGACACCGCACGCGTGGCGCCGCGACTGTCGCAGCGCGAAATCGCCCTGGCATACTGCACGCTGTTCGCGATGCCGGGCGTGCCGTTCCTGTATTACGGCGACGAAATCGGCATGCGATACCGCGCACTGCCCGGCAAAGAAGGCGGCTACGTGCGCACCGGTTCGCGCACACCGATGCAGTGGGGTGCGAACGACGCATCCGGAGCACTTCACGTGTCCGATTCTGCAGAATCGGACACTCGGCTGGCGATGTGACCGGTGGCAGCTACCTGCCCGCCGACCCGTCCGCCGACGCCCCGACCGTCGCCGCACAGCAGGCCGACGCCGAATCACTGTGGCATACGGTGCGCTCCATACTCCACGTCAAGAGGGAATGCGACGCCTTGCGGTCGGGGGCTACGTTCCATGCAATCGAACGCGATAGAGTGTTCGTTTTCGAGCGTTCCACCCACCTGCAGAAGCTGATCATAGCCGTCAATCCAAGCCGCGATTGCAAAGCTTTGCAGCTACCAGATGGTAGTTATCGGACGATTTTCAGCATCGGCGAAAACGAAATTAGCGGCACTTCGCTGCGTCTAGGTCTGCAAAGCTTTGCAATTCTCGAAGCCGAGTAGCAGACGAGCAATGCCCCGTTGGAATAATCGTTTGCAATGCGGAGCGCTGCGCCTTCGTATTGCAAACGATAGTCAATATGGAAAAACAATTCCGGTTATCTATATTCCTGAAATTAGAGCAAAATCGCAATATAGCAACACTCTCTTACCGCAAAACACGCTTTGAAAACGATATCATACCGTGATATAGTTATCTTTGGTGCGAATGCCACCAGCATCGAAGCTGCGGCAATCGCAAGCAATGTAGCATGTCAGCCGTCACAAACGGCGCGGAAAGAAGGGACCTATGACACAGACCCAGCAGACCGAAAGCGCAGAACGCATCGCACGGCCTCTTATCCAGCTCGCCAAGCTCAATGGCATTTCCACGTCGTATATCGACCAGCTCGGCACCTATGTGGAAATCCGCGACGAAGTGCTCGTCTCCGTATTGGCCGCACTCGGCGTGGACGCATCCAGCGACGAAGCGATCACCGCCTCCTATGCGGCGACCCAGCAGCGCATCGCAGACACACTTGTTGAGCCGACCGTCGTGAAGTTCATCGGCAAGGAAGCCGTCACGCCAATCCGCGCGAAAGGAAACGACGTGGCGCTGAAGCTGACGTTGGAAGACGGCACGGAATATGCGGGCGATCTGACCGCGTATCTGACGGGCTCGAACGCAGATGACGGCTCGCTGCAACTGACGCTGCCGGACGATATTCCCGCCGGCTACCACACGCTGGCCGTCGATGCCGGCCCGCTGCACGCCGAAGCCGCGCTGATCTGCGCACCGGCACGCATCGAACTGCCGCCAGCAGTAGCGGAAAAGCAACGTTGGGGCTGGATGGCACAGATGTATTCCATCCGTTCCGCTGAATCCTGGGGCGTGGGCGACTATGGCGATCTGAAGCTGCTGCTGTCCGACGCGGCAACGAAATCGCATGCCGATTTCATGCTTATCAACCCGATTCACGCCACCGCGCCGGTGCCGCCGCTGGAGCCGTCGCCGTATCTTCCCGAATCGCGTCGTTTTCTCAATGTGACGTACATCCGTCCGCAGGATATCGCGGAATATGCGGAACTCAACGAGGCGGACCAGGCCGAAGTGGCGCGTCTGCACGCGGAAGTCTCGCCAGCCAACGACAGTATCGAGCCGCTCGACATCAATTCCGCTTGGTGGCACAAGCGCCAGGCGCTGCAGCTTGTGTACAACGTGCCGCGTTCCGTCGAGCGTCAGGCCGCGTTCGACGCGTTCAAGGAGGCCGCGGGTCCGGATCTGCGCGCGTTCGCCGCATGGTCGGTGGCGTTCCAGGTGTGGGGCGCGCCGTGGGAAGGCACGTGGTTCAAGGACACGAACCGCGATTCGCCTGAAGTGGTGAAGCTCATGCGCGAGCACGCCGATATGGTCGATTTCGAATGCTGCTGCAGTGGATCGCCGACGAGCAGGTGACAGCCGCGCAGAACGCCGCCCGTGACAGCGGTATGGCACTCGGCCTCATGCAGGATATGGCCGTGGGCGTGCACTCGCTCGGCGCGGACGTGTGGTGGAATCCGGAACGTTTCGCAGTAGGCAGCGTAACCGTGGGCTGCCCACCGGACTTCTACAACCAGCAGGGTCAGGATTGGGGCCAGCCGCCGTTCAATCCGAATTATCTGGCCAAAACTGGTTATGGCGTGTACCGCGAGATGGTGCACAACATGTTCTCGCACGCGGGCGCAGTGCGCATCGACCATGTACTCGGCCTATTCCGTCTGTGGTGGATTCCGCAGGGCGAAGGCGCGCGCGGTGGCGCGTACGTTACGTACGACTATGAGGCGATGATCGCGATCCTGACCATTGAAGCGTCCCGCGTGAACGGTTTGGTGGTCGGCGAGAATCTGGGCACCGTGCCTGATTACGTACGCACGGTACTCGGCGAGCACGGCCTGCTGGGCTGCATGGTGGAATGGTTCGCCCGCGTGGACGACTCCCCCACGCCGGCGACCCGTACGCCGATCCGTCCACGTACCGCAAGTACGCGCTGGCTTCCGTCACCACGCACGACCTGCCGCCGACCGCCGGCTACCTGCAGTTCGAGCACGTCAAGCTGCGCGAACAGCTGCACCTGCTGTCCGGCCCGGTCGAGGAGTTCCAGGCTTCCGCCACCGCCGAACGCGACGCGATGATGGACCGTCTCGTGGAGTCCGGCCTGATCACGCCGGAAGTGGCGGGCGATGTGGAAGGCCACATCCAGGAAATCGTCGAGGCGATGCACAAGATGCTGCTCAAGTCGCCGTCCGTGCTGCTGCAGGCCGCGCTGGTGGATGGCGTGGGCGAGACGCGCACGCAGAACCAGCCGGGCACGTCCAGTGAATACTCCAACTGGCGTGTGCCGCTGGCAGGCCCGGACCTCAAGGTGGTGCACACCGATGAGGTGTTCGATCTGCCGCGCGTGCAATCGCTTGCCGCCATCATGAACGGCGAGAAGTAGCGTTTAGACTTACCATTCCCCTTTCCTTACAAACCAAAATTCCGGTCCTCCTTGTGGAGGGCCGGAATTTTTCATATACGCAAGGCGATTTGGGAGCAGTTAGGTTCAGCGGTCGATCAGCCCAGCAGCAGCCAGACTGAGGCGTCGCTATCCAGCTTGCCGTCATCCGTCAACGGCACGGAATTTGCGATGGCGACCGCATCGTCCGGCAGGGCGATCGGCTCGTCGCCGAAATTGGTGACGGACAGGAATCGACGGCCTTCCGTGGCCGGACGCGAGTAGGCGACCACCGTATCGCCCATGTCCAGCAGGTCGGCGGACGTGTCTCCGGTTGCCGTCAGCACCGTCTGTCGCAACTGCAACAGCTTGCGGTACAAGTGCAGCATGGAACCGTTGTCATCGGCCTCGACGTCGGCCGCGAAATCCTTGAACCAGGCCGGCTGCGGCAGGTGCGCGTCGGCGGAATCGCCCTGCTCCGGGCCGAAACCGAACGTGCCGCCGGTGATGAAGTCCGGGCTCCACGAAGCCGGTTCGCCGCAATCGGCAGCCTTCCACGGCATCGGCACACGGCACCCGTCACGACCCTTGTCGGTGAAGTTGCGACGGGTGTTGAACGGCGTCGGATCCTCAAGACGATCCCACGGAATGTTCGCCACTTCGAACAGGCCCAGTTCCTCGCCCTGATACACGTAGGCGGAACCCGGCAGGCCCAGTTCCATCAGCGCGGCTGCGCGGGCGCGACGGGTGCCGAGCTCACGATTCTCGCGGTAGGTCTCTCCGTCACGCAACAGCCAATCGTGCGCCAGCTGGTGGTACGGAGCGTCCTTCACCTGCGGCAGACCGAAACGCGACGGACTGCGCGGCACATCGTGGTTGTTCATAACCCACGTCGTGGTGGAACCGTGCGTTTCCTCGGCGGCGCGCAAGCGTCAGCAATGGCCGTACGGAACTCGTCGGCGAACCAGTTGGCTTCGGCGAACTCGAAATTGAACACCTGGCCAAGCTCGTCGGTGGACGCGTACAGATGCTGCGATTCGGCCTTCACCCACGCCTCGCCGACGGCGAAACGCGGCGGATTGTACTCGTTGAACACCTGACGCCATTCGCGGTAGATGTCGTGCACTTCCGGACGGTCCCACAGCGGCTGAACGCGCCGTCCGCCGGCAGCACATGCTGCACCGCGGCCGGATCCATGTCGGCCAGCGGCACGGAATCGAGGTCCTTGGCCAAGCCGTGCGCCACGTCGATGCGGAAGCCGTCGGTGCCGTGGTCGGACCAGAATCTCAACGTTTTCTTGAATTCCTCGTGCACGTCCGGATTCTTCCAATTCAGATCCGGCTGCTCCTTGGCGAACATGTGCAGGTACCACTGTCCGTCATCGACCTGCTGCCACGCCGGGCCGCCGAACAGCGACTGCCAGTCGTTCGGCGGCAGCTCGCCGTGCTCGCCGCGGCCTTCGCGGAAGATGTAGCGGTCGCGTGCGGCCGAACCTCGGCCGGCGGCGAGCGCCTCGATGAACATCTTGTGCTTGTTGGACGTGTGGTTCGGCACGATGTCGACGATCACCTTGATGCCGGCTTCATGCGCGGCGGCGGCCATCGCGTCGAAATCGGCCATGGTGCCGAGGCGCGGGTCCACGTTGCGGTAGTCGATCACGTCGTAGCCGCCGTCGGCCAGGTCGGACGGGTAGAACGGGCTCAGCCAGATCGCGTCGATGCCGAGATTCTTCAGGTAATCCATTTTCTCGGTGACGCCGGCGATGTCTCCCAACCGTCGCCGTTCACGTCTTTGAAGCTGCGCGGGTAGATCTGGTAGACGACGGCTTGCTTCCACCAATCGTCACGCATGTTGTTTGCTGTCACCATAACCCCTTTTGTCGTAGTCCATCGGATGCGGAGCACTGTCTCCGCTACATGAAAACGATAACATCAAGCAAAGCGAAACGCTAATGAAAACTTAATCATTGCAGCACATCAAACGTTTGACGAAAATGTGCATACTCCAGCTGTATCGAGTAGAATCGCAGAAGATTCGACTTGCATACGTTGCTATACGGATGCCATACGAAAGGCGATTATGAAGTTCCTCTCCCCCGATTCCGGCTTTATGCGCGGCCTGAGCGACGCCGTCGACGCGATCTGGATCAACATTCTGATGCTCGTCACCAGCATTCCGATCATCACGATCGCGCGGCACTGACCGCCGGCCACGACGCCGTCCGTCGCACGCTGTCCGGCGAAGGCACGGCGACGCGCAATTATTTCAAGGCGTTCCGTTCGAATTTTGCGAAATCGACCGGCTATTGGCTGATTTTCGGCACGACCGGCACGCTGTGCGTCTACTCGTGGATCGTGCTGCAGATCACGCCGCTGCTCATTCCGAAATTCGCGCTGACGATCGTATGGCTGATCGGTTTTGAATGGGTTTGGGCATTGCAGGCACGTTTCGAAAACTCGTTCTGGCGCACGCTTGGCAACGCTTTTGTGTTCGGCGTGAGCAACATCGGCCACACGTTGGCATTGGTTGCGATCGACGCGGTGTACGTGGCGCTGCTCGTGGCCAGCTGGGTTTACATGCCGCAGGGCCTGTTCCTGCTGCTCATACTGGGGTATGGCACAATGCTGATGCTGCATTCGCCGATTCTCGAGCATGTCTTCCGCAAGTACATCAGCAAGTAATTAGGCACGAAAAAAGGGACTGATTCGCATCAGTCCCTTAAATTTTTCTGGGTGAAAATCAGCCTTCACCGCGCCGCCTTCGGCCCTGCAATTAAGGACCGCGCTACGCGCGGGCTCAACGTTACCCTCGCGGCATAGCCGCTCGGGCTGGAGCCTGGGAACAGCGCACTGCGCTGTTCCCTAAGGCTGATCGAAGATCAGCTTAACGG
>ENA-OQMZ01000100-OQMZ01000100.1-human-gut-metagenome-genome-assembly--contig:-NODE-100-length-35074-cov-7.201763_pt1 | contig 35074 bp, 35 predicted proteins | sample MGYA00242621_ERZ504862 | MGnify/ENA primary metagenome ERZ504862 (study PRJEB26092, sample SAMD00036393) | human gut metagenome | host: Homo sapiens | study: EMG produced TPA metagenomics assembly of...
CCTGCCACTCGCCCAAGGAGACATCGACTACGAAGTGGCACGACGCGGCGAACCCGACCTGTTCGACAAGTCTGGCGGAACCGGCAACGAAAGTCATCCTCGTCAAAGACGGCAAAGTGGCCGTGCCGCACGGCCAAGGCGCCATCGCCGACTACGCAACGTGAAAATGCGCCTCGCCCAACTGCCGGGCGCGTACGTTGCCGCGGAACTCGAATCGCACCCATCGGCGCTCGCGATATTCCTCGGCTCGTACGGCGGGCGATTGGGCGAGCACGTCATCGCCGTGGACGTGACGCACGTCCAGCCGAACGATACGACGGTTATGGCTGCGACGGCTCGCAGCGGGGGAGCGGACGACGCGTTCGCCGAAGTGCCGGCGCACGAATCGCAGGAAAACCCGAAATCGCTGCTGGAAAGCGCGGCAACCCGATTCGACTGGGTGGACCTGCGCGGATTCGCACCCCACGCCAGCGCACGCGAAGCCGGACAGGCAACCTCCGCCATCTCGCTCAGCATGTGGCACGCCCGGCAGCGTCACTGCCCGACGTGCGGCGCGCCCGTCGAACCGGCGCTCGGCGGCTGGGCTCAGCACTGCACGAACGATGAGGATGGCAATCGTTTGCTGTTCCCCCGAATCGAGCCAGCGGTGATCACCGCGATCGTCGACCATGATGACCGTCTGCTGCTGCAGCACAACAGCGCATGGCGCAACAACGGCCTGTACTCGGTTTCGGCCGGATTCGTGGAGGCTGGCGAAAACCTGGAGCACGCATGCCGGCGCGAAGCCAAAGAGGAAGTCGGCATCGAAATAGGCGAACTCAAATACCTCGGCTCCCAGCCGTGGCCGTTCCCCTCGTCTCTCATGATGGCGTTCAAAGGCGTGGCGGTCACCACCGACGTGCACGTGGACGGCGAGGAAACGTTGCAGGCGCGTTGGGTCACACGCGACGAATACATGAGCGAACTGGTTTCGGGACGTATGGAGGCTCCGGGCAAAGCACGATCGCACGCTACATGATTGAGGAATGGCTCGGCCACGACCTGCCGTGACAAGACCTGCCATTAAAAGGTGGTATCGGCTGAGCCTGTCTTCGGGGCGGTTGCCGGGGGAGCTTGTTTAGGTATTCGTTTGGGCACTCGTCTGCGTATCATGCTGCATGGTATGTACCGTTAAGAGAGTGAATGAGGAAACCACATACATGTCTGATAGAAGTGGGCAGAACGATACGGACAACAGCCTCGCCGGCATCTCGTTTGAAGGGGTGAATGCCGTGCCGCCGCAGTCTGGTGAGAACGGCGATACGATCAATCTCGCCGACGTGGCCGATGTGTCCGAACAGGACGACGTGTCCAACGCCGCCACCGAGACCATGCCGCCGTTGAATTTCGCATCGGACCAGACCCAGCCGTTCCAGTCATTCCCGACGGCCGGTGCCGCCGAAACCACGCCTGCCGGAACTGTCCCCAACGGAGCTGTTCCCACTGGTGCCATTCCTACCGGTGACATGCCCTCATCCGCGCCCGCTCCCGCCATTCCCGTGCTCACCATGCCGGTCGAAGGAGAAGCCGTCGTGGCCAAGAAACGCAAACTGCCGCTGATCATCACCGGAATCGTGCTCGCCGTACTGGTGGTCGCCGCGATCGCCGGCTTCTTCACCGCACGCTGGTACTTCCAAGACAAGGCCGCGCCGGGCGTGACCTTCGGCGGAACCAGTGTGGCCGGACAGACCGCCGACCAGCTGAAAAACACGGTGACGGCCGCCGTGAAGAACACCACCGTGAACATCAAGGACGGCAACGGCAACAACGCTTCCGGCAGCCTGAGCGACCTCGGCGTGAGCTACAACGTCGACAAGACGGTCACGGAACTGCTCGCCGCCAAGCACCAGACCAACGGCGCACTCGAATACATCAACGAAGTCAACCCGTTCGTCAAGAAGAACGTGCCGCTGAACGCCAAGTCCAACAAGCTGGCCCTCAGGACGTTCGTCACCGACAAATTCGTGCAGGACACCGACCGCGCGGTACCGTCCACCGCATCGTACGATGCCAACGCGCGTGCCTTCGTCGCAGTGGAAGGCCGCGGCGGCAGGTCCCCGAAGGTGGACAACGTGATCGACACGGTCGCCAAAGCCATCGCGAACCCGGGGCACAGCGGCAGCGTGACGATCACGTACGAAACCATCGACGTGCCGGTCGCACTGCCTGAAGCCCAAAACGTGGCCGACCAGGCAAACGCGCGACTGAATGCGCCGATTGTGCTGGACAACGGACAAGGCAAGACCTTCCAGATTCCAGCCGAAGTCGTGGCTCATGGCTGAAAACCGACGCGACCTCGAACACGGCACGCTTTCGCTGTCCTACGATGACAACGCCATCACCAACTACGTGCAGCAGCAGGTCCCAGCCCAGCTCAACCAGGACGCGGTCGACCAGGAAGACGCCGTCGACAACAGCGGCAAAGTGCTGGCCACCATCGTCAAAGGCGTGAACGGCGTGAAGGTCAAGAACATGGAGGCGCTCGCACCGAAGATCGGCGAAGCGCTCAAAAACGGCCAAGCGCCACCATTCCGGTGGACGGCGACGTGCAGAACTTCAAAACCGTGCAGAAGAAGAGCGAATACCGCATCGTGGTGGACCGCACCGCGCAAACCGCCACCGTGTATCACAACGACGAGGCCGTCAAGACCTTCCCGGTGTGCACGGGCACCACCGGCAAGCACGAAACCGACCTGGGCACCTTCTACATCTACCTCAAGTATCAGATCCAGGACATGACCGGCCTGAACGACGACGGCTCGCGCTACCTGTCCAAGGGTGTGAAGTGGGTAAGCTACTTCTACGGCGGCGAAGGCTTCCACACGGCAAGCTGGAACAATTACGGCATCGCCCACGGCGACCCGGCGCACTACGGCTCCCACGGCTGCGTGAACATGTACGAAGCCGATTCCAAGTGGATCTACGACAACTGCCCGGAAGGCACCATCGTGCAGGTAGTCGGCGCCATGCCATCCGGACCGGTACGCTGACCCGTTACGCGTGGCGCGGGTGCGCGGCGTTCGCATACGCCGTACAATGGGCGGCATGAGCGAAGCAAACGATAGCAAAGTGAACCTCGACGTGCCCGAGCACCTCGAATACTCCGACGAGCACGTGTGGGTGGATTCCTCCGTCGAACCCGCCATGGTGGGCGTTACCGAATACGCCACCGAACAGTTCGGCGAACTCGTGTACATCGATTTGCCTGAAGTTGGTACGCAGGTCGAAGCTGGCGACGAAGTGGCGGAATTCGAATCCTCCAAGGCGGTCACCGCGCTGGTCTCGCCGGTGGCTGGCACCATCCGCTACGTCAACAACGAGGCTGCGGACGATCCGAGCATTGTGACGGACGATCCGTACGGCGAGGGCTGGATTTTCAAGATCGAGCTTGAGGATGACGAGCCTGACCTGCTTAGCGCTGACGAGTATGCCAAGATTGTGGCTGACTGAATAGCACGGACGTCTAGTTTTAATTACGGCTGCGGCCGGCGGGTACGATGCGCGGCACACTCAAGGCCGTTCGGGCCGGGCTTACGGTCGCGCATCGTACGCCGGGCCGCAGCCTTTTTTATGGGAAGTGCCTTGCGGGGCCCTGAAAGTTCCCTGATTTTCTCGGTGGCGTTACTGTTTGTTCGAACGCGACCTCTATAGTGGGCATATGAGTGAAATTCAGCCGTTGCCGCAGTTCCCGCCGCAGCGTGCGCCGCAGCACGACCAGCAGCGCGAACAGCAGCGTATGGGGGAGCGGATGGACGATTCTTGCGATGACATGCCCACCGTGCCGATTCCGGCACGCAAGGTGGTCACCACCTTCGACGCGGCCTCCAGACATGAGCGTCTTGAAGTCAAACCGCCGCTGACCAGGCTGTTCCGCCGCACGATCACCAAAGCATTCAGCGTCTGGCTGAAATTCTCGACCGCATTGGTACGGTCGCTCGACTGGTATCCACGTGTCGAACCCTACGTCGGCTATGGCACCGAACATTACTCCCGACTGATCTGCCGTACCGTATACGGCCCGTTCAAACGGCAGGCCGGCCGCCTGATTCGCGGCATCCGTGGCATGCTGATGGTGCCGTCCCCGCATACCAAAGTGCGGATCGCCATCGATGACGTGCCCATCGAAACAGTGCAGGTGGGTGCGTCGGAAGTATACGACGCGATCGACAGCAATCCTGATATTTCCAGCGAATTCGCGGCATCCGACGATGCCGGCTACCTCGACCTCGTCGCCGAGCATTCGCTCGAACCGGGCATCCACAACGTCTCGTACAAAGTGCGTAGCCGCAAGCCGGTCAACGCCAATCTTTTCACCATTCCCAGCGGCACCAAAGTGGGCGTGATCTCCGACGTGGACGACACCATCATGGTCACGCAGGCGCCGCGTCTGATGAAGGCCGCCTACAATCTGCTGCTGCTTAATCCGCGCAAAAAAAGTGCCGGTGGCCAGCATGAACCTGCTGTTCAACCGCATCGCGGACATGTTCACGGACGCGCCGTTCTTCTACCTGTCCACTTCGCCATGGAATGTGGAAAGCTCGATCCGCCATTTCATTACGAACCACGGTTTTCCGGAAGGTCCGCTGCTGCTGCGCGACCTTGACCCGAGGCCGAAGACGTTCGTGCCGTCCGGCGTGCAGCACAAGCTGGAATACGCCGAACAGCTCATGGCCGATTTTCCGGATATGAAATTCATCCTCATCGGCGACGACGGGCAGAAGGATCCGACCACATACGCCACGATCGCACGCCGCTATCCGGGCCGCGTGCTGGCGATCTGCATCCGCCAGCTGACGCCGCGCGAGGTGGCGGGCAACATCGGTTCCGTTGCGGGGCGCGCGAACACGCAGCCGATGCCGGTCACCGACGTACCGGTGTTTACGGGAGCGACCGGGTCGAACATCATGAAAACCATGCTGCCGTACCTGCGCGCCACCCAAGCCGCGGATGGCGAAACCGACTGACCGGCCCGGAATCCGGCAGCATGCATGGCTGCACGGTGCGGCTGCCGGAAGCATCGGCGCACATCGCCGTCGGAAAGTTAGGCGGCGCAGGCCGGTATAATCGCGTGCATGAGTGAATTTCGGGGCATGAACGACCCGTCCGCATCGGAGCAGGATGGGTTCGGCGCGATTCCGCGCGCGAAACGGGTGCCGAAGGAGCGCGTCTTCCATGGCGACACCTTCATCGATCAATACGAATGGCTGCGGGACAAGCAATCGCAGGACGTTCAAGACTACGTGGCGGCACAGAACCGCTACTGCGAACAGCGCATGGCACCGCTCGCATCGTTGCGCAAAACGTTGTTCGAGGAATTCAAGTCGCATGTGCAGGAAACCGACATGTCCGTGCCGACGCGCATGGACGGCTACTGGTACTTCACCCGCACCATGCAGGGGCGGCAATACGCCACGCAATGCCGCGTGCCGATCCGCGGCGCGGACGATTGGGATCCGCCGACAGTGGAGGCCGGCGTGCCACTCGACGGCGAACAGGTGGTGTTCGATACGAACGCCGAGGCGCAAGGCCACGATTTCTTCCGCATCGGCGGCATGGACATTTCCAAGGACGGCCGTTGGATGCTGTACGGCACCGACACGACTGGCGACGAACGCTACGATTTCCGCATCCGTGATCTTGAGACCGGCGACGAGCTGGAGGAGCGGTTCGAAGGCATCGGCGGAGCCTGCTTCACGCCGGACGCGCAATGGGTGTTCTATGTGCTGTTGGACGACGCGTGGCGTCCATACGCGGTGATGCGCCACCGCGTCGGCACCCCCGTGACCGATGACGTGGAGGTGTACCGCGAGGCGGATGAACGCTTCTGGGTGGGCATCGGACTGTCCTTCGACGAACGGAACATCGTGATCGGCACCGGGTCGAAAACCACCACCGAGGTGCTGATGCTGCCGGTGGACACCCCAGAGGGCTCGTTCCGGGCGTTCATTCCGCGCGAAACCGACGTGGAATACGATGTGAGCTTCGCCTGCTTCGAAGGCGCGGGGGAGCATGGCGAGGATATTCCGCTCGCCGTGGTGTACCACAACGCGTTGAATCCGAATTTCGAGATCGATGTGATCGATATGCGGACGCACGAGCCTCCATACCGGCTGGGCGAAGGCGTGCGCGTGGCGGTCGGATCGCCCTACGGTTGCGAGCATGGCGACGACGTGGACCCCGGCGCCTCCTCCATGCCGATCGGCACCCCGTATTCAAATCCCTGCAATCCCGCCATTCTGCAGGGCGCGCACGGCTTGGGCATCGAGGGTATCTCGATCCATCGGCATTTCGTCGCATTGCAATACCGCGCGGAAAGCCTGCCGCACATCGCGGTGATGACGAAACGGGCCGCCGCCGAGGATTTCCTGGCCGGCCGGCCATGGCGGTTCACCGAACTGGTGCCGCACGCGCTGGAGGACGATTGGGACGTCGACGAATCCGTGGACGAGATCAACGAGGAACGCGCCGAGATCTGGGGCAAACTGGACGCGGCCGCCGCCGCGCAAGGCAAGGGATCGGCCGTGCATGGCGTCTCGCGTCGGGCGATGACGTCGTCGGACGGCGCCACCGCCGACCGCATGCCGGGGGAGACGCGCCGCCTGTATTCGATCGGCGTGGGTGTCAACCCCTCGTATGACGCGCCGCGCATGCGCTACTCGTTCGCCAGCTACACGCGCCCCGGCGAACTGCACGATTACGATCCGGACACCGGCGAGGACCGTCTGCTCAAACGCGCCACCGTGCTGGGTGGTTTCGATCCGCGCGACTACATGGAACGCCGGGTGTGGGTCACCGCGCGCGACGGCGAACGCATCCCCGTCTCGCTGGTATGGCGACGTGACGTGCCGACTTGCGATTCCGCCATGTTCATCACCGGCTACGGCGCGTACGAGATCAGCTCCGATCCGGGATTCGCGGTGTCACGCATCAGCATGCTCGACCGCGGCGTGCTGTACGCCGTGCCGCACATCCGCGGCGGCGGCGAAATGGGACGCGCCTGGTACGAGCAGGGGCACCTGCTCAACAAGAAGCATTCGTTTGAGGATTTCATCGACGCCACGCGCGCGCTGCAACGCGCCGGACTGGCCTCGCCGCTGCGTACGGTGGCGAACGGCGGCTCGGCGGGCGGCCTATTGATGGGGGCGGTCGCAACATGGCTCCGGAATGCTATGCGGGCGTGGAGGCGGATGTGCCGTTCGTGGACGCGCTGACCTCGATCCTTGATCCTTCGCTGCCGCTGACCGTCACCGAATGGGACGAGTGGGGCGATCCGCTGCACGACGCGGATGTGTACGCGTATATGAAGTCGTACACGCCATACGAGAATGCGCCAGATAGTGAAAATGACGAAAGAACTGCCGTTTTTCCGAAAATTTTCATTACCACATCCATGAACGACACCCGCGTGCTGTATGTGGAGCCGATGAAATGGCTGGCCCGGCTGCAGCATGCCGGTGTGGACGCCGTGGCGAAAATCGAGGTGGAAGCCGGCCATGGGGGTACGTCCGGGCGGTACAAGCAGTGGGAGGAAGTCTCGTACGAGAACGCCTGGTGCCTGTCGGTGATGGGCATCGGCAGCTGACTGGCCGCCGACTGCCGGAATGGGCTGTCCATTTGCTGAGCTGTTTTAGTCCGATAGGTGAATCACTGACTAGAGTCGCGTGCTATGAGTGATTCTGCAAAGAAGTACACCATCGCCGTCATTCCGGGCGATGGCATTGGCAAGGAAGTGACTCCGTGGGCTCAGAAGGCTCTGGAGAAGGCGGCCGAAGGCGTCGCCGAATTCGAATATGAGAAGTTCGATCTGGGTGCCGAGCGCTATCTGCGTGACGGCGCGATTCTTCCGGAAGAGGAAGAGGACCGCATCAAGAAGACCGACGCCATCCTGCTGGGCGCCGTCGGGCGATCCGCGCATCAAGGCGGGCATTCTGGAACGCGGCCTGCTGCTCAAGCTCCGCTTCGACCTGGACCAGTACGTGAACCTGCGTCCGTCCAAGCTGTACAAGGGTGTCACGTCGCCGCTCGCCAACCCGGGTGACATCGATTTCGTCGTGGTGCGTGAAGGCACCGAAGGCCTGTACTGCGGTGCCGGCGGAGCGGTCCGTCGTGGCACCCCGAACGAGGTGGCCACCGAAGTCTCCATCAACACCGCCTACGGCGTGGAGCGCGTGGTGCGTTACGCCTTCCAACTGGCCATGAAGCGCAGGAAGCACGTGACCCTCGTGCACAAGAAGAACGTGCTGGTCAACGCCGGCGACATGTGGCAGCGCATCGTCAACAAGGTGGCCGAGGAATACCCGGAGGTCTCCCACGACTACCTGCACATCGACGCGACCACCATCTTCATGGTGTCCAACCCGTCCCGCTTCGACGTGATCCTGACCGACAACCTCTTCGGCGACATCATCACCGACGAGGCCGGTGCCGTGGTCGGTGGCGTCGGCTACTCCGCTTCGGGCTGCATCAACGCGTCCAACGAGTATCCGTCCATGTTCGAGCCGATCCACGGTTCCGCTCCGGACATCGCCGGCCAGAACAAGGCCAATCCGACCGCGGCCATCCTGTCCGCCGCCATGCTGCTCGAGCATCTCGGTTTCGACGATGCCGCCAAGAAGATCCATACCGCCGTGGAAGCCGACATCGAGGAGCTCGGCTCCACCACGCGTTCCACCGACGAGGTCGGTCGCGACATTCTGGCGCGCATGTGAGACGACATATAAAGATATGTGACGGCATGTGACGGTTCGAAAAGCCGAGAAATCGGCTGATTCCGACTTCCGTCCCATCCTTTGAGACGCCCACCGAAAAGGGTTTTTCCCGAATCGGCGGGCGTCTTCGCATATTCGGGGATTTTTCAGGGGCCACCTAAGGTGGAATCGGGTGGAAATGGGCAAACTTTGGGATATTGTTGAGACATGAGTGATAACAACGCCGATTTCAATGGTGCCGGTCAAGTCAACAATCCAACGTCGGATAACGCAGCCCAGGCCGACTACAACCAACCGTACATTCCACAACAGAACGATGCGCAGATGAACCATCCGGAGTCGCAGCCGGAAACCCCCGCATACGATCAGAACTCCGCCGCATACACTCAGCCCGCTCAGCCGGCCGAGCCTGCCGTTCCGGCGTACGATCCGAACGCTTCCGCATACAGCCAGTATGGCCAGCCCGCACAGTCGGCCCAGACCGCTCAGCCGTCATACGGTCAGCCGGCGACTCCGGCCCCGGCATACGGTACGGCTCCCGTCTATACCCAGCCGGCTCAGCCGGCCACGCCCGCTGCTCCGGTATATGATCCGAACGCCGCATCGTACAACCAGTACGGTCAGTATGGCCAGCCGTCCCAGCCTGCCCAATCTGCGCAGCCGTCGTACGGTCAGCCGGCAGCCCCGGCGTATGACCCCAACAACGCTTACGCCCAGCCGGATTACAACCAAGCGAACTACGGACAGCAAGGCTACGCGGCCCCGTCTTACAACCAATCCGCCTATACCCAGCCCGCCTACGCGCAGCAGCCGGCATACGGCCAGCCCGTCGCACCGGCCGGATACGCCCAGAAGTCGAAACTGGCCGCCGGTCTGCTTGGCATCTTCCTGGGCTGCTTCGGCGTGCACAACTTCTACTTGGGCAACACCGGCAAGGCCGTGGCACAGCTGCTGCTGACCGTCATCGGCTGGATTCTCATCATCGGCCCAGCCGTCGCAGGCATCTGGGGACTGGTGGAAGGCATCCTGATTCTGTGCTCCCACTACGGCTCGCAATGGCACCGTGACGCTCAAGGCGTCGAACTGCAGGATTGATGACTCGAGGACTTTACAAACAGCCGGGCGGCAAACTCGTTGGAGTGACTGTCCGGCTTTCTCATGCCGATTCGGATTACGCCGATTCGGATTACGTCGATTCGGACTATATTGATTCGGCTCATACGAATGCCGTGAAAACGGTTCCATACGCTGGGCCGGCTGCATCATCGACTGTTATCGAATGCCATATCGACGGCGATTTCTTCCTCGACGGGGACGATGCCGGAACGCGGAATCTCTTGCATTCCATGGAATGCGCGCTGGAACAGTGCGCGGCCCATTGCCTCAGCGGTTCGATGGTTTCCGAACGTGACGTGACCGCCGCCGTCGAACGGACGATGTTGCACCATCCGGACGTGCGCATCGTCGGCATGGGCGCGCGTGGCATCGCCATCGCCTTTCAACGTGCGATTGACGGCATCGATGGCGCCGATGGCATTGCCGGTATCGGCGGTAATGATGTTACGAAAGTGGAACCACGCGACGACCTGCGCATTCGGCGGCATACCAGCCCAATGGAAACCGCAGAAACCGCGGAAATCGCAAAAAACATTGAAAACGCTGGAACCGCGGAAAGCGACGAAAACGCTGGAACCGTTGGAACCGGCGAAATCGCCGAAACCGGCAATTGGGCGGAATACGCGCGACGCTGGCACGCACTCAAACCGAACATCGTGCACGACGACCCCCGCAAACCGCAGGAACAAATGGACCTCGACGTCGAATGGGCACGCGAAGTGGCTGCCGGAACCCGCGAACCCACCCTGCGTTTCTGGGAATGGGCCGAGCCGGCCGTGGTCATCGGCAGATTCCAGTCGCTCGAAGACGAAGTCAACGTGCACACCGCGCAAGACGAAGGATTCCGCATAGTCCGCCGCTGCACCGGCGGGGGAGCGATGTTCATCGAACCAGGCAACACCATCACCTACTCGCTGTACGCGCCACTCGACTTCGCCCACGGCATGAGCGTCGAGGAATCCTACGAACTCTGCGACTACTGGCTCGTCGAAGCGTTACGCGCCCTCGGCCTCAACGTACGATTCGCCGGACTCAACGACATCGCCACACAATACGGCAAACTCGGCGGCGCCGCGCAACGCCGGTTCGCGCCACCCACGGCGGACCCGGCGCGATTCTGCACCACGTCACGCTCGCCTACGACATCGACGCGGAAAAGATGACCCGCGTGTTGAACATCTCACGAGAGAAAATGTCCGACAAAGCGGTGAAATCAGCGGCAAAACATGTCGATCCCATGCGCTCTCAAACCGGCATGGCCGAGAGAGGTAGTGGCGCGACTGGTCGACGCCGCCGTTCGAGTTACAATGTAGCCCGAATGGTCGATGGTGCCCGACTTAACGAGCGTTGGCATGGATGTCGACAACGGAAAACGCAGAAGCACGTCGGAACGGAGGCACGTCGATGGTCACCCCGAATGGAACCAACGGAATCAATGGTTTTGGTGGTTTCGACGATGAGCGTGAGACGTTGCTGCACACCGCGCTGTTCAAGCAGGTTTCGTCCGAAGAAGCCCGGGAACTGCTGCCGTATCTGCAGCATGCCGAATACGACAAGGGCGATTTCATCTTCCGCGAGGGAGACACCGACCATCGCATGTATCTGCTGGAGGAAGGCCGCGTCAAACTGACCAGACAATCCTCCGACAAGCGTGTGCAGCTGCTGAGCATCCACGCGTACGGCGAAGTGCTGGGCGAGATTCCGGTGTTCGATCCGCATGGCGGACCGCGTACCGCTTCGGCGGTGGCGATGACCAACGGCACGCGTGTGGTCTGGCTGGAACATGACGCGCTGTTCGACTGGCTCGACGAACATCCGCGCGTGGCCGTGGACATGCTGCAGGTATTGGCGCACCGCATGCGCAGCAACAACGAACGCATATGCGATCTGGTGTTCATGGACGTTCCCGGACGACTCGCCAAAACACTGCTCAATCTGGCATCACGATTCGGCGAACCGGTCGAAGCCGGCCTGAAGGTGCCGCACGATCTGACACAGGAGGAGATGGCGCAGCTCGTCGGATCCTCACGCGAAACGGTGAACAAGGCGTTGATGGATTTCGCCAACCGCGGATGGATCGCCAGGGAAGGCCGGTCCATCATCATCTACCAGCCGGGCATGCTGATTCGCCGATCAAGACGATGACATTCGGCTGGTTTTCGGCTGATTTCCAACTTTTCCTAAGAAATTGTCTGTTTTGTGAGAAACCCGTGACGGCTTCCGGCACATGCGTTGGCGGGCATGTGTTTAGTAGACCCGCCACTTTAGAATGGGCGTCATGCCCAAGAAGAAGACCCTTACCGTTCAACGTGTGCTCGCATTGGTAATCGCATACATCACGTTATGCGTGGGCGGCGGCGTTGTGACGAGTATTTTCTTTATGCCCGCTGTGTTCGCCGCCAATAACGCGGCCAAAGCCGTCATTCCGTCCCTTGCGGTCGAAGGCATCGATTTCGATGTGACCTCGCTTCCGCAACGCTCGACGATGTATTTCAACGACGGCAAGACCGCTTTCGCGGAATTCTATACGCAGAACCGCGAGGTCGTGCCGCTGAAGAAAATCTCCAAAGCCATGCAGCAGGCCGTCGTGGCCCGTGAAGACAAGCGCTTCTTCGAACATACCGGCGTGGACGTGCAGGGCGTGTTCCGAGCGTTCTTCCAAACCTATGTCAGAGGCGGCGACCAGCAGGGCGGTTCCACGCTGACGCAGCAGTACGTCAAGAACGTGCTGTCCACCCAAGCCCGTGAAGACGACGATCCGATCGCCGAATACCATGCGACGGAAGACACCGTGGCACGCAAGCTGCGCGAGATGCTGATCTCGGTGCAGATCGAAAAGAAATACTCCAAAGCCGAGATCCTGCAGGGCTACCTCAACATCGCGCAGTTCGGCCGCAACAACCTGTGCGGCGTGGAAATGGCCGCCAAACGCTACTTCAACGTCTCCGCTTCGGAACTGAACGTGACCCAGGCGGCGACCATCGCGGCAATCACCAAGAATCCGCAGAACTTCGATCCTTCCGTGGAAGCCAACCAGAAGGAAGCCGAACACCAGCGCAACATCGTGCTGCAGCTGATGCACGACCAGGGCTACATCACCTCCGAAAAGGAATTCAAAGACGCCATCAACACGCCGTTGAAGGACACGCTGAACCTGCAGGACGTGAGCTCCGGATGCCAGTCGGCCATTGAAAACACCGGCTTCTTCTGCTCGTACGTGGTCAACCAGATCCTGAAGAACAAGGCGTTCGGCAAGGATGACGAGGCACGTGAGAAGCTGCTGAAGGAAGGCGGTCTGAAGATCGTCACCACGCTCGACCGCAACGCCAACAACGCGGCCATGCAGGCGGCGAACAGCACCGTGCCGGCCACCGACCCGTCCGGATTCGAAGTGATGATAGCGGCCGTGAAGCCGGGCACCGGCGAAATCCTGTCGTTCGGCATCAACCGAACCTACGACGCCACGGATGACGCCCGAACGGACGAGACCAAGACCTCCATGAACTACATGGTCGATCAGGAGGACGGCGGCGGCATGGGCTTCAACGTCGGCTCCACCTGGAAGCCCATCAACATGGTGGCGTGGATGCAGAAAGGCCACTCCATCAACGAGTCGCTCGTCACATCCACCGTCTACGACACGTCGAAGTTCAACTGCAACGGCTACGGTTTCGTCGGCCCGTGGAGGGTGCAGAATTCCGGTGGCGGCACCACCTCTCCGGAAAGCCCGCTGCAGGGTCTGATCAAGTCGCACAACACCACGCAGGCCTCGATGGCGTCGAACATCGGTCTGTGCGCGATCGCCGACGCGGCCAAGGAGATGGCTACCACAACGCCATCTCCAACGCGTCCGACATCTACTCCGCTAACTCGTTCCAGCCGCCAATGACCATCGGTACGGTGCAGGCGTCGCCGTTGACCATGGCCAACGTGTACGCCACCATGGGCGCCAACGGCGTGGAATGCACGCCGATCGCCATCACCAAGGTGACCGACCGCAGTGGCAGCAAGGTGAAAGTGCCGTCCGCGAACTGCCATCAGCCATCGACCCGGACATCGCGCAGACCGTGTCCTACGCGCTGAACCAAGGTGTCGTGCAGCCTGGCGGCGAAGCGTCGACCACGCAGCTCGACAACAATCGCAAGACCTTCGCCAAGACCGGTACCAACGAGAACACGGTGATGACCACCGCAGGCTTCGTGCCGAACCAGGTCGCGGCGTTCGTCGCGGTCGCCGACGCGCAGGACCCGATCAACAACACCTTCGACAACAAGACCATCAACGGCGTGTACCGTCCGTCTTGGTACGGCATGTACATCGCAACGCCGGCGTGGAAGCAGTTCATGAACACGTATCTTGCCGCCATCAACGCGCCGATCGACAACGATTACGGAAAGGGTGCCGACAAGTACACGGTTTCGAAGGGCGCCACCAGAACATACAACCAGTACCAATACCAGCGCCAGCAGAACAGTCAGCAGCAAAGCCAGCAGCAGACCAACCAAGCCAGCAGCAGCAATCGCAGCAACAGCCTGCCGAGCAGCAAAATGGTCAGCAGCATCAATAGTTGCGATTGCCGGCTATACGTGCTGACTGGCCGCACTGGCTGCCTGCGCTGACTGTTCACGCCGCTGGAGCGTAAAATCGCATGGCAAAGTGAACAGTCCATGAACGCCGCCCCAACCGGCGGGCGTTCTGCTTACAATGCAATCGGTACATGCCTGTCGCGTGGGAACGCGGTGCGGATATCGACGATTCAGGCGATACCAACGATTCATAAGAGAGATGACAATGAGCGAAGACAAGAAGAACGGCAAGCAGAACAAGACGGTCAAACCGTTCGATCCGATGACGTTGCGTGGCGTCACCGTGCGCAACCGCATCTGGCTGCCGCCAATGGACACGTATTCCGCATTGGCGCAGGACGGCAAGCCGACGCCGTTCCACTACCAGCATTACGTTTCGCGTGCGATGGGCGGCTTCGGCATGATCATCATGGAAGCGACCGCCGTCGCGCCGGAAGGCCGCATTTCGCCGTGCGATCTGGGATTGTGGGATGACGGACAGATGGATGCGTGGCGTTGGATCGTGGCCGACGCGAAGGCAGCGGGTGCCACGATGGCGGTGCAGCTCAACCACGCCGGACGCAAGGGTTCCACCGGCTGCCACGCGATCGGTTTCGATGGACAGAGCGTGCCGGAGGAGCAAGGCGGATGGCGGACGGTTTGCCCAAGCGCCAACGCATACGGTTCCCTGGCTCGTCCGCGCGCACTGAGCGTCGATGAGATCCACACCATCGTGGACCAGTTCCGCGACGCCGCCTGGCGTGCCATGAACATCGGCTTCGACGCGGTGGAAGTCCATGCCGCGCACGGCTACTTGCTGTCGCAGTTCCTCGACCCGCTCATCAACGAGCGTGACGACGAGTACGGCGGATCGTTCGACAATCGCGTCCGCATGCTGGTCGAAGTCGTGGATGCGATTCGTTCCGTCGTGCCCGATACCATGCCGGTGCTGGTGCGCGTCTCCGCCACCGATTGGGCCGCAGGCGGTTGGGACCTTGACCAGACCGTCGAACTGGCTAAGATTCTGAAGGCCCACGGCGTGGACCTGATCGACGTGTCCACCGGCGGATTGATTCCCGACGTGACCATTCCGGTGAAGCCCGACTACCAAGTGCCGTTCGCCGAACAGGTGCGCAGTCGCGCGGGCATTCCCACCACCGCAGTCGGCTCATCACCAAGCCGAAGCAGGCGAAGAAGATTCTGAAGTCGGGCGCCGCCGACGCCGTGGAAATCGGCCGCGCCGCCCTGCGCGACCCGTATTGGCCGCTCCGTGCCGCCCACAAACTGGACGTGCCGGTCGAGGAAGCCCCTTACCAGCCGCCATACCTCCGCGGCGCCTTCCGCTGACCCTCCTTCCCCTCCCCCCTTTTTTTCTTATTGCGAAAAGTGGATAACACCCCAACGCAACATAACAAAAAAAACGAGTGGAGGGCGGGCGTCCTGTTCACGACCGTAAGCTTGGCCGAACGGCTTGAGTGTGTCGTGAACAGGACGCCCGCCCTCCCACGGAGACGCGCCTCTGTTTTTTACTTATTAATCGCCTTTATATTGCCGAAAAATCGCTTTTTAAATCGACAACTTAAATCGCAATTAAAAAAGTTTCACGCGTCGATGCCGACCGCCTCGCTGACATGTTCGAACCCGTCGCGCCTGAGCAGTTCGGCCAGTCCACGCTTCAACACGGTGATCTGCTGCGGACCACGGTACATAAGCGCGCTGATGAACATCACCAGCGACGAGCCGCAACGAATCTTCTCATACGCCTGCTGCGGGGTGAAGACGCCACCGATGCCGGCGATTGCGAACCGGTCCCCATACTCGCGGTAGACCTGCTTGATGCGTTCGTTGCTGGTCGCGTAGCACGGCGAGCCGGACAGTCCGCCCTCCCAATCGCGCGGAATGGACATGCCGGTGCGGTCCTTCTGCAGATTGGCGATCGACAGTCCCTGCACGTTGTGCTCGGCGAGCACGTCCAGCAGATCCTTGAATTCCGGCCACGTCTTATTGAGCGGCATTTTGACGAGCGTCGGCTGCGGACGGTCGATTTTGTCCAGTTCGGTGAACAGCTTGTCGAGCGCTTCCGGGCTTTGGTTGAACGGTTCGCCGGCCATGGTGTTCGGGCAGGAGATGTTCACTTCGACCATGGCGGTGCGTCCGGCCGCGCGGCGCATCGAAATGCAGTAATCCTCGATGCCTTCGTCCAGATCGCCGGTCTTGCTGTCGTTCGTGCGGGCGATCGAAACCGACACCTGCATGCTCTTCGCCTTCGTCCATGCGTTCTCGGCGCGCGGAATCACCACCGCGGAACCCTCGTTGGCAAGGCCCACGTGCACCATCATCGAATCGTATTCAGGCAGGCGGTGGAACCATGGGCGCGGGTTGCCGGGGCAGGGGCGCGACGTGGTGGAGCCGACCGTTTCGAAACCGAAGCCGACGTTGTCGAGCAGCACCGGCATCTCGCAATCCTTGTCGAGGCCGGCGGACAGGCCGAACGGATTGGCGAAGTCGACGCCCATCACGTTGGTTTCCAGTATCGGGTCGGTGTAGTCGAGCATTTCGCGGCATAGCCACATCAGCGGTGGAATGTTGCGGGTGACCTTGCAGAAATCGATCATCTGGCTGTGGGCCACGTCGGGCGTCTGGTTGAAGATGAAATGCGGTTTGATGATGTGCTTGTAGCCGAACGTGAAAAGGTCGGTGGTGGCTTTGTTCACTGCGTCGTGCCAAAAGTTTTCGGAAACGTATGTCATGGTTCCTTATTCTCGCACGTTTTCATTGGTTTCGCATGGCATTTGGGCAAAAGCCGATGTGTGTCGGTGCGGCGGATAGGACGTTCGTTTTTGTTCGTTTTGAGCTGAATTTGAGGCGATTGTGGTGCGGCTTTGCGTGAAACACGCGCGAAACGCTCAACTCAGTTGTATTTTTGAGTGAACATGTGCGATAATGTTCATATGATTTCGTCGCAACGCCAGCATTTGATTTTGAGCCGTCTGCGTACCGTGGTGCGGTGCGCATCACTGCACTGTCCAAGGAATTGGGCGTCTCCGCGATGACCATCCGCCGTGACATCGCCGATCTGGCGGACAAGGGTCTGCTGAAGCGCGTGCACGGCGGCGCCGTCAGCACCAGCACGCTGCTGAGCGAACCGCTGTTCTCCGTAAAGTCGCAGATGGACATCGGTCTGAAGGACGCCATCGCACAGGAAGCCGTCAAATACGTGGCCCCCGGCGACGTGATCGCCATCGGCGGCGGCACCACGGCGTACGTGTTCGCGCAGCATCTGCTCGAATCGCAGCAATCGTCCGGCATCACCATCCTCACCAACTCCATTCCGGTGGCGGAGCTGGTGCAGGCGCTCGAATCGAAAGACGTGGAAGTCATCGTCACCGGCGGCGTCACCACGCGCTCCAACTCGCTCGTCGGGCCGATCGCAGACAAAGTGGTCGCCTCGCTGCGCGTCAACACCGTATTTCTGGGCACGCATTCCGTGTCCATTCCACGCGGATTCCTCATGCCAAACTCTCTGGAAGCCGCAACCGACATGGCGATGATGGACATTGCCGATCGCACGATAATTTTGACCGACCACACCAAGTGGAGCTGCACGTCACTGTCGCTGTTCGCACGTTTTGACCAGGTGGATACGGTCATCACCGATGACGGATTGGACCCCGATTCGGTGTCGAAAACAAGGGATTTGGTCAAAGAGCTCGTTCTGGCACGCCAGGCCGAGCCGGTTCAGGAAGGTGAATAATCACATGGGTGATTTCGTCAACTACACTCCGGGAGAATATGCGAAGGAGCATATCCGTATCACGCCGACCACGCTCGCGGACGGACGTGATTTCTTCTATCTTGACGACGATCCGGAATACGTCTCCGGCGTCAAGACTCGCGAACTGAAGGATCCGCGCCAACTTCCGTACCGTTTCTCCAACCAGCTCAACGCGGCCGGCGAGGAAGTGCCGTACGCGGCTCCGGAAATGCGCCGCGACCCGCTGACCGGCGATTGGATTCCGATGGCGACCGCACGTATGAACCGTCCGATCACCGCCGGTCCGGGCGCGACGGCCAAAGGCAATCCGCTGGCCGCGCGCAAGCCGGGCGATCCGTACCAGGACGGCGAAGTGCCGGACACCGACTACAACGTGGTCGTGTTCGAAAACCGCTTCCCGTCGATGGTTCGCGTGCCGGGCCGTTCCGAAGCCGTGGAATACGTCAACGGTAACCCGCTGTGGGAGAAGAAGCTCGCTGCAGGCCGCTGCGAAGTGATCTGCTTCGACCCGGATGAAGACGGCCTGCCGGCGGACCTGCCGGTCTCCCGCCTGCGCACCGTCGTGGAGGCATGGGCGTTCCGTACCGCCGAAATCTCCAAGATGGAGGGTATCGAACAGATCTTCCCGTTCGAGAACCACGGACAGGAAATCGGCGTCTCCCTGGCGCACCCGCACGGCCAGGTCTACTGCTATCCGTTCATCGCACCGAAGATGGAAGCCGAACTCAAGCAGACCGAAGCTACCATGAGAAGACCGGCGGCAACCTGCTCAAGGATCTCATGAACGCCGAAATCGAGGCCGGGGAGCGCATCGTCATGCGCAACCACAGCTGGGTCGCCTACGTGCCGGCCGCAGCCCGCTGGCCCCTCGAGGTGCATGTGGCCCCGGTGCGCGACGTGCTCACCCTCGACGAGCTCAACGACCAGGAACGTTGGGATCTGGCCGTCATGTACTCCACCCTGCTCAAGCGCGGCAACGCGTTCTTCGACAAGGGCGACGGCAAGGGCATGGACCTGCCATACATCGCAGCATGGCACCAGGCTCCGATCCACGACAAGCGCCGCGAGAACTACCGCCTCAACCTGCAGTTCTTCTCGTTCCGTCGCGCAGCCAACAAAATCAAGTATCTGGCCGGATCCGAATCCGGCATGGCCGCATGGGTTTCCGACACCACGCCGGAACTCATCGCCAAGCGCTTCCACGAGCTCGGACCAATCGATATCGAAGGCTGAAAGCCAATAAAACCCAAAGGACAAAACACCAATGACTGCTGTTGAATTCATTGAGCCGCTCTCGCACGACGAGGGTGTGAAGAACGCGACCGACCTGTTCCGAGCCACCTACGGTGAGGAACCGGCTGGCGTATGGGCCGCACCGGGCCGTGTGAACCTGATCGGCGAACACACCGACTACAACGCGGGCCTGTGCCTGCCGATCGCACTGCCGCACCGCACGTTCATCGCGCTCAAGCCGCGTGAAGACACCAAGGTGCGCGTGGTTTCCGACGTTGATTCCGAAAACGTTACCGAAGCCGACCTCGATGGTCTGCAGGCCGGTGGTGTGGAAGGCTGGGCCGCCTACCGGTAGGCGTTGCCTGGGCATTGCGCGAAGCCGGCTTCGATGCGGTGCAGGGCTTCGACGCGGCATTCTCCTCCTGCGTTCCGCTCGGATCCGGTCTGAGCTCCTCCGCAGCCATGACCTGCTCCACCGCCTTGGCGCTGGATGATGTGTACGGTTTGGGTTATGGCGCATCCGATGCCGGTCGTGTGACGCTGATCAACGCCGCCATCAAGTCGGAAAACGACATGGCGGGTGCGTCCACCGGTGGTCTCGATCAGAACGCATCCATGCGCTGCACTTTCGGCCATGCGTTGCGTCTTGATTGCCGTCCAGAGCTGAGCCCGCTGGAGAACGTCTCCCAGCAGGAATTCGATCTCGACAAGTACGGTCTGGAACTGCTGGTGCTTGACACTCAGGCTCCGCACCAGCTCAACGACGGCCAGTATGCCCAGCGTCGCGCCACCTGCGAGAAGGCCGCCGAAATCCTCGGCGTGGCCAACCTGCGTGTGGTCGCCGACAGCATCGCCAAGTCCGACGATCCGTTCCAGGCACTCAAGGAAACGCTCGACAAGCTGGAAGACGACACGATGAAGAAGCGCGTGCGCCACGTCATCACCGAAATCGCCCGTGTCAACTCCTTCGTGCGTGCCTTCGCCAACGGCAAGATCGACGAGGCAGGCCGACTGTTCAACGCGTCTCATGATTCGCTCGCAGCGGATTATGAAGTGACTGTGCCCGAGCTGGATATTGCCGTGGATGTGGCTCGTGTCAACGGCGCGTACGGCGCACGCATGACCGGCGGCGGCTTCGGCGGCTCCATCATCGCGCTGGTGAACAAGGGCCAGGGCCACGAGATCGCACAGAAGATTGCTGACCGCTTCGAAAAGGAAGGCTTCAACGCGCCTCGCGCCTTGCCGGCGTTCGCTGCGGCTTCCGCGAGCCGCGAGGCTTGATCGCAGAAGCCGATGCAAAAACGCGCGTTGGCGCACGCCCATGAAAAAGGACGTGCGCCACGCGTCGTTTTTGCACGATTTACTTGTGGACCAGATGGCGCACCAGCGTATTCCACGGCGATGACCAGCAGGTACGATGCCGAATGCTTCATCCCGGCTCCCGGTGCGGCTACGTGTTTGGCTGGTGCTGTCTGTGATCGTATTCGTGCTCCCCTCCTTCTTTCTGAAGGAGGGGAGCACCTTTCGTAAGTAGCGACGTGTCGACTTGGTGGCCGTCATGTTCGGCTACGCTTTTGTGCGTACAACGGACGGGTTGCACGTGTATTTGATGAAAAACGATACGTTATACGATTAACGGCGTGTCGCGATGTGGGTGATTCCGGGTTCTGCAAGAACGGCAGTATGGAGCCGAAGTTTACGTTTGCGACGCTGGGGGGGGCTGGTCGATGAGAGCGCTAACTATTGAGATAAACGATTAACGTTTGACATTAAACGATTAATGATTTATAGTGTTAACCACCGCAAAGAAACAACCACAAAGCAAGTGGCTGACGGGGTCGTACCGGTGCGTCTTACATCGGTGCGAGGAGGAAACATCAAGGAAGAAGGAGCCTAATCATGGCACGAAGAAGTGTTCGCCTGTTGGCATCAATAGCTGCAGTCGCGACTATGGTCACGACGTTTGCCGCCTGCGGCAACAAGCAGGCCACCACAGACGAGAACGGCAAGCCAATCGTCAATATTCTGGTTCGTCGCAACGTGACCGACCATCCGATGCAGGACACCCAGTACACCAAGGATCTGGAAGCCGCCTGCGATTGCACCATCAAGTGGCAGGAAGTCTCTGACAACGCTTGGGGCCAGCAGAAGAGCGCCAAGATGGCCGCCGGTGAATTCCCGGACATTGGCTTGAGCTTGTTCAGCATGGTGGATGCGGCCAAGTACAGCACCTATTTCGAGGATCTCAAGCCGCATCTGGACAAGATGCCGAACGTCAAGAAGTTCCTCAAGGCCCAGCCGGGCGCCGCGAAGTACGTCACCGATGGCACCAAGATCGCCATGCTGCCTTCCGACCGCGGCAAGGGTTACGAGGTTTCCGGCACTCACATGTTCATCAACAAGACCTGGCTGGACAAGCTGGGACTCCAGATGCCGACCACTTGGGACGAGCTCGAGAACGTGCTCGATGCATTCAAGACCCAGGATCCGAACGGCAACGGCAAGGCTGATGAGGTGCCGATGAATATCCGCAGCCTCGGCTTCGGCCTGTGGAGCCTCTGGCGCTGATGAACTCCGAAGGCGTGGTCACCTCCTTCATGGGCGGCGGCGCTTCCGAACAGGGCTATTATGTGGACAACGGCAAGGTTAAGAGCTATTACACCTCCGACGCGCTCAAGGACGTCGTCTCCTACCTGCACGGACTCATGGCCAAGGGCCTTATCCCGAAGGATGTGCTCACCCGTGACGCCTCGCAATACACTTCGCAGACCGTCAGTGACGGCAAGACCGCGCTGACCGGCGTCTCCTTCGGTTGGTCCAACTACGCCGAATACGGCAACGCGCTTGGCGACCAGTACGTCACCCTGCCGCCGCTGAAGAAGGACGCCTCCACGCCCGACTCCCAGGTCAAGTGGGATTATTCCCAGGACGCCTGCCGCTGGGCCTACTCCGGTTCCGGCCTGACCGTCAACCCGAACGCAGCCAACCAGGACGCCATCTACAAGGTGATCGACGCCATGTACGGCGAGAAGCTTTCCGTGGCTGGATTCTTCGGCTCTATTCCGGATATCGTTTCCGATGACGGCGACCACCAGTACACCATCGACAAGGCTAAAGCTTACGCCGAATATCCTGATACCCGCGCCGTCGCTCTGCAGGACCGCTTCGGTGGCTGGATTCGCGACGACGTGAAGATGGTCAACGACACCAACGCCGACCAGGTCACTGCGTCCGACTTGGCCATTCGTGAGGCGCGCAACCGCGTCGACGGCGTCAAGGATGTCGTACCGATTTACGTGCGCCCGAATACCGAGGACTCCAACACCCTGCAAAACAACAACACCGCCATCTCCAACTACGCGAACAACCAGATCGCGAAGTGGGTCCAGAAGGGCGGCATCGACAAGGAATGGGATGCCTACGTGAAGAAGGTGTCCGAACCGACCCTCGGCCTCGACGCCAACATCAAGATTTGGCAGAAGTGGTACGACAAGTACACCAAGTAGCCAAGTAATACCGCGGGGTCCATCGCACGGGTTCGTTTCTCTCCCGTGACTGCCGCCGGACCCCGCATTTTTGTTCCCTAGCAATCATCCTAAATTGGAGACCAACATGAGTGCACAAACATCGCAAGGCGTTGCTGCACGGACCGTGGCGATGGAAGCGGCTCCCGACCGCAAGAAACCAGGTCTGCTCGATCGCATCGCCGACCACTTCCGCCGCTACTGGCAGCTGTGGATCCTCACCGCTCCCGCCCTGTTCTTCGTCGGCCTGTTCGCTACGTGCCGATGTGGGGCATCCAGCTTGCCTTCCGTGAATTCGACCCGACCAAGGTCTGACCGGCGGCAAGTTCGTAGGATTCAAATATTTCAACGAGTTCTTCCATAACCCGCTATTCGGCGAGATCATGACCAACACCATTCGCATCTCCCTGTGGACGCTGGTCATGGGCTTCATCTTCCCAATCATCCTGGCCCTGCTGATCAACCAGATCGGCTCCAAGAAAATCAAGGGCTTCGTACAGACCGTCACCTACATGCCCCACTTCATCTCCGTGGTGGTCATCGTCTCGATGCTCAACATCTTCCTGTCCCCGGGCTCCGGCATCCTGGGCCGCTTCTTCGGCGACGAATCGCTGATGGGCTCCACCAGCGCCATCACCGCCGTCTACTGGATCTCCGAAGTCTGGCAGCACGTCGGCTGGAACTCCATCATCTACCTGGCCGCGCTCGCCGGTGTGGACACCTCGCTGTACGAGGCCGCGAAGATCGATGCGCCGGCCGTCTGCAACTGATTCGTTACGTCGACCTGCCGGCGATCATGCCGACCTGCGCAATCCTGCTCATCATGAACATGGGTTCCGTGCTCAACGTGGGCTTCGACAAGATCTACCTGATGCAGAATTCGCTGAATATGCCGGCCACCGAGGTCATCGCGACCTACACCTACAAGATCGGTATTATTAACGGCCAGTATTCGTATTCGACCGCCATCGGCCTGTTCAATACCTTGGTCAACTTCGTCTTCCTGATCACCGCGAACGCGATCGCCAAGCGCGTTTCCGATACGAGTATTTTCTAGGAGGCAGCCATCATGTCTGCAACAACAACCGGGGCCGTTGCCCAAAGCAAGAACGATATTCCCTGGAACAAGCATGTACGTCAGAAGAAAACGCCAGGTGATCTGGCCGTCGACTTCGTCATCGTGCTGCTTCTGGTGTTCACCGTGGTCGCAGTGCTCTACCCCCTGTGGTTCGTGGTCATCGCATCGTTCTCCGACCCGAATGCCGTGGCCGGCGGCGAAGTGACCCTGCTGCCCAAAGGCGTGACCTTCGTCGGGTATGCGAAGGTGTTCGCCAACCATCGCATCTGGCAGGGCTATCTCAACACGATCATCTACTCGGTGGTCGGCACCGCGGTCAACATGGCCGTGACCATCCCCTGCGCCTTCGCATTGTCCCGCCGCGAATTCAAGCCGCGCCGCGTCATCATGTTCCTGTTCACCGTCACCATGTTCATCAGCGGCGGCCTGATCCCGAACTACTTGCTGTACAAGGCCCTCGGCATCAACAACACCATGTGGGTGTTCATCCTGCCAGGCGCGGTCTCCGTGTACAACGTAATCGTGGCACGCTCCTTCTTCGAAACCTCCATTCCGGAGGAGCTGCATGACGCGGCGCAGATCGACGGCCTGAGCTACTTCGGCTACTTCTTCAAGATCGTGCTGCCGTTGAGCTCCGCCATCCTCGCCGTCATCGGCCTGTACTACTTCGTCGGCCACTGGAACGACTTCATGACAGGCTTGATCTACATCACCGACGATTCGAAGCAGCCGTTGCAGGTGGTCTTGCAGCAGTTGCTGCTGGTGGCGCAAGGCACCGGTACGAACGTCAACGCCGCGGCCCAACAGCAGGCGGCCGACCAGATCAAGTTCGGCATCATCATCGTCTCCACTGCCTCTGCTGGTGCTGTACCCGTTCCTGCAGAAGTACTTCAACAAGGGCGTCATGCTCGGCGCCGTCAAGGGCTGATTGAAAGGGATTCGCCATGCTCGCTCGTTTTTCCGTGGCCTATGAACGGTTCTGCCGTCTGCTGCTCACGATCTTCGTGGTGAACATCGCCATGCTCGTGCACACACTGCTGGGTGCCGTGGTGCTGGGATTCTTCCCATCCTGCGCCGCCGCGCAAACACGTTCCGCACGTGGCTGCGTGCCGAGGATCGGTCGATGCGTGCCAAGGAAGTATGGGGCATCTTCCACGGCGCATGGAAAAACGAGCTCAAGCAGGCGAATCTCTTCGGCTGGCCGTTGGCCGTATGCTGGGTGGTGCTCGCCATCGACTACTACATGATGAACTGGCATGCACGCGGAACGTTCGACGTGGCGGTTTCCGGCGTACTGTTCGTGCTGGCACTGGTATTGCTGGCCTTCACCATGCTGGTCTGGGTGGTGCGCGCGAACTATGACGAACGTCCGCTGTGGATCGTCCGCACAACGCTGACCATGATCGTGGCCCGTCCGCTGTGCACCCTGCTGCAGATCGGACTCGCACTGCTGGCGATCCTTGCCTGGGCGCAATGGCCGGGTCTGCTCATGGTGTTCGGCATGTCGCTGCCGATGTTCTGCACTGCGTGGATCGTGTACTCGTTCGGCCGGATTCCGGGAATGGACATCCATGACCGGGAGCAGCCGGGCATCCGATACGCGAAAAGCTGAACGGCAGAGTGTCGCCAAAGAAAGGCGGGCATACAATGGAATCCGCTTCACAAAGCCGCCAAGCAGACAAGGCAAAACCATTGATATCGATCAAAGACATCGCAAAAGAGGCCGGCGTCTCCATTTGCACCGTGTCGTTGGTCCTGAACAACAAGGACCGCAATCGCGTCAGCAAGGCGGTGGCGCAACGAGTGCGCGAAACGGCCCAATCAATGGGATACAAGCCGAACTCCGTGGCGCGTACATTGCGCACCAGCAGGTCGTATGTCCTCGGCTTTATTACCGATGAGATCGCCACCACGCCATATGCCGGGCGCGTACTGGTGGGAGCGCAGGAGGCAGCGCGCAAACTCGGCTATATTCTGCTCACCGTCAACACGGGAAACGATCGGGAACTGGAGAACCAGGAGATCGCGGCCCTGCGGCAGTACCGCGTGGACGGTTTCCTGTATGCCATGATGTACCACCGTGTTGTGGAGATCCCCGCCGAACTCGAAGGCAGCCCCACGGTCGTCGTCGACAGCGAAGACGAGAATCGCAAGATTCCCTCGATCTACCCCGACGACGAAATGGCAGGGTACGATGCCACCAATCGGCTGATTCAGGCCGGCTGCAAACGCATCGTTTACTACGGTTCCTCAATCACCATTATCGCCCAGGGGGAGCGGTTCGCCGGGTATCGCCGAGCGCTCGCGGACGCGGGCATCCCCTTCGACGAGCAGTTGGTCGTCAACGTGGAAGAGGCCACAAACGCCGCTTCGGAAGCCGGTCGCGTGTTCGACGAGATCAAGCCGGACGGCATCTTCTGCTTCAACGATGTGCGCGCGACCTTCATCTACGAGGCGGCCAGAGAGCGGTCGGTCGGCATCGGCACAGACGTTTCCGTGATCAGCATCGACAACCAGCCGCTCATTACGGACGTGCTCAAACCCGCGTTGACCACCTTGGAGCTTCCTCACTACGAAATGGGCTTCGAAGCGGTGCATCAGCTGGTCGCCATGATCGACGATGAAGCCGCCACGGAAAGCCTTGCACGCAGTGAGGATTCGATCAGGCGTTCGGAGAACGGCCCGATGACACCGTTGCGTTGCCGCATCATCGAACGCGATTCGATCGTTTCCTGACGGCACTGCGTCTTTGAGTATTTCCATCCATTTTCCATATTCATTTCACACGTGTAGAGGGGTCTACTATGTCGAATACCTATTCCATCTCCATCGAAACCGGCGGCTACCGGCAGCTCGATCTGTTCACCGAACGCTGTGGCGAGGGGAACGCCGTCGTTACCGTTGCGGACGGCAACGGCGTCGCAATCGCGGCGCACACCATGCCCATCGCCGAACGCAGGCATCATTTCTCCATTGCGGTGCCGCAGAAATCCACCGTCACCGTGGCGGCAAGCGGCCTGGTTGTACGCTTCGGCTACCTTTCCGAATGCGATGACCTGCTTGACAACGGCGTTCGCTACGTGAACATGAATCCAAGCGACACCGATTGGCCTGCACAGCCCACGCTGGAACAGATCTACAACCGTTTCGGGCGTTCGGGCGCGCATTTCGAACCGTTCGCACGTTGGATGAACGATCCGAACGGCCTGTGCCAGTTCCAAGGGCGCTACCACCTGTTCTTCCAGCTCAACCCGTATGGTTTCGGCTGGGACAATATGCATTGGGGGCACGCGGTAAGCCGTGATCTGGTGCATTGGACTCATCTGCCAGTCTTCCTGGAACCGCAGCCCGAACTGCACACCGACGAGCGTATCGTCGGCGGCGCGTTCTCCGGTTCGGCCGTGACCGTGGACGAGCATGACAATCCGGTCGCCGGCAACGAGGCAAACGCCATCCGCCTGTACCTGACCCGTCATCTGGAAACCCGCGGCGACGAATCCTCCGTCACCGAATACCAGACCACCTGCCTGTGCGAGGACGGCGTGCATGTTCGCGTGGAATCGCCGGTGGCGCTGCGTGCGAATGACGATTTTGGCTATGACTTCCGTGATCCGAAGGTTGAATGCGGCATGGGCGGCGAGGCTCTCGACCCGGATCGTGCTATATGGTAACCGCCACCAATCTGCCGGTATCGGAATTTAGCGCAGACGCCGCCGATAGTGCGGTTCCCGGCATCAGCCCCCAGAACACCGGCGGCTGGTTCACTTATTCTCCTCAGGCAAGCCGGGGGTCGACCAGCCGAACAACGCCACCGTTCCCGCCATGACATTGTTCTCCGCGAAGAAACCGCTCAAGCGCAATGTGACATGGCGCTACGAAGGGCCGGTGCTCGCCGATTTCGGTCATCAGATCGCACGCACCTACGAATGCCCTGACCTGTTCCAGGTCGACGGCGTGACCGTTGCCGTGGGCGCGCTGATGCATTACCGCGACAAGCAGGGACGTTTCCAGCAGGTGCGCTGGTATGCCGGCGACTTGGTGAATACCGATAATGGTCCGAAACTGGATGTCAAGGCCAGCGACTGGTGCGATTTCGGCACCGGATATTACGCCACGCAAAGCTTCGCCGACGATAACGGCCGTCGCATCGTATTCGGCTGGTTCACCGATTTTCCGGAGATGCGTGTCGAACAGCCGTGCCTGGCCAACGGCATGATGTCGCTGCCGCGCGAATTGCATGTGCGTGACGGCAGGCTGTACAGCAAGCCGGTGAGCGAAGTGTACCGCGAGCTGCTCGGCGAGCGTCTTGCCGTGCACGGCGATGGCGGGGATATGGTCGTTACGGCTCCCGGCAACGCATACTATGCGAACGTGCATCTGGCGGATGATGCCGATGCCATCATGGTGCTGGCGAAGGGCGTCAACCCGCAGGACGGCAGGCCGACCGAACTGCTGCTGCAGCGCACTGATGGCGTGACCCGCCTGGTGGCCAAGGGCACTGCGGTGGAGGATGTCGACTTCGACAGCGGCATCACCGATGTTCGCCAGGTGGAGGTGTTCTTCGACCGCAATGTTGTCGAAGTGTTCCTCAATGGCGGTCAGACGGCAGGAAGCATGCTGTTCCAAGGCGCTGATGGCGACGGTGAGCTTCGCATCGCGTCGTCCGGCAAGATCGATGCGGTTGATGCGCGTGCATTGAACGGTATTTGGCGCTAAGACGTAGAGCCGTATCCGGCGGCCCCGTTCCTGCGTGTTCCTTGTGACATGGCGGGTGCGGGGCCGCTGCCGTATGTGCAGGGGTATGTACACGATATGTGCGAGATATGGGCACGATATGTGCGCTGCGTTGTAATTTGCCGGCGGATGTTGCATGTCATGCTATGTTGCGACACAGCGCGGGTGAATCCGTGGGCGGTGACGACTAGGTAAACGTTTGACTACTGACATGCGCGTGTGGCGTCTCACCATGTAATGCGAAAAGCGGGGGAGAAGGGTGTTTTGGCGCGTGCGTTTCCTATACTTGGGGGCACGCCCGGCAATTCGCCGAGGCGGTAACTGGATATTCACACCTCACGTTTAGGGAGTTCCATGAACAAGGCAATCATCACCGTCGTCGGCCAGGACACTGTCGGCATCATCGCCCGCGTCTGCACCTACCTTTCCGCGCACCAGGTCAACGTGCTCGACATTTCCCAGACCATCATCGACGGCTTCTTCAACATGATGATGATTGTGGACTATTCCAACGCCGACGAGGAATTCGGCACCGTTGTCGACGACCTCGACAAGCTCGGTGAGGAGATCGGCGTGCGCATCCGCTGCCAGCGCGAGGAGATCTTCACCAAGATGCACCGCGTCTGATCCGCGGCACACGTAAGCCATGCAAGCAACCGAAGCCACGAATCGTACCAATCGTAAGGAAAAACCATGCTGAATATCATGGAGGTCCACGAGACCAACAAGATGATCGAGCAGGAGAAGCTCGACGTGCGCACCATCACCATGGGCATCAGCCTGCTGGATTGCGCAGCCGACAGCGTCGACGAGGTCTGCGAGAACATCTACAACAAGATCACCACGTACGCCAAGGACCTCGTGTCCACCGGCCGGGCCATCGAACGCGATTTCGGCATCCCGATCGTCAACAAGCGCATCACTGTCACCCCGATTTCCCTGGTCGGCGCAAGCTCCTGCAAGAGCTCCGAGGATTTTGTCAAGATCGCACACGCACTCGACCGCGCGGCCAAGAAGGTCGGCGTCGACCTGATTGGCGGCTACTCCGCGCTCGTGTCCAAGTCCATGACCCAGGCTGAGGAAATGCTCATCCGCTCCCTGCCGCAGGCCCTGTCCGAAACCGACATCGTGTGCTCCTCCGTGAACGTGGGCTCCACCAAAACCGGCATCGACATGAACTCCGTCGAACTGCTCGGCCACATCGTCAAGGACATCGCGCACGCCACCGCAGACAATGATTCCTACGGTTGCGTGAAGTTCGTGGCGTTCTGCAACGCCCCGGACGACAACCCGTTCATGGCAGGCGGCTTCCACGGCGTGACCGAAGGCGACGCGGTCATCAACGTCGGCGTCTCCGGACCGGGCGTGGTCTCCCGCGCGCTCGACGAGGCCAAGGGCAAGGACTTCGAGTTCCTGTGCGAAACCATCAAGCGCACCGCGTTCAAGATCACGCGCGTCGGCCAGCTGGTGGCCCAGGAGGCCTCCCGCCGACTCGGAGTGCCATTCGGCATCATCGACCTCTCGCTCGCCCCGACCCCCGCCGTGGGCGACTCCGTCGGCGAAGTGCTGGAGAAGATCGGCCTCGAACAGGTGGGCGCCCCAGGCACCACCGCCGCGCTCGCCATGCTCAACGACCAGGTGAAGAAGGGCGGCATCATGGCGTCCTCCTATGTGGCGGCCTGTCCGGCGCGTTCATTCCGGTCTCCGAAGACAAGAACATGATCGACGCGGCCAACAACGGTTGCCTGAAGATCGAAAAGCTTGAGGCCATGACCTGCGTATGCTCCGTCGGCCTTGACATGATCGCCATCCCCGGCGACACCACCGCGGCCACCATTTCCGGCATCATCGCCGACGAGGCGGCCATCGGCATGGTCAACCAGAAGACCACCGCCGTGCGCGTGATTCCGGTGGAAGGCAAGGGCGTGGGCGAGATGGCCAACTTCGGCGGCCTCATGGGCTACGCGCCGATCATTCCGGTGAACCAGACCAGCTGCGAGGCCTTCGTGACCCGTGGCGGCCGCATTCCGGCGCCGATCCACTCCTTCAAGAACTGACGTTCTTACGAAAGAACCCGACCTTCCTGCACGGAGGGCCGGGCTCTTTTGCGTTTGTAAAACTGTTTTTACTTACCGCCGGCAAAGTTCAACTGTCGCCAGGCTTCGTAGATGGCGATGGAGGCGCAGTTGGTGAGATTCAGGCTACGCAGCGAAGGACGCATCGGCAGACGCACCTGCTCGGCCACATGCGGGCCGGCCATGATGTCCATCGGATCGGGGATATTGCCCGGTTCCGGACCGAACAGCAGGATGTCGGTCGGCTTGTATTCGATGTCGGTGTACAGCTTGGTGGCGTGCGCGGTGAAGGCGATGATGCGCGAATCCGGCATCGATTCCACCAGATCCTCGAAATTCGGGTGCAGCACACATGCGCCATGTCATGGTAGTCGAGCCCCGCACGGCGCAGCTTGGTATCCCGCAGATTGAAACCCAAAGGTTCCACCAGGTGCAGAATCGTTCCCGTCACGGCGCACAGGCGGATCGCGGAACCCGTGTTGCCCGGAATACGCGGGGAGTAGTAGCACAGGTGCGGGGTGGAGGTCTCCGCCTTCGCCGCGTCCTTCGCGCTCAGCATCGCGTCCACCACGGAAATCGGATTGCCGTGCGCGTCGGTCACCAGTCGTCCGGGCCGTAATTGGACTTGCGGTACCCGTATTCGAACATCTTCTCGACCTTGGCTTCGGCCGCCTGCGTCTCGGCGTCGCGCGTTGCGCCCTGCGCGTTATCGGTATGTTCTTCGTTCGTCATAAATGCTAAGAATAGGAACGATGAACGACACGAACACCACATACGACACCGCCGTACGTGACGCCGACTTTGACGACTTTGCCGATTCCGCCACCGCCGTCACCTCCGATGCTTCCGATGCTGACGAAATCGCAACGACGCTCGCGCAATGGTGGCAGACCAACGCGCGCGACCTGCCATGGCGATTCGGCCGCACCACACCGTGGGGCGTGCTCGTTTCCGAAGTGATGAGCCAGCAGACGCAGATGGGCCGCGTCGTGCCGTATTGGACCGCATGGATGGACCGATGGCCGGACGCAGCCGCGCTCGCCGACGCCCCGAAATCCGACGTGATCACCGCATGGGGGCGGCTTGGCTATCCGCGGCGCGCCCTGCGATTGCAGGAATGCGCGCACGTCATCGCATACGATTACGCCGACGAGCTGCCGCATACGTACGACGAATTGCTTGCTCTGCCCGGCATCGGTGATTACACGGCAAGCGCGGTGCTGTCGTTCGCTTTCGGCGAACGTATCGCGGTGGTCGACACGAACATCCGCCGTGTGTTGTCACGTGCGTTCGTCGGCGTCGAATCGCTCGGCGGCAGCGCAAGTCCCGCGGAACGCGCGCTGGCGAAACGGCTGCTGCCGGACGATGATTCCGCGAAATGCCGTCGTTTCGATCGCCCGTCCGTCGTGTGGAACCAGGCCGTCATGGAACTCGGCGCGACGGTGTGCACTGCGAAATCGCCATTATGCGAAGCCTGTCCGATCGCCGGAAAATGCGCGTTCCTACGCAACGGAAGACCGGGATTGGGGCAGCGGCGTACGCGACCACGCCAACGATTCCAAGGTACGGACCGGCAGGTGCGCGGCTGGTGCTGAACGCGCTGCGCGGCCTGCCGGATGGCGAGACGGTGCTTGATCGCAAGAGCGTCGAACGGCTGTGGAAAGACCACGTGCAGCTGGACAAATGCATCGCGTCGCTTGACGAGGACGGTCTGATCGAAATCCTGCCCGGGGGAGGGGTGCGGCTGCCGGTGTAACGTACACGGCATGCGTGGTGCGTGCGGCCGCGGTGCCGCACGGAGGATGACACGCTAGACTGGGAGCCATGGCTCACAAGACCTCCCCGCGGACCGGTAAGAAACGTACGAAACAACAGCAGGCGATGTATCGCCGCCGCCGCATCGTTTTCGGTATCGCGACGGTGCTGGTGCTGAGCTTCATCGTATTCTGCCTGTATTCGCTGACGCAGGCGTCGTCGCTGTCAACCGCGAAATCCACCATGCCGATGTTTACGCGATCTCCCGCAAGGAGGTGCCGTCGCCGACCCAACAGCAGAAAAGCAGCGTTCCCGATTGCGACGCATCCAACGTCGCGCTGTCGCTTACTCCGGCCGCATCGAGCTTCGGTGTGGGCGGCACGATGGACTTCACCGCTTCCGTGAAATACAACGGTTCCGGCAAGGCTGGCTGTCTGATCGACGTGTCCCAGGCGGGCATGGTGCTGACGATCAAGTCGGGCAAGGACGTGGTCTGGAAATCGAACGTATGCCCCGTGGACACGGATTACCGGCTGATAGCCAAGGGCGACGAGGTCAAGCAGACGATCACTTGGCCGGGCGTGCGTTCCGGCAGCGAATGCGCCGACGCGGCGGACCTGCCGAACGTGGACCGTGGCGTGTATTCGGCCCAACTGTCGGTCAAAGGACATGCGAAAACCAAGTCGGAACCGGTCGGCATCACAGTGGAATAAAATCTACAGGCTATGCTATTCTTATGACTTTGCGTAGATGCGTGTCATATAGCGGGCACGCTGACAAGGAAGAAGCGCCCGCGTATTAGGCATATGGTGGCCAATGAGAGCGCTTCCGGGGAAACATATCGATACGATTAGCGAGCGATAAGGAACGTCCATTGGCTGAGGCTACGACGAACACCACCACCATCATCGCACGCGCCGACCAGCATGATATTGATCTGCACAAGGCGTCGGACCGTGTGAATTTCGGCTCCATCCGCGAGCCCATTGATGTACCCTACCTGTTGGGTGTACAGACTGACAGCTTTGACTGGCTCATCGGCAACGAGCGCTGGCAGAAGCGAGTCCAGAAGGATCTGGAGAACGGCACCAACACCGTGCCCCACACCTCCGGTCTTGACGAGGTCTTCCAGGAGATCTCCCCGATCGAGAACTTCGCTCAGACCATGAGCCTGACCTTCTCCGATCCGTACTTCGAAGAACCGCGCCACACCGTGCAGGAATGCAAGGAGAAGGATTACACCTACTCCGCGCCGCTGTACGTGAACGCCGAATTCGAGAACGGCGACACCGGCGAAATCAAGTCCCAGACCGTGTTCATGGGCGATTTCCCGCTGCAGACCCCGCACGGCACCTTCATCATCGGTGGTACCGAGCGAGTGATCGTGTCCCAGCTCGTGCGTTCCCCGGGCGTGTACTTCGACCGTTCCCAGGACCGTACCTCCGATAAGGAAGTCTTCGGCGCGAAGATCATCCCGAGCGTGGCGCATGGCTCGAGTTCGAGATCGACAAGCGCGACGTCCTCGGCGTGCGCGTGGACCGTAAGCGCAAGCAGTCCGCCATCGTGTTCCTCATGGCCATCGGCATGACCAAGGATGAAATTGCCGACGCTTCAAGGACTACCCGCTGGTCATGGACGCTCTCGCCAAGGAGACCGTGCAGACCCAGGACGAGGCCCTGACCGACCTGTACCGCAAGATCCGTCCGGCCGACACCCCGACTCCGGAAGCCGGCAAGAACCTGCTGGACTCCTTCTACTTCAACACCAAGCGTTACGATCTGGCCCGCGTCGGCCGTTACAAGATCAACCGCAAGCTTGGTCTGGAAAAGGACGTCAACGACCGCAGCCTGTCCCGCGAGGACATCATCGCCACCATCAAGTACTTGGTCACCCTGCATGCGGGCGAGACCAAGTTCCCGGGCAAGCGCGACGGCCAGGACGTCGACCTGCGCGTGGACGTCGACGATATCGACCACTTCGGCAACCGTCGTATCCGCCAGGTCGGCGAGCTGATCCAGAACCAGCTGCGCACCGGTCTGAGCCGTATGGAGCGTGTGGTCCGCGAACGTATGACCACCCAGGATCCGAGGCCATCACCCCGCAGTCCCTGATCAACATCCGTCCGGTGAACGCCACCATCAAGGAGTTCTTCGGAACCTCCCAGCTGTCCCAGTTCATGGACCAGAACAACCCGCTGGCTGGCGTGACCAACAAGCGTCGTCTGTCCGCTCTGGGCCCCGGCGGCCTGTCCCGCGACCGCGCCTCCATGGAAGTGCGAGACGTGCACCCGTCCCATTTCGGCCGTATGTGCCCGATCGAGTCTCCTGAAGGCCCGAACATCGGTCTGATCGGCTCCCTGGCAACCTTCGGACGCATCAACCGTTCGGTTTCATCGAGACCCCGTACCGCAAGGTCGTCAACGGCCAGTCACCGACGAAGCCGAGTACATGACCGCTGACCGCGATGCCGAGC